>Ga0179593_1326634_pt1 | contig 11878 bp, 9 predicted proteins | sample CZODoug2_1_08_16_FD_185931 | JGI IMG/M metagenome (GOLD analysis project Ga0179593, IMG submission 185931) | Vadose zone soil fungal communities from Angelo Coast Range Reserve, California, USA - CZODoug2_1_08_16fungal (PacBio error correction) | ecosystem: Environmental > Terrestrial > Soil >... | reverse complement strand
CTCGCTCCTCGTTTACTAATTGGTAATTACTCTTTTTAATCATCTTAGACTTCATGCCATGCTTCCTCCTTGCGTTGTGCCATAATCCTCCTGACATGGGGTCGTGCGTGCCGGGCTTCTCAAATGCGAGCAAACAGAGTCTGTGCACGTCCTGCAGACCCTCGTGAATCTTCGTCATTTTCGCAATGCCTCCGACTCTTTACCGCGATCCCTCGGGGGACAATTGTCGTTCCTACCTTTTGGACATCTTTCCCCCCCCACTAGCTGAATGGGCTCTCCCTTGGCGTCCTACAGCGCCCCGCCTCGAGCGTCTTAGCGCTTTGTTCCATCAACGTTTTTCTTGATTTCTGTGGTCCCCGACACTCCTTCTTTTTTTTGTCAATCTCGGAGAGGTTGCCTCCCATGGATTTTTTTGACTTATTCCTGTAACAGTCATCTCTGGCGCGTAAACCTGTTATTGCGCTGGGCGGCGTTTTCTGCCTAGTGTGTCGCCGTATTTGACTTTTTTTTCAAGCCAGGCCTCTTTCTTTGGCGTAATACCTGACTACCTTCCCATGGTGGTCGGATTGACGAACTCTTAAATTTTGTAGCTCTGGCTTTTCCTCTTACAATATCGTGGTCCGATTTTCATCCCGAATTTTGGGAAGGAACTTTCTGGTAAAACTCGTGTGCCCGCCATCTGAATGTTCGATCAGTCTCGTTAGTGACAAACTCCTTGACGTAGGCGACGTCTCCCTCTGAGAGCTTACTCGCGCTGCTCTAAGACAAGCTTTCTCTTGGAAAACCTTTCACCAGGGCTGTCTCCGAGAGCATACCAGGTATGACTTTATTCCGCTCCCTCGTTCTAACCGAGTGGCCGGTCCCCCGAGCCCTGATGGCCCCTATTTCTGCACATGCACTGTGAAGGATAGGGTTGCTGGACCGCGTTTTGCGTTCCCTGAAACGGCCTTGACTAAATCTTCCCAACTTTATCGAGTGCCGACGTTGGCCCCCCAAAGTTGAATGATGTGCCAGATGAAGGATTTGCGATCCGTTTTTTTCTCTCATTCGAAATAGAGGTCAAGGCTCCTCCCTATCTTCAACATGGGCTTTGATTACCGCCCTGTCATGATTGTTGCCCATCTGACTCTGAACCGAGTAAATTTTCTCCAGGTCCTCACCGTCTTACGAGCGCTACCTCCCGACCTCTTGGGCTGTCTTGGTCTCACGATGGAGTAAGAATCCACCATTTCCGGAGATTGGCCCTCCTTGCACCCCGTGCGCGACCTACGTTAGCCGGCGAGAGGTGAACACTCGGTTAACCCTCTTACGGCCTTCAAAAATTTCCTGGTCTTCCTCGTCCCCTCAAGTTACTGGTCTGCGGTGGACCTGGCGGCGATTCTCGGCCGGCCGTCCTTTTCTCGCTGTAGACTTCTTCTGCGTGACCCCTGACACGCCCTCCGCACAGAGTTTCTCGTTAACCTCAAATGAGGTCCCCTTTTCCCGCGTTTATCGTGATATTTTCATGTTCTCTTGGGTGGAACACGTCCGCACATATTACTTTGGTTGCGCGTCGTCATCCGCCATCGTCGATTTACCAAATGCGATAAGGACGCGTTCGACCCGGCCGCCGTCTTAGATCCCGTCCGCTATTTCTGCTCGCCTGCTGCCGATCTCAGGTAATCCGGCCTTCCAATTCTCGCTGGATGGCGGGACCCAGTTTTCTTCATTGTTACCGGCTTTCATCGAGTTTTCAAAGCAAACCTTTATCCTGACTGTCGCCGTCCGAGCAGTTTGGTTAATTCGCTGTTCCCCACCTTTCGGTCCCACCTTCGGTCTCCTGGCCTCCATGTTTAAATGAGTATAGCAGTACCAAACCCAAGCTGGCTCTTCCTCCGTTGGCTTCTTCAAAGGCGCCGGCCCTTCCCGGCTGTAGAAGAATCTTTGCTAAGCCTCTTGGCCAGTCGGTTCTTCTGTTTTTAGAAGAGCCTCTTGGTCCCTCAGGGTTTTAAAGCATTTTTGAAGCGAGTTCTTCCTTGCCCTTAGATTCTTTTCCATGCGTCAAGCCCTCCTCCTGTAACCATATCCGTCCAGATTTTTTTTCCGGACCCCGGGCGAAGCTAGATATTTGTCGTTGTACTGTTGCATCGCTTCGAGGCAGAGAGAACAAATCGTAAGGTTCCCGGTTTGCTAGTGGCGCTGGTCGTCCGCTTATTTTTTTATCGGGTCAACTGCGTCCCGATTTTTGGACCTTTTGCCACCTTTATGTCTTTTTTTTTGTTTCTTCGAGGCTCTGTGGAAAGAAAGGTTGCCCCCCTCGGTCACATGTTCCTTCTTTTATGCTCCCATTTTTCTTTCCCTTGAGAGGAGAGCCTTGCCCGTTGCCGAAAATGAGTCTCCTTTTTATTTTCTTTCCCTCCTTTTGTTGTTTTTTAGGACCCCCGCGCGGCCTGTTCTAGAAAGGCTCCTCCTTAGGCATTGGTGAACAATTTGGTAATTTTCCTTTCCCCTCTCCGAGCGCGAGGCTCCCACAAAATGCTTTTCCCACGGGGGAAAAGAGCGGTTTCTTCCACCGCGGGCGTGTTGTTTGGTCTTCGAGACCGCGTTAGAATTTTTACAGCGGCCCTCCACTCTGCTACCGTTGCTGCGTCGGCGATGTCTCTGCCTGTCTGGGCTCTGAGACATTTCTATCGCTCTTAGCCCTCTACCCCAGAATACTAGCCGAATCTTGGCCTCCGTAGGTCAAGTGGGAGGAGGTGGCGCCCTAGACCATCGCCTTCAGCCCCCCCCCCCCCCCCACACCACCCCCCCCCCACCCCCCCCCCCCCCCCCCCTTGGAGGTCACGCGCTTTCGGATTTTACTCCTTTTCAACGTCCTGCCCTCGCCCGCGCTGGTCCCCAGGCAGGCCGCTCCCCCTCCTCCCCGCTTGAAAAGGCCTTCGCCCTGCTTTTTGATAGCCAGGTGGAGTCGGCGCGTCGATGGCGTCATCCTGATAGCATGCACTGCTTTTCCGTTTGACTAATATTTTTCCCAACCTACGAGGAGTACGTCCGAGGTGGGATACCACCTGTTTGAAAATACTCGAGTCCGCCGCGCGCTATCTGGGCTTATTCTTCTTTTTTCTTGATAACCAATCTCGGCCGGTCCTCTGCGGCCCTCTTGCAGCAGCCTTTCCTCCCGCTTCGAGATGCTGCAGATTGTACCCCTGGATCGCGTAGTTCTCCCATGTCTTCCTGGCGGCTCAGCCTGTTGCCGAGTCCGCCTGATCTTCATTCCTCTATCCCTGAAGGAGAGATGGTGTCGCTTTTTAAGCCCTTGTTTTAGCGCGAGAGTTTGAGTTTTACCCTCCGGCATCTCTTTCACGTATTTCGCGTCAATTTATGTATTTTGCCCTTTGAGCCATGCCGGGACGGCGGGATGGCGTTTTGATTATGGGCTGCTGCCCCCTGAGGATGAGAGCTCGCCGTCCTGCTTTCCGGCACTCCTCGCTCTCCCTCCCCACTCCTCTTCTGTGTGTAGGTGCCGACGAGTTCCTTCCCCGAGGGGGAAGTCCTGGACGTATGTTATTCGGGACATTATCCTCGGAATGTGCCCTAGCGCGTCCCTATTCCCTGTTTCCATTGTGGCTCATTTCAGGCTATGACCATTCCAGTCAGTCACGATGTCAGCCCTTGATGACGTGGGCGTCTCTGTCATTTCATGGTTGTAGAAATGAGCTTCAGCGGCCCGGACCCTTTCTGCAGACATAGGTAAGGTCCCAATCAGACCCGACGTTTCTAACTCATTTGAGCCACGCTCGCCTTCTTGATCTCTGTCCTCCATTCCATCTATGGCCAATGAAATTATATATGTCGACAATTTTTATGAATCTCTTACATGTGGGAGCATCCTGAGGTCACCATCCCATATCCTTCTGCCGTCTCCATTTTTTTTATTAATTCGTGCGCCTGTAATTCGGTTGGTCCTGCTCCCTTTCCGTGGGTCTTTAATTAGTCATCCATCTCTTAGTGGCGAATTTGTCACTTTCGCTTTTTCGTAGATTTTTTTTCGATCAATCTTGCTCGTCGCCTCAATTATCCGGTTTTTTTTTTTTAATGATGTTTCTTCGTTTCTTCTTCCGGTCGAACCCGTATGGTTTTTATGGCTCCCGCGATTTAGGGCAAGTAGTCAACCAATTCTGTCTTCCCCCTTTGCAAGAGAGTCTTGACTTCGCTCTGTTCATCCTGTCCCTCGTTTTGAGAGTACCGAAAAAACAAAATTCGTTTAAATTTAGGTGGAAAGCTCACGTACAACAGTCCGTATTTACCCTGCCTCTCTACGGACTTTATGCCAGGCAGAATAGCTCATCTAGGTGGAGTTTTTTCTTCTCTTCATTAGGTTTTACATCGAAACGAAAAAGCTCCTTCACTCTCGACCTCTATTAGGTCTTTTATAAAGACAGTGGACCTCCCTGACGCTCACCTATTCAGTATCTCTTCTCCTTTCTGTGGTTACAGTATGTTTCGAGCAACTGTCGCTCGTCTGGTGGGTTGAGGCTGCAACCCGTGTTTGACTGAAATTCGAGTCAGGTTAACGGGAGTCTGTTGTGCAACGGGGGTGGGTGGTGTTTTTCCTTTCTGCGGGAAGTCTGACCGCTTTGAGGTTCGGTCGGTTCCCAGACTGTTTTTCAGGTTTCGCTCCCGCATCACCCACCAGAGATGGCTTCGTCTTAGCCCCCAGTCCCTTTCTTTCTTTTCCTCATATCTTTAGAAGAATAATGATTTCTCCGGCTTCATCCCCCCTGGAACTTAGGCAGTTCGGTAAGTTTTAATCTCCGTGGTTGTGGTGAGATTGATACTTCCAGTAGTTCGCTTTCCCGACGTGGCTTTTTGCACATTCTCTTCCAGCAGGCGGACTCCTCTGCTATTGTCGTCCTTAACCATTTGTCAACGTGCGTGCTTATTGTTATTCAGAACGTGGATAACGCTTCCCCATTTGCCTATTTTGACGCCTTTTCGTCAGCTGTTGTTACTGACTTCCCTTCGCAAATGCCTCGCCAGACACCCTTTCCGCCTACTAATGGATCCAGGTTCTCCCGTGTCTACATACGTCACAATGATGGGACTTTCATACCTTGCCATTCCCTCCCCTCTCCCCGCGTCCCTGTCTTTTACGAGTTCGTGTTCGCAAGTCTTTCTGTGTCTTTAAACGCCATCGTCTGTGGCCTAGCCTTTCGAGCGTTTGCAGTTATCCTTCCTTGTCTTCTACATCCTTTTCGCCTGAGGAGCACCTATTTTTCGCTTAACCCCGGCCGTTCCCTCCGGTCTTCTCGAACTGGATGCATAAGAACGGACTCGGTTTTTCGTTCACAAGTTCAATTTTTAGCCAACCACTCCGTACAAAGTGGATTTGGGCTGGATGGGCTCGACCCTTATGAACACCCCGCGGCATCTGCTCCCCCATACCTCTTGGGCCGTATTGAAGAGAATTTGCGCACTTCATGAACCTTTGAAAATAGCGGGCCTCATCCATCGCATTGTCGTTTCATTTCTGCCGCTACCGCAGAACATCCAGTCGGACGACTTCCACAGGGGTTGCGACGCCCCGCCCCTCTGCTGATTTTTTGTTATATAGCGGGTCTAGAACTCAGGTGACCACCGTCGACCCCCCTAATCCTTCTCTGGTGATCCGTTGAGCCTCCACGTTATTTTTGAACCTCTCCCTCCCCGTCGTTTTTGTTTTTCAAAACATAGATGGGGCGGCAGTAGCCCTTGCTCCGTCAGGTGCCAGATAGTGCTTTGATGACACATACGTTCTTTTGCATGAGCGACAACTACGAAAATCCCATGAATTTCAAACCGAATTCCGGATGCAGACTGTGTCCACTTCTTGATTTGCGGTCCTACTCTCGCCTGCGTGTCTTTTCTCATGATTCGAACAGGAGGACTCTGTCTTACACCTATGTTTCTGGCCCTAAGTTTGTTCTCTCACTGATGCTTGTAATGCCAAAGTTCCTTCGCCTATCCTTTCCCGTACGAGCTGGCTTACCTGACTAGCTGGCTGGCCATGTGACGTTGGCGTAGTCCACCAATTTCGAGGAGGCCGCGTACGACTCCTCTTCAGCCTTGATCGTCCAGACTATGTTTCTTCAAGTAGGTGCCCCGTCCCTCCGGCTCCCACAGTGTCGTCAACCGACGTACCCAGCCGTCGTTTCGGGTAGACCCGCGCCGGCGCTTCTCCAACGGTCTCCTTTTGCTCGCGCTCTCTTCCTCCCCCCATCCTCAAGACAATACAGACATCGCCTGCTTGGGACTAAGGGCAATAATTTGGCGCCTGGTCTTATTTTTTTCATTTCTTACTTGAACCTTCGCTGTGTTTTCCCCCACGTCACAATATCTCTCTACCTCTTTTCGGGCGAGCCAGTTCCCACCTCTAATCCTTATTCTTGCGATTCTCTATGGCCCTCTTCTTTCTTCTCAGGCACCCCTTTTCATTCGATAGTCCCGCTCTTAAAGGTGATCCTTCGGACATCCTCTTTTTCCTTTCTCTTCTTCCTGGGGAGAATTCTTTGCTTCCACCTTATTTCATATGTTGTCAAACGGACAAACCTCCTCTGTCGTGCTGAAGTTTTTTCCGTCGTGCTCGAAGGGATGGGCCCGCAAGGTTTTCCCCCTTCGCGCCTGGCTCCTCCGGTTTAATGTTGGTTTTCCCATTCCAGAATTCCACGAAGCAAGTTCGAGGCCTCAAGGCTTCTGCTAAGTTCTTTGCACGCAGCACCTTGTCCCCTTAAAGCCTCCTTCCTTTTCCGCTGTTTCTTCCTTGGAGGCACCTTCTCCCTCCTAGCGGTCCTTTCATACGGAAGTTGATCCCGTTCTCCGGCAGCCTCCAGCTAGGCCTTTCCCTTCTGGAGACTTGCTACGTATTTAGCCACGTCCCTTAGTCCAAGGATGGCTTTGGTCGGCTTGCTGGCCGATATGGTGAGCTTGTTGTCGCTATCGGCGCGAGTGCGTCACAGCGTCCTTTTTTCAGTCTTTTTTGCAGATTTTCGACAGCGGGGACGCTTTGGGCGTGCCTCCACGTGAACAATGAGAGGCTTTGCCGGTACCACTGTTATTGCGTGATTCTGGTGCTGGTCCCTGTTTTTTTTCTGCGGGGTTGTTTCCTATTTTTTCTCGAGTCTCGTGCCCGCACTCCCTTACCAGTAGTTCTCACTTCTCCCTTCCTCGGCAGATCTTTCTTTTCCTCCAAATGCTTGCCTTCTCTTTTTTTCAATCTTGTTTTGTTTGGAGATACAGCGTTTTCTCGTAGGCGATCTATCTCGCCTGAGGTATGAAATGTTATACCTTCTGGTCGCATTTTTTTGTCGCGTTTTCACTTTTGTAGAGCACTCATTCTGAAGGTTTCCCAAGAGCTTGGTCACGCGCGCAGTTCCGTTTCGCGACCTCGCCCGATCGTCAGACGAATGATCACCCCCCCTTCCCTTAGGTGGGCGCTGATCGGCTCCCCCTTAGCAGTGGGCGACAAGGTCGCCACCCGCATCATTTTCCCGACAATCACTTTAGAGTCCTATAGTCCTCCTCGGTACGGTATGCTGGTTTCGTAATCACTTCTCCCCTAGCATAGTTCCTTAACGACCGCTGCTTCTGTACCGGATCCCGCTTACCGGAGTTGGTCTGAGACGGTCCCCGAATTTCCCTCTTCGACTCGACCAGATTTCTTGAATGACCTGTTCGCTTTCGGGGATGTTCTCAGAGCTCCTACCAGAATTTCCTTTTGCTACCTGGCCCCACACTAACTGAGTTATTCCCTTCTCTCATGGTGTTGATACAACTCCGTTTTTTGCCCTCCTTAGAGGAGACGCTTCGCTTGCTCCCTCAGGATGAGGTGTTGTCCTCAACCAACCTGTAACCCCTTTCCTTCTTTTTTTGCGTCCATTTGCTTTATTGCACGGATGTTGCCTGTACTGCACCTGTGTTCTCGTCAGTTCACGATCACTTCCTTTTTGGCGACGACTCGTCTGCGAGCTTCTAGCCTTTAGACAGATGCTCGACGTTGGACGTGGTGTTCCCATTGACGGCGTAAGCCCTCCTTTCGCTCGGTCTGTGGGAGTTTCCCCCACCCTCTCCCTACGACAGACAGATCGCGTGAAAAATTCCCTGCTTGTAGGTGCTCCCCCCTGCCGGGACCCTGAGATGCGTTGCTTCTGTGACAGTGCGAAGAGGGCTCTCTTCTAGCCGGCCGCCGTCGTAATCGCCGCCGCTGTTCCTAAGACGCTTTTTTATTTTTCTTTTTCCCCGAAGTATGGTTTATGTTCTTCCTATGGAACCCCGACGTTCCCTCACCTAGCCGCGTGAAGGCAATGGTCGCGGGGTCCGACCCGATCCTCTTTGATAGTTTCACATTACGTGAAAACCCTTCCCCTCGCACGAGTTTTCGCCACTAGAGCTTACGGTGGTTGTCGCTGGCATCTGTTATATCCTGTCATCTCAACGGCGTCTGTTGCACCTGTTAGGTCCCCTCATATTTTAAGCTTCAGACCCTGCCTTCTAAGCATGTTGTGCATTTCTACGTTGCCGATCTTCCCACTTCCCTTCCAGCAGGACGGTGTCCACTTGGATCTCGATCGGCTTTGGATCTCGTCCGTTTCCATCTTTTGAGTTTTTGAACTGTTCCATCCCCCTATCCTTAATCAGTCTCCCGGTCTTTCCGGCCAAGCGCTTGCAGAAAGTGTTCTGGCCCTGGCTGATCACGTTGGATGCAGTCGCTCCCGCCTACTCTTTGCTAGTTTCCCCGTAGAAGGGCGTCTCGGGCGGCGGATACGTTCGCAGCGGTTCACGGGTCTCAAGTCACCTTTTTCTTCCTTATGGGATGGTCTTCGGTGGAGTCGGTCTCACTACAGCCGTGGTCCTTATTTCTGTGCATGAGTTCTCCCCCATTCACCCCCCGGTGAAGGCCCAAGCGTCCTGATCCAAAAGGACGTCCGGTTCTCAGTCCCTTCTCCAGGTGCTCCCTGCCCTTATTTTTTCTCAGGATAATTTTGTCCGCAAATAGTAGTTTTCCCCTGACTCTTTCGCCACTCAACCTCCGGGCGCCTTCCCTCCCAATAGGCCGCTCTCCTTGGAGGTTACCCGTTCTGGAGATGACTTCATTCCGACTCGACCCCAACCCAGCTCCTTTTGCAACATCTCATTACATAGTGAATTTCTCGGGTCTTTCTCCCTCTCTTACAATTGCTGCCTTTCCCCCTCCCGAGTCGCCGGTCGCTTATCTTCGCTCTTTTTTGCGGGCGCTGCCTTATTTTCCATGTCCCTCCTCTCTGGTGGGACGGATGTCAGCCTTGATCCCTTGCCTATTCGGCTTACGGCTCCGACCTCTTACTTGGAGTTGTCGACGCGTCAGCGGATTCCCTTCCCCCTGTAAACACCAGATTCTGTTGGTTTTTCCCTCCTGCATAACCCCCCCTACTCCCTTTTCCGTTGCGTCCCCTTTTACGTATTTGTTATCTGTATGGAAGATAATGATGCTCTCCAAAGATTGAGACGTATTCAACTTTTCCTTCTGATTTTCTTCCTTCCCCCCTCCACTCAGGTTTTGTTTTCTCCGACGTAGATACTTTCTCGAGTGCCGACTTTAATTGAAGCCGTGGGCTCTTAATTTCTTTAAATTCTGGCGGAAATGCGATGGATTTTAAAGGCTCCCTGACGTGGTGCGTGACTGTGCGTTACTCCTGATTAGCCACGCCACGTCACGATAACTATTGCCTCTAAAACATCCTTTCCGATGATTATTCTTCGGCCCCTCGTCATGAGTACTTCTTTTACGTACCTCCCCGCGTCCGTTGATTTTAGTACACCCCTCTCCATCCTGTACCCATCTATTTACCTTTCTCTACTGTTCCCCCGCCACCTCGCAGCGAGGCGTTCGTCGTTCCTAAGAGTAGTTCGGTGTTTAAGCAGTAGTTCCTTGATTTAACGACTGTCGTTCCCATCACTCGCCTTCTGCTTTCGGTCCCATCGTTCCCGACGATGGACCGGATCGTGAGAGGTTTATAACCGTCTGTTTTGTAGCTTCCTTTCGCCTGCTTCGGCATGCCTTCGCATCTTTTCGTGTCTGAAAGGTTAACCAGTTGTTTCCTATTGCTTCTCGCACCTTATGCCTATAACGTCAAAGTTTTTTATGAGTGGCCGTCAAACTCGAACTTCCCCTTATGAAACTAAGTTCCCCGTTGATCCACTCGAGTTAAGATTGTAACTTATTAGACTTGGTTTCACTTCATGCCGGAACAATCGCGGGTCCCGGTTTATATCAGTTCGTAAGTCTAAACAGAATTCCTTCCTCTGCATGTGACTCTTCAGTATGAAACGGCGTATATCGTCGGCTTATATCCTTTATACTTTCCCCAGTTCTCCCCCAATCTCCTTTTGGCTCGCATATAATACCCACTTTGCGTCCCGCGCCAGGCCCTCGGCTTTTGGGTGCGGTACGAGGTTGATTGAGGTCCCGTCATGACTCTTTTATGGGAACAACCCCTTTTGCTGCAGTCGACCTATTCTAAATTGTCCCAAGAACGATCATTGCCTCAAGGCTGACTCCTCTCATGATGGGTGAACCCTTTATTTCGGACCTGGGCGCTGCTTTTCTCCCGGTGTAGATGTTATCTCACATATGTCTGGCCCCATCAATGGGCCTGGGTCCGCCCTTGTGCTTGAGATCATTTTTCCCTCCAACGGGTGCCTGCGCACCTACTAACGCTTCCTCTACTGGCGAGACCCTTTCTGTCCTTTCTGGTTTTTGAAATATTTTGGCGTACCTGATCCCCACTCTCGGAAGACCTGTCGAGAAATATCCCCCTCGATATTTTCCGCTTTCGGTTTTCCCCGTATCCCCTTGTAGCTGCCCCATCAAGTATAGTTTGCTGTACGACATGAGCGTAGTATGAGTTAAAAGCTTTCCTTAATTCGAGTACGTCTCCGTCTTAGCTTCTCCACTATATACGAGCCGCGTTTTCCCATTCATCCCTCCTCCGCACTTTTCTTTCCCTGCTAAGGGGCACCTTACCCTATGTGAATGGGTGACCGCTTCTTTGGCCCGTTTCTTTGGGGTTTTCAAAGTGCCCCCTCTCTACCGTTGGGTGCCGCTCAGTATACGCAACATCCTTCCGTCCTGGTCACGTACGATTGAGCATGATCCCGCTCGCCGCTTTTGTACTCCCCCTTGGAAGTGTTGTCGACTCGCTAAGTGATCACTCCGGCACCTTTCTTCTCCGGACGTTGGGGAAGTTTTGCCTCGCAACCTTCTTTTTCCTCTTTTTTCTTCACTTTTCCCCCAATCCTCCTGATTCTCCCCATTAGTCTCCCTCTCTCGTTTATGGCCAACCCAACTGATGTTTGTAACCCCCCTTGATGGGCCTCCTCTGGGGCCTTTCCATCAGATCCACGCAGCTTCGGCCGTCTGCTTCTTCTCCCGAGTCCCTCCTTCCGCAACCTTTCCTTCTACTGGGAGAATCTGGCCAGCGTTTGGGGCCTGAGCGGAGGATGCCGCCGCCGACCTTTTTTCCTTTCCTTCCGTGAAGCGTTTTCTCCGTGGCAGCCGCCATCCTGAACTTGCTGTCTCTGATTTTCGAAAGTAGTAGTATCTTCCACCGCTCCTCCCCCTTTTTTTGGTCAGGTTCTTTAGCACCTCTCTATCTGGCCTTTTTTGGTCTGACTTTCCCCGAGGCCGAAGGCCATCCCGCCCCCCCCCTCGGAACTTCCGGTTGCATTAGTCGTAGCTGAGGAGCTTTTGGGCAACCCCGGCGGCGGCCTTTTTCCGCCACAAGCAAGGACCCCGCGTCCAGCCATTTTAGCTGCAGAATCTGACCTCAATTGGTCCCCATGCGGAGAAAGTTGCTTTATTGCGTCCTTGGCCTCTCAAAAACCT
>Ga0179593_1577275_pt1 | contig 11879 bp, 19 predicted proteins | sample CZODoug2_1_08_16_FD_185931 | JGI IMG/M metagenome (GOLD analysis project Ga0179593, IMG submission 185931) | Vadose zone soil fungal communities from Angelo Coast Range Reserve, California, USA - CZODoug2_1_08_16fungal (PacBio error correction) | ecosystem: Environmental > Terrestrial > Soil >... | reverse complement strand
GCTCAGCCCATCTGTCCCTTTCCCCTCCCCCTTCCCTTTCCCCCCCTGATCTCCTCTTCCCTCACTGTGCTCCACCTCCTTTAAAAGGAAGGGAAACCAAAGATACCACTCGGAATCTCCCCTTTCCCCCCCCCCCCCCTCCCCTCCCGTCTCACCTCCCCCGGCCTTTTTTTTCCGCAAAAAGAAAAAATGAAAAAGGGACGTGACAAGGTGTACGGACACATCGGGTTCTCCCTTTTTCTTTTTTTCCCCCCCCTTTCCTTCAATAGAAGCCACAACCCTTTTTCACAAAAGGTAAAGAGGTAAAAAAGACATTCTCGACACCTTCTACTTTTTTCCCTCTTCCTTTCCTTTTTCTTCGTTTCTCCCATTATATATGGCCTCACCTATTTTTTTTCCGAAATGAGGGTTGAAGGGAAGGAGGACCAACGTGAGTCCCGATCTCTCCTCCTTTTCCCCCCCTTTCCCCTGACCACCCCTATCCTCAAATGGATCATCAAGGAGTGAAGTGGGTAGTTGACAGAACTCAAACCGGGCCTTTCTTCTTTTCTTCTTTTTTCTTTTCTTCTTTGCAACCCGGTTCATCGGAGTAACGGTAATAGCTCGGTAATGTCTTCCCCCTTCTCACTGCCTTCCCCGCTGAGGACAGTCCTCTCCCGTCAAAGGGTCACGAAGAGGGAGAAAACGCAATCGATTTACTGGCAGCAGTCCAACAAGTGCCTCGTCTCGGTACCCTTTTTTTTTTCTCCGGCCATTTCCCCCCCCACTCATGCGGGTTGGGGCCGCGTGTTTTTTATAAGGTGACGGCGACAAGCCGAAAGTCCTCACTTGTTTTGTCCCCCCAGTCTTCCTCCTCTTCCCCTTTTTGTGGTTCCCCAGACCCCCGGATACGAACCATTGTTTTCCGAAGAAGGAGCAGCACGTAGCTGCGCAGAAGAGACCTGGCCGAACCATGTGCCCAGACCGCTCTTGGTGCCCTTCTTTTTTTTTTTTCTTTTCTTCCCTCAGCCCCGCCCCCTTTTTAACTATTTTCATGCGGCTGAAGAACTCATCTTTCTAAAAAACTTAACGAGCCAGTCGCGATCTCGCATTGGAGTCCCCTTTCTCCCTCCCCCTTTTTTTTCTTTTTTTTCCTTTTCCCCTTTCTGCCGGAGTCCTTGTATCCCTGAGATGAAGAAGATGGAGGATGAAAAAGTAGGGAAGCACCACTTCCGACTCCTCTTCTTTTTTTCTTCCCTTCCCCCTCACTGAACAACGAGGGTTTTTTTTCTTTTTTTTATTTTTCTTTTTTCTTCCCCCCCCCCTTCCCCCCGGCACTTGCCCCGCCAATCGGTCTCCCCTGGCCACAAGCCCGGTGGGTGGTGAGGAGTGACGAAATGTCTTAGACCCTGGCGACCTCCCCCTCCCCCCTGTCTTTGTGTCATCCCTTTTTTCCTTTTTTCCTTTTTTTTTTTCTCTCTTCTTTCCCCCCCTTCCTCCCCACGGCAGGGCAGGTACTCCTCTAAGTTGTTGTGGGAGAGAGATAAATGAAATGAAGTGTGGAGGCAGTGTGAAAGTCCTGCGCCCTGCGCCTCGAGGTTGTACTCCCTCTTTTTTTTTTTTTTTCCCTTTTTTTTTTTTGTTCCCCTGGTCGAAGTGACATTCTTCGTCAACACCTCCCCACCTTTTCAAGGAGGTTAGTGAAAGATGGGGCTGTCCAGGTGCCGATGGGTCAGTGGTGTGTCGCTCCTCTGTGCGTTCCTTTTCTTCCCCCCTCCTTCTTTTTTTTTTTTTTCCCCCCCCCCGTGTGACCGGAGTCGTGAAGGTGTTTTCCCTTTTTTTGAAGGGGAAGAAGAATAGTAGGAATCGGAGCTAAGGAGGTACTACAAGGCATCCGGCCGCAGGCTCCCTTTTTCCTTTTTTTTTTTTCCCTTTTTTTTTTTTTTTTTTTTTCCTCACCATTGATCCACTGCCCGTCGATCCGCGCTGAGCTCGTGAGTTGGGTATTCCTTTTTTTAAGAAGAAGAAATAAGGAAGGGAGGATTGGGAAAAGGTACAAAGAAGGATGAACATGGCGTTCGCACCGGTGTCTCCTATTTTTTTTTCCCTTTTCCTTTCCCTCCTTTTTTTTTTCTCATTTTTTCTTCGTTTTCGACAACAATGGTCGTTCCGTGCTTTGTTTTTTTTATTTTTCTTTATTCTTTTTTTTCTTTTCCTTTTCTTTTTCACCGTTCTCCTCGTTGCCTTTTTGCCGTCCACCATGCTCCCTCAAACGAAGAATTGGTCAATGGAAGCGATACTTGGAGGACAAAAAGAACTCACGGGTGGATCACCGAGCCCTTCTTTTTTCTTTTTTTTTTTCTTTTCTTCTTTTCTTTACTGGCCTAGCGGGACCTGCGTGATCACTTGTTTCTCTTGACAGGGGGTATGAACAGTCATCATGACCAGCTATACCGTGAACTCTCTTCTTTTTTTTTTTCTTTTCTTTTCTTTCTTTCTTCCATTTTCTTTTTTCTTTTCCGACCACTTCCCCTTTCTGATAAGGGGGGAGGAGCTGGGTTTCTGTGGTCGTGGTGAGGCGAGGCATTTCGTCGGCCGCTCTCCCTTTCTTTTTCTCCCCTCCTCTTTTTTTTCCTTCTATAATCCCTGGGGATGAACGGCACGCTCTTCTGATAAGTGGGAACTCGGGAACCCAGGGCGACGGGTCGCTCCTTTTTCTTTTTTTTTTCCCTTTTTTTCCTTTTCCCTTTTTTCTTGATTGTCATCCTTTCTGGTTCGACCCGTGTGTCCTTCCCTGATCAAGGAAAGTGGCCTGGTGGAGGTGGAGAAGGTACGGGGGCGGTTGGAGTTTTCTTTTTTTCTTTTTTTTCCTGTTTATTCCCTAGTTCGATTCGAGTGTTGTGGTTGAAAAACCCCCCCCCCTTTTTTTTTTTCTCGGTTAGAACAGTGCGGTCCTTTTGAGCTAGGGAGGTTCTTCACTGGCTGGGACTCGTTTTTTCATTGTCTTTTTTCCCTTTTTCTTTTCTTTTGTTAGGATTCGCTCAAGCCCATTTTTTTCAAGGTAATGAAAACGAGTCACCCCGCGCATTACCTCCCCTTTTTCTTTTCCCCCCCCGCGGTACACAGACCCGACTTACAAGTAACAATAGGAATCGACTCGGGATAAACCTCACGACCCTCGTTTGGTAGCCCCCCCCTTTTCTTTTTTCTCCCCCCCCTGGCCTGGCCCTTCGCACCTTCCCCCCCCCGGGACGTGTAAAGGTTGTACAGGACACATCGGGTCGCCCCCGTACTCCCTTTCCCTTTCTCCCCCCTTTTTTTTTGGTGGGACCCCCCGTTACAAGCGGTCCCCCCTTCCAGTAGAGAAAAAGTCGGACCGGGGTTCACCCGCGTTTTTTACCCACCTGAGATGGCGCACCGCCTCGGCCTCTGAAGGGTCATAACAGGAGATAGGAATCACCGAGTGACCCGCCCTGATTTTTCTTTTTTTTTCTTTTTTTTTTCCTTTCCCCTCCCCCCTAAACCCAGCTCCTCCCTGGATAAGAAAAAAAGGCGTGAAGTGTTCGTCCATCCCCCCTTTCCTTTTTTTTTTTCCACAAAATGCCTGGACCTACCTGGAAAATATCGGGCAAAACGGTCAGCGAGTCACTTTTCCTTTTCTTCTTTCTTCCCCTTGATCACGGCAGTCCGCGAGGCACTTTCCCAAGTCGGAAATGGTAACGACGATGGCGACCCGCCATTCGCTTTCTTTTCTTTCTTCTTTCTTTGGGTCTCCCGGTTCCGGCCCCTTCCCCTCAAAAAAGAATGAGGGGGTGGTGGGCCGCGTGCGGCGCATGGTGACGGCGACCCGCCCGACGTCCTCCACTTTCCCTTCCTTCTTTTTCTCCCTCCTTGCCTTGGTCCCAAGAACCATCGGATCCTACCCTCTTCGATTAATAGGAGAAAAGTAGAAGCAGTTAGCTGAGGCAGCGAAACCGGCCGACCTGTGACCTCCTCTTTTTTTTTCCTTTTTTTCTTCCTTCCCCCCTCCCTGGCCCGTTGACCACTGCCGCCCGCCACCGTCTTTATTCTTCGAAATGAAGAGAAGGAATACACAAATAACGAGAAGACCGCACGATCTCACGCATTGGAGTCACTTGTGTTACTGCCCCCCACTCCCCTTTTTCTTTTTTCTTCCCCCGCACTGTTGCCTCCACAGCGATCCGAAGTTCGATGCGTCTTTGAGAAATAAGTAGCGCCAGGTGACCGACGATGGCGGGCTGCCCCCTTCATGTGCATCCCCCCCTTCACGACTCCTTTCCTTTTTTTTCTTTTCTCTCCCCTCCCCCTGAACACCTCTGTTGTTGTCGTAGGGCATACCAATTCCAAAGAGATAGGAAAAACAACGGACCAAGGCACTGGACCCGACCCCAATCGGCCCGCCCGCGGCACCCCTCCCCCTTTTTTTCCTTCTTCCCCTTTTTTGACGCCACTTCCCTGTCGTGGTGGACATCCTGGAAAATCCCTTTTTTCTGGTGATGACGACGAAAGTCGGAGTCACCTACGATGGAGCAGTCCGGCCGTACTTTTCCCCACTCTCCCCCCCCCCCTTTCCCTTCTTTTTTCTTTTTTTTTTTTCCTTTTTGACATTCTTCCTGAACTGCGCATCGATTTGACTCCGACGTTCTTCGTCCCTCGAAAAAGGCATGAAAGGATGTTACACCCGACAGGGAATTGGCGGTGCTTGATCTCCCAGTTTCTTTTCCCCTTTTTTCTCTTTCCCCTTTTTTTCTTTTTCCTTTTTTTGTGTCTCTCCTCTTGGAGATTCCTTTATTTTCCTTCTTCGGGTTAAGTGGTAGGGGAGTGAGAAGGTCGACGAAGTGAACAGTGTGGAAGTGGTGGGGCGCCCAGCGGCAGTTCCTCCCCTTCCCTTTTTTTTTTTTTTTTTTCTTCTCCCCCTTTTTTTTCCGCCGCTACCTTCGGCTCGTGTGGAGGACACGTTCCTTTTTTTTTGAGGAAGGGTAGAAGTAAGTATGATGTGGACGGTGTTGTGTCGTTCACATTGGATCCAATGCGTCTCTTTCCTCTTTTTTTTTTTTTTTTTTTTTTTTCTGTGGCCACGGTCATCAGGATGCATGGCCGTCCACCTTTTTTTTTTTTTTTTTTTCCTTTCCTTTTTCGGCCGCTACGGGCTGCGCTTCTTCGGGTATCGACAACGCTGGAGTACCTCCTTTAAAAAGGAAGATTAGAGTCGCGATGGTCGCGCGGCGTACATGATTCCTTTGGTGCCACCAGTGAGGACTTCTTTTTTCTCGTCCCTCCCCTTTTTCTTTTCCTTCCCCTTTTCCCCCCCGCCCTCACTGTGTGACACGAAGCCGCTTTTTTTTTTTTTTTTGTTGCAATTGTTGGAATGACTGCAAGGGAAAGAGATGGAGGGTCGAACTCGTCGGACCATTGCCTCTCTTTTTTCTTTCCTTCTTTTTTTCCGTCATATGGACCCGCATACCGGTGACCTCGTTTTTTTGGGGGAAAGAGATGGCTTGGTCGGCGGGCAGTTGTTCCGCGGTCCCCGTCCCTCTTTTTCCCCTCCTTTCTTTCCTTTTTTTTTTGTTGCGTCGAGGCCTCTTTGCTACTGCCGGGCTCGGGCCGCATTGCCCTGTTCCGGTCAGCTAGGTGAGGCTATATCCATGGATGAACGGCAATCGACCGAGGCGGTGCGCCCGTCCGTGGTCCCCCTTTTTCCCTTTTTTTTTTCCTTTTTTTTTCTTTCTTTCTTTATTGCCGAATTCTGGTTCGTCCCTTGTAATACCACTGGATCACGATCACGGTGGATGGTGGAGGTGGGAAGGTCGGCCGTGGAGGTTCGCTGGTCATTTTTTCTTATCTTTTCTTTTCTTTCTTTTTTTTTCTTTTTTTTTTTTTTTTTGTTCCTGTTCCTTGGGGAGAAGCAGTGGAGGGCATTAGGCCTCCTTTTTTCGTCACTGAGCTGGGGATCGTGTTAATGACCGTGGCGAATGGGCTCGCCTCTCTCTTTTTTTCCCCCCTCCCCCCTTCTTTTTTTTCCCTTTTCCCCCTTCTCCTTCCTGAACCTCCCGAGCGACTCCTGCCCGCCACTTTTTCGCCAAACGGGAAAAGAAAGGGAAGGGAAAACCACAGATAACCCTCGGAATCGCCCTCGGTCTCACCCCTTTCTTTTTTTTTTTTTTTCCCTCCCCCTCCAAATCCAGGGAGTGTCTCCAGGTTGTACGGCCCCCTTTTACCAGAAGTCGAATCACGACCTACCGCAAGTAGACCGACCAACCCGTGTTTTTCCCTTTTTTTTTTTCTTCCCCTAGGTTCCCCACCTTCTCTGAATAGGAGATTTGACGTTAATAAATGGATATAGGCCTTCACCCTATCTTTTTTTTTCTCTCCTTTCTCCCTTTCCCCTTCCTCACCACGACCCATAAACCCAGCCTCCTCCCCTTTCTAAGCACAACGGCGTGAAGTTTTTCGTCCCTTCTTTCCCCTTTCCTTCCCCCTGTGCCTGCCGCCCAAAAGCCCATCATCGTCCCCTTCAGACGAGTCCAGGGAATAAGACTGGGTTCATGCTGTCCTTTCTTTTTTTCCCCCTCTTTTCTCAACGGCAGGCCGCTGAGGCAAAGTAAACGAGACCGATACGGCCCTGTTCACGACTCTTTTTTCCTCCCTTTCCGCTGCTCGTTGATCCCAGTGCGTTTTTTTTTTTTTTTTTCCAAGGGGATCGGAATGAAATGGAAACAAGATTATTTTTTTTTTTCCTTTTTCTTTTTTCCTTCCCCTCCTCTTCCCTTTTTTCACCAAAGGAATGCATCGAAGAGAGACATAGAGACCGAAGCTGCCGGTTTTTCCCTTCCTTCCCCCTTTTGTCGATCCCCGAATAAGTCGCAGCGCGTTAGATGAGGCAGAAGAGAATGGCCGAACCTTTTACCATCCCCCTCCTTTTTTTTTCTCCTTTTCTTTTCTCTACGTACACCTCTTCTTACAACGGTGGCGACGGCCATTTTTCTGGAAAGTGGAAAAAGAAGCCCAGAAAGCGTATTGCTGCGTCTTTCTTTTCTTTTTTTTTTTCCTTCCTCAACAACCACCTTCCACCTCAGAAGGAAAGGAGGACCGGCATCCTCTCTTTGGAAAGGGTGGATCAAAAGAGAGCAGAAGTACGCTGCGTCCTGGTCCTTGTGTCTCCCCTTCCTTTTTCTCTTCTCTTTCCCTTTTTCTTTTTGGGCCCCATGGTTGCGCCCCACACTGTACACATGGTCACGTCTCCTGATCAACGACAACAGACCACTGAACACGAGGGTGTAGTATGGCCATAAAAAGGTCAACTTCCACTCGGATCTGCACCCCACCTTCCCCTTTTTTTTTTTTTTTTTTTTTTTTTTTCTTTTTTTTCCCTCCTCTTCCCTTCGGACCCCGTGGCGACCGACAAGTCACTGTCGTGGTGTCCCTTTTGAAAGAAGGGGGGAGATCGCAGGTGCTGCGGACGAACGTGGAGTACTCGCTTCTCCCTTCCTTTTTTTTTTTTTTTCTCTTCTCCCCCTTCCGGTGTGGTGAGGCCGTGGTAAAGTCCTGAAGCGAACTGGTCATCTCTTTCTTCGTAGTAAGACAAAGCGATAGAAACAAGGGATTGAAAGGATGTACAACACGAAAGGGACTGCGGTCGCCACTTGGTCTCCTTACTCTTCTTCTCACATTCCTCTCTTTTTTTTTTTTTCTTCTTTTTTTGCGTTCCTTTATGCCACGGCACCTCGTGTTCAGTGGTCAGTTTTTTCCCCTTTTTCGGACGAAGTGAAAAGGGTGGAAAAGTGGGGGGAGGAAAAAAGAATGGAGAAAAAGTGACCGGATTGTGCAGGTGGTTCTTGCCCTTATTTTCTTTCCTTTTTTTTTTTTCCTTTTCTTTCTTCCACCAGTGCGGCGCTCGAGGAGAAGGTATAAGTACGTCTGATTTCCTGTGGGGGAGGGAAAGAAGGGAAGACAAGGAGGAGATAGCGAGGGATGGGAGTGGGATTCGGAGCTGAATTTCCTCTTTTCCTTTTTCTCAGGTGCCATGGACTTCTCCCCTTTTTTTTTTCCCTCTCCCTTTTTCCCCCCCTGTTCGGCGGTTCGGCTGCCGCAGATACGGCTGCTCTTCGAAAACAGCGGTCGTAATAACGATGGGTATGGTACACGGCAGCTTCGGTCGCTCTGTTCTCTTGATTTCCTTCTTTTTTTTTTTTTTCCCCTTCTCCCAGGCCCTCTCACCAACCCGATGCTTGGCTTACCATGGCCTTTTTTCAAATGGAGGACACCAGAACTCACGTGGATCACCGAGCCTTTCCTCCCCCTTTTTTTTCTTTCCTTTTCCTTTCTTTTTTTTTTCCCCTTTTTTCTCGTTGCTCACTGGTGCGCTCAGGCCTTTCTGGGATGACAAGTTCATCATGTGACCCAGCTATTACTTGACTCTTTTCTTTTCTTTTTTTTTCCTCTCCTATTCGGACCTGATGACGTCCAGGTGCTGTGCTGTACTCCTTAAAGACGTGGTTTATGATCAAGTGGAGGAGCTGGGTTTCGTGCGTCGTGGGAGGCGCGTCATTTCGTCTTCTCTCCTTTCCTTTTTTTTTTTTTTTTCCTTTTTCTCCTTTTCCTTGTGCTCCTGCTCCGTGGTACCTCGTTTCTTCGAAGGTGTAGAGAAGTTATGTGAAAGCTGGGACCGGTGTGACCACAGCGTGTTTGGTGCTTCTACTTTCTTTTCTTTCCCCCTTCCCTTCTTTTCTTTTTAGGTGGCTTCCTGTCCGGACGGGGAGTTCGCTGGAATGTTCTCTCCGGTGATGAAAAGAGGGTAGGGAGGTTGATTCAGAGGGCGATTCCGAGTCTTTCTCCCCCCTTTCTTCTTCCTGTTCGGTCAGGAGGCGCTCGGGATTTTTCTTTCAAATGAGATGGGAATAGTGTTAATGACCTGGAGAATGGGCTGATCCTTCTTTTTCTCTTCCACCCTTTTTTTCCTTTTTCCCTGTCCCAGCTCAGTTTGAATACCTCGCGAATAATGAAGGGGGGTGGGTGCCTTTTTTTTTTTCTTTCCCTTTTCCCCCGCTACCCCTCGGAATCGCCCTATGGATCAACTCCCTCGTTGGAGAACCGACAAAGCTCCATCAATGCCAGAGAAACCTCCCCCTTCCTTACCTTTTCCCCTTTTTTTTTTTTTCCCTTTCCTTCCCTCCCTCAATTCGGCCAGCCCCCAACCGATGGTGGGAACCCTTCCGAGGAAAAAGAAAATCTCGACACAGCGACCGGGTAAAAGATGTACCCCTTCTATTTTTTTTTTTCCTTTCTTCTTATCCTTCTTTGTACCTCCCTGCTGTTTCCGGAGGCGGCCCCGATTTTATATGAGAAGGACGACGAAAGACCTCGCCTCCCACGACCCCATCCCCCCCTTTTCCCCCTTCCCCCCCCCTTTCTCTCCTCCCCTTTCCGTCATCAGTTACGATGCCGGATGCTTCCCCACGGAAGACGACCAAGCCCATCTCGGGAAACCCGGGTCAGCGAGTCCGTTCTCTTTTTTCCCTTTCCCTCCCCCTGTTATCAGCAGTCCGCTTGAGTCCCCAAGAGAAAGATAGGCATGGTAACGAAGAGGCGACCCCGCCATCTCCTTTTCTGTCCCGCATTCCCCCCTTTTTTTTTTTTTCTTTCCCCCTTTTTCCCCTTTTTTGTGGACGCGTGCTGGCGCATGGTGACGCGACCCTTGTCCGCACGGGTGGACCACCAAAGGAAGGCATGTTCCCGCGCTCTCTTTTGAGGAACAAGGAACAAGGATAAGAAAATTGTTGTCCTTACCCTAAGACCTTCCTTTTTTTTCTTCCTCCCCTCGTTGACCGCCCGGTAGCAGACGGCCCCCTACAAAGGTGGCGACGGCCATGGCAGATGCTGGGACCGTGGCCCCCTCCCTCCCCTCCCCCCCTTTTCCTCTTCCCTCCTCCTTCTCCCTGATGTACTCCATGGAGAACGACAAACACCTTTCCGGAAGGAGGACCGGATCTAGAGAGCCGAACGTGGCCTCCCACAGGTCTCCTATTTCTCTGCTTCCTTCCTTTTTCCCTCTTTTTTTCCTTCTTTTTCCCCCCATTCACGTTGACTCCTTGTTCACGGGTCAGCCCAGTGCTGTTGCGCCCCCCCCCAAGGGTAAGTAGTGACCTGATCAAAGACCAGACCATTGAAACGAGGGTTTGTCTTTAGGCCATCCCACTTCCCTCCTTTTCTTTTTCCTCCCCTTCCCTCCCTGCTGCACCAGCCCCGGTTTTTCGGATGTTACGAAGATGTCAGTCGACCCATGGCGACCGCCAAGTCCTGTCGTGGTGACATTCCTGTCCTCCCTGGTGTCGATCTCTTTTTTTTTTTCTCTTTCTTTTTTCCCCTCCCCCCCCCACCACCGGCAGGGTAGGTATCTGCTCTCTTTCCCTCCGGAAGTTGTGGTGTTGAGAGATCTCCTTTTCCTTTTTTTCCTTCTTTTTCCTTGCGCATCGAGGTGAATACGAACGTTCTCAGCAAACGAGATAGCAACAAGGGATTTACAGGATGTCCACCCCTCCGGTATTTTCCTTTCTCTTTCTTCTCCACATCCTCACCACCACAGGCTTGTGCAGCCTTTTTGGAAAGATTGGGATGGTAAAGGTGAAGTGGTAAGTGTTTTCTCTCCTCCTTTTCTCTCTTCTTCTTTCCCTTTCCTCCGGAAGTGACCATTGTGTCAGTGTTGGGGCGCAAACCTGTCCATTTTCTCCCTTCTTCTTTTCTCTCCTTTGCGACCTCCTCGTCGGCATCGTCTCTTCTCCCAAGGGAATACGGCAGAAGCGAACTTCGGCTCGCTGTTTCTTCCTTTTTTTTCTCCCCTTTTCCCCCCACGTCGTCTGATGTGGACGGTGTAGTTAAAAATGGAATAAAATGCGGAGATCGCGCTTCTCCTTTTTTCTCCTCCCTTCTTTTTTTTTTTTTGTCGGGGGGGATGTCTGTTTATGCGGTGAAAAAGGTTACAGCAGGCTGCCATGGCCGTCGCACCGGTTTGTCTCCTCTTTTTTTTTTTTTTTTTTCCCCCTTTTCTTCTTGCCGGCAGCACGGCTTGGACTTCTTCGGGTATTCCAGATGGTAGGAGAGATGGGTCTTGGTTACACGGGAAGCTTCGGTCGCGATGGTTGGCTTTCTTTTTTTTTCCTCTCCTCGCCGCGGCCACCCCCCGCATGCTGGTTCCATGGCAGCGATCACTTTCAGACCACCAGAACTCACGGTGGATCACCGAGCCGCTGCACCTTGTTTTCTTTTTTTTTTTTTTTTCCCCTTCTCGTGCCTTGCCTCAGCGGCCTTTGAGCACTGGTCAGCTCTTTTTTTTTCCTCCTCTATTACCGTTGGACTCTTCCGGGGGGGAAAGAGATGGGGTGCTTCTTTTTTTTTTCTCCGTTTCTTTGCTGTAGACCACGTCACGCAGGTTGTTATGATCCAGTTTTCTCGGGGTGGGTGTGGTCTGGTGAGGCTCTTCATTTTTTCCTTTTTTTTTTCTTTTTTTCCTTATCCCCCTTCTGCCTATCATCCATGGGATGAACGGCCTTGCAGGGGAGAAAGATAAGTGGTACCTCGTGAACCAGGTCGCCCGTTTTTTTTTTTTTTCCCCCTTTTTTTCTTTCTCCTTGGCGGTCGTGATTGCCGAATTATGGTTCGCCCTATTTAGGACAAATGGATCACGTCGGTGGATGGTGGAGTTTTTTCCCGCTTTTTCCTTTTTTTCCCCCCTTTTTTTTTTTCTTTTTATTCCCGAGGGCCGATTCGAGGGGTATATGTGGTTGTCCCTCTTTTTGTAGGGGAAGGCGGTGGAGAAGACAGTTGCGGGCAGGAGGCTTCGGTTGGCGTTTCTTTCCCTTTTTTTTTTTTCTTTTCTTCCCCCC
>Ga0179593_1465260_pt1 | contig 11879 bp, 12 predicted proteins | sample CZODoug2_1_08_16_FD_185931 | JGI IMG/M metagenome (GOLD analysis project Ga0179593, IMG submission 185931) | Vadose zone soil fungal communities from Angelo Coast Range Reserve, California, USA - CZODoug2_1_08_16fungal (PacBio error correction) | ecosystem: Environmental > Terrestrial > Soil >... | reverse complement strand
TCCCCCCCCTCGTCTTTCCTGAGTATGTACCCGGAACGAACCGGGATTTCCGCACGAGTTCAAATTCCAATCCGGCTCCCCTTTTCCCTATACCCCCCTACCCCCCTTCTTACCCTCAACCCTCAATTCGATTTTTTTACCCTCGCTTTGTCTCGCAGTAAAAACTATCCCCTTCCCCCCGCACTTTGACATAAATTCATTCCCCTTTCCCGTAGAAGGAATTGGAATTGAAGGCATTGACAACTTCAAGAGTCCCTTCCAAATCCTCGATACTTGCCCCCTCACCCCTTCCCCTCGTGTCCTCACCTCCGCAAGTTCGTGCCCCCGCCTTTTTTCTTTCCCCGAGAATGATTTCCCTCCTCCTTTGTTCGCAGTCTTAGGACCGAATCTCCCCCCTTGCTTCGCCGGAACCTTTTGTCTCTTCCCCCCCCAACGAAAGCTTTCCCTTCCTCAACCCCACTAATAACTAGGATTTTCGTTTAGACTTGCAGCCCCAGTCCCCTTTCTTTTTTTGTAAGTTTTCTCCTCTCTGTCCCCTTAACGCGTTTTAAGTGATAACTTTATCTCTCTTGCCAATGTTACCTCCGTCCCAAGTGACCCCCGGAAGGCATGTCTAAGATAATGTATTTTCCCCTCTCACGGTTTGTGAGAAGGTGGGCGTTCCCGCCTTGTGCCTTCAGTGACAAGGAAATCTTGGTGTCGGGGAAACAAACCGGGTTTGTATTGTTGTGTATACTTCCATCGGGCTTGGTTGCAACACGACCCGGTGACGCCCCTTATTTGTACTTATTCCTCCTACTCCACTTTTTTTTTACAATCACCTCTTTTTTTCCTACTTTTTGCTTTTGACAGGTCCGTTAGTAATCCCTTGCCTGAAGGCTGTCCTCTACACTGTTCTTCCTTGAATTGACAAACAAGACCGAACGTTGCGCAGCACATACAGATAGAATTGCCCCAACTCCCCCCCCACCCCGTCAGCGCCGATTCCTCCAAACTTAGCTGCTTCTGATTTTGATGGGCACCCCAAGCTAGAAAAGAAATATATTGGAGTTTCTCCACCACCCCCAGTTCTCAATCATCTTTTTGACCCCCCCCCTTTAAGCAAATACCCATTTCGAGGATAATCTCTCTTCTTTTACCCTCCTTAAGATTTTTTTCGCGATCTCTTTCGACGAGGGTATCCCATCCTCACTGTTTTTTTTTATTTTCACCCTATGTTGCCGGCTTGTCTTTTAAAATCTTTTCGGTCGCCCTTGTCCCTCCCCCCCTTCAAGTTAGGCCTTCTCTTCTTTTTTCCTCGAAACCACCCCACACCCACACACCCCCCCCCACCCCCCACACACCCACGACCCCCCCCCCCCCCCCCCCCCACACCCCCCCCCTTTCCCCCCCCCCCCCCCCCCCCCCCCAACCAACCACCGACAAGACCAGCCCCCCTCACCCCCACACGAGTCGTCCCTTAGATGTGTTTTTTTGGGAAGATCTAGTATGACTCTAAGAGAGAAGTGTCCCGGAATTGGTAATAAGTGGGGCTTACGAGTAACCCCCTTTCCGCGCTCATGAGGTATACTCCCCCTTCTTCTCCCCTCCCGCCCAAAAACCCCCAGCTTCCCAAAGAGTAACATCACACCACCCATCCGCTTCACTTCCTTTTCCTCCCATCTGGAAGTCCACGATGCCCTTTCCACACTTGCTCCTCTAAATCAACATTACTTTCCTCCCTCTCCCCATTTCTCCTTTTTTCTTCCATCTGTAATGTCATTCCAAGATCTCCTTTAAATTTTTGTTTCCAGCTGACCGCCGGTCCTCCCCTCTCACCCACCCACCTGCAACGCTTCGTTCTCTTTGCTTACCCTTTATCCTATGCAATGGATCTTACAGCTTAGTTGGTTAGTTTCATTTTCAACGATCAGAGAAGCAGCCTGGTCCCCTTTACCGTCCCAGACCTCACCCCTTCTCCTGCCCCCCCCCCCCCCCCCCCCCCCAATCCCCTTTTCCGAGTAGACTCTTTTTTAAGATCTTCTTGCTGCTTAACCCCTAGCCGTTCTTTTGTCATATTTGATCCTTCCCCCCCCCTCGTTCCTTCCTCGGTTGCCCCCCCCTTCATTCGGGCCCCCCCTCCGTCCTTCTTTCGCCTTTTGTCCATTTTCCCCTCACGGGCGTCTCTTTCTTTGGGTTCCCTCGTGGATAGTTTTAACCGAGTACATCCCTCTCCTGTTAACAGAAACGCCCCCTTTTGGCATGTTTACGTATGGGAGGGACTTTATTTTTAACTTTTACCCTTGAAGTGCACATAAAATTCGAGTCTTTTTTCCCACTCCCCTCCGAAGCGTTTTTGTTACTTCCCCCTTTTAGATTTAATACCCTCCTTTATACAAACGACTTAAGTTGACCTGGAACGCTCTACCAAGGTGCTTCCTCTTCCAACATTTCCCCCCCATCCTGCCCCGGCCTTTATCCGACGGACCCCCCCCATTAAGGCCGACCCACAATTGGCCTTGGCTGTTACCCTACTTTGTCTCTTTCAAAAACTATCCCCCCCACCATCCCAAAGATAGCTTCCCCTTCCCTACTCTCGTGACCCCCCCAAAAGGCGAACCGAACGACCCTGTCTTTCTAAGGCATAGGTCCCCCTCTTCCCCCCTTTAAAAGGGACTCCACCCATCTACCGGCACGGGCCTTATTCCGATGCTGCAAGTGCAGCAGTCTTAGCACAGCGAATTTTAACTCTTCCTTTCTTATTTTTCAAGGGGAAGATTTTCTCCGCCTGTCTGTAGAGGACGCTCCTCCGGGTGAGGCGGACCTACCCCTAGACGTTACCCGATAGCATTCCCTTATTTCCCCCCCCATCCAGGCATTTTTTCGTCTTTTCGCCCTTCCAGTCTTTGTTTTCTTTTTTGCAATCTGATGACTTCGCACCTCCCCCCATTCATTCTCCCACTTTTTCGATCATGACATCAGGTTCCTTAGGCGATCAACAGTGTACCCCCATTCGCCTCTGAGATTTCTTTTCAGTGAGTTTCGAATCAACCTGTTTTTTTGTCAGTTGGCTTGTGTCTCTCCCTACCTTATGCGGCCATTACGTGAGCTTTGTTATCTGTCCTTTTTTTTTTTTTTTGCGGGCGTCGGTGCGTGACCACCCAGCCTGTCAGGAACCCCCTCGGCTTCCCTGTCCTTAGAGTACCCCTTCTTAGTATGCCCAGACGTCTGACGCTTCGGCACGTCCTTCAGCTATACAGATCCTACCACTCACCCTCCTGTAAGGACTCTTGCCTCCTTCAAATTGTAGTTTATTTTTGGGCCCGGCAACGGATCAGCCCCATGACTATCCTGCCAGTGAGTGCGGCCGCCCCCCGCCTTTTTTCCCCTAATTTTCTTTTTTTTCCCCCCAATCGACGCCACCCTGTAAATACCAGCTGTCTCCCTCCCCCTCCCACAATCCACTTTCCTCCATGGTTTTTATTTTTTGCAGCAGGTGTCCCCCTCTCTTTTTTCTATTTAAGAGTGGGTCTCTTCTTGTTTTCCCCCCCCTTATTTTAGGGAGAAGGGTTCCTTCGCCCCTCAAAGGGGTAAGTATCTTTGCTGATCAAGGGGAGCCAAACTCCAGCGCGGTCAGGGCCCTTTTTTATAGGATCTTCTTTCTTTTTTCTGAGTGAGAGTCGTCTCTCTGAGCTGCTTTGCTGCCTAGGTCCCCCGCGTCAAGCTAGTTGTCCATTCATCATCCTTTTTGCTAAAATTTCCCTCTTTCCCGGTCTCTCCATATCACAAAGCCATGCCCAAACTGCACTTTCCCCACAAATCGTCCCCTTTTCTGGCCTACTTTTTTCCTCCTCGGCTACGCTGATTCCCCCCTTATCCCAAACCTTGTCTACTAACATCCAACATAATGCGTCTCAGTCCTGTGATAGACTGATTCCCTCTAATTTCATCCAGCTGTTTTTTCAACCCCCCTAAGGTTGGATGTGTCCATTTTACGCCCCCCTTTCTCACCCCCCAAGAAAAAGAATCTTCTTTTCTTCTGAAGTATACGATCTTTATGAGTCGGATAGTGAACGATTTGTCCCATTGTTTTCCCCTTTTCCCCAGCACCCTCCGTCCTCCCCTTTGTCAAGTTTCGTTCCCTAAGAACCCTGCTACACCTCTTTCTCCTCCCCATAATTCCTCGTTTCTACTTTTCTCTGTAGAATCCATAGTATCATCCAACGTCGACGTCTTTTGGCCCCCCTCCCGAGCTTTTTCTTTTCCCTCTTTTTTGTGGCCATACAGCCTCCTTCCTTTATCGTTTTTTTTTCCACTCTGCAGGTCCTCCTTTGAACCCGGCGCTTCTCTTGGGCATGTAGGTATTTTTTCCTTTTCCCTCGGTCACCCTTTCTTTTCCCCTCCCCCTTCCCTTTGGTCGGTTTTGCTCTGCTTTTTTCCTGTCTGGTGATAAGTCTGAGCCTTCTTTGGTTTCAACCTATCCCCCATGAGTTTCCCTTCCCCTTCCATCTAATTCGGCTGTTTTGTATCCCTTCTTCTCTTACCTCATCCTCTTGTTTCTCTAGATACAAAAACCCCTTCGCCTTTTCGGATTTTTCCTAAAGCCGGTTTTGGTCTGTCTAGTTCCACCTTTACCCCCCATACGGCTGCCTCCTACGATGGTGCAACCTTTTGTCTCCCCCTGCACCTCCAAAAGCTGTTCCCCCCCTTTAAAGATTGATTCACACCTCCCCCCCCCACCATTTCCCTTTCCTACCTTCAGGGGCCAAAAGTCAACGACTGGTCACCTGACCTCCTTGAAGCACTCTCCCCGGGACCTCCTTTCTCTTCAGTATTTTCCTTCCCGCCCGGACCTTTTCTCCCCTCCAATAAGTTAGCTCTATGGCCCCATGAGATTTTGCAAGGATCTGTCTCTCCTGGTCGTTTGAATCTTTTCCCCTACTCTTCCAGTGCCTATCGTGCGAAAATGGAATATAAACCTTTCCCACTCTTTTCACTCTCATCAGGGAAGGTTCGCGTCGAAGGGGGACCGCCATCTCCCGGCTGTGCGGGGGTACAATAGTGGGCCTGAGTAAAGTCTTGACCCTCAAACGGGTGTACCAATTCAACCTGAAACTCGGTATACCGGAGTGACTTTTTAAATTCCCCTTTCTCTCGATTTGGATCTGATTTGCAACGTACTGGTTTGAGGTAACTGCGTTCCGTCCCTCTGTCATGAAGTCAGATTCACATTTTGTGAAGATTTGGAAGTGTTTTTTTCCTGGGTTTGGGGTGGCTTTTTACATCTTTTTCACTGATATACCCGTCGCTTATCTCCTTATCGTAAGCAAAAAGGATGCTGACTTTCCCCAAAGCTATCTTCCCCGCAGTTGAAGCACTGCCGAGCGTACACTCTTCTCTTTTCTGGACAAACCTGGCAACATGCAAGGCCTAGAATCTGGTCGTTGCTGGGTGAGGCCACCATTCTCGCATTCCCTGGACTGCTGTGCAAAAAGTTTCCTCACCATTAAGGTTTTTACCCACGAAGTCCCCCCCCTTACTACCAGAGGGCATCCAATAAACCTCTAACACCCCCCTATCCTTCTTTTTCCCCCATCCTGTTTTAGCAGGGAGTCCAGCGTTTCTTTATAATGATGTTCAATAGTTGTTTCTTCTTGGTACAAAACTTCTGTGATCATGAGTCTCACCTCAAGTCTTGTGATCCTGTGGTTGAGCACCACTTCCGAGTTTAGGTAGGCTCTCTTATTTTCTTTTCAGTGGAACTTTATCGAGACGTTTGACGAAGAGCAGGTCATCTCTCTTTTTTTAAGTACTCATCCTTTGTTACTATCAGCACCCTCCGTCTTTCCTATCTTTTCACCGAAACCCTCATCCCCAATGCCCCTTCCACGACCCCCTATGGTCGAATGCATCCCCTTAGGAAGTTCGCAATAGCCACCTTACCCCACCTGTGTTGTAATTCCCCCTTACATCCGAGCCAAATTTGATCGGATAACTCCCCGGTCCTGTTAAGAACGATCTACCTTTTTTTCCATCCGGTCTTTTAAGCTATCCGCCCAGATGTGAAACGGCAACCACTGCAAACCTCTTTCGTTAATTTGAGCACGACCCTTCCTGTCCCTCGATATCTTCGCTGAAAAGTTTCTATAATTTTTCCATAGGCACAACTTCATAAGGGAATAGTCAACGCAACCGTGCTTAAAATATTCTCCCCCCCCATGAAAGATAATTTTTCCCCCACTCTTGCGGGACTCCTACTGCTTCTTTTTCGTCAACCAGTTCCTTTAGTGCACAGTACCTCGTCAGTAATTTGTTAGGTCTTCTGGTCACCGTTAGAAAAGCCTTAGGTTCCTTTTGTGTTCACCGCTTTACCATTTCACGGGTCTCTCCTTCGTAGTTTTTTAAATAAGAGCAATATTCCTCCCAAGCCAGCACTTTTTTCGGTTTGCAGGGAAATGATCATGGGTTTTCCGTATGGTGATCCTTTGTATCGGAGTTCAATTTGAATCGCCAGCCATCCCCCTTTTTTCCTCTCTTTCCATAAATAAAGTAATTAGAGTTTCTCTCTTTCCCCCTTGTTTGAAAAAACGCTAAGTTTCGGTCTTTCCCTGGTAAATCTTTTCGTTATACAATTTGATGTTTTAAGAGTTCCCCCAACTTCCCCATAGGATTCCCTTCCCTTCTCCCCTACTCCTTCCTAAACCTCCCCCCATTGGAGCTTGTCTTTCCCTTACCTTTGTTACAACCATATAAATGCCCCATATCCTCTCAATGTTCCCTGGCGGGACCCTTTCCCTCTTTACCCCCAACGCTACCCTACTCCTGCTTTTATTCCAAGACTCAACGACCCTTAAAACCATCACTAAGTGAAACCCCGGGTTTATTCCACCTCCCCCCCCCAGTTTAGCCCCATGCCTCACTTTTCTCGAAACATGAGCTTTTTCCTTCTCAGATTGGTAGAGCGGCCCAGTAGTATTTCACAAGTGACCCGCCCCTTTTTGATATTTTCCAACTTGAATCTTCCCCCCCCCCCTGAATTTTACCCCCCGTTCACTATCAACTTTCTCCAGGAAATTTTAGTTTCGACTTTTTGGCAGCCATCCCCTGAAGTTTGCGTTTGGTTTGGTTTCTCCCCGGGATCAAGCTTTGCCCCCCCTCATTCTTTTACCGTGATGTCCACCAAGCTTCTTTCTCCCTGAACCCCTTTTCTTTCTTCCAGGGCTCAACTTTGTCCACACTTCTTCCTTGACTATTAATGTTGAGTTTTCGTCCCCGTTAGTTTTTCCTCCGATGCGTACGGCCCTCAGACTTCCTTTTCTTCCCTTCATGACGCTTTTTCTTCTTCTTCTGTCTTTTTTCGTTGACTCAGGTGAACCCCCCCCTGTCATTGAAAGTTATTTTTATCCCCCAAGGATCCTGCTTGGCCCACTTGCCGAACTGACTGGTCCCTCTCCTCAATATTGCCAAAAATCCCCATTCGAAGCCTACTACTGAGCCCTCCTGACAAGCTGCTTAGTATCTTTTGATAGGCAAGGATCCTCCCTTGACTTTACCTTGCTTGCTCTAATTCCCCCTACAAAATAAGTTGTCAAACTCCGATGCCCACAAATCTCCATGGATTCATAAAATGTGATAACCCCCCATTCTTTCTGTTTGTTGTGTTTTTCTAGGAGATATGTTGGGTGCGTTTCTTTTCTAGACTGTTATTCATAGTTGGATTTGGTTTTCAACCCCTTTTTTTTGGAGAAGGTTCTTCGCACCCCTTTCGGCTCTCTTGGATCCTGGGTTACGAGACCCGCAACTCCTCGCGGGTTTCAGTTAGGCGCCGCCTTCATTTGTGGGGGCAGGAGATCGATATGCCGCTGCTTTCTTTCCCCGTGATAGGGCGTTATTGGGACCCTCCCCTCCTATTGGTATAAGTCACCTTCTGACCCTCCTGATTCTACCCCATTTCTTTCCAACGAAATCACAAATGAAACCCTCACCCGATCGTCCCCCTACTACTTCCTTAAAGGAGGGCTCACCGCTCTTCACGCCAAAAATCAACACTTTTTTTGGTAGATATAAACTTCACCCCTTCCTTAATTGCCAATTGCCCCTACCTTTGATTTTTTTCAGATACCCTCGGTCCCTTTTAACTTTCCCCTTCCGGTTTCCCAGCCCTCTGGTCCAGCTTTAAAAACAGAAAAGACACCAGCTTAGGAGCTGCGGCCCGTCTCGCCTAATTGCTGACTGCTGAGTGCCCACGTTGCTAAACGCGGGGTAGGTCCCATTTTTCATAGAAGCCACTGGATCTCTTCCTCGTCAACCGGCTCCCTTGAGATTTAGCTTTCCCACTCTAATCCGCGTTTCCGCCCTCGGGTACTCTTTTTTTTGATCAATAAACTCACGGCAGTGTGTGGACCTTCACCGAGGATGGCATTTTCCCCTCTTTTCCGTAATGACGGTCTTTCCCAAAGACTTGGGTCGGTTTTATAATTACCTGGCCGTTGCCTGGGCGTTATATGTCATGGATCTTTTACTTCCCCCGACATCCTTCCTCCGTTTAAAGTCTGACCTTGTTCATTATGAGCTTTCTTCTGGGAGGGCCGCGATCCGGCCCAATTTGACCTCTTCCCCTTTTAAAATCAATTTATTTCCTAGTCGTTCCTCCCTCCATCCTACCCTTGACTTCCTCTCCCTAAGTTGGGTTGTGATGAACAACCCCCCCCGAGTTCTTCTGTGATTTCCTTAAATTCTTACACATGGATGTTTCTGGCCGCTTAAAATTTACCCACCCTATCCCGCAAATTATAAGTCCTCACCTGATCGGACAACAAGCCCGACGACTTGTCTTTGACACGGTTGTTCGGGTCGCCCCCATGCCAAATAAAACCTCAACTGTTTCCCCGAGAAATTTTCAGAGTGACAAAACGTCCTCCCCCTGCCCTGGTGGACACCGTCCCTCCTTTGATGCTGAACGCTTGATGATCATCAAACCCCTCCTTATTTGCTAAAGCGTCCCCCTTTTCTTCGACCAAGCGACTTTTTATGAGCTTTTGAAAGGAGAAGGGCTTTTTTCTGTTAAGAGTTCTTTAGCCCGTATGAGCGAGGTCTGTCCACCTGGGAATAACCCCGCCTTTTCACGCTCAAGCAAAGTGAACTTCCCATTTTTATGATAGAATTTTTGCACAGACTCCCCTGTCAGAGTTGCGTTGTCTGTCATCGTCTGCTTGGTAGCTGGACAAATCCCCTAGAGTTATGATCACAGTTCTCTGTATGACCATATAGGAAGGGACCCCACTTGACAATTCCTTCTATTACGTTATAGCTCCAACTTTTTTGAGTTGGGTTCTTTAGTTATTTTAGTCTTCACTGCGTTCTTGCTTCCTTGTGCGCCCTTTTTGATTAATTACAGTTTGCGTGTTCTTGCAGTGGAAATCGGTCAGAGTCTTCCCCCCGTTGTATCGAGTAGTGACTTCTCGTAATCCCCAATGCTTTTTCCGACTCTGGACTCCATGCTGCATGGCCCGCAGCCCTTCAGTTCCCGTACTCTTCTTACCCAACAAGCAACATCCTCCTTCCCCTCTTCTAAAACTGCCTGGCTTTTCTCGGAAACAAGGACCAGCCAAGAAAAGGCCCCCCCTAGGTGATAATACAAAAGGTTATCCTCAAATACTTTTTTGTTGAAACCCTCGACAGTCCCCCCCCCAACTCTCCAGTCCCTTTCTTCCCTTAAAACACAATCTCTCTCTCTTTCCTTCCTTACTAACGGTTTGAGACCTGTCCTGCTCAGACCTTATTTTCAGAGTGGTTTTTGACTTCTGAGTTTCCAAAATTTATGAGGCGAACTGCTTTTAGGGAACCTACAGGGTGCTTTTTTTGGCTGATTGTTTTCTACCAATCAACCCCTCGAGGTTAGGGCCTCGGTCCTTAGATTTGCTTTTTGGCAGAGATCTCTTCGTATGAGGACGTTGCTTGCAGCATATCCGATGGGTACCCATTTGCTAGAGAAGTACGAGATCTGACCAAGGGTATATCTTATTCAATCCCAATGCCCGCCACCTGCCCCACTTCAAGATCAAAAAGCTGCCAGTTCGCACTGACCTCGTAGGGCTACGCATTATGTTGGAAACTCTCCCACACGGTTGAGCGCAATCATCATGCTCCGGAAGGAAATTGTATGATCGCCTTCTCGACTCGGAAGGTTCAGAACACCTGTCACTTTTTCGAGGTCCTGGTAGCTTTTTTTGCCCGTCATACCGCTTTTCCCCCCCACCACTAACCCCGCCAAGTTTGGGAGGCTGCACCCTCACTGCCGACCCACTAATGGTGTACATGCTCGGCGGCTCTTTACCAGCCGTGTTTCTTTCTTCAAATTTTTCCGCTCGCCCCGAAGATACTCGTCCAGGACTTCAAAGCAGATGACCTTACCCCTTTTCACCATTCGGTTGACGTGTGGCTCCCTGCATGATTTGAGATAAACACGAGTTAGCTTTTTGCACCCCTTATTTTGAGAAGTATCCAGATTTTACGGTGGCATCGCCGTTTTGACTCATTAGCGTCAGATAGACACCGTCGCGTTCTCACTTTTTTGGGGGCACGCGCAGGTTCGCCCTTTTTTCAACACTTTTGTCCTTGTAGTGGATTTCCCCTAATCGAAGATGTTACCCCCCAAAGTATCCTTTTTTGTCTTTTTCACTTAATTCAGCGGGTTTCCTGGTATTTCTGTAATCGGGATGTAATTTACCTCTGCCATCACAACCTTTTCTTCCCCCTGCCTACATCGAACCAGGTGGTATCTGGAATCCTCCTCAGTTTTTGATCTCTAGACCCCGCTGCCTGGTTGACGTCCCCCCCAGCATCAGCCTGTCAGTTTTGATGGAGTCGGGCCAACATTTTCCCAATCCGCCCATACCCGATTACACCCTGTCATTCCACCCTGACAACCCTGGACTAGGTTCACTTCTTGAATTCTTCTTTGGTTACTATCCCTCCCATGCCACAAGCCTTTCGCGACGCGTTCCCAACCAGGCCTCACCGACGACTGGATCCCCCCCCCCCCCCATGGGACCCGAATGAAGGCACACCCTCCCCTGTGAACTTTTTTCTCCCCCCACTCAGATACCGAAAGGACTCTTTTATTACGATGCGACAAAGGCATCCTTAGTCCCCCCCCTGACTGTCTGGCCTGGAATTAGATTTCACTTAGAAGCCTTTTTCCCCCTTTCTTAAGCCGATCCCTTAACATTTTTTTGCTTTTTGGAACCTTGTTTAATATACACCTTATTTTTCTACTTTTTTTGCGTAAACTATCCTTTTTTTTCGTCATACATCCTTTTTTCGGTTACCTTGAGCTCCCCCTCAGTGCGTTTTTTTTACAACCAGTTTAACGGGGCCGTTCCATGGACACCTCCATATTGGTCGGCCCCGATTACTTGTCCCATTCTGAGGGTTTTATAGATTGATAGGTTTTTTTTTAAATGTGCCCCCCCTTCTGACCCTTTTTTCCCTTATGTTAGTTCCCTATCATGTTTGGGAGTAGTCCGGTGGGTTTCATCAATTGTACGGCCCCTAGCAGTGATTTGCATGAATGTGGCTTTTTGATGTCTGTTTGGCTGGCCTGTGCTAAGGTCATGAGATAACTGCGATAGCCTCAATGGCTTCTCTAAAGCCCAAGGCTCTCTGCCAACTCTATGCCGTTTTCCATGTGCACGGGTATGCGCTATTAACTATCCCTCCTTATGCCACTCCCTCGCCTTTTCTCTTCGCCTCCCCCGCCCCCCCGTTATCGCTGGATTGGCCCCTGACCCCGTCTATCCTTAACTTGAGGTGTGCTCCCATTTTTTCTTCACAATCCTTTAAACCCCCAATCTACAGCCAACCACTTAAATGTTGTGGAAAATCCCGCTTCCCCCCCC
>Ga0179593_1413990_pt1 | contig 11879 bp, 9 predicted proteins | sample CZODoug2_1_08_16_FD_185931 | JGI IMG/M metagenome (GOLD analysis project Ga0179593, IMG submission 185931) | Vadose zone soil fungal communities from Angelo Coast Range Reserve, California, USA - CZODoug2_1_08_16fungal (PacBio error correction) | ecosystem: Environmental > Terrestrial > Soil >... | reverse complement strand
TTTCTCCCCCCAAGACTTTTCTGCTGCTTCAATTCAATTTTGTATTATTTGTACGACCCCCGTGTTCACTGGTTTTTCGTGGATGATCGCACTGCCCTCCTTCGAGTTGGTTGCCGTTTCAAAGCTCGACCCCAGTCCTCGAGGAGACCCGTAAGCTGGCTCCTTTCACTCCGCCCCCAAAGTCTATTAATCCTGCGGGACCCAGTTTTTCCCGCTCGTTTAGCGCTGCTTTTCAACCCCGTGGTTTTTGAAGACCAGGTCGGCTTTCTTGGGCAGTACTTTTTCGAAATCATTCCTCCCCCCAGACCCCCTTCGCCCTCCCATGAGCAAACTCCCAATTCCGCTGATTTGGAATGCCGCACGTTGCCTCTCGGTGGAGATTTCCTCCTGACTGCAGGACCCTGGACTTTCAACTTCCACCCACTTTACCTGCATCCTCATTTCTTTTTGATACACACGTTCTCCTTTGGAGTTTCGACACCAGGCCAAAGTCTTCGCCCTCCCCTTTTCGCGCTGGAAGCGCCTCGTCGCTTCCTGGTTTCCTGCTGGGGGAAAGTTATGGCCACCTGTCCCCAACCTCCTTTTGTATCTCCTGTTCTAGGCCAAAGGGGACTTTCGCCTTCAGGACCACTGCACCGGATGAGTGCCACTTAATACTTCTATTATGAAAGTTGGACTACCATGCGATGTGCTTTCGCAACCTTCTTGGGCTTCCCGTCGAATCCGCCTTGCTCCACCTCTCCCACGACTATTTTGCGCCGTACTGCTCTGACCACCCCCTTTCTCTCGGTCGTTTGAGATCGTCGGCCACGGGCATGGCTTTCCCTGATCTGGCTTTTTCCCTTATGGCCAACTGTCTGCTCCAGCCGCCTCTTCGACGCCGTTTTCCTGTTGTTCTCCCAGTTTTCTCTGGCCCGGAAGAGGATGGCGCATCTGTGTTATTCCCCCCGAGATGAAATGCTGGTATTTTTTTTCCTTGATCGCGTCCCTGTTTTTCTTTGTCCCCAGCCAGAATGCAACATTGCGTTCAGCCGTGATTTTTCCAATGCCAATCTTTTTTTTTGCTTCACCCACATCCCGGGGTTTCATCCTTTTCCCGAGACGATTCCGGGATGCTCTTGCCTATTCTCTGTGAAGTCGGAAAAAGAGTCGCGTGCAGACCTCCAGCAGAGGGCGCTCCCCCCTTTTTCGAGGCCTCTGAGAATTCTTTGTTTGGATTACGGCCACCAGAATGAGATTCTAACGCAGGCCTTTTTTACTTACCTCTAAGGGGGTAAGATTGGGGAAAGCTTTTTTCCGTTGCCGCCCCTCTACGCCTAGCGGGCCTTCCCCCGGCTTGCGTGCTCCCTGCACAACTAATTGGTATTGCCATGAGAAGCCCGAGAGAAGATTGAATTGGTTTCCTCTTTTGTATCCTGCGAATGCGCATCGCCTGAGGCGCAGTTCGAGCTGGATTTGCGGTGTAGATTCTATGACCCCTTAGTCAACTCTTCAACCCCTTCAATTTTCCCGATTTACGGTCTGGGGTGGACTGGGACCGTGTCGCCCGCCGCTCCCAACCGGGTTTTCTTTTTTGATATGGTCACTTTGACCCTACGCCCAGGTGTCGTACAAGTGGCCCCGTCTCCCCGGAGATCCAAACTCTCCTCCTATTCCCAAACGGACTGGTCGCGTTTTCAACCGTCAGCCCAGTCCGCCGGGCCTCGCCTGGGAACGCAAGGTCTCTCCTTCCCTTGCTATTTCATCTTCTCAGGCCAAAACGCTCCAATTCCCTCCGAAAGGGTAGTGATTGGCCCTTCACGTGGATCGGAAGCCGCCCGGTTCTTTTCAATCTCTCTTTTTTCTTTTGTTGTGAGAGGTAGCGCAAGTCCCTTCTATGATCCCCGTGAGGATCCCCCCCTCTTCATGTTCTCCTTTGTTATTCCTTTGTTTGAATATGGCAAGCGACGTGTCCCGTTGTCGACCTTGACTTCGTTGCCCAGTTCTTTCCTTGTTTAAAGCGGATGGAGATGTTCCGTTATCGCCAAGTCGGGTCTGGAAGAAGGCGTTGTTTAGCAGATTATCCAGTTGGTCGGTACAGTCACTTTGGAGTAGTAGTAATTTTATGTCCTTATCAGCAGATGCCAGTTCTTTTAGTAAGGGCGGGCGCCCCCCCCCCCCCCCACCCACCAGACTTCGGCCCCTCCCCAAACACCTTACCTTTCCTTTTCTGGACAATGATTTTGATAGAGGAACGACTGCTTTTATGGCTCCGTCTTTTCGCTGACCCGCGAACCTCCTTCCCAGCGGTCTGCAATGTACGTTCAATCCATAACTGCAACCACCCCCCATCAATGCTCCGCTAGCATGCATTTCCCTTAGTTGCTGTTCGATTCGTGTCCTTTTTTTTCTTGTGCCGATTTTTTTCGGCCTTTCCCAGCCGCTTAAACAGTCCTTTTTATTTTCCACGTGCGCCGTCCTTGACCTTCCTCTCATCCTTTCCTGGACCGACCACACGAAATGCTCCTTTGGCCTTCCTCCGCCCCTCGGCGCCGCTTTGTAAGGTTTCCTACGCCGATTTGCCGCCGTTGGTACATCTCCCTCACCACTGCTCTAGCTGCGTCTTTAAACCTGCGGTTGTACCACGGGTCTTATTTTGAAGCGGCAGGCCTTGGCAAATGTTTGTTCTTTCGGTTGCACCACGTTGGTTGTTAACTGCCAGCTTTTCGTTCCCTTGAACCAGGAGCCCCTTGGTGGTTAACTATTGCCAGCCAGTGCTCCGTGCAGCGTGTTCTCCCGCCTCTTTACATTCCCCACTTTTCGGATCAGCCGGCTTCTTTTTGTCTCTGTAACAGTTTCGCCACCTGTAGAAGTTAACGCTCCTTAGGATCTGGCGGTGGCGACGATCTACGATCCTCCGTTCATTGTCGCAGTTTTTTCCCATTTTATTTTGAGAGGCTCGCCAGGGTATTCGACTTTTTAATCCATACTTCTCCCCATGCTGAAATCAGTTGCGTCGTGGCAAGCGTCAGGGCCGTCTGTTTGAGAATGACGTGTTTCTTATCGTGATGGTATGGGCTCATGACGTACTTCATTTTCCTTATCATTCTTTTTTGAAGGAGCCAGGATAGGGCTTTTCTACCTACCTGCCTTTTTCTCCATGCCCAGCGCTTTGCCTCTGTTTGCTCCGCTTAAGCCTTCGGAGAACTGTTTTTCATGTAGATGACTCCTAAGACCTTTGTGGCTCCCGCGTCTGATCGTCGTGTCCTTGTTCGTACTGCTCAGTCCTTCAGTTTATTTACATCGCCCCGATCGTCAACTGTGCAGGCCAACGATCTGTGGGTTTTGCGCTTGGCTCGATTGTCGTGTACGCCTTAGTGTTGCGAAATCTCCTGCCACTTGACTTGCCCCCCTCCCGGGTTAAGCAGAAAACACGGGGTTTCTTTGGCCCGGCAGCCCCAGCGTGCCTTTGTCCCTCGGGTTCCATGAATCGTTGGCGGCCCTGGCTAACGCTTCTATTGCGGGCGATCTCTTTTTAACCTTTCTTTTTTGAACGCGGCGGGCCGGCCCTTTTTAGTGCCAGTTCAGCTCAAACGTCAGTTGGTTCGTCACTTTTCTCCCAGTTGCAATTCAGCCCCTAAAAAAAGACTCATTTTCCTCCCTTTTCATCCCCTCCGGTTTTGTTGATTTCAGCTGGCCCTTGAGGGTTTCCCCACCTCCCCATTTTTCTTTGTGGGACTGAACACAGGGTTCGGGCGGGCTGATAGCCCTGGAAAATTTCTATGGCGTGCCCGCACCGCCAGAGTCCCCCTCTTATACCATTTTTCCCTCACGCCTTTTTGCGATGGGCTCTTTCCGACCCAGACTACAGGCCCAACTGAGGGGAACCAGTCAAGAGTCGTGTTCCTGAATGTCGTACCCCCAGTGTTTTCTTGCTTCTTTTGACTTTTTTCCCCCAGTTTGCTCTTCGCGAGACTTTCGCCCTCGGCGTCACGCACCGTCTCCCCATTTTCCAACCCCCCCTGGTCTGACGAATGGCCTGCGCACCCCGTTCCCTCATTGGTCTTGTTATACAAGAACGACATGAAGGATTTCTTACGCCTTGAACCCCCGTTTTCCTCTTGTACACCCTTTTGCGTCGCCGACAAGGACACCGCCTTCGACGATTCCCCCTTCTTTCGGACGGGCATCGGCTCGGTTGTCCTTCTTTCTTTTTTGTGGTTTTCTGGCCGCGCGTTTGTTGCACTGTCTGGACCCTCCCTCTATTGGCTCTGAAACACGAAGAGCCCGTGTGCCAAGGTACGCCCTTCAGGGAAGTCCTCCAGCGTTCCTACGCCCAACGTCCTAATATAGGACTCCCTCTCTCCCTGACTCTTTTTGCGCATGGTCCCCGACGGCACACCCTTTTTCAAGACTGTCGACCGCTGCCTGTCGTCCTTTGGTGTGATCTCCAATCACGACTCTGGTCCCGTAGAGGTAACCCTGACGGCCTGAGAGGGGGTTATGGATTTTATTTCGCCACCGGTCTTTGCAATCCCTCTCGCGGCTGAGAACAATCTTTCCAACCTTTAACCTCATACACAACCACGACGGCCTTTCCTCTCCCTTTTCTATGTCTATGGCGGCGACAGGCTGGCGACCCTTCTAACTCTGAGAAACAAACACGGTCGCATTTTTTCCTTGTCACGACCGAGCGTGTTATTTTTCTTCCAGAGTTTTACCCGGTTCCGCCGTGCTTCACTGCCAACGGCCTGCCCTTGCCTTCAACCTAACCCAGGTTTCCCTCAGGTTCCCGAGCGCTTCCTGGAGCATTTTTTCCTTTGGCGTTCTTCACTTTCGTGATGCATTACCTCCCGAGCTCGGTCTGCCGCCCAGTTTTAGAGGAAAAGCGGAGCATTTTTTTTCCCGTTCCTGCACTAATGCGGACTTTTCGGCCCGCCTCTTTACGTAGACTTGTCCGCGGCTGCGGTTTAGGCCTCTGGTTCCCCCAGTTTCCTCAGAGAACAACTTGCGACGCCGCGCGTGCCCCTGCCCCCCCTTGCTTTCTGCTCGGGTCAAGCAACTGCTTGAGGCATTGCCCTGCCTTTGATGTACTTTAGCTGAGGCGCAGCCCTGCGAAGCCGCCCTGGAGGTTGCTCCCAGTTTCTGAGATGGAATGCTCCGCGGTTTTCTATGTTCTCAGGTTCAATCGTCACCCCCAACCCCCCATTGGCACGATTGCAACGGTCGGTCTTTGCCAGGTTTTCCCCTCGATTTCCAACAGCAGGTTCTGCAAGGCTGATGCGGTTTCAAGGACCGACGACGCACTTGTGTTACCCAGGGCCCAACTTTTTTTTAAGGCTCATGCGTGGAATAAATGATTCAGGGCTCACCGGAAGATTCAGCCCCCCTTGTCCGTCATGTCGTCCCTAGCCATGGTCTCCCCGTTCAAGGTTCTTTCGATCTTGATGCCAGATGCTCAGGCCTTCGACAGGACCCCTTTAAATAAGCATTTCCTTATGGAAATAAAGTGTGATCTGCCAGAACGATTCTGATGCTTCTCTCTATCTTTTTCAATACTCATCCGTTGTTGTGTTTTCTTCCTGTTTTGAAAGCGTCAATCTCGCTGTTCACGTGAGGGACCCCCCCCCCACCCCCCCCCCCCCCCCCCCCCCCCCCCCCCCCCCCCCCCTCCCCCCCCCCCCCTCCCCCCCCCCCCCCCCCCCCCCCCCCCCCCCTCCCCCCCCCCCCCCCCCACCCCCCCCCCCCCCCCCCGCCCCCCCCCCCCCCCCCCCCCCCCCCCCCACCCCCATCCCCCCCCCCCCCCCCCCCCCCCCCCCCCCCCCCCCCCCCCCCTCCCCCCCCCCCCCCCCCCCCCCCCCACCCCCCCCCCCCCCCCCCCCCCCCCCCCCCCCCCCCCCACCCCCCCCCCCCCCCCCCCCCCCCCCCCCCCCCCCCCCCCCCCCCCCCCCCCCCCCCCCCCCCCCCCCCCCCCCCCCCCCCCCCCCCCCCCCCCCCCCCCCACCCCCCCCCCCCCCCCCCCCACCCCCCCCCCCCCCCCCCCCCCCCCCCCCCCCCCCCCCCCCCCCCCCCCCCCCCCCCTAATTTCATGGCTGAGGTAAGTTTATTGTCTGCGTGTAATTGAGAATTTTCCCCCCCCATGAAGCGTTGGAGCGTCGACCTTGCCGAGTTTGCCCAGGCGCGGGCCCTAATCGGACTGTTGTCTCCTTTGTTCCGCTTTGACCATTTGTGCAGTTCGCGAGGAGGTGCTTGATCGCCGATGAGATTTGACTCCACTGGTTCCCACCTGTTGGTCGTCGTGTTTGAGCCATGTCTCATTCCTCATAACCAGGCTGTTTTTTTCCCTGCGGGCCGGCCCCACCCAGACCGTTTCCTTTTGCAACTTTTTTGGAAGATTTGGACCCCTTCCTATCACGAGATGAACCTGAAACCCAGTCTTATGGGTTTTTTTTTTCGGTGGGGTGCGAATCCCCGAACTGCTCCTCCATGGCCTGATGAGAATCCCCGTTGCATCCATACAAGACCAATTAATCCTGCTGTTTTTCTTTTCCTTCTCCGGCAAGGTTTTGTTCCCGCAGCGCCGTTTTTTGCCGATTTCGTCGCGCCTGTAGATGAGGAACCCGGCCAGTCTTTTCACCATCCGTCGTACAAATTCCTTTCCCTTGACCAATTGCCGAGTTGGGCCGAAAGTCTCAGTCGGTGGCCCTAAAGACACCTCCCTGCGTCGGGGGCCGCGACCAACGAAGGCTTCGCAAGCGCGTGAAGGCACCTATTTGCCCGTAGAAGAGGAAATCTTCCTTGAAACACTTCTCCCGGACTGAGCCCCTTCTTTGACCCCGTGATTAGGTGAAGCCGGCAGGCCGTTTTGACTTTTCTAAGGCGGCACCAGTGGCGGTCTGGTCCCCTTTCGCGCGCGCTTTTTTTTAAGGAACCATGCCCCTCATGGGGGGGGGGGCCGGGGTGGGGGTTTTGGGTGGTGGTGGGGGGGGTTGTTGGGTGGGGGGGGGGGGGGGGGGGTTTTGGGGCGGGGCTGGGTGGGGGGGGGTTAAGGGGGTGGTGATGGGGGGGGGGGGGGGCAGTTTGGTGTTGGGGTGGTTTTTGGGGGGGGGGGGGGTGTTCTTGTGTTCCGCCCCATGCGCATCTTTTTTCCCCGACATGTAGCCAAAAGGCTGCGTACGACACCCGTGTCTTCTTTGTGTCGCGTGTGAACCGGTTGCCATACTGGTTTTTTTTTCTGGCCAGCGAGCTTTGGAAGGGTTTGCGACGATCCCCCATTCTCAGAGCAGTTCCGTTGTTCAGCGACAAGCTTCTTTGCCTCGGCTTGTAGTGGATTTTTGTGTTTTCCCGCTTCGATTTCCTCCTTTTCGACCAGCTGAATACCGTTGCCCGTCGTGACCATCGGGGCCGTGCAGTCCGGCCGAGACGATGGTGACTGCCGTAGGCGTGCTGCCGGGCTCAGGACGTCCCGTACTCCCTGATTTAGTGTATTCAGGAGCCTTAACGTGGATGCAGGTGTACCTTCACCGTTCGCCACACAGGCCAGCGGTTATGCCGCTGTCCGCCTCGCTGACGCCGTCGTCGAAGATTTGGCTTGTCGATGACGCCCGCTCCCTCCCCCTCCAAGAGTCGGATTCGGTCGGTTCCTTTTTTCGTCCGTCTTCCCCTTCTAGGTCTTCTTGACATGCCCCCCCCCGATCGGCAACTGTGTTTAAGGCAAATCTTGTCGAGCCAGGTTGGGATGTATGTGGCCGATCTTTGGCTGAGTTTCAGGCGTAAATTTTCAACGACCGAGACGAACTTTTTGTCGATACCCGCCCCCCCAAGCAAACTGGGGCGAGCAGCGGTTTTTATCGTCCTGCAAGTTAACTGTTTTCCATCGTGAGTGCCTGTTTTTTGCATTCCCTTGCGCCCCTCGTAGTCTTTTTTTTTTTGCTGCTGGGTTTAATACGCTGACCCGGAGGAGTTTCCCCCTCGCCCCCTGAGTGTCGGGCGATCCCCCCTCAATAACACGTTCGTCCCGACTCCCCCCGTTGCTTTTCACACCTCACACAATAAGTTATTGGGCCATATCCTACTCCCTGTTGTTGGTCTGAATCTTGACCACCCACATTTTCTTGGTTCCTTTTTTTTTCTTCAATGCAAACTTTTGTCCTTAACGACCACAGTTTTCCGGTTTGCTGACCTGGCCACATAGTCGAGGGATTTTGAACGCCTCAAAAGTCTGACACCCAGCATTGCGCTCTTCCGACCTTCCAGGAGCCAGGAAGCCAAGAAACTATGCATGCACCCCTCTTTCCAGAACGCTTTGTTACGCTGCCGAGTCCTATTGCTTTTTACCCCGTTTTTTTTGCCTTCGCCGAAAAAGTGGCGGTCCTTCGTGGTTCCGAGATTTGCATGCACTCAGTGCGTCCCCGACAATCGCAGTTTCCACATGTCGCCCATCAAACCCTTTGCCCTCTCCAGATTGGCCTGCCGCACCCTCGAGCAGTTTTTTTTACCCGAAAGCCCCCCGCCAGGACTTATGCGTCCCCTTACCCGACAAGGAAAAACGACCGCATCCGCATTTCTTGGACACCAGTTCGGGTTAATCTCCCGATTCGCAGTCTTTCAGCGAGAGCCGAGGCGTTTTGGGAAATCGTCATGCTGGTTGCGCCTGGGTTTTTTCTTCTTCCACTGCTCCCCGATCTCCTGTCTCTTTTTCCTTTACATTTCCCCTTTTCATTTTTTAAGGGCGAAGTTCTTCTTAAGTCCTCCCAGCCCGGCAGGCTTCCCCCGTTTCATATGGAACACAGATATGACGGCCTGCGCATTTTGTATTCAAACTTTATCAGATGTTGCTTGACTGGGTTTCCAGCGTTATCCGCAGGTGCTTATCCTCTCCATACCGAATTCGGAGCCGTTCCGCGCCGGGTATGGCTGCCCCCTGACGGTCTGAGTTTTCTGGAGATCGTCAGCACACTGATCCTGGATCATCCGGAGCTGGACCCTTTCCTTTTCCCCCGGCGTTGACAACCCCGCGCCGCCTTTTTTTCCCCCTTCCGGTTGGTCTACCATGTCGGGCGGCGCCAGAGGTTGTCTCGTTCTACGAGATGAACAACCGTGCGACTTCTTTGGAACTCGTCGGGCCTGCCGTTTTTTTACCTAAGGTTACGTGGTGCCGCCGTGCGGCCCCATGCCCCCCTTTTTTCAGCGCGTCCAACTACAACCCGGGTTTCCTTCTGTGCCCTTTCGGGTTTTTTCATTTTTCTGTGTTCCGCTTTTTTGGCCGCCAAAGCGGCTCTAATTCAAGCTCAAGCCGATTCGGTTCAGCCGGCTTCGAGTTCTCGGCCCCCTTTCTACCTTTGTGGTCGGTACTGTCCCCGTCCTGCGACTTAGGGCCCGACGTTTTATGCCTTATTTTCAGCGCACTGGTTCAGCGGTTTGTTGGTAAAAGAAGGGCAAGTCTGCCTCTACACAACATCGTGACCGCCCGTCGCCTTCCACCCCGGACCCTGGTTTCGTCGCGGTCCCCTTCCCCTCCCGAGGGCATGGCGCAAGACGATCGCAGTCTGAATTGGTTTTTCCCTTGCTGGTTGCATTGAAAATGCGCATCCGCCCTTTCTGGATGACATTTTAGCTGGGCATTTTTGCTTTGCCGGTTCTTGCCCTACTTTTTTCAAGTAGTTCAATCTCCCCCAAAATCAATTGGTCCTCCGCTTGCATTTTTTTTTGTCCCAAACCCCATTTCTTTTTTCCGTTCCACCCACAGCCTTTTTCTGCAAGTCTGCTAATGCATGCTCTTGACGACGACGCCCGCGTTTGCGCACAGGCGGCCCAGCTACCCTCGGAGCACGCTCCTCGAGTCCTACACGGCATTTTTATTTCTTAACAGACTTTTTCATTTCCTCTTCCGTCGGCCCTCCTCTGTGGGCCCCCCCCTTCAAGGTCTGACGCGATTTCGTCGATTTGCCAGATGCTTCCAAGTCAAAACGTCTTTTGACATGACCCTACCTCGCCAGCCGGCGTGATGTTTCTTTACCTAAGCCGCGTCTTAGTTCATTCTCTCTCTTCCCGTTGTTTTGGAGTCTCCTCGCGCCAGTCCTCGCGGCTGCCGATCACGTGAGGGAACATCACTCGTCTTTTTTCCCGGTCCTTGTATGCGTTTTTCATTGATATCTGGTTCAAATAGCATCTGGATCGCGTCGACGACGAGGGTTCAACGCTCCGGGACTTTCCACTTCTCGGTTTCTGTTTTTGGCTTGAGCCGATCGACCATTTTCCGGGTGTAGGCCTCGGGGTTGTTCTCCCGAGAGATTGGCCGCCTTAAGCGGGCTTGTCCTTGCTTCACTTCATCAGCAGAGAAACAGGCTGTTGGGCTGCGGCGTGCGAAATGGCCCAGGACAACCGTGCAAGGTGACCACTCCCTGTGGATTCTTGACCACGACTTTGAGAGCGGAGCACTCTCCCCACCTCCGCTCTGCCCCCCTCCTCACTGCGCCTAGGGTTTTTATTCTCATTTCGTCCATGCTACAGAAACGGGAACCATCATACTGAGATCAGATGTCCCCCTGTGCACGCAGTTTAGTGACCCGAAGCCGCGCCTTTTTCCCCCTCGTCTATTTGGAGATGCGGCCCAGTTCCCTCTACCCCGTCTGCTGATAACAACTGACGTCGGGCACGCCCAGTAGCTTTCTGACGCCCCAACAACCTCCCTGCTCCGGCTTGGCCGGAACTTCAGGGGGTCTCCCGCGCTTTTTGTTGTTGACGGTTCTTCACGACCGCTTTTGCCCCTTCGTCGACGCGGAAATGCACAGGTGAAAAAATGCTCGGTCAAGCGTTAGGACCTGGCTTGACCACCGGGATTGGCTTTTCCCCCTCCGGCAGGTCCGTGGCAATTTACGGCGGCACCCGTTTGACGGCTGCTTTTACCCCGTGATGCCCAGAGCGCGCAAGTCCCCTGCGCCCTTTTGTACCTGAGAGCCTCTTCCCCGCCGATGTCGCCGCCCTTCCCCATGTAGAACAACCGGGCGCGTCCTCCGTTTTCTTTCGGTTTCGGTGTAAAGTGTTTCATCCTAGAAGGCCTGCTGCGGCTGCGCAGTGGTGCGACATCTCCAGCCGAGCCGTCCAGGGTTGTGAGCGCGGCCGAGTAGGGATTGGAGTTGGAGCCCTGGCGGGATTCGACGGGAAGCCTATTTTTAGACCACATAAACAAATGTTTACTCCGGGGCCCCGCTGACTTTTTCAGATCTTGGCCTTACTTTGTATTGTTCTTTACCTTCCCCGTGATTGAGGGACTTTTGTCGCCTTGCACTGCCATTGGTGCAGGAGCCATGACTTTTTGAGTTTAGGTGTAAATGACTTGCCCCCCTTTGCGCCACAGGACAGCGCCGTCCCGCTTGTGCATATTCCCCGTCGGCGAAGACGTGGCTGTTTCCCCGCTGCTCCCCACGTTCTTACTCGTGGTGCCCCTTTAGTATGATGATCGGTTCTTCTTAACGTCTGAATCCTTCAGTATTTCTTACATAGCCAAACAGTTTTTGCCGTGCGGAATTTTAAAAATCTTCGTCCTTTTCGACAGTTTTCCTGCAGCAACCGCGTTCCCTTGCCTTTACAGTGCTTCTGCTTACCCCGCTTCCAAGAAGATGAATATTTTCGTAGCATCAGACAAAACACGTGGTTTTCGAAGATGGCCTTTTTCAGAGTACAAGCTTTACGGTCACCTCGGGTTTTCTGCCCATAGTCTTGTTGTCGCATCGTAGGAGGCGGGCTTTTTCCGATGCGGTGTCATACGCTTTTGACCTTGCGTTTCCCCCAGACGTTCCTGCGTGGCCAGGAGATCCCCGCCGCAACCGAACGGTTGGTCCCTTAGTTCGTAAAAAGTTGCATTGTCTTCCCCACTCACCTGTCAGGATTGGGCCCTT
>Ga0179593_1315849_pt1 | contig 11879 bp, 12 predicted proteins | sample CZODoug2_1_08_16_FD_185931 | JGI IMG/M metagenome (GOLD analysis project Ga0179593, IMG submission 185931) | Vadose zone soil fungal communities from Angelo Coast Range Reserve, California, USA - CZODoug2_1_08_16fungal (PacBio error correction) | ecosystem: Environmental > Terrestrial > Soil >... | reverse complement strand
GGGGGGTTTTTTGTGTGTTGGGTGTGTGTGTTTTGTCATGACTTGTTGTAACCTTTTACTGTCCCCCACGAGATGGTGTCCTTATGCATTCTTTTCCCCCCCCCCCCCCCTCCAAGAATCTTTTCCTGTATAGTTTTCCCTTTACTGATCATGCTCCTTCTCAACCCCCTTTGACCTCCCAGGAAGCCTTCCTACCCCCCCCCCCATTTCTCCCTTCCCGAATGCCTATTTGCGCGATATCAGAGTGTGAGCCAATTGACCACCATCCTCGATAAGATTTCCCGCCCGTTTGCCCGTCGCTTTTGGCTGGGATTAGATACTATTTTTTCTTTTTGCCTTGCCTTGCACCAAAGGATACCTCCCTATCCCCTTCCATCCAACCAGCTCGTCTCCATAGCTTACCCCTCTCCAACCCCTTCTTGTTTGTCGTCCCTTTAAGGGAAGCCCCGTCCACCTTTTCCAGTCGTCCCTTGATTTGGGGATACTGAAACTTTTCGCCTATAACTCAGTGGTCCTCCCCACATTTTTGGTCCACTGATAACGTTGGGCACCCCTTATTTAACTCACCGTTTTCTTTCATTCATCAGTCATGAATGGAACTGAGTCCATCTTCCTTGAATCATTTTGAACAGCTTGAGATCTAGATTCCTACATTTCTCCGCAGACCCTACCTGTTTTCCTAAGGCTTTTCAAGTCTTTTTTCTCCCATAATCTCCTCCTGTTCTTCTTGACTTTATTAAAAAGTTGGGCAATCGTCTTTCGTCACTATCTTGTTCTGTCCATTCAGTGAATCGTACACATTTTGAATCCCTCTTTCTACGGACATGGTTGCCATCTCTCTTCTCATCCCTTTTTTTGCGAGAGATGAGTAAGTAGATGCTCAACATTTGGTGTGGAAATTACGCTTACTTTCATTCCCAAAGATAGGGATGATTTCCCCCAAGCCACCCAAACCCCCCCCCACCCCAACCCCCCCCCCCCCACCCTCCCACCCCCCCCCCCCCCACAAAAACCCCACCACAAAAACCCCCCCCCCAACCCACACACCCCACCCCCACCCACCCACAACCCACAACCCCCCCCCCCCCCCACCCACCCACCACCCCCCCCCCCCCCCCCCAAACCCCCCCCCCCCCCCCACCACACAAACCCCCCAACCCCCCCAAACCACCCAAAACCACCCCCACAAACACACCCCACCCCCCCCCCCCACACCACCCCCCCCCCCCCCCCCCCCCCCCACCCCCCCACCCAACACCCCAAACCCACCCCCCACCCCAAAAAAACCACCCCCCCCCCCCCCCCCCCACAACCCCCCCCAAACCCCCCCCACACCCCCCCCCCCCCCCACCCCCCCCCACCCCCCCCCCCCCCCCCCCACCCCCCCCCCCCCCCCCCCACCCACAAAACCCCCCCCCCCCCACCCCCCCCCCCCCCGGTAAGAAGTCCCCCTCCTCTCCTGTCATTTCCATTTTCTACAGCGGGAAGAAGGACCCCTTCAGTTAGGAAATTATGCAAGTTCCTGCTTTTCTATGGCCCTTACTACCTCCTCTAAGGATTTTACCGAGACTCCTTTTTCCTTCCAATACCTTTGACTACGTTCCATTATTTATCTGCCTGACCACTCACATCTAGGGTAGAAGAATTTGCCCACCCCATCTTGTAAGATGTTGAATGAGGACATATGTTTGACGGTCCCCGTCTTTCACCCGTACCTGCCTCCTTTTCCTTTTTTTTTTTTTTGTTTTTTTTTTTTTTTTTTTTTTTTTTTTTTTTTTTTTTTTTTTTTTTTTTTTTTTTTTTTTTTTTTTTTTTTTTTTTTTTTCTTTTTTTTTTTCAAATAGTTTCCTTCTGCTGCATTCCCCCTGGCTACGTCCGGGGTTGCAGGGTAGGCCATTTCTTATCTGCGTTTGGAAGGGATTGGGGTTGTTGGGGGGGTGTTGTGGTCTTAGTTTCTCTTTGTCCTTCACCCACCCCCTTTGACTCTTAGCTACTCACCCTCCCCCTGCAAACGAGCCGTTAGTTTGTAACTCCTCCGCTATTGGTGGGACACTGATACTTATAGGCTTTTTATCTCCCGCTGCACTTTATGGAGTCTTCCTTCCCCTTCTCATTGTCTGGCTGAAGTTCTTTTTAACACTCTAAGCGCTTTTTTCTTGCCTGTTTTCCACCGCCCCTTTTAATAAAGGAACCACTCTTCTTCTTTTGCGTAATTCTTAATCTCCTTTAGGACCCCCCCCTTTTCCCTCCTTACTATGAGAATTTTTTCTCCGCCTTTTCCCTGCTTTTGCATGAATCTGTACATGAACCTTGTGGTTCAAGGAAGTCCATTTTCCACAACACCGTCGAGAGCACCCTGGCAAAAGCAACGGAAGGGTTTTTTTTTTCCTTTTCACGACCTAATTAGAAGAGAACAGTAGCCCTTCCCTTCCCTCCGCTGTGGTCTTCTTTTCATTTTTTTTTTTTTATCAAATTTCTTGTTTAAGTGCTTTTGTATGCTTTTAAGGACATGTCTTGACCCGTCATTGCCTAAAGCACCTCCCTTATCATCCCGATTTACCCTTTGCGACTACTACCCTGAAACTCTACCCCCCCCCCCTCCCCCATTTTGTTTTTTTCCTCTTTCAAGACTTTCCCTCCTCTTCCCCCGTAGTCATCATTTTGTTTGCTCCGCATCTTGAGTCATTGCCCGTTGCTCCTCTCATTCAAGTGAAGTCAACTTTCCCCTCCTTGTTCAAGACAGTTTTCGAGGCCAAGTATTCGGACCCCTTTTCCTCTCTGCGGAAAATCAAGAACTAACTTATGCTTTAAGTGCGATTAGTGCTCTTCCTCCACCAGGTCTGTCAAGAACAAACATCGTTCTTCTTTTGGGGTATGACGTTTTTTTACCGTGTCCATCTACATGGATTCCACTTCAGCGTAGGAGGACCGTTTGAAGAATTCTTTCCTTCCGTTGCCTCCCCCCCCCCCAACCACGACTCACAGCCGTCAAGACCCAAAGTACCGCCGGCGTAAGTGACACGATATCTCGCACAGTCCACACTTTGTTTCATGCCTCGCCGGTTCTCTCTCATATGCTCTTCGCAACGCATTTTAACTGAATTTATTCTTTTCACGAAGCAACCAAAATGCGTACCGAACATGATTCACCAGAAACGTTTTTTGCTCTTACCCCTTTTTTCCCGGCTAAATGTCCGGTATGACGCTTTGTTTAAGTGTTTTGCACATATTTTTCCTTTGCGTTTTATTTTTGATATGGGCATGATAGCTGGATTCACTATTTAGTTCCCCTCCCCCCTAAGTTGACGAACAAACTATCTCGACCGGTCCACTTCATTTCGAAACTCTTGATATGGCAGAGTTCCTCCCTTTTAATCTCTCTCCCCACCCAATTTTTCCCGATTCTTTTTTGCTGCCCTTCATTTGATTAGTTTCCCAACTTTCGACAGACCTCAGGCACTTTCAAATCTTCCTCTCATTTTCCTTTGGTGTTTTCTTGAGATTTGGAGAATTGCAGGTCATGTCGAGAGTCTCCTTTTCTGCCTAGCACCTCTCTCCCTTCCATCTTGCTGAAGGGGGTTGATCCCCAAACTCTAAACGAGTTGACCTCCAAAGAAGGGAACAGATCGGCGCCTTCTTTTTAGAGACAGGACCCAATCGTATCGTTTACACAGTTCTCCTTAGGTACTCCGTTGACCCCCAAACCCCTGTGAATAAGCGCCTATCAGTACCCCCCCTCTCAACATTATTGTTCTCTGACTTCCCCCCCCTCCCCTTTATGCCTTCTTGACCACTCTCCAGAGCGCCACTTCGAAATCAGTTTCTTAACAGGCTCGTTCTCCCTACACATGTTCTGCCTCTTTTTTCGATCCCTTTCCTTTTTCGGACTTGAACTCCCCCCAAAATTTTTCGTTCTCGGTTTGTTTCTGTCCTTTCGGTCCACGTCTTTCTTTCTCTTGTTGAGTTTCCCCTTGGTTGGTTGTTCGGCACTAATCCTTCTCATTTCTGCTTCCCCAAGCAGTATCATCGTGTTTTCAAGTCTATGTAGAGTTGGACGCTGCCCTCTGTAATTCTCACAACACATCGTCGCCTTCCGTCTTATGGAATCTTTTTCTTACCTTTTATAGAATGCTGCACTGCCACGAGCCTGGCTAGGTTAGTGGCCTCTCCTTTCCTGAGTTTAGGACGGTTGTTTCCCTCCCTTCTTTTGAGACAGACCCCTTTCTTTTCGCAGTAGTTACCCTTTCTTTCCCCTTTCCACTTGAAATAGATAGAAAGTCGCGTCACTGCATACCTTTTGAATTGAGGGCAACCAACAACCTTTCTTCCCAAATAGCCTAGGGTGACTGTTTCCAGTTATTTTGACCTCCCCGTGCCCACCACGCTATGTAAATTGTTTTCAGTTAGTTCCCGTTGTCCTCGTCGTTGCCTTGACTGTAAAGGGTTGATCTCGCTTGTGAATGGAAGATTTCAAGGACATTCATAATTCCCCCACCCTCTAATCCAAAGCTGAACATTATGATGTCCCCCTACCCCCAGACTGCACTTACTCACCAATCCCCCTTTTCCTCCTTGGCGTATCGTTAGTCGTGAAAGTCTTCTCTGTCGTGTTTGCGAACCTACCTTCCCCTATGTTTGGTGAATCCTTTTCTTCCAACCATTGTTGGTCGTCCCTTCATTTCCGTTTCCCCCTTCATAACTGTCTGTACTTCGGCGCAAAGTTAGACATTCGCGTCCCCCCACTATTGGTTTCCTTTTTCCCCCAGCTTGGAAGCTGAGGAGCTGACGTCTTTCACTTTGCACACGAGATGGGTTTCCCTTTTTTCACTAGTTTTCAAAGCACCGCCTTCCTTTTTCTTATAGTTTTTCCAACCAGACGCAATTAACCCTTCCTTCCCTCCCTTCCGCGAGCCTTCCCATACCCCAATTTCATCCTTATCCCTGCTTCTCTTTTCCTTTCCTATAAGATCTGGATGACACCCCTTTATCTTCTAATCTTTCCCCACTGTAACTGTTGGAAAGTTAGTCTTCTGTTTCTGATGTTTTATTCTTTTTTTTGCCTTGCGTCCCCCTCTACCAATAGCTCACAATCTTCCATTGCTCCACCAGACGCTTTTCCCTCATGAGCCCCCAACCTTTCCCACCTGCGGGGTTGTCGATGTTATTTTTGCTCCCCTCCCTGATCGGCCCTTTCGTTTCTGTCTTTGAAACTCCCCCCCTGACTTATTTGCCTCTTCAAACCTTTCTAGATGTTCCCCTTTTGGCCAACCCTTTTTCTTTCCCGGCCTCAGTTTGTCTTACTTCCCCCAGCCTCTTTTTAAGGAGTACAATGAGTTATGATTTGGGAAAAGCCTGGATGATCCAGATACCTTTGCCTCTCCCTCTCCCCCCCCCTGATAAATGTCCCCCCTCCTTTCTCCCCTTACGATGCATCACTTAAAATGAGGGTCTGATCTGGCCTTCTTTCCCCCTTGGTGTCCTCTTCATCGTGAAATATTCTTGATGTCTAACCTTCCCCCACATTTTCTGACTTTTTTTTTGGGCTCTTTTCTCCCTTCCTTTTTGGGGTTTTGATCTCTGCCCCCCCCCCCCCTCCTTCGAAGTTTTTTTCCACCCCCCCTTTGGTATGAATGGTTCCATTCCAAGACTTGCAGCGAAGGAGTGCCACGTTGGTCCGTGCGACGATAATCAGACTCTGCATTAGCTTCTTTTCCTTTCCCTCTTTTGACAGCCTTTCCTGGACGTTGCCTTATGTTTCCCTTTTCTGATGTCTCTCGGGGGGGGTGTTTGTGCATGGATTATAGCACTCAAGCTTTCCCCTTTTAGTCACAAATGCAATAATTGGCAATACCAGTCCATTTCCCTTCGTTGAGATGATTGACACACTCCCCCCCTCACTGAGAAAGAAGGTTGCCCCTGTCAGTCCTAGTTGTTGATCTTTCAGGCCCAATCTTTCGAGGTTTATTTCCTGAAGTGAGTCCTCGCCTCCTTGTGACACTGCGATATTCGTTTTTTTACCGGGACGGACCCCCCCAACGTCTTGGTTGGACCCCTGTACTTTCTACGGTTTTACTCCGCCGATGGTTTGCATGGAAGGGGTCTATTATGTTCGCTTTTGTCCGTCAAGGCACCCCCAACCCATCCCAGATAGTACTACCGCTGACACTACCTTTTCCTAGGACCGTGAGTTTCCATATTCTTTCCATCCCTTTTTTTGGTGTTTGGGTCTCCCTCCTTCCTCGCCCCCACTCAGTAGCCGATGACTGTCTGTCCGTGCCTTTTCTCTTCCTTGTCTCAGGTTCTTTCCCCTACGTCTTTTTTTTGATGTTGAGAACTAGTTCTAAAGTTTCCATTTCGTTTCCGTCCTTACATTCCCCTCTCATTGCATACTTTAATTACCCAATTGACCGCTCCTCGACAATCTGGAACTTGGTTTGGAAAGCCTTGTAGATCTTCTTCCTCCATATTATGATGGAAGGGACCTGCCAATAGCCCCCCCCCCCCCTGTCGTGCAAAGATGCCCCCCCCCCTGAAGGGTGGGACTGGTTTCATCACACCCTACTCATTGCCCAGGAGACGCCCCTGCCGTCCAAGTATTCGACAAGAGGGAGTTCTGGGTATTTCCTTGTTCCCCTATTTGTTTTGCATCATAACCGATTCCGTTTTCCTTTCATTTCCTTAGGGGAGCCTTCCTTTTCTTGACACATTCATCTCTCCCCTCTACCTTACGAGTCTCCATGGCGACTACCTTCCACCGGCCACCCCCCCAAATTACCTATCCTGTTTTCTGTGCCTCTTTCAATAACTGAATTACACATCTTTTCTTCTTTCTTCTTACTTTGTTCCTCCCCTCCCCCTCTGGCATTGTTCCTTCACGGTCTCTTCGTGATGGGTGACAAACATTGACCACCTCTCTCCCTCAACCGTGTTTCTGATTTCTGTCCCAAAACCCACATATTCGGCACCCCCATTGTCCTGACTTTTCCCTCGTAAAAACCTTCTCCTCCCCCCCCCCTCGATTGTGAATCGATAACCAGGGTCCTGAAGGTATTCCCCCTAAGCGTGAGTCCGTGTGTGGGTGATATGACGATTTTCCCCTTTCATCTCCCTGTCACTTCAGCGTTTTTGAAGTCCCGTTTCTTCCTCCTCAATTCTCGTCGATTTTCCTCCCCACCTTCAAAAATTTTCCCCTCCCCCCAACCAGCGAACCAACAAGGGAACGCTGGACGCCTTCCCGATTTATCTTTCTCCTGTATGGTGTAATGTCCTTCGACCGGCAGTTGATACCATATTCCTTTCTTCCTCACTCTCTTCAGACCATTTTGATAACGAATTTAAATCTTAAAGAACCGAGTCCCCATCCCACTTTTTCGATTCCACTCTTCGTCCTTCCGTCCATTAGGTCTTCTTTTGCTTCCCCCCCCTTTTTCTGCGCACCCCCTCTCCTTTTTCTTGTAGTTTTTGCTCCTTCTTTTAATAGTGTTTGGCTCACGCCTAGGAAATACCGAAAACTGTTTCTCTCTGAGCAAGTTCTTCTCCTACCCCGTACTGCTCTATGTCAAGGGGTTTCCTCTTTTATCTTAGGTTGATCTCCCCCCCTTTCTCATGATCTTTTGGATTCCTATTTTATCGACTTCCAATTATTCCTCCCCCCGGCCTTCCTTTTCCCCCACCCTTCTCTCCTCCCCTTTTTTTTGTGAGATGATTGAGAATTGTGAATATGGAGACATAGAAACTACTCATTCCCTCAGCTCTCGCCCTCATCATGGAGACCGACTTTCCACCTTTTGAGGATTTAATTATCCCTCCTCCCCCCTCCTAGCAAGTCGTTTCATTAGCCATCCTCAGTCGTCGATAAAAAGTTTAGTATGTTTTCTTACTTGAAGCGTGTTCCTACCCAAACTAGTTCTACGCGCATAATGCATACTCCCCCCGCCCACCTCCCTTATATGTGCTCCCTCCCCCTCTTATTCCCCGTATTTTAATGTCTTCATTTTCCAATATTGTTCCCCTCTCCCCCTGCAGTCTGCAATTTATTAGAAGGTTGCTTCGTGAGATAAAACAGTCAATTTCACTTCTTCTATCGGTTCCGGAAGCTCTATGATGTCTCTTTTATGCCGAAAGTAAATACAACACATTACTTTTCTGAGACACATCTTATGTAAGGAGGACGATCGTTCTTTTCTTTATGATTGGAGTGATTTTTTGTCGGTTTTTTTGTACCATGGGATTCCTTCTCTTCCCTAACGTTTTAGTACTCGTGGCTCAGTGCATAGTAGTGGAACGTTCCCCTCTGTTCATATTTCCCGATGAGAATTTTACTTTTTTTGTCCTATTCCTTCATCCTGGTTAGATCCTTTCATTAATCCTCTCTTTTCCAGTTTTCGGTCATCTTTTTTTCCGCTTCGGCGGAGGAAGACTGTTGTCACTTTTCGCCCTCGGCACCCACTTTCTCTTTCTCCAGCTGGTTCACTTCGTAAACATATGATATACTCACGTTCTGCTAAACCCCCCGTGTCCCGGAGTCACCCCCCCAATTACCCCTCCTAGGTAGTGAATGTTCCTTCAGGTATTGCTACAGTCACATACCCCCCCCTCTCTTTTTCCCTTGTTTTTTTAGAGTTTAGTTCCGTCTTTTTGTATTTCCCTCCCCCTTTTCGTACTCTTAATTTGTGATATCTGGGATTTTGCCCCTTTAGTAAAGTCCTTTCTCATCACCCCTCCTCCATCCAGGGAGCTGACATTATGATCCAACATACACCCTCCTTTCCAGGATACATCCCATTCCTTCTTCGGAGCTGCGGGTCGGTGTCTCCTTGGGCCTCTTTCTATTTCTGCTTTTACCTCCCACCCCCGTATGGCTTTCTCTTGCGTCTCCGACCCCTGTTTGCCTAAGGTTTTTTGAAGGGATTATTCCTCACCTATGTCGTTCCATATCTTTCCCTTGGTCGACCTTTTCCCCTACACCACTTCTTCTGTTTTTTCCTTGACGTGTTCTATGTTTATGGAAAGGGATTCCTTTTTCCCCTTACGTCAAAGTCGAGGGGTCATTGTCGTTTTCACCCCCTCCCAACTCTAATGACCTTATTTTTTTTTCCAAGACATACAAGGCCATTAATCCACCCGGCTGGACGACCCGGACGAGAAAAATACTTCTTCCCTGCTAGAGTCCGATTGCCTTCTCTTCTTCCGCGATGAGCCTGACACCCTTCTCCTGATAATAAATGTCCTTTCTCGGGCCCGTCGTGTAGCTGTAGGATCTTTTTACATTCTTTATTCTTTTGTTCCTGCTGGCAAAATACCCCCTCTCCTCCCCCCTTCCCAGGCGCTCTTCTCTTAGCCACCTGCATCCGGGTTGTCGTCATGTATCCCTTTTCTCAAGAATGAACACGACTGTTGTTCCAGTCGTCGATCTATGTTTAACCTCCCCCCCCACTCGATTTCCTTCCAATTCTTTTCCAACAAGAGAGGATTTATACCTTTTTTGCCCCCTTCGTTCTCCTTGCAGTTCTTTTTCCCTTCATCTCCTTGACTGGAAGGAGAATTCCTTAGTCCTTCTAAGGGAGCCGGATCCCACTTTCATTAACCTTCCCTTTCATTTACCCCTTTCAACCTTGTCAGCTCATGCAATTGATTTTGCACCAGCGTATTAAACTCTATAATGACAGGATCTCTGATGCCTTCGCCTTTTTCCACTTTGGGCTCCGGTCATAGTATCTGGTCTTTCCCTCCGTCTTTCAGTAGACCACCATTTGTTTCCACGCTCTTTGATTATTTCCATCCCTATCTACCCCTCCTCTCCCTTTTTTTTTTTTTTTCTGAGATCCACCAGTCCTCGAGCGTAAACACATGTTTGTCTCTTTCTTGTCACATCACGATAGTGACGAGTTTACGAGAGTAGCCCCCTTTGTTACTTCTCAGTCCGAACCGGACTCCTTCACATTCGGATTTTACCCATTTTTTTCCTCCTGTGCATGAGCTGTTTCCCCTTTTTCTCTTTTCCCTTTATTAATATTCTCGGCTTCCTTCTCCCAGCTAATGCCATACTGTCTCCGTCCATTTTTCCAATTCTGTTCTGACTTGAACAATTAACCAGGTTTTCTCCCGACTTTTGGCACCGGTTCCCTTGATTTTGATATTACAGTTCCTTTTATAATATTGGCTCCTCCAGTCTAATGACTTCCTTTAACTAGGTGCGATCTTGTCCACTTTTCTCTTAATGTTCCTCCCAACAAGCAGGTGGCTGCCCACTTTTTACTTCCCTCCAGCGGAAGAAGGCTGTTTCTTTTCCGGGGGCTTGATCTTGTCTCTTTGAACCTAGCAACCAACGCTCCCTCTTCCCACGTATCGCCTCCCTACTTTCCGATTTTTTTCATCGTTGAAAAATTACTGGGTTTGGCTCATCTCTTAACCTTTCCTCCCCCTTTCACCTCCCTTCCTGCGTTTGAAATGTTGTAGTTGCCCCTTGCGTTCCTCTTTTTTATTACGTTCGTCTGGTTTTTACAACGTCAAAGTCCTTCGCTTCTTTGCTTTTTTCCCTCCAGAGGTCATAAAGGTCCCCAGTTTTTCCCGTTTACCACGACTTCCTCTCCTTTCTTTCTTTCCCCAATCTGAAATACTCGCCTCGAGTCCTTTGTTTCGCCTAATCCGAACTATTTTGACACGATATCTCCCCATCCTCTTTATGCTTTGAAGTCCTTCCTTGACGTCGACACCCCCTTTTTCTTCCCCCGCCAAGATTCAAAAAGCCATCAACGTGTTTTGGGAGTATCACCGACCTATACTCTTTGCCCAAGGGAGACGAACGAGACGTCTCAAATTCTTCTCAAGATTTCATTTGATGAGCCTTGTACTCTGCTTTTTTCCTCCTCATTTTGATATTAGTTCTTTGTGTTATGGATCCTCCCCAGTCTTTTGTAATTTCCAGTAACGATCTCAATCCCTTTTTTAAGTACGTCTTAATGGAGACTACTAACGGAAATCCCACCACCACCATTTAACCCTTCCTTTTCTGTTGACGGTTTGTCCCCCCCTTCGGGACCTATTCCGTAGTCGTTTCTGGCATTTTTTTGTTCTTCTGAGTATTGACTTCCGCTACGTGCCCTATTCACCTTAAGTTTTTCCTCACAAGTTACCCTCCTTGCTCAAAGAAAGTGTTTTTGAGGCCGAACACAGGGATCCCCCCGTCCCTCTAAGGAAGATTTGCCCTCCTCGCTTACAGTGCTATCTAGCTCCTTCTTACCCCGTTCTCCTTATTCTACCCTGTGCCCATCGCGTTTTGTTATATTGACAGATTGAACGGTCCTCTACCCGATTCCCTTTCCCAGCTGAGAGGCTCCGTGTCTTGAGACTAAATTAGTCTCGATAGTTCTTTGCCTCAACCCCCTCCCCCACCCCCACGTTTATCCAAAGCCGTCCAGTACGACAGCCCGGTAACGCACGCTTCACCTGGACAAAGAGTCTTTTCCTCTCCCAAGTTCAAGTTATGGTACTGCGCCCCCCGGATTCCCTCTCTTCCGAACCAAACGTATCCCGATGACATGATGGACGGATCGTTTAGCCACTGCTCAAGTCCCCTGATACACTCCCTTTCTCTCTTTTTTAAATTGTCCCTTCTCCGCCCTTTCATGACGCTGTTTTCCTTGTTTTTCGCCAATCCTTTCTTTGATTTGTGTTCCATGTAGCTCGGATTTTCATAGGTCTAAGTCTCTTCCACAGGACTCCCTGACGTTGTGCCATTCCCCCCATGTTCTCATGAAGAAGCCTCCTTCATGGCCTTTGACTCAAGTTTACATTTTCTCAGGTTTGCCACCCCCGAGTCTCCCCTTCTCTGTGGCTGTCCCTCCCCCTTGATTAGTGTACTCAAGTCCCTTCAGGCA
>Ga0179593_1473107_pt1 | contig 11880 bp, 11 predicted proteins | sample CZODoug2_1_08_16_FD_185931 | JGI IMG/M metagenome (GOLD analysis project Ga0179593, IMG submission 185931) | Vadose zone soil fungal communities from Angelo Coast Range Reserve, California, USA - CZODoug2_1_08_16fungal (PacBio error correction) | ecosystem: Environmental > Terrestrial > Soil >... | reverse complement strand
TTGCCCTTTTTCTGACTTCCCGCTGACGGATCCAAATCCCGTTCTTTCTCCTTGGACCGAGCTCTGTGAAGAAACGGGTCTCCCCGGTGAGGATTGCCAAACCAGGACCGATGGAGATGCTTGACCCCATTGGACGAGCTTCCCCCGTCGATCTTCTTTTTGATTTTTAGAGGTCTTCTAGTCCCAGAGGCCTACCTTTTGCGTCCTTTTTTAGTGCATTTGCTCTTTCCAACCCCTCCCACCCCCTCCCCCACCCCCCCCCCCCCCCCCCCCGTTGGAGTTGGCCTAGTTTTTTCCCCCCCCCCCCCCCCCCAATCCTTGGAACGTTCTCTCCTTCCTGTTGGCCTGTCAGACGACCTTCCCTATCTTTGGCGTTGTGACTCGATGTTCTTTCGCCTGTCGAAACGAAGGTTTCCTTTTGTCTGGATTGTCTCAGAGTTGCCCAGTCAGCTGGCCACGGATCTGTTTTGATTTGCCACCTTCCTTGGCGTTACGTGCGTCCTTTTCTATTTACTGGTGAGACCCCTTCCAGTTGTCTTTTCGCTGTTGTGGCGGTCTTGTGTTATTTTTTCTCTTCTTTCCGGTTTTCTCCTTACTTCCATGACGTATGGGCTCTTTGTATTTTTGGCGGTAGAGTTTTTCCTTAATCGGGCTTAAAATTTCCTCCTGTCGCTTTTGGGCCCCCGTCGAGTTGTGCCCTCCTTTTTTTTTTTTTTCCCTATGCGGTTTGTCCATTTCGTGTACATGCGCCCCGGGTTGTTTATCTTTTTGTTTTTTAATATTTTTTTATTGCTTGGATTCGGTAGGATCTTATAGTCGACCGGTCAAAGCCTTGATTTCCTTTCCGTTTGGGTCGAAATTCCTCCCCTTCCTTTCGCCCTTTCTAATTCTTTTGGCGGCGCTTTCCTTTGATGTATTTGGTAGAATCTGTTATCCCCCTACCACGTGCGATTTGCTAATGAGCCGCTGGTTTTCTCTTGTATAGGAGAACTTATGTTCCCGTTTGCTTTTCGATCACGTTTGCGTGTACCCTTTGATATCCGGCCCTCCTTGACTCCTCCCAGTGAGTTAGTACGGACACAATTAGGGTCTAGTCCACTGTTGAAGAAGACACGGGGTACGGATTGACCGTCGAAGTTTAGTTCCAATGTTCTCCTTCCAGGTAAACCCCTTTCCGGTAGTGTTGTAGATCGGGTCCCGACGCGTTGCCCGACCTCCCCCTTTGTACTCATTATTTTTAGCTCCCCATCTTTGAGTTCCCGCTTTTTTCCCTTTCAGTAGGTTTTGAGATTGCTTTGTCGCGTTGTGCGCGTGTTGTTGGTTTGGGAATCATCCGGGATGTTTCGTCTTCTTTTTGCAGCTTGGTGCTGGATGTCTGTCCGAAATATCCTGCTTTGCTGTGCACAACCCGACGGGAGATGACGTCTTCTTCTTTTGACTGATGGTATTCTGTTTTTGATTGTCCAGTTGTCTTTAATAGTCCATTTAAAATATTATAGACCAGACGGAGCGCGATTTCATTGTTTTCATGTCTTTTTCGTTGTTGATCTACGTCATCCGTTGGCGATTTTGTCCACCTGTCTAATGTTTCTTCTCCTTGATCGCCGACAGGACGCCTGACTGCCGGATGCTTGGCCGCTGACCAAGTATCAAAGTCTTTTTTCGAAAGCCCCTCGCCAGTCCTTGCCACAACTTTTCGCTTTCTGTGACCCGATCCAACTTTATCTTATAACTTTTGATATGCCGCTTCTGCTTCTTTTCGGTTCTTTCATTACCCTCTCCTTTCCTGATACGACTTTTATGTGAGTTTCATCATGTCGGACACCATCACGCCTCCTCCTTCTTCCTCGCCAATGCTGTTGTTCGTTGGGCGTCGGCCCTTTTTAATATCCTCCCCCTCTCTTGGCCGCCACCTCCGCTATCTTGTCCTTTTTCAGCTTCCCCGATGCCGGAAAGGCCACCGCCAGTACGTTTTCGACGCTTGACGGGGATATTTTTCGTCGCGACCCCCGGCTCTTCGCCCCGGCTGTTAACAGTTTCTGGGCTTCCATTCCTTTTGATTTGCCGATCGACCCCTTCCGAGAACGTCCCCATCCATTTTGTGATATTTTTTTGAGTCCCTTCCGACTCCTCGCCGATCATCCCGGTCATTTCCACATCTCTTCATCTTTGTCTCCGACAATTAACACTCATGGCGTTGCGGTTTTCTCGTTTTTTCGGCGCCCATTCGCTTCTTCCCAGCCTCATGAGACCGCCGAAGTGGGTAACACCCTTTCCTTGCTACTCATTGCGAGATTTAAGAGTCCCCCCCCTCAGCTGGGAATTCAACGTCCTTATCTACCACTGTCATCTATTCCGTCCCCCTTTTCCTTCCCCTTCTCCTTTTTGTTGACCCCAGGTTACAGCGCAGGCAGGTGGACTTTGATTGGATTCGCGCGTCGTTTTTTTTCCCCGTCCCAATCGCTTGCATTCGTAGCCCTCTTTTTTTCTGGCCGCCTTCGGGGTAATGAGTTCTTAGGTTTATGCTTCACCCTTCATCACTTTTTTTTTGAGAAACGCCCTTCTTTCTTTCTTTTTATAGTGACTCGGCTCTAAGCGTCTTTTTACTAGGCCCTGGGCCCCGCAATGATGCCCTGCTTCTCCTCCCAGTTGAACGGTCCTTGGATTTGCCGTTCCCCCCCGATACTTTTGGCGATGCTCCATCCGAGACGCCGGTTTGATTCTACCAAACCCCCGTCGAAGACTTTTCAGGCCTCCCAGTCCCCTTTCCCCCCCTCTGGGTCGTCGACCGGATTTCAGGTCTTGCCTTGTCGTACCCAATCCTCCATCAGGTTTTTATGGCGCCCCTTCTTTCCCTTCATTGTCCTCCCCAGAAACGCTTGTGTTCCATCCTCTGGTAGTGTTTTACGCCAATTATCTGCACATCAAGTAGTCTCCTTCTTTCCTCCTGGTTGTAAACTGCGTCACCTCGTACGCATCGAGGATTCCCTCTCCCCCCCCCCCCCCCTGGGATCGCACATTGTCACTGTCGCTGGTAACTCTACGCCCACTTTTTTGGTCTGAATCTTCCTGGCGAACGTTTTTATTCCCGTTTTTCCCCAAACTTTTTTTGCCCGTCCCCATCCGACTTCGTTTTCCACTTCTCCCCACCTTACTTTACATCCCTCACTTTCCGGATCCAACGTTCCACAGTATCGCATGTGTATCCAAATTGTAGATACAGTCTCCGACACCCACATTTTCGATGAAACGGAAACCCTCTTAGCAAAGGCCTCTACCCCTCCCCACCATACTCAGCCGGTCACCCAAGGGACCCTCGTTTTTCTTCTACGGCCAGTCGTGGCGTGATGCAATGCCCTCCGATACTCTTCTTCCTCACTCCCGCAGCACTGTAAAATACTGCCCCAAATATAAAGAACAATGACCCCACTCTTATTCCCCCCCCCCAACCACTTCTCGCTTACACAGACAGTCCCGGCGCCCCACCCACATTCCTAACCTTACTTCCCCTGTTAACGCGTGGTATCAAGGCTCTCCGGAGCGGTCGAAACGAGCGTCACCTGCTGGCCGCATTACCCAGGTTCCCCGCGTGTGCGAGCGACTCAACAAGACCATGCCCCGCCATTCCCACTGATCTTTCCTTCCTTGGCTCCCCCCTTCTCCTGTCAATCGTGACCGACGGCCTTTCCTTTGTCAACACTGACGTTTCTTACCAATAATGTTGTTTCCCTGGCCCCTTTTGTTTCACCTTCACCTCACTTTGCAAGGCGGCCGCGTCTCCCTCTCTCTGCTCCTTCGCCGCGGCAACTTTTTGATCCTTCCAGTTCACAATTTTTTTAACAACTAACTCTCCCCACAGCGGGCCCCTAGCACCAATATGCCAGTTTTCGGCAACCAAAGCTACAAAACGGCTCCCGCCAACGGAATTTTCCCGGGGTGTGTCGGAATTTCCATGACAATTTCGAACCCCACTGCCCCAACTTTTCTCCATTCTCCGTTGACTTGCATCAAGGACTCCTACCGCTCACTGAAAGATCCAAACCACCTGCGCCTTCTTTCCAAATGACTAAATACCATAGAACTTAATCTCCACCAACGACTGAAACATTACGTCTTGCCTAAAAAGAACGTCGTCCCTTTTGAACGACGATTATTGCACATTAAAACCTTTCCCCCTACCTTTAGCTTCCCCAATTCTCTATCATCCCCCTTCAAGTTCGATAAATTCACCCGGCATCCGACTAATACCCTCCCGGACACTCCTAGGTTTCTAATATCTCCCGGCTATTACCTACTCCTCAACCTTTTTCCTTCCCTTTCCCGTTTAACCCCAAAGATCCCCTTGGGTTGGTGGGGGGGTGGGTTTAGGTCCTGCGTCTTTTCAACTCGTAATCGTTCACTTTTCCCTTACCTTCTTTTTTCCCGTCCCAACGGAGAGACCAGACGGAACCTCGCCCACAGCATCGTAACGTCCTTTAGCTGTGAAAATTACTCTTCCTTCCCCAGAGTCAATGTAGGAGCCCAACAGTTTCCCCCTTCACTTCTTTTTTTTTTACGCGCACAAGACAAACAAAGGGTTTTTTACTACAAGCCAAATCACGTCCGTTCCTTCCGATTCTTCCCTATTTGTGGTACGACCTTCTTCACGTTCCCAGACCTCCTACGATACATCCTCGTAAAATTCTTCCTCTCCCACTAGGCCGTTTCCCCCGCCGCGTATTTCACTCTCTACCGTTTCTATTATCACTTTCCACTCTCTTCTAGTCTTTCCTCCCCGTCAGCGGTTAGGCCCTCACCTCCCTCTTCTCATCACCTCCTCCGTGTTTGAGAGTCTATTTCCTTTTGTCTCCTTCCTGATCGGCCAACGAAAATCCCGTCTTAGGACAGGATATTGCCCTCCCTTTTTTTCTTTCTTGCGTTGATTAGGTACCTCTCTCTTGGCGATGCGTTTTTTTTTTGCAATAATTTTATAGGTATCTTCTTTCTTTATGCCGCCCGCTTCTGGAGTATCCCCCTTGAGGGGCGTTTAAACGTGTTCCCTGCTTTTCTCTGGAAAACACTAAAGTTGTAGTTGTTAACGTCCACATTTAAGCTTGGCCTTCCTACTCGTCTGTCCCCCTTCCTTTAAAGTGCTCCTCCTGTGACTTGTTGTGAGCTTCGTCTTCTTCTAAGATGGTAATAGTTTTTTGTTTGCTACATTTTAGCCCGGACCTCCTTCTTTTTTCCCTGTTTCAACGGAATTGCCCCGTCACGTGAGGCAAGGATTCGGTATTCCTTTCCCCTGATGACGGAGTCTGACTAATGGTCGTTTTTTCTGGCCGTAGTGTTGGCGGTGGAGATGCGACTTGTCGGTTCTGTTTCCTGAAGTTTCTTTTTCCCCCTCCTCCCGTGGTTTCTGACAGGGTGCCACGTCGAGTACAACCTATTTTTTTTGCGGTGTTTTTCCTGGAAACTTCGCTTTACGGAGAGTATATGTGCTCAGGTTGGGGTTTTTTAATCTGCGGTGTCTTCCCTTTCCCTTAGTGTATCTGTCCCTGTGTTTTGAATGTTCTTTTTAGGTTTATCCGTGAGTTCGGCTTCTCAGCCGTTTGGGGTCGCATGGTCAATTTTGAAGCCGATTTCCTTTAAGAGCGGCTCCTTTCCTTTGGCCTCTGGCCTTGCTTTCTTTTTGCAGGAAGATGTTTAGATAGTACTTTCGGATGTGCCTAGTCTCTTGGTTGTGAGATAGTCTCCTTTCTTTTTCACTTGTTCTGGCGAATCACTTTTTGCCCCTCATTTTCTCCCAGACTTCTCCGCGTTTAGCTTGGAAACGTTTGAGAGTCTGGCAGGGGAACCACACCGAGTGTTGGGTGTCCACGTAATGGTTCGACGTCGACCCCAGTCCCTTTTATATATTTACGTCTGATGTTCTCCCCGGCTGCAGCACTCCTTACCGGGACTGGATGGGTGTTTTGCCTTCTCTCGGCTTGGCCCCCCGTCATGGTAATGCTGCCTCCGGTATACTATTTCGACCCTATTCGCTCGAATTGAGGGCACTCTTTCCATTGTATCCAGGTTTAAGTTTCGCTTTTTTTTTTCTTCTTTCGCTTTGCAGGCTTATTTCTGACACTTTTCCGAGGTATTGATCTTTTTCAGTGCTTTGGGTTGATGGCGTCTCTGTCTCCTACAATCTTCGTCTTTTGTCACGCCCACTACGCCACGCTTTGAACGGCGAGGCCCATGTTTCTCGGGATTATGGTCCATTGTCTTGCCCTCTTGTGAAAACTCGCTGTTCTTCTCCCTGAGGCTTGATCTTTTGGAAGACATTTCTCTCTTTTTTTTCCACCCGAGGGTTCCTGCGTTGGTTTCATGGTCCAAACTTAATATTTTGTGACTTATCGCAGGCACGCACTCCTTGGCCCTTTTGGGAACTACTTTAGAGGTAGAACCGATCCTCCAATCGTTCCCGGTCCCCCATTGTCTTTTTTCCTCTGTTCCCCACATAAGAGGTCCTCCCAAACCTATGCACTTTCGGGTTGTTGGGGGGGAGTGGATCTTTTTCTGTCGTGAGATATTATCCTTCCTCTCCCGTCTCCGCAATATTGCTCCTTTGATGTCGGTATGATACCTGCGGCCAATGCACAGCCTCGAGCAGCGGATCGCGCCCCATGTTGGTATGGCGTCTTCCCCCCTTCTTTTATTCCATAAAAAACAACCCTTTTTGGTTTTTTTCCCCGGGGAACCCGAGCTTGCGCCATACGCCACGACTTGCTTCCCCCGGAATTGGATGCTTCGTATGCCGCGAACTTTTGCGAGTCCCATGCAAAGTGTCCCCTCTTTCAGGGGCATTTTCGTCGCGTGACTGGATCCCGCCGAGTGGTTTCTAAAAGGCCGACCCCTTCTCGCCAAATTAGGGTTTTTGCCTCATTTTCGACCCCCGTATCGAGCACGCCTTCCCACTGCAGTGGACCTCCCCCCCCCTTTCTCAGGGACGTCAGCCCGGTAATGTAAACCTCTGCGCTTTCCTTCGGCTGAGCTCAAGCCCCTCTTTGTTTCCCTTTTTTTGCTCCGAAGGCTATGTGCCGCCCATATTTCTTTCCTGTTTGAACCGCCGTCCTCGGTCCCCCCTCAATACATTACCAACGTCGGCTAGCGATGCGGTTGTTACCTTTCTGTACTCCTAACCGTCTAGAAACCTTCCCTCTTGTATACCCTTTGACCATTACTTTCCTTTTTTTTTATCGTCTTCCTGTAATCTCTTGACCTCCGAACGATTTGTGACTTTCCCCTCCTCCTTTCCGCCGCTTCCATCGTACCACTCTCTGTCCATAGGTAGCCGTCGTTTTCCTCTGTCTTCGGACCTTTTCGGCTTTCTAAATGCAGTTAGATTTCTATGCCCCCTCCCTCTCTTCTCCCACCTCCCCCCCACCTTTCTTTAGATGTCTAGTCCGTCCTGTGCTCTTACCCACTCGCCTCGTTCAATTAACGGAGGACCTTCCAGGTCTCAATGATGCGTTCTCGAATCCCCTGGCCCCCGGCGTTTTCTTTTGAACGTTTTCTCTTCTTCATCCCTCGAAGCGCAGGTGGTTCTTTTCCAACGGTCGTCGCTTACGAGTCATCGCGACTTCCATGATCCCCGTCCAACGCGGTCTCCAAAACGACGGAATGTGCCCCTTTTTCCGGCATGGCGTTTTTTCCCCTTCCTCCCTCGGTCGTGTATGGCCGCCACTCTTTCCATCAGTCACATGGACGACAGCCCCCCCAGCAACCCCACCAGATCGCTCCGATGCTTCGAGTTGAGGGTGGCCGCCCTAAAACCCCCCCCCTCAATTTCGTCCCCGTCGATCGTCTATCGTTGTTGAATTAGAGGCACATCCCCTCCCTTTCTTCTTTGACGCTGTTGTTTTGAAGTTATTTTTTTCCGGTATTCTAGTTTAAACCAGCTTGCCTGTTTCCTGGGCTCCTCTTCCTTCCTCTCTTTTTCTCCCCCGTCGGCCAAACTGGGGCAAAAAGGCCCAACCTTCCTTTAAATGTCCCCTCTTCCTCCTTTGGACCCAATTCCTCCGTTTACCGTTCCTCCCAGTCCGCCCCTCTTCCCATCCCGCCCCTTCGACCAGCTAAAGCTGAACCCGGCCAAATAGATTTAACGTCTTTTCCAGAAATGCTTTCCCCTTCGAAATCCCCGCGGCACCCGCCTGGCCTCTCCAAACGTCTTCTTTTTTTTTGAGCTGCAACATCCGCTAACTTTGGACAATATCAGCCCCCCTGCCTTCGACGATCCTTTCATCTCCCTCCAGAAAGGCTCCCCCCCACAGTAGTCGATTCAACCCCCGTCTCCCCTCTCAGACGTCGCAAAAACAATCTCCCCTTTCCAACCGGATCACTTAATGTCACGTCCTTTTCTCCAGCCTATGTTCCTCCAAACTGAGGTCGCACCTCGTCGCATTACAGCGGGCAACCGGTTGTCGGGCCCCTCCATCGAAGACTCCAAAACTCACGCGACCATTTTTTCTCCATGCTCTCTCCAAACTGTCTCCCTGACGGCATGCCCCGACGTCTTGTCCGAAGTTTTTTTTTCAACAATGACTTTTCCCTAAATCATGTTTTTCCCCCCCTTTCCCCCTTCATCCTTTTCACCTTCGCGGAGTTAGCTCCTGTCTTCTTCTCCTCTCCGACGCTGCGTGATCGCCGCAACGGGAAACGCCTTCGCCCAACGTCAAAGCGTCTCTTATCCACGGCAAGTACTCATCTTGGATCCCGTCGTTCCACCAAATTTTCTTCCCATCTCCACTCGCCAACGGACTGTCGGTGATTAAGTTATCTTTCCTTCAATATCGCACCCCCCCCAAACTTTTCCCAATTCCCTTGCCGGTTAGGTCTACGGAATCCTTGAAAGATACACCCCGGCGGCTAATTCTTCATTCTGCATCCCTTCCTCTTCCCCACCCCCCGCTTTTCCACATCTCGACCCAGTTCGACGTCGACCATTCCCAATCAGCTTTTTTTGACACACTAGAACTTCCACCATGTTCCTTTTCACTCAAGCTCCCCTCATGGAAGTAGTCAGCCCCCCTGGCAAGTCGCTAGCACCCCATCCCCCCAATCCGAAGCCCTCCTACAGTTCCGAAAACGTCCTTTCGGTCCGTCTGTCCCTCCTTCCCGTTTGACGGCCACTTCAGGTGTTCCCCTCCACCATCCCGCCGCTGCTTTTGCAACTCTTTTTTCCAATCCGCAAAAATATTCCCCTTCTTTCTTCGAGCCGACGAACCTCTGCTACAACGTCCAACAGCTTTTCACACGGTTTCCACCCATTCCTTCAGGTCCCCCCCACGGAGTAACCTCCTGCCAACGGTCCCCGTGAAGTAGATGGTACTGCGTACCCCCTCCCCCTTCCCCAGAGGAGACCCCTCCCCGCGCCCTGTTTTTTTCCACATCAGCTTTTCTCCCTCTCTACCGCCCTCCTTCCCCCCTTATCACCGAAGTCTTCTCTGATAAATCCTCGTCCCCCCGTTCGACATTTTCTCTTTTTTCCAACGAGATTGACTCCGACCGGCGCTCCCCTGTTTGGCATATCAATCAGTCTCTGTCCGCCCCTCGTTCTTTTCGCTTCGCTTCCCCCCCGACCACTTCAACTCTTCTATCTTTTCCTCTCCTCTTTGTTGTTTTTTTTTGAGATTTGCCCCTTGAATGACACGCGTGACACAGACCCTGAGTTCATGACTTATTGCTGCCGAACCGGGAGCCTTTTGCGTTTAACCTCTCTTTCCCAGTCCCTTTTCTCGTCCTCATACCTTTGCCGGAGGACTGGCGCATTGTTCCGTGAAGAGGAGCGAGTATTCCAATCTCCGTATCACCGGCTGAACGTTTCCGTGATTGCGATGATGTCCCCTCCCCCCTTGCGAGCGGTGTACTGTACCAACTCCTTGCCCCCCCCCTTTTTTTCCGCCCGTTGACGACGTTCGCCTGAAACCATTCATGAACGTTGACCGATGTTTGAGCGATGTTCCGGCCGCGCTCCCTTTTCCCTCCAAGAAGGAGTAACAGTTTTTCGGATTGTCTCAGGGTTCCGCCCAATAGGGTATCTTTGGTTCCCCCCCTGGAATTCCACCGAAGGCCCAAGATCGATGAGGGACTCCCTTTCGTTTCGTTGTCTTTTTTTAGGGATGATGGTGGAGTGTACTTCCTGGGAGTCCTCCTAATTACAAGGTATCTTGGCCGATAACTTTCGACCTTTTTTTTCTCTTTCCCTCCCCTTTCTCTTTGAATTAACTGCGACGTCTTGTACTTCTGTTAGTAGGGTTCAGCCTTTTGGGTTTTAGGCGTCTTCTTTTTCCAGGACGTCAGTGTCATTTCTTCCCTCCTTGGTGTGACTTGCAGGATTCGTTCTTTGAGGTAGCATGGCTCCCCTTTCTCTGCCCGTTTTTTTACATTGTAATGTCCTTCCGTCACGTAAGACCTGGCTCATTCCGTTTTCCTGTCTTTCGTTGATTGTCTATGTGCACTTCCCTGATGATCCGTAGACGTGCCCTTTCTTGTAGCCTTTATCTGGCGCCTTGTCTTGTTCCGTGGGCTCCGATAACGCCCCTCGCGTACTTCGCGGCTTAACGTCCCTTCTTTCGCTTTTTGCAATTTTACCCTCCCCTTTCAACAACCATTGCTGGTCGCGGTCCCCGTTTTTATTCGACACCGTGCCGTCGTTTACGATATCCTCGAAGGTAGACTTTGCCTCTTCCCACTTAACGGGAATTTCTTGGTCTTGTTCTTCTCTCTGGAGCCGTTTCCTCGGGCATCTGTCTATTCTTCTTTTACTCATTTAACTTACTTCGATCTGCTTTGATGGGTAAACGCGTTGAACTGTTTCTTTTCCGGCGATTTTTTGTCCGGTCTGCGCGTTGTAGCGTATGTCCGAATCACTTTTTCTCCTCTGTCTCTGATTGAAGTTTCCGGTTTTTTGTGTAATTCCGCCGAATATAGGAGGATTTCTCCCCCCCTCCTCCCCTGATGCCACTGCTTTTGGTTGCTCTTGGTATTAGGCTTCGCTGCTTGTTGAATATGGGGATGTCCAACTTCTATGTCTTCGCCGGTCCCGAGGTCTCTCGACTTTTTCCGAGAAGGCCGTTTTTTCGGCAATTGTCCCCAAGGAGTATCGAACTCCTGAACTTCACGCCGAAGTCGTTGGTTTTTGGACTATTCCCGCCGGAGATGGTCTCCAACGATAGAAAAAGTATTCTCCTTCTAACATTGTAGCGTCTGCTGTTTTACCTGCCCCTGCCTTCCTCTATTTTCCAAACTTTTCTCTCCCCCCCTCCTTCGTAATGAGAGAGACTGCTTTGACGCTACCCACTTTCGATTCTTTTCGTCTGAGACAATATTTCACCCTACTTTGATGTGGTATGTTCAGTCAGGCCCCCATTCCAAGCGCTTTTCAGCAGTTCCCGCCATCTTTTGCTGCCTCCTTTTCCTTTCTTTCGACGAGCTTGTCTCCCCGACACGTCCTTGGTCCCTGAATGCGCCCGCCCGGCGACTCTTAAAAGTTTCCCCATGAGTCGTTACCTCCCTTTTAGGAGACACTTTGGTTCGCTTTCTGACCGGATCGATTGCTAACCCTTCCTCCCCCTGCGGCGTCAAAGGATTGGCCCCCTCTCCCTTCCCCTCCCCCCTCCCGTTCCAGAACGCCCCTTTCGCGAGCCTTCTGTCCCGTCTAAGCGCGGCTCTCTAGTCAACACCATTCAACTCCTGGTTCTCTCCTTTTCGTCGGTTTTCCCCTTTTTTCCCTGGACCCCCCTTGGCCGAAATCGCGTCCCAATTTCCCCCCCATACCTCGACCCGACGGCTACATGGCGCATTTTGTCCTCTTCCCACGAGATTTCGCAAACGCGCACCGTCACTCTTGTATTTTTT
>Ga0179593_1422833_pt1 | contig 11880 bp, 17 predicted proteins | sample CZODoug2_1_08_16_FD_185931 | JGI IMG/M metagenome (GOLD analysis project Ga0179593, IMG submission 185931) | Vadose zone soil fungal communities from Angelo Coast Range Reserve, California, USA - CZODoug2_1_08_16fungal (PacBio error correction) | ecosystem: Environmental > Terrestrial > Soil >... | reverse complement strand
ACTCCCTTGAAGATCTCTTGACCCTCACCTCCCCACCCCCCAGCATACTTATCTTCCCAATAAGATTGAGCACTCTTTAAAAGTAGAGCTGTTTTTTTTTTCTCCCCCTCTATTTGTTCCCCTTCGCACTCCCTTTGTCATATCAGACAAGACGTTGCGATATCGTTTTTTCTTCCTGTTTCGTCCTACCCTTTACTTGACCCGCCCGGCACCTCCTGATTCTTGGACCATTCTCCCTCCCTTGAGTTTACTTTTTTTTCTCCAATTTTCAAGCAGCTCAATGCAGTCCTCCTGACTAGTTTGGCTACACGTTTGACTTGGCATTTGTTTCCCCTCCCCCCCCCAAAGACGTCCTTACTCAGCTACTCGCCACTCACATACCGCGCTTTCTGTTTCCCTTCTGGTCCGATTCTGGAGCAAATTTTTAGCTCTTCTTGGAGGTGAATTTCTTGAACAACTTTTTTTTTTTTCCTTTCCCCAACTGATGGGAGTCATATTTCCCGTAGCAAATCGTGGGCCCGGTTCCTTAAAAGTTTCCCACCCACAAGACAATCTTTTTTTGCTCTGCAGTCTCGAGAACTGGCATTAACATTCTCGCACCAGTGGTTCTTCTTATGTCTACCCTTCCGGTTCTTCCAATAACCTCTCTCCTCTTCGAACTCTCTCCTCGAATCGCCTTGGCAAATTTCTCAGACTGTCCCCAGCAAATTTTCACTGTGACATCACTTCAAAAAACTAACCACGCCCCCCCCCCACGCCGGTTACATTCACCGACCTCCGCGTTCTTGACCAAGATCCTGCCCCTGAATGATAAACCAGCGTACTTCTTTTTTTGAAGAGACCACGTGTTTGACGCTTCCCTTTTTAAGTTCCTTTTTTTATTTTTTCGTGAGCCCTTAGCCAATCGAGCTCGTGTGGCTTTCTAGCAGCCGCACATTTCCTCTGTTCAATTCGTCAAGGAGCCAAACTACTTATTTTGCTGACTCGGTTGCACATCTTCGATCTCTTTTTCCTTAGGAGCCCTGACATTTTACCAATCCACGCTTACCCAAGCATTAAGCACCTTTTCAAATGGGTATCCCCTCGTGTCCCCAACCCCGTTCCGTGTGATCTTAGCATTGTTCCGCTCATTGTAATCTCTCGAGTTCCAAATTTCTCATTTCTTACAGTCTTCTTAGTTTTGAGTTTCGTCGATTGAAGGCAGGTCCCCCTTCCATTTTTAATGAGCACCGCCCACAAAAGGCGATCACCTTCAACTCCCCAATATAATGTCTTCAGAACACTTACCTCTCTCTTCTACTCGCTGGACTTCAAGTGCGAGTCCTGCGGCTCTGTTTCCTTTTCCCCAGAGGGTTTACCATTGGTACCCACTTTTTCTAGATACATGAAATTTTTTTCGAGTTTTAGTTCCGGTTTTCACTGTCTCCCCCCCCCTCCTGTGATTGCCGAAGCTCTCGCCACCGGTCCTTTTTTTTTAGAGAGCATTTTGTTTTTTTCGGTCCCCCATTGCTTCCTGGCAAGTACGTGTTGCGTCCGTATGGCAATCATCCCCCTGGTCTACTTTTTTTAGCCCCCCTTTTTTTCTTATTGCCCGTGTTGTGAGCCCTTCCTGGGCCTGCCCGGTTTTTTTTTTCGAACCCAGGTCGAGGACATGCCACCCCTCGGTTCAATTCATCTTCTCTGTCGATTACTGTGGCCCTCCCCGGGGAATCCGCCTGCAACGGAACCTTGTTCGTGCCCTTGCAGTTTCTTTGATAAGTTCCGAAACCAACTCCGTGCTGCTCAACATTAAATGTAAGACGGCCGACTGTCTTTTTTTTCTCACCCACGCGGTGCCTTGTTCCTATGCAGGTGCTCCTGCCACTTCCGGTTTAGTGCCTGAGTTTATCTCCGTTTCTTGCTTTCGCTTTCTTCATGCTGCTGCATTCGCCATCTACCGCCCCTCCTCTACAAAAGTTTCCCCGTTTTTTACCGAGATCTGGCAGTATGGTCCCCTTTCAAGAAGGCGACTCCGGCTTTTTTTCGGCCCCAAATTGATCACCCTCGCGTTTCACTGTGTTATGACCATTTCGTACAGTTTCTGTCCACCCTGGTTCCTCTCACTTTTTTTCGACCCCTTCCCCGTTCCCGCGCCCTTTATGTCATCGACCGAGGTTTCTGCGCTTTTTGCACTTGTCGTCGGCGATCCCCGGCGCTCCCTTCGCGCCTCCAAATTGCCCAACGACCTTTAATTGCATTAGCCGAGCTATTCGGCCCTCGCCTAAGGCTGTTTTCCATTTCGTCACCGTCGACTTACGATGCGGTTGCAACTCCCACCACCTCCCTGAGAAGCTCCACTCCCTTTGACATCGAGCTCTTTGCTCGAGGGTCTTTTTGGGCATCACGCTTTGACGTCTCTCCATCTCTCACAGCAGCCCTGCGTTGTTTTTTTGAGACGTAAGCGCCGGTAGCTCGAACTTTTTTCCAAACTGAGCCCTCCTTGCCTGCCCCGTATACCTTTTCGCCTCTTTCTTTCATACAAAGGTCGAGGGGGTTTTGTGGTCAAAGGCTTTTGTTTGTCTTATTCGGCATTCCCTTTCCGTACAGCCCTCTTTCTCGCTTCCCTGCCTGCCCCCTCAAACCTTCAACTCCCTTTAACCTCTACTCCCCCTTTCTGTCCGGGAAAACTGAGTTCGCTGATGGCCGTCGTTAAGCCTGGTGGGACGATCAACTCCACCTGGGTTTTCCGAATGTTCGCCCACATCTGCATCTTTTTTTCTCTCGTTATGGCTGTTGTTTTTCCTTTGCAATAGTCGTCCAGTACTTCCTTATGCAGTAACGTTCTCTCACTTCCGGGGGTTGCCCTCCTTGCGCCATCACGTCTCCGGCAAAGAGTATTTCTCCTTTTTCCCGTTAGTACTGCCTCTTCCAGTGGTTGCGCTGATTTTTTTCTTCCCCCGTCCACCCCCCCCAAGCTCCTGCTCCTCATCCCGGCACACCCCTCCCCCCCTTCTTACGATTGGGTATGCAAACAGGCCTCCATGGCTCTTGCACAACCGCGAAGATCATGTCTCTCTTTTTCTGCTGTGGCAGATTCCTTTTTCCAACCCCCGTTTCGTTTATCTCATATGTTACCCTCTTCCTTTCTTTCTTTAGGTGCCCCAACCTGATGCTTTTTTTTCCCTTCCCTTTGGCCGCGTGTCGTCGATTGACCAATGGGGTTTTAGCATAGTCAGCGTGATGCTCGTTTCCCCTAAAAAGTGGGTCTCCCTCATGTTGTTTCTTTCCGAGCCAGTCGTCCTGTCCTTGCCTACGGAAAGGCATTTTTGGTTCTTTGAGGACCCTTTTTTTTTAGAATTCCCCTGGTCCCCCTGGATGCTTTAGTTCTGTATGACTCCCCCGCAATCAGTTGCTGATTCCAACCTCCCACATTTGAAACTTCCACCAGCCGCCCTCTAGCCTTTAAAATTTGCGAAGGCTACCCCCCCTGGAGTACCCAAGAAAAGAGCCGTTGTTCTTGTCTGCCTCGTTCCTTTTATCGGACGGCTTTCAACCCTATTTCAAGTTCCTCAGTAGTTCCCCGTACACAGCCCTTGTTGTTTCATCGTGTTGCGCAATTCCTCCAGAGATTTTGTTACAAGCGACTTTACTCTCCCCAGTGTCTTCCTGTAATCCTTTTTCCCCTCGTGCTTTTCCACTCGAATGTTTGCCTCCGCAGCCCCAGAAGAATTACTGTTTTCTTGACCAACGGCTTTTCCCCCCTCTTCAAGCACACCTACAAGTTCTCTTTCTTTTTCCCTTTTCTCCCCAGATGCTCAACGTTCGATTAGCGTCCATCCACCCCTGATGATAAAGTTAGATTGGTGGGGCTGATTATTTTCCGATCTTATGAATATTTCCTCCTTCTTTGTTTTGTTGATCCCCCTCCCTCCTCTCCTCACGCCCACCACTCCTCATGTTTCTTCCTAGAACAACGGTCCGCTCCCCCCGAAGTTTTCACCTTGTTTTTTTCGTGCCCTGTCCATAACTCTTTCCAAATGCCAGGTTTTTGTCGTTTGGTAGAGCATTTTCGACTGATTTTTTTTCTCTTTCTTCGTCCCTCCCCTCTCTGAATTCCTCCCTTCCTCCCTTTTTTTCTTGACAGTCGCTAAGCTTGAGTTTTTAAATCTACCCCCTGGAACATGCGCCTTTGGCCAAAATGCATCTACTTCAGTTAGAGTTGGCGACCCCCCCCTCTTCTTTTAGGTGATTGTTTCCAGCACCTCCCTTCTATCAGGCCGTTGTCACCCCGTCCAGAAATGACCTCTTGATCCCTTGGTTGCCTTCCTTCTTTTTTTCGCGGCGCCCTTTTACAGTTTTTGTCGTCTTTCTTCAAAAAGGTTGTTTTCTTCAGCAATCTTGGGTCCCCTGATCAACCTAACTTGCAGTGAGTAATCCTCTGATCTCTGGAATTCTCCCGCCTCCCACCAGGACCTCTTTGCCGTTCTTCTTCTGCATTCACTCGCCCTTTTTTTCTTCCATCTGCTGTTTGATGCCCCCTTTCGGAACGGAGCCCCCACCCTCCCTTCTATCGGAACCATTGATCCATTACGAGCGCTTTCCTTCTCTTTATTATTCCCCCCATTTTTGTGCCATGCGTCGCCCGGAACTCCCCTTAGTCGCCGTTCTAGCCCTGACCGATTTCGATTTGCCCCCTATCGGTCCCATCAACTGAGCGAGCTTTGTTTTAGACAATTGTTCCGGGTTTCTGCTACAGTCCACTCCCTGGCCTTTTCCTGTTTTCCGTTTTTTCCCGATGCCCCGGTGGCAGAGCTTCTTCCTTCCAACCCAATATCCCGCCACTTTTGTGATTTTGAAAACGTCGGCCAGGCACAAAATACTCTTTTATCTTGATCTGACACATCTTTGCCTGTAATGTCTTCGAGGGTCCTCTTGTAGCCCTCCTTTCCTGATTACGCGATCTCCCTTTTCACTCATGCTGACCCCCAAGCAGCAATCACCAAACCGTCTCCCCTTCTTGCCCCCCCCCCCTTTTTTCAGTTCGGTACACTCTTTTTTCGAATTGAGCCTCTTGACTCTCGCGAATATCCAATTCTCGACTGATTTTCTATTTGAGTTTGATTAAGATCCTCTCGTTCAAATCTTTCCATGCTCTGTTTTAAATTCCGAAATCACAAACTGGATTCACCGCCTCCACACTTCCTTTTGCTTCCCCCGCTTGCGTTTTCTCCAGGGCATTCGGTTGCGACCTAGCTTTAGGAGGTACATAAACCACGATGCCGTCTACAGCCCTTTAACTCTCCCCTTTCTGCTGTTCCCGTGGAGATGGGTTGAAGCTTGCCTAAGTGATGGCCGAGTTCTTCCACATTTTTGGTTTTTGCGGGCTCGTTAGTGTTGTTCTTCGTGATCCTGGCATAGTAACCCGTTTTCTCTTGCCACCCTTTTTCTGTCGGGTTTCCCATGCGCGTACATCAAAATCCCTTTGCCAGTTGGGGCGCATCCGTTTTAGCGCTTGTTGCCTCGCCGCGACGGTTCCTCTGGAAGTTACACCCCCCCTTTGTCTTCAACCCTTCCTCAGCGCGCTGGACTAGGGATTTACTCTCCAGACGTTCTTCCTGGTGGCCCACACATCCCCAGGTTTCGGAGAAGTTTATGATAATTTTTCTCCCCCATCCGTTGCCTTTCTTTTCTATTGTCGCCATTGACCCCAAGACCTCAGGTCGCTTCATAAAACAAGGGTCGTTCCCTTTGTTTTAGGTGCGAAGGCGCACTTTCCTTACTTAGAGAATCTCTTTTCCTCCCTTTTTGTGTTCTGTCAGAGATGCGAGCCTGGATACTTCATTTGGTGGCGTCAGCAGCACGAATCGACCTTTTTTTACCCCTTGTCCTGCGCATCTGGCCGTCTTTCACATTCGACAGGAGTCTAGCCCCGTTATTTTCTTCCTTTCAACTCTAATCGCCTGACTCTAGCTTCAACGAACTGGGTGCTGTACATTAGCTACCCCGTTCCAACTGGTATGGATCATGACCCCTCCCCTTTCGCGGAACCTGCCAATAGGGTGGAGACGCTATATTTAATTTTGTTCTTCGCTTGAACCGGTGTTACCTTGCTCTTCAAGTCGAGCTTGCAAACCTCAGTTTCACCTCTTCCCGTTTTCTGCGCGTCGGTTCCTTCCTTTATTGGGCAAAATTCTCATGGAACCAGTATCTTTGCCCCCCATTATTCGGATGTTAAGACCCCCACCGCCTCCTTTTGAAGAGATAGAGTTTTTTCAGGGAAGGATTTTTTGGAATAACAAAAGATTTGACTCACCGATGCAGGCCTCTGTTCGCGATTCGACATTTTTCCGGCCTTTATTCCCATCTTACGAGGAAGACCTTCCCTTTTTCTGGTGTTTGTTGGGGTCCTTAGGCTTTTTCCTTGCGCGGGGGTAGGCGTTTTTGTGGGGGTTGCTGGCTGGTTTGGTTTCCGGGTGTGGTTGGGGGGTGGTTTGTGGGGGGTTTTGTTGGGGTGGGTTGGGTTTGGGGGGGGACAGATCTACTTTTTTTTTTTTTTTCTTTTTAGGAGGGATTGGCCCTGTTCTTTTGATCCGCCGTTTCTTTTTCTTTCGGCCATAGCATGGAAACTTTTCCGTGCTGTCTCTTTCTCAAGGAGCCAAACCCTACTCCACCCAGGGTAACACTCCGTTGTTAGTAAAATCATGGAGATGGTTTTACTAAACATAGACTCTCTTTTTCCCTATCACACAACCCTGGTTGGGATGGCCCTTTTCACCTGTTGACTGAAGTTTCCTTTTTTTTTTTCACATGTTCAATTTCCCGAAGATTCACCTCCTGGCGCAGCGCCTCTGAAATGGCAGGACTGGTCACCCGCATCAGGTTTCCCAGGCACTTTCCCCCATTGTTCCCCTCATTTTTAAGCCTCACTTCGTATGCACATGGGATGACTTTTCCTCTCCCTCCTTCCCGACTCTCCCCTCGATTGTTCTCCCGAAGAGCACCAAAACCAACCAAAAAATGTTCGATTGTTTTTTTCCCCCCCCCAACATGTGGCACTTGGCCCCTCCACTCATAGGATCTCTTTGATTCGTCTTCTTCCTGTGCACAAAAATCCCCCGCCTTCGGTCTTTCCCCATCACGTTCTCCTATTTTAGTTGATCTGTTTCTTTCCAACTTATGGCTTATCTTTTGCGAAGTGGTTTCCTTCCCGACTGAATCCTTCTCGCTCTTTTCCTCCCTTTTGTTGTTTTTCTCCCCCCATTTGGTTCCTCATTTCCCTCAAATGGTGGCGGCGTTTCTAGATTTGCTTTGCGGAGGCCGATACGCACGGCACCAAAAGGGGTGGTTGTTTGACGACCTTCCGATCCAAGAGTGGCCCCTTTTTGAGGGTTGCTTTTTTAGACTTTTTGCTGAGACCACCTTCCCAATAACTTTTTTTTCTCCAATCTCAACAGCGCCAATTAAACGCTCGCGGTCTCGTTTACCCATTGGACCACAACTGCCTTTCTTGCGGTTATTTGTATTCTTCGTGAGTAGAAGCGGCGCTTCACTCCCCGGTTGCCGACAACAAGATTTCCCACGACTCGAGTTTGCCCAAAATCCTTCCCCTTTTTTTCGCAATTGGTGTTCGATCCATGCGCGGGTTTTTACGTTATCCCCCCTTTGGCATTCTGTCAATAAACGCCGGACGACGGTGATTTCGCGTCCAGACTAAATCGGACAAGCCTCCCCTTTTTTCCCACTTCTTTGGTCAACACCTAGTTGTCGACCTGAACAGACCTCCCCTTCTCCCTTAGGAAAGATTCTCGACCGTCCCTTTCCTTCCACCCATTGTTTTTTTGGGGTTCTCTTTCTTCCCTTCTGAATTATATCTCCCCTCGTTGTGAGTAGCCCGCTAATTCATCCCTTTAGTCTTCGCAACCCCCCCACAGCGAATCTTCCCTTTTCTTCACGCCCCTCGACCTTCTCTTCCTAAAACAGGAGTCTCTCAATTTTGGATTTTGTGCACCAATAACTAGGGTTGTCCCAACACTCGAATTGTTTTCTTCTCAGCAACGTTTCCAGCGTCGTCTCCTTTCGTTTCCCCGATTCAGCAACATACTCCGTTGACCTACGAACTGCCCCGTATCTCTGTCCCCCCGTCGTTACTTTGACCAGGCTGTCTCATTTTTTCAGTTTTAAAAGTCGCTTTGGTCTAAGCAAAATGGCGCACAAGGTTTCTTTTTTGCCCGACCGTTGTTCAGGTTTGTCCTCTTTTGTGGTCTCCAGCCAATTCGATATGCGTCGTGTCCCTTTCCCGACCCTTCCCTTACCCAAAAACCGCTTCGTTATCATCTTGGACGTGTTGTCCCCTCTGTGTCTCGGGCGTCAACTTTAGCAGCTTTTTGGGGCGCATTTCTGAAAAATTTTGCGTTCCTGCAAATATTTGGAGCCACAACACGCCACCTTTTTACTATACTGGGATTGAATCTCCATTTCGCCCATCCCACCCCTAAACCCTTTTCGTTCCCGTAGCCGCCCTTTTCATCTACCCCTGCCGCCACTTCTTTTTGATCCCAACTTTAGTAAACCCCACCCTATTGCAACGTATCTGTTTCCCCCTCTACAACGCTTTCGTGCCCCTTTCTCCTCCGTAACTACCTCCACTCCTTTGGAAATTACTTCACGCAAACGCCATTCCTGTTTTTCTTTCCATAAACGGAGCTTGGTATGAGCCTTGATTCACTTTCCTGATTTCTCTTTAGGGCCCCAACCATTGTGACGGCAATTTTCCCCCCTGGAACTTTTTTGATGTTTGTCTTTCCCTCGTGAGCATTTCTAATCGAGGTTTCTTGTCGAGAAACAATCCACTTTTCTTCTGTCGACCCTCTGACCTTTTTCCCCACCCCCCACCTTTTTTAACGGAGGCTTCCTTACTATCGTTTTTTCCCGGTGTTCCAGTGTTTTCCAGTAGCTTCCTGACGCTGCGAGACGCGGACTCTTTCCCCCCCATTTTCAAATACAGAACGCTTTCCCCCAGATAGCTCACAGTGTCACAACATGGGCTCACACGTTTCCACCCCCGGGGTTTTTTATTTTCCCCCAATAGATTGCTTGCAGCAAAAGAGAATGAGTAAGTCCTCCCCCCCTATTTCTTTTTCCCCTTGCTCTTTTTTTTAGTATGAAGTCGAGCCTTGCTCTGACCGTTCAAGGTCTATTCTCGGTGTCCCACCACTTTCTTTTTCCCCTCCCACACTTGGCAAACCACCCTTTCTCCTTTGCTTACCTGGCGCGTCGTACCGCTTTTTTTCCCCGGAGTAGTCGAGTGAACAGTGGCCACCTCCACTTTTCTCTCCGCAAAAGCGCTTTTTTTTTTTTGTTTTTCGCCTTTTTTATAATGCTCCTCTGGCGTTTGGAAACTAGCCTGCCCCAGGTCTGGCGAGCTCGATCGCGTCACGGCGCTTTCTTGTTTTTCTATTGTTTTGGTCCTTTTTTTACGGAAAGGTACCCCTTTTGTGTTACTAGGACAAAAGCATGTGGCGATTGCCCCTCCCCCCCTCGCGCGGTCCATTCTCATTTCCAAGAGTGGTGGCATTTTCTTTGATTCTTCCTTCGACGGGGGCATCGGCGCATTTTTGTCCTCCCTCACCCGCCTTAGAGGAAATCGTCCCTGCGTCCCCCTCTTCACACGTTCTGCGTTGACGGATCCGGACAGACCATGTGGTTTCAACCGGTGGACCCGCGTTGGACACAGTCACCCTTTTGACTTCCCTCTTCTCAGGGGTTCTCCTTTCGTGAAAAAACTGTTCGGCGACTTTCGTTCCTGACCCCACGTAAAGAGCAGCCGCCTCTTTTTCGGGTATATGAGGTTTTTCGTTCAAGGTCTCCCTCGTCTCCCGCGCCCATATCTCTCCATCCTGTTGTTCAGTTCGATCCCTCCTAAGGATCCTTCTCGACTTCCGCCCCTACAAAGTTAACCACGTCCCTTTGTTCCCTCCACGATGGTTCCCCCTGTCGATTCGGGCCTTTTGTTTCACATGGCAGACAAAGGCTCTACCGCACCGGGTTTTCGCTGCGAACAATTTCAGTCCTGCGCCCGATTCATTTTGGGATTTCACGTTTTACGTTGTATTCCCCTGTCATTGGTCTGGATCGAACTCTCCACTCTCATTTTAGATGCCACCTTTCCTCGGAAAGATTTTTCGCCGATTCACTTTTCGATTACTGCATGAATTATAATCGGCCCCAGGCTCTCTTCGAGCCCCCCGTCAATTCGTCCACCGCCTCTTCCCCCTTATATTGAGACCTCGCGAGGCACTGCAGCAGGTGGGCCGGTACATAGAATTGCGTTGGTATGAAGTAACCCAATTACCTGCATCGACACAAAAAACCCCCCGCCCGAGGTGACCTGGAGTCCTTCATACCTGAGGGAAGTAGCCCAGCTTCTTATATAGTTCTCCAGTTGGCCCTGCTTTTCTTTTTCATCTAGAACGGTCGTGGGTCGCGCCGGATTCTCTTGCCCTTATTCCATTTCTTTGCCCTTATTGGCCAGCTATACTTCCCGCTCGCCTCTGCCTTCTTTGTTGTGCGAGGTGATTGCCTGGGTTTGCGAGATTCCCCATTTATCATGGAAAGGCCCCCTGTTGCCGTCTCCTGTTCGGATAACTTTACGCACACAAAAACAAGTGCAAACTTACCATCTAGAATTGCTCTGTCTGTTAAATATATGATTGTTCTATGGACATTTCTAGTTTTCCCTCCACCCAGGGTGGTACCTTTCATGTTGCCAAGGTTGCCCACTGCTTCATCTTGGTCGAAGCCTTTCTTATTGGTTTTCATTTAGTTCTAGTCGCTTTGCGAAGTGGCCTCTTGTGACATGGCTCGGGGAACCTTTTTCAGGCGCATTATTCCCAAGATATTTTGTGGCCCCCCACGTTTTGACCTCAGTGATTTTTCTGGGGTCTATTTGTTCGCGCTATCCACCCCCCCTAGCTTTGTGCTCAACGATGCCCCCCCCCCACCACCCCTTAACGAGTTTCCAACATGTCCTCACACTGTTTTTTTTTCTCCCCCACCCGCCTGCAGTTTGTCTGTGATCGCTGTTGTGGCACGGTTCCTTGTATCACTTTGTCCAAAGGCTTTGATATTGGTTCCTTTTCCTTGGTGAGTGAAGTCGTCCCCCTTCTTTCTTTCTCTCTTGGTTTTTCCCCCTTTACAAGTTCCCTTGTTTCTGAATCCTCCCTTTCTTCTTACGCTTGATTTCTCTAGTTGTTTTGTTGCTCCCGCTTCCCCTTGGGTCGCCTAAGCCTATGTGGCGGGCGGTATTTTCTTGATGATCCTGATTTTCCCACTTCGTGGTAGGGTTCTTCCGTCGTGATGAGCCTTCCAGATACCCTCGGCTTTCTACGTTGCTGTTTTGCGTTTTTGCGCATCCTTTATGAACCCTCCAATTGTGCCCGCGCCAACGCTGCCTTTTTTGAGTCTTTCCTTCCCATTGGACTCACCCCCCTAGCTACGAGCGGTATTTCCATAGGTTGAAGCACGTGCCTTTCTCAGGTTTGCCCCCCCCTGACCCACTATCCGACTGAGTGTCTTCCCACACTTTCTTTGTATAATCTTTCCATTTTGCCCCTTGCTTTGCTCTTCAGAGATTTTTACGTTTTTGATTTGAATTACTTGGGTCGAAGTTCAATCCCCGCATTCAGTCTCCGGCGATTTCAACGCACTTTTGCTTGGCATCCTACCCTTTTTTCCGATCGACGAAGCTCGTCTTCTTCTCTCATAGTTTCCCCCCCACCGTTATGTTTTCAGTACTAACCCACATCACGTTGAGATCTATATTTTCTTCCCCTGGATGTTCCCGTTCGCTTCTTCTTACACAATGTAATCCGCGCGGTTGGGTTATTTACGCATATCAAGGGC
>Ga0179593_1421458_pt1 | contig 11880 bp, 8 predicted proteins | sample CZODoug2_1_08_16_FD_185931 | JGI IMG/M metagenome (GOLD analysis project Ga0179593, IMG submission 185931) | Vadose zone soil fungal communities from Angelo Coast Range Reserve, California, USA - CZODoug2_1_08_16fungal (PacBio error correction) | ecosystem: Environmental > Terrestrial > Soil >... | reverse complement strand
TTTCTGTTCCTCGTTTCTGGTTCGAGAGAAGATCGACGGTATCCCCCCTCTTCTTCGCGGCGACGACGTTCCCAGACCCTCTTGGAAGGCGTTTGTATTCTGGTTCCTTTCCCCCCCCTTCGAAGACTGCGATAAAAATGTTTAATTTTTCTTCGTTTCAGAACTTCCTGTAGATGTTGCGAATGCCGTCTCTCACCACCGCCTGCTCGATGTAGTTACTTGCTTTTCCTTCCCTCTATGTCTATCTTTTCCCCCTTCATCCTCAGATTTTTTTTGTTTCCTTTTATTTTTTCCAAGACTGTAGGGCGCGGAGCCGTGTCCTCAGACCTTATTTCTTTGGACTTTTGCCTCTCTCTTCCCTCCAGTGAGGTGCTCCCTTCATTTCTCATGTCTTCGGACGGAGACGGTCTAACTGTGTCCTCTCTCTCGCTTTTTCCGTGTAGATCCTTGATTTTTTACTTCCTGAATTGAATGCGTGCGAACTACTCTCCGGTTTCGTTTTTCCGAGTCCTTTCTTCACTTGGTCTCGCCCTTCACCCGTTGATAGCAAATTTGAAAAGATAGCTACGATCTTTCTTCTATTTTTTTTCTCTCTCTGACCCCTCTCCCCCTTTATTTTCCGGAGTCTCCAGTATTTACATGCTCTCTCTTCCCCTCTGTTTTATCGAGACCAGTCTCAGGGAACGCGGTTCTGGGTCCGGGCACTCTCTTGACAGCTCTTCTTCTCGACCTCTTCTAAGCTGTAACGTTGGATCCTCGGTTTCCGTATCCTATTTTTTCTGTTTCATGTTTTTACTTCCTTTTTTTCTCCCGATGGAATTTCCCTTTTCTTTTTTCCGTTGCTTAACTTCTTTAAAATCCTTCTCTGCCTCGGAATTCCCGAGTTCCCGCGCAGTTTTCTTCCTTTCCCCTGACGAGTTCTGTTTCCCTAACTCTGTCCTCCCCTTCCTTATCTCGTTGATGTTTGCATATGGGTAATTAATCCCTTTGCGCGCGTATCTCCGTTTTTACTATCGTAGGCCTCGGCGAAGGTAGGGTTTCCCTTCTAAGCCTTTCCCTCCTCTCTGCCATTTTTTCTCTCCCTCGATTTGTTTATCCTATTTGCTGCGCCGGTAAGTCGGGAGGAGTTTTCTTCTTCGGAGTAACTCCCCTTCTCACCCAGCTATGCTCTTAGGGTCTCTCTCGCCCTCTCGAAGCGCTTCTAGGACTCCTCACTACTTTTCCTCCTGAACTTCCTCCCGCTAGGGTCCTTGAGTGTCCCCCTCTCTTTTTCGCTGGAGATAACAAACGGTTCTTTTTTTTCTATTTTCCCCCCTCGTGATCCTCTCCGAAAAGATCCGCTTTTAGTTTTTCCCTGATCTATACCTCTCCTCGTTTTCAATGCTGCCGAGTTACCCTCCGTTTCGTTCACCGATAACGGTCATACCTTCAATCGGGCTCTCAGATTCGCTCGCTTAAGGTCCTCACCACGTAGTTCGCGCAGATCTCTCTTCACTGTGGGAGCTTCTCCGCAATTACTTTCTCTCATGTTTTTCCCCGGCCCTCTTTCTGTTCTCCTAATTCCTTTTTTTTGTGTCTCTAGATTGACGTACGGGACAGCTTAGAAATTTACCCTTGAACTTCTACTTTCCCACCACGATTTTAGGCTTAGAGTGTTGCTCTACCGATGAACCCTGCTCTCCGACGTCCCCCTTCTCTCTTAAGCGGATTTTTCCCCTCTGTTGTTTTCTGGATCGTTTGCCCTTTCCTCTGATCACTGGGAAACTGTCTTCGCGGGTCTCTCCCTGTACAAAGACAACACGCGTCTGCTGTTAGGCTTTCGCTTCCCTTTTTTGCTTTTTCGATGACTCCTTTCTCCTCCCTCCCCAAAGAAGGTCAGGTCGGTTGCCCTGCCCTTTTTTTGCTCTATTTTCATTAGTCCGATCGAGGAATTCTGATTCCCTCTTAGTTCAGATGAGAGTTAGGAGAACCCGCGACCTTTCGTTTCTTCTCATATTTTGTGTACTCAACGAGCGTGGCCGTTTATCCCCTTATCCTTTTCCCTTCCTTCTGCCTCCCCCCTTCCGGACTCCCTCCCCGAGCCTCTGATCGTCTTGGACTCGAATCCCGCTTCGGCTTCTCCCCCTACTCCATCCCCTCTCCGCTACCTCGCGAGTGCCTTTACCTTATGGGATTAAAATCCCAGATGCCACCAGCAACATTTACTACCCCTCCTTTTTCTGGATTACCTTCTTGTCGTTGATTTTTTTCATGACTCTAATGCCTTCCGTGTCGCGTTTTCGGTCGTCCGTGCTTCCTCTCTTTTCAGTTTTAAGGTATCCGTACAGGGTCGCGTAAACGCTTGACTCTCTGCCCCCCGTCGTGCCCTTTGCCCTATCGAACCCCCCTGTATGAAACCCTTACGATTCTCTTTTCTCTTTCTCTACCCTAGGCAATATGTAGTCGTCTTTTTTTTTTCTTTTTTTCCATCCCCTCCTTTTACCGGAAGTCTATCGTTTTCTCCTCTCAGATATTACTCATCGATTAATGATTCCTTGGCTTTCAAGCTGATCTGCTCGTCCTTTCGACCGACCTCAAGCTAGCCTTGCTTTGGATCTTCGCGCTTTCTTTTCGACCACTGCAGAACCCTTCCTTGACTCCGCTTCCTTCCTCCCTTCGTTATTTCTTTCGACGCAATAGTCGATCAAGTCCCCACCCACATTCTTCCTCCCCTGTGCCAATCCCTTCTCTGTGGCTCAGTTTGGAGTCATCGTCACGGACTTGTCTTGAATTTTTTTTCTCAATACTGATCGATCTCCCCGGACTCTTTCCCTCCTACTCATGATTCCCCCCTTTACCGAAGTCTACTCTCGCGGGCGGTTTCACGGCTCTGGACCTTTTTCTCCCCCCGGCCCCCCCTGTATGATACCTGAGTCAGCGGAGACTGTTGCTGCGCCAGATCCCCTGAAGTGGAACCCCTTTTTCGCCCGACTAAGCTCAAGTCCCCTTTTCTCGAGTCTCTTCGAAAGCGACAATCCTTGTCGATCCTCCGCGCTTTAACACCGGCTTTCCCCTCAACGTTGGCTGAGCGCGAAGGTTTTTCTGCCCTTACTCCCCTTCCCAAAGGTCGCTATCCGCCTTTTTGTTGAAAGTTCGACGCGAAGTCGCTGTTACCGTGCTTTAGTATTCTTTTGACCCCGCTATTTCGGTCGAGACTCGAGAAGCGACAGATCCACTCAATTTGCCCTCCATAACCCCCCCCCTTTCGAGGGTCTTCGCTGCGTCTTTCCTTCACTTACGTTTTTTCTTTTTCGTGTTTCGTGTGCACCGTAAGCTAGCTTATCCTTTTTTGCGGTTCAGCGTCCCATAAAGGTATGATTTGAGTAGACTGATCAGGAAATCTCTCTTTCCTCCTCTTTTTTTTTTTTTCTTTTTGATTTTTTTCTCGCGTGTGAATCCCTTATTGCAGCTGACTCCTTCTTCCCTGATCTTTCTTCTCTCTCCTTACGGCGTTTCACTGACACCACGTTAGTTATCCTTGTCGGGGGTAGACCATCGCGCCGCGGTTGATTTCAAGTTTTTAGTGGGGGACATTCCTGTTCGGTCTCCATTTTTTTTTTAGATCCTTCGACGTAGATGGTCGACCCCTGTCCTTTTGCTATTCCGGTTTACGTTCCTCCCCTCCTTGTAGGCGATATCGACCTTTTTGGATTTCGCGACCCTCTCCAGAGGACGGCCATTATCCTTTGTGTGAAACTCCGTCGTCGCTTTTCTTCCCCTAGAGGTTCCCTGACTGACGCTCTGAGTCCCATCTCTTTCGTTCTTTTTCAGGAAACGATATTGCGCAGCATCATCGCCGCGCTAGCTTTTGCGCTTTTCTGGTTCTTCCCGAGCTTGTTCTTTCTCGTAGACCGTTCAAGCTGTAGAGGAGACGTCGTTGCGACCGAATTTTTTTTTTTCCCCGAGTTCGTGAGGCGTTTTTGATGCTCAGTATGCGACCCATTTCTGGTTTTTCCTTCCTGCCTCCTCCTCTTTTTCCTCCCTCAGCGATGCACAGTTGTCGATCAGTGACTGTGCTTTTTATGCGGCCTCCCTCCCTTGACCGTGTTTTGAGCCAAGGCCTTCGGTCAGCTTCCTGCTTTTCTCAGGTTTAAACGACTGTCCATAGTTGATCTCCACCTTCTCTTGTCCGCTTTCCTGGCAGCCCTCTTCGCGAGATTCAGCTTGAACCCCGCTCTTTTCCCCATGTACTCTATTCCGTAGAGTGTCCGAGTCTCGCCACGCTCTTCTTTTTTTTTACGGTCTACGCCGGTCCAGCTCGCTCATCTGGCTTCTTTTTCCGTCCTCTCTGAGTGACGAAGTCGTAACGTTGTCCTTCTAGATGGGGTTTGTTATTTGGCAATTGAGCACGAAGTGGTTTCGCCTTTCCCTACCTTTTAATTCGGGGACCTTCAGGTGACGCCCTTCTTTGCATATTTTTTCTAGACCTTTTCTCTCCCTCCGCGAAGCAGGTGTCCGCACGATCGCGATGGCTGCTTCCTCCGGGCTCTTGCAGGCCTGTTCTTCGTTTTTTCTTGTGGCGGATGGATTATTTTCCTCAGGAAGTCATTAACATCCTCCTTCTTCTATTTCGGCCTCCGGATGCGAAGTTGGGTTCTCTGCGGCCCCTTTCTCTTTTCCTCTTTGCGCAGATCCGATTGCGGATTTTCTTCTCTTTTTAGCTTACGGAGTTACTCCCGGCGTACGTGCTTTTCGTCAGTAAATCCCTCGATACCTCTTATGCTCGTCGAGGTTCCCTCCTTTTGTAGTCGCGCCCGGCGAGCCTTACTCCTCATCCCTGCGAGCGCTCTTTCTTTCCTTCTTTTATTGCTTTTTCCCTGACCTATTTTCTTTTCTGCACGTCGTTAGGCCTTGACAGACCTTGTTAAGCGAACTGACCTGCGCCTCTTCAACCCCTCCTTTTGTCCCTCTCTTTCATTGTCCCGCGAAGCTTTTATTTGAGGACACTCACTTTGGTGCCCGATCCACATCGAGACTATCCCCTTTTTAATTATTCGTGGCGCGCTTTTTGCCTTTTTACCCCCCCTCCTCGCACTACTGTCAGTCTGGGGGAATTCGCTTTTTGCCTTCTCGCGGTCGTCACTTCCATTCTCTTTGTCCTTTCCGTTGTTGTTGTTTTTTTTTTTTTCCGAGCTGTCTTCTTACTCCCAGCTGCCAGCCAATTAATTCCTAAATCCACAGACGCGTATCCCTCCTTTGCTAACGACGTGTACCCCTTTTCCCGCGCGCGACGATCGTCTTCTCCCCTGATAAGATTTCTCTTTTCCTTGACGCAAAGTGATTTCCGCTCTTTCTCGCTTATCCTGCGCTCTTTTACAAGACACCCCACGCTTTTTTGATTGTTCAGTCTCCTTCCCATCTTTCTTTTCCTCCCGGTTAGCTTTCCTCCTCCCCCGTCGGGCCACTGCCACCCTTTTTTTATATGATTTCAGAGTCCGAAAGGTTTTCCAGTGGTGGTCTCGCAGGCGCTCTCAAGCTGTGCGCCTTTTGCATTGAGACCCGCTCAAAGTCCTGAGCTTTTTTTTTTTTGCCTTTTTTTTCCCCCTGACAAGCGAGCTCGCTCGTTTGTTTCCTAATCCCGACTGTCCTCGGCCAAATCAAATCCGCAAATGTTCGTTCACTTTTTAGAGCGCGTGTGCGGTTTTCTCGCCCCCCCCTCTTTCTGCCTCCGGGTCCTCGCTTACGCCGTCGCGACCTTTACCTGAGGATTAAATTTCCCAGTGCCTACCCACGCCTTTTCTGCGTGGCTGGTTTTTTTCGTTTCGTTTCTTCCTCCTCGAGATAGAATTGCCACCGGCGCGTTTTTTTGCTCAATGCGAGCTGGTCCGCGCTTTCCCTCAGGGTATCGTTCACCGGTCCTCAGGAAAGATCTTAGAGAAACGTTTTCGTGGATCAATTTTTCTTCGTCCCTTCCCCCCTTACCGCGCCAACGTTACGTTTCGCATACCGGGCAATCCGCCCTGTCCGCGCGTCAAGCGTCCAGGAACCGCGTTGACTCCCCTCTTTTTTTTTGAGTTCCCCCAGATTTCTCTGGGAATCCGGTTTAGATTTCTGGTGGGGTTTTTTCAAGCTGATCTCGTCTTAGGTTCCTAGATCTGCGTTGCCTGCGACGCCGAGGGACGCAAGGCGTCATTCTCCTCCTTATCATTGAAGTTTTTGGCTGCTCCCCAGGTTTTTCTTGCGGATAGTTGCACTTACCGTTCAAACACCCTGATCGACAACTGTGCCCGCTCTTTTTTTCCTCCATCGTCAACGAACAGCCGCGCCTTTCTGCGATTCTCACCTCCGGCACTTCTTCCCGTTGGCCCCATCGCACGTCGCTCCATCTTTTTCCTTTTTGCTTTTTTTTTTTCAGAACAAGCAAATCCAACGGCCCCCCTGAGGCGTTTTGCTGACCAGATCTTGGAATGCAGCGAAACGGTACGTCGATCAGGGTGTTTGCCTCCGAGAGTTTTTCATTCTTATCTTGAATTCCCTTGTCGAGACGAACCTCCCTTTTTTTTCCCCCAGCGTAAGAGCCCTTCTGGTTTGCTCGAAGGTGAGCCCGCCACTCAACTCCCCCCCTTTGTTGCTCCTTGCAGCTTGGCGTGCCATCTTTTTTTTTTTTTTTTTTTAGACTCTTGGTTTATCTACGTCGAAGTCTTTCCGCGCTTTTTCTTCTAAGCTGACCCAGAGAAATGCACTCAATGTGAAGATAATCACCAAACTCGTCGATGTTTTTCTACCCCCTCCTTGCCGGCTTTCCTTAATTCAATTCCGCTGTGCAGGGGTATTGGGCTCCCCGCACGAGGCTCCTTTTTCGCCTTCAGATTCCCCCGGTGGATTGCAGTCGAGACTCCCTCCATATCTTTTTGTGTGAGTGAGATCCTGGAGCTTTTACGTGCTTGCTTCGCCGAGTGTAAGGATCTCCTGGTCCATCTTACGGCGGCGTCAACGAAACCTCCTCCCGCGGAAGTGATACTCGCGCTTTGGAGACACTCCAGTTTTCCGCGTTGGTGACTTTCTTTTTTTTACACTTCTTCCCGACAGGGGGAATTCGTTCGAGAGCTAGATCGACCCCTTTGACGTTGCTTTCTTCGCCTTTCCGTTTCAAAGACAGCTTTCGGCCTTTCGACTTTTGTCGTTCTTGGGTGCTCACCTGATCTGCGTTCTCCCTGTGTGTCCGTCGTCGTCGCCCCTGCGACGCTGTTTGCGAATGCCGCTCTTTTGAAAATGACCTCATTCTCGACGTCGTGTGCTTTTCCTGTCTTTGTTCTAATCCCCCGCCTCCTGATAAGAGCAGTCTTTTCTTCCCTCCCGATGTCGGGAGCGGCCCGTTTTAAGATGGAGACGTTGTGCCGATGTTTTGAGGAGCCCCTCCGCCGCTTTTTTGAGGTGAGATTTCTTATGTTTCTCCCCTTCCAGTTTCGTTCGATTCTCTTGACTCCGGACCTTCTAGCGAGTGTGATGGGCACAGTTCCCCGATCAGGATGTGTCCCCTGACCCTGATATTGCGCGAGGAATCCTCACGTGGAATGCCTTCGGGCAGCTTCATGATTTCTCCTTAGTGACCCCTCCCCTCGGCGATTTAATCCCCCCAATTCTTTCGATGAGATAATGAGCCCCTCCGCCTGGAGTCTTTCTGTCTGAGATAGTCAGATGTTCTCGAACGATCACGACGATTGTCCTGGTCCGCTTCTGTTTGCGGGCTCGCGGCCAGGGAGTTGAGTTCCTCGCCTTTGAGTTTTTCCCTCTTTGTAGCTGGTTACGTATGATTTTTGTTTCTTTTTCTACGTGTGCGCTCTCTGGACAGCGTCCTTCGGACTCCGGTTGAGATCCCTTCCTTTCGCTCCCCGTGGCATTCTCTCCCCACTCGACGCGACTCCATCGCGAGGCTGATTGTCAACTACTGTTTTCGTCCATAGCCCGGCAGGTTCTCTTTTCGTTTTTTTGGTGAAATAAATACTTTAACAGGCCTTCGCGCGTCTTTCGGTGATGCGTTTTCGTTAACGTCGTGGTTCGAGTTCCCGAAGCTAGCCCTCTTTACCTTCATTTGATTGGTTTGCTGAAGGTCCGTTGGGTTCTTCTTCGGCGACCTCTCGCTTTGGTAGTACCGCTTTCCCTCGCTCTGCCCCGGTTTCCTCCTTCTCTCGTTCTGCTTATTCCGCTCCTTTTTCTCCATTCCGGGATCCGACTCCTGAATCAGACTTCTTTTTTCGGAGTTTTTTTCTTGGCAACAGTGACGATTTGCTTTTGATCTACACGGGTCTTGAGAGACTCTGTGTGTATTACTCTCCTGACGCGGTCTCTCCTACCAGTTTGTTTTTAAACGAGTCTTGTCGATACGCTTTGTTTTTTTTTCGTGAGGCCACAGTTGCGGCACGATTCCACCTCTCGTGCTCGGGATCGTTCCGCGTTTACGGGTTCACCAAACGTCGTTGCCTGCTTCCTCCCCTCCGTTTTTTTAATTCTCGTCATTGATCCAATTCGTCGCCTTATGGTAGTTATCTCCTAAGTTGGTTGTGAGAGAGATTTTACGACTCGATTCAGTGAACGCCTTCAAACTCTCTTCGTTTTCGTCTGTTTTCTCTACCTACTTTTGCAGGGCCCTCCTCCTCCCCTCCTTTCCTTTTTCGACGATGTGGATTTCCGTTTGTATGGGCCGGCCCCGCGTCTCTCCCCCGCGCCTTGTACCCCCTTGACAACACTTTGATGTCCGCTTTTGCTCTTCCCGAGCTCAGGCTCCCGACCTTTTCTCGGTCAGGTCCCCTCCCCTTCCAATTCCCTCGCGCGATCCGACCAGGGAATTCAGGAGGTCTCGCCTTTCTTCGAGATAGGAGGAGACCCCCTTTCCTCCATTAAGAGCGAGGTGGGGTTCTCCGTTAGGGAACCTACCCTAGAGCTTAGCTCCTCTTGTCAGTTCCTTCCCTCTTAACCTCTTGGACTTCCAAATCGGATCGCGCACCGATGCAGATGCGTTCTGCGTTCCCGAAACCCTCCTTCGGCATCCGGGGACGTCTATCCCCCTTTTTTTGTTTTTCTTAAATTCCAGACACCCAGCAAAACGAACAGCTATAAACGTCCTGCCCCTCTTGGACTCGGGCTTTCGTGGCCGCTCGTTCCTCACCGGTTCTGGTCGAGTGATTTTCTGCGATCTTTTTCTTTTGCTTCCAGAAGGGGTCGCACCGGGTCCCGGTCCCCTCTTTCTTACCTCGAGCCCCCGTCGTGATTATCTCCGCACCATCGGAACTAACCGCCGCCCCTCCTTCGCCACTTTTCCTTTTGATACGTTTCCGCCTCGCTGCACGGCTTTTCCCCGCAACCTCGATTAGTGATCTGTTCGCGCCCCAAATCGAACTCTTATCTCGTTTGGGCATCGATCGTGTGGAGGTTGTCTTTTTTTCAATGCTTTTTTTTTTTCTTTTTCTTGACTTCGAGAAGATCTCCCATCTTCTTTCTTTTTCGTTTCCGCAAGGGAGGTCACCCGTCTTGACCCCCATTCCCGCCCCCATGAAGATCTCAGGCATGCTCGGCAGGGAGTGCAATTCATCCGTCTCTCCCTTCCCTCCCTTTTTGCCATCCTCCCCGCGATGAGTCCGGTCTCCTCTACCATCCCTGAATTGGAAATTAATGATCCTGCATATCACAGTCTTCCTTTCTGATCGGACTTTTCCTTCGGCAAACTCCCCCCCCTCACGTCCTCTTCGAGGTTGCAACGTGCTCCGCCCGACATCGCTTGAATAATCCCTTGGAGGAGTCCGATGATGATGCTTCAGTCTTTTTTTTTGAGAGAAGTAGAGCCGGTTCCTGGTTGCCCTATTAATTCGCACCTGTCGTCGCCTCGACGACGGAGTGTCCCCTTTTCTTCTCGCCCCTTTTTCCTGGACTCAAGCACCTTTAACTACAAAAAGGTCAGTCTTTTTTTTCTGGCGTGAAAGTCCGCGCGACTCTCTCCTTTTCTTACGGCCCTCCCCACTGAGCGACTCCATGGAGTTGGACCCGAGAATCTTCCTCCCTGTCCCCCTTTCCAGATGCACGCTGCGTCTCTGTTCTCCCTATACTTTTTTTTTTTTTTCCCTTCTATCAAATAAGATGCATTTTCGTTTTTCCTGCCGGCGTCGTAAGCTTTTCTCGGATCCTCTTCAGCGCAAAGTGGATGAACGTCGTATAAGCTCAATCTATTCCGGTGTGTTGTTGAGAGAGATTACATGGAGTATAGCCTGTGTCCCCATTTTTTTGGTTTGGAGCCGAGTAGTGAAGTTCTTTCTCTCTTGCTTGTTTTCACCCCTCACTGCAGCGGAATTTCCCCTCGCGGCCTCGAGGGGTATACAATCTCGCTTGTTTTTCTTAAGTGGGCACCCTTTGTCAGCTTCTCGAGGTACTCCGCCCCCCTGCTTCTGGCGATCTTGTCGAAACCGGTAACTACCTTCTTCCTTTGCGTCTCTCCAATCTTGCGCAATTTCTTAATCTCGACCTTTTTTTTTCTTTTTTCTGCTCCCTCCTGCTCCGTTACTGGCTTTTACTATTTTTGCCTCCTTTGTTTTTCCGAAGACGATTCTGTTCCTTCGCCTTTTCCCCTTTACAAAGGACCTCTGCTTCGCCGTATCCCGCTGCTTTTCCTTAAACTATCTTCTAGCATCTCTCCCTCCCTTTTTAAGCATCCGTGGGACTGAATGGTTCAAAAGCCCCTTTTCGGGCTTTTTTTTTTTTCTCCCGTCCTAGAGACGTAGTTTCCGATTCGAAGGAGCCGAAGTCCAGTTTGAGGCTATTTTCTGATTCCCTTCTTTTCTACACTTCATTTCGTGACGATGGACTCCCTTTGTGCTGGGCCCCCCCGTTGGTCGATCAGGATTTCTTTGCTGATAGACGTTTTCTTCATTACTCGAATGTTCCTCAGGAGAAGGTTTCTTTTAATTGTCGAGGTGTAACGCCTTGATTCCCTCGACTCAAGAAAATTCTTGGAAGATCTTATCGTCATCCTTAGATTCTTCTCCCCCTTTTTAAGTTTGGGGGAAGTACATTACTCGATGAACCGAGCTAGATCTGATGTTCTAGCGTCTCCTCCCGATATAGTTTTCTCCTTTTTTCTCAGCGGTGCGCCGGGAAGATAGCTTTGCTTTCCGTATTCCAGCTCTTTTCCAGTGTTGGAGCTTCGGTATTTAAGTTCTCGTTGGTTCTAGAGTCCCTTCGACCTCTTTTTTTCGCGATGGATCATAGTCTTACACCATTCTTCAAGCTGAGGACAGCTTTCTCCGCCTCCTCCCCCCCTCCGATTCTCCAGATCGCGAGGGATGATTTCAACTGTCCTCTTGCCGATGCCATCGCCCCTTTGCATTTTTCCTAGTTTTTGGTCCCCCTCCTTTGAAGTAATTTCACATCGCGAGGCTCTCTGCATCCTTTCGCCAAGGTCGTTTTTCCCTCTTTTCCCCTCGCGTTCTAGATTCCTCTTTCTTTTTGATTTGAGGATCGTCGTGTTTTTGTATTTTCCTTGAGGTTTCGCCGCCGCTTGGTCGTTCTTCTACCCGCTAGATCTTATCCTCCCCTTAGCCTGAGACGCCTCGCTTCACCCCCTTCCCTGGAACTCCTCTAGCGCTATTCCTTCCTTTCACGACCTCCCCTTTGTTCTTCTTTAAACGGTCTTTCCTGCATGACCGACTTTTCCTTCCGCGACTCGCACATAGCGAAACATTTCCAACTCGCGCATGTCGATACCTCCTTTGGCACATGGCTCTTGCCCATCCGTTGTTTTGCACGTTCACTGCTCATCCCCTCCCGTAATCGGCTGAATTCTGGCGGGTTCACAAAGTCTTTTCGCGGCACGTTCTCCCTTTTGAATTTTCACGTTAGCCTTCGCCGTACGGC
>Ga0179593_1373025_pt1 | contig 11880 bp, 16 predicted proteins | sample CZODoug2_1_08_16_FD_185931 | JGI IMG/M metagenome (GOLD analysis project Ga0179593, IMG submission 185931) | Vadose zone soil fungal communities from Angelo Coast Range Reserve, California, USA - CZODoug2_1_08_16fungal (PacBio error correction) | ecosystem: Environmental > Terrestrial > Soil >... | reverse complement strand
TCCGCGAGATCCCTTTCCTTGAGGCTTCAAAATATGCGTTTTCGGCGTTCTTCTAGCATCTCCCCCTTCTTTTCCTTTTTTCCACCACGAGTAGGCTCATGAATCCTCTCCTTTTACTTTTTTTTTTTGGCACCTTATAGCTCCCCTTGTATGGCTGTCGTAGTCCCGTACTCCCCCGTGCTTCCTCCGACTCTCATTCGTAACTTCTCAGGTACACGCCGGCGTCCCCCCCTTCTTTTTTGAGCGCTTGTCCAAGGACTCTTAAGTCTGGCCCGAGAGCGATTCCTTTTTTTTGTTTTCCCCTGGGGCTAAGGTGCCTTTCCTTTCTCTCATGCAAGAAAAGAGCCTCCCGAATGTAGGTATTCATCTTCCCCCTTCCCAAGCCTGCAACGATCGATTCCTTGCCTTCCCTCGTTTATTCATGCCTTCCTTTCCCTGGCAAGCACCACATGCTTTCACTTGAGGCTTCCCTCTACTGAAAATTCTTCCCATTCTTCGCTTTTCCTACTTCCCAAACGAAAAACCCTTGCCCCCAAACGTCCCGGGCCGTTCCTTTTTTTATGAGGTTATCACGGTTCAATTCTCTTGCTCATCCTACCTGCTCTTTCCCCCTTTGCGCGCGCCCAGCCCAATGCCGTTACTTTCTTCGCCCGCCTTCCCCTTTTTGTTTGGTAAACAGGAAAGAGTAAAGCTGGATCTCCCCTTTTGAAGCCTCTGCTCCCCTGGTCCTCCCCCCCCCCTTGGATGCAGACCTGTGCAGGGTCCCTCCTTCTCCTGCCTCTTCGTCTCTTCGAGAACGAACCCTTTCCACAACTGAAATCGAGATTGGCGTTATCCCCTCTCTTTCCTGACACAAGCAAAACCTCTGCTTTTTTTAGACTTCGGCACACCGCGTCCATATGAGGAGAAGAATCGCGCTGGCCTTGGGCTTTTCCCTGTCCCTCGACGGCGATGATGCTGCGGTCCCCCGCCTGACTATTGAGGCCCCCCCTCTCTCCTTTGCGAAAGTAAGAAATGCCGACCCCCTGGTTGATGAAGCTTACGATCTTTTCCTCCTCCCTTCTGAACTTTCCTGAGGGCGATAAGTCCTATCCGACGACTATCAGCCAGATTCCCCCTTTTATTAGCCCCCTTTTAACTTTTCGGCTTCCTCCATTTCACCCGCATACGCGCGCCTACATACAAGCTTTCTGCGGCCAGGTAATCTCTCTCCTCTTCCTCCGTTGGTTTCTGATGTTCCCCCTTCCTTTTAAGCCCAAAGGCGTGTTATGAGTTTTTTATTTTTTTACCCTTAGCGTCCGCTCCCTTCACATTTTTCTCCATGCCTTTCCCTTCCTCCTTTTTCTCCGTCTTGATGTTCAGTTCTCCGTATCGCACTTTCACCTGTGGACTTCTAGAATAAAATTGATTAGTGAAGTTCTTCCCTCTCCTCCTTTGAGCCATTTGTCTCTATGCTGCTCGAGACTTTCCTCTCCGCAATCGGATCCTTCTCCCAGCATCATCGTTTTTACTGTGGGAAGGTCCCAAGGCCTTTGTTCTCCCCCTCCTACAAGCCGCTTGTGTTGTTCCAGGAGAAACGTCGTGTTCGGCGATCTCGCTCCCCCCCACATCGAATTTCCCCGTTGTGTGTACGACTACGAGCTTTGACATCTTTCCGCCGCCCTTTCTGCTCCCTTTTTTTTTAGGCGTCCTCCCCCCCATCGCCTTGAGCTTTAAGCTTCTTTTTCAAAAGAATACGTGCCTTTTTGCCGGCCTTTGGTGCTGCGTGTCCACTGAGCTCCGGTGTCTGCGGCGCGCTATTTGCATGTTTCTGCTGTTACTTCATTCCACCCCCCTCCTTCCCTCGCGACGTTGGTTGAAATGGTTTCGATTTTTTTTTTCAGTCTAGATCTGTCCTAAATTTGCCGCCCGCTCCAAGATCTTTTCTACACTTGGTTCCGCTTGCAACTTTTCGCTTTCCCCCTTCTGCTCTTATTGTCCCCCCCTAGGGAAGTTCTTTGTTGTTTTCCCAATTTGGTAATACTCAACATTCCTTTTTTCTTGTCATTGAGCTCGGCCTCCTTACCCCCAGGATTCAAAACAAAGATCGGCCTCTCGATGTCCCCCCTTGAGCGCCCTCCCTTTTCCGAAAGAGAGCTGCCACTTTTACCCCGCTTTACCGGAAGAGTTTTTTTCCGAAGTTGCTCCTGTTTCCCCGTGTCCCTTTTGGGGAGACCTACTCCTCCACCCCCTTTTTCCAGTCCGTCTACCTGTTTTCCCCCCTTTAGAAGGATTCCAGTCGACCCTTCGTGCCTCCAGCGATCAAATACTATGCCCCCCCCGCATTTTGAGCCTCCCTGCCGTTCCATCGATGTAGGCCTTATCAACCGGTTATCGCTTCTTTCCTCTATCCCCCCTTCCCCTTCCCGCCCCGGAAGGAGAAAAATGGAGAAGCGGTAATTTCCCTTTCCCCGGCCCTCCTCGCGCCCCAGCTTGTCCTCTATTTTTCGTTCAGTCCCTGTTTGCTTCCCGTTTCTCCCCCCCCAAAAACGGGAGTCCGCTCCCTCGGACTCGACTCCTTGGTTTCTGTGCGATCACGACCACCCTGTTTCTACCCCCCGGCTCACCAATTGCTTTCTCGGATCCCTTGCCCTCTCCTCCCATTCGGACGTAAAATTTTTACATCCCTCCCTCCTTCCCAAGCCGCCAGGAGAGTCATTTCCCTCGCGAAGCCTCTGATCCTATTCCAAGACCTGCCGAAGTCCTCCTCCGTCCTCCGAGTTTCTTTTCCCTTTTTTCCTTCGAGAGATGATTACCGGTTAATTCGTGGCTTCCGGTTAAACTCTACCCGCCGATCAGTCGTTCCACTCTTTCAGAGTTGTCATTTCCTTGCAGTTCGATTCGGCCTAAGGATCCCTGTCCTCGCCCCTCCCTTTTTTTACTGAGAACTTCCCTGAGATACTTCTCCCCCCCTCCGAGTTTTTATTCGGTCGTGGCGTAAACACTGTTTTTTGCTCACAGTCTGCCTTGGCAATGCGCGAGTCTGGCTTGACCGTCCCCCTTTGTTCCCTTAAGTTCGGCAAGAGTGTCCGTTTTCCTCCCAATTTCCCTTTGAATCCCCACGTTCCTTCCCCCCCTTCGTTTGAATCCCTGTGCAAAAACACGCGCCTCCGAGCCCTTGTATTTGTTTGGTTCCTCCTCGGTGAGGACTCCCTGAGTCTTAGGCCAGGCGCTCCAGTCTCCTTAGCGTGTCAGACATTTCTGTCGTCCAGATCTATCTTCTTTTCCTCATCTCCCTTTGTTGCGGTTTATTACTTTTTTTCCCGACTCCCCTTTCCTTCGAATACACAATGTCGCAGGACCCTGACCTTTTGCCTACCCCATCCTCCGCCCTTTACGCCGTTGAGATCTTTTTTGCGAGCGCGATTTGGTTCCTGAATTTTTTTTGCTCCATTGGCCTTTCTTCCTCGCTTGATGACTTTCACAATTCCTGCTCCTCCTTTGTTCGATTTCCAATTTCTTCTCGAGCTTCCTTCAGGCCGAAGGCTTTACACCAGACAGTGTTGCTCCCCCCCCGCTACCCCGCCTTCTGCTTTGGTAGCTCCTCTCCTTCGGAAGGGAGACCCACCTATCGATAGGACCATCCCATTTGATGTCCGAATCACCTGAAGCCCCCTCGTGAACTTCCTTGCCCTGTCTGATAGAGAAGTTTGCAGCTTCCGGTACCATTCCTCCATCCTTTCCCCTTTCCTCCCGAGAGAACCCTCCCTCTTCTGTAGGTTCTCGACTCCTTCTTGCTTCCTTCTTTTGCAAGTCGATCAATATCACGATCTGTTTTTTTTCGCGATTGTACCCCCCCTTAGTCGGAATTTTATGCTCGTACTTCGCCGGTGAAGTCAGAACGCTTTTTTCCTCTTTCGTCGAAGTAACCCTCTTGCCCCGTTTTTCTCCCCCTTTTCTCGAACGCGTCCTTTTCCCCCTCTTTGTGATTTTTATAGCATCCTCCATCACGTCTTTACTTTAGGGTTTTTTAAAGGCTCTCCTGCACTTTTTCCCTTAGAACCTTTTTTCGATCTCTTCACTGGTGCGCGCCACCCCCTTCATCTGCGTGGCTCATTCTCCTGCCTCCCCCTTCCCGTGAGAATTAAGGGTTGGGCCCCGCTGGCCTCTCCCGGATGCATCTTTCGCCTCGCGCCCCTCGTTCCCTTCTTCCTTTTCTGGCCCAAATATGCGTTCGGATAATATTATTCCCGTTTTCCTTCCTTTTTAGCAGAGTAGGCGTCCCTTTACGTCCCTTTTTATTGCAACCATATAGCCCGGTCCTCCAATTGTCGTTTCTCGTAGGTCTCCCACTCTGCCCTGTGAACACGGATTCCCCCCCCTTCCCTTCCTCGGAGTAACCAAAGAGGCGATTGTACCTCAAGGTTCGTGCTGATTCGATGTTTTCCTTTCCCCTCACGCTTTTTTTTTTTTTTTCCCAAGTGCTTGAATGTGTTGTGTCATCTTGTGGCTCAGAAGGTGACTTTTAACCCCCCCCCCGCTTCAATGCAAAAAGAGTTTAGTCCATTTTCTCTTAGACCCCGGCACTGTTTTAATTCTTTCCACACCTGCACTCACCTGACTCTTCCTTTTAGTTCTCCCCTAACGGAATCGCAATTGTCCCTTCGCAAGTCCACCCCTTGAATCTTCTCCTCTTTTCCCCTATCACGGAACATTTTCCCTTCAGAATTCCCCAATTAAAACCAGTGCCCCCACCCCACGCTCGTTTTGACTTGAATAGGGGATTCCTTTCCTCCCTTTGACGCCTGAAATTAGCGAGCCCCCTTTTGCATCCTGTGCACCTGGATACGTCCACCTGCCTCCCCGGACCCCCCCTGGCGACCGCCCCCTATAACGATTTGGTGGTACCCAAGGCAAGACCCCCCTTTTCCCTCTTGAGCGATTTTCCCCTTCCTATGTTGCGATGAAGACACCTTTTCCCGGCACCCGTCCGTAGAGCCCCCCCAGTCCAAGCACCCTTTACCTGTGATTGAGGATGGCTCCTGAGAGACGCCTACACCCCCTTCAAACCCCATACTTGTACTCTTCGGTTTACTCCTCTTCTAAGGAAGCCGAGATTCCCTCCATTTGGTCCCCACGATCCGGCCTGCTGTACAGGTTTTCACCCTTTCCCCTCTTTTCTCCCCTCTGCTCAGAGCGACCTCCCGCTTCTTTTACCTAGACTTTATCAACGTAGTGATGCAGTCCTTCTTTGCCGGGAGCCCCTCATTTATGAATTCCGCTTGAGTGCGATCAGGATACGGACACCCCGACGGAATTGACTGAGATCTTCCCCTGTACGGAATGAGTCCTTCCTTTTACTCTTTGTACCACCTCGTTTTCTCCCGCCCACAAAGGAATAATCCAAGTGAGGCCAGGTAATCTCTCTTCCCCCCCCCCCTTCCCCGTTGTGTTTTTTCTTCTCCCCTTGCAAGCGTGGGATGAGTTTTTTGTTGGGCTCTTCTCTTGCCTTTCCTTCACGTTTACATCACCCCCATCAATTTCCCCTTGGAATCCTTCCTTGAGTTTATTCCTTATCGACACTCAAGGAGTTTCCTTCTTACCTGGCCTTGATTTCATTCCTCTTCTCTTCCTCCTGAGAAAAGGTGGACATTTTTTTGCGCGACTTCCTCCTGGAAATGGCCGAGATTTTCGTTTTTTCCCATCTCGAGTATTCCCCTTCTTTTGGCAGCCTTCTCGGCTCTCCCGTAATGATCCCTCCTCCGTTTTTCGGACGAGAGGACCTTTTGTTCGGTTAGCTCTCCCTTGGGAGCAATCCTCCCCATCGACTTTACGTTTTTGTTTCTCTCCTTCTACGGAAGCGTTTTAAATTCAAGGGATGAAAGTTCCTTTTTCAGGTTAGACCCTCCCCGGTTTTTCTCCGAGATCCGTGACCATTTTGCGTCCCTTCTGTCCCCCTCTTTTTCCTGGAAAGCCTTTTCCCTGCTTTCTCTCCACGGGACTGAGCCTCCTTGTGGCGCGTGCGAATGCTACTGTTTCCCCCCCCCCTTCCATAAAGGAAGTCCCTTACTTCTTTTTGGTTTGTGGGAGGGAGTTGACAACCCTCTAGATGAAGAAATTTCCGTCAGATCGCCCCTCTCTCCCTAGCAGTCCCTTGTGACGCTTGTCCCCCGTTCCCCTTTCAAGGTCCCCTCTTTTCTTTTTCTTTTTCACGCCTAGAGCTGTGCTTTCTGCACTTTGGGATGACCCTCCCGTTGCGGGGAGACGCGGTGGTTCTCGGCAATTCCCTCGCCCAATCTCCGGCAAAAAAACCCAAGTGAGCGCTTTTTCAGTGCGCCCGTTCGCCCGCCCAAAACACCCCAACCACCCACACCAACCCCCCCCCCCCCCCCAAAAAAAAACCCCACCAACCACACAAAAACACCTCCATCCCAAAACGCCACACAATCCGCCCCCCCAAACAAACACCCCCCCCCCCCCCCCCCCCCCCCCCCCCACACACCCCACCCCCCACCCGCACCACCTGTCTCGCGCAATGGACGCCGGTCCGAGAGATTTTCGAAGGAGCTTTAGGTCCCAGTGTTCAGTTTCGCGTGGTAGCCTCTCTCCCCCCAGGTTTACCGCGAATATGTTGCCAATCTTGATAAGGTCTCCTCCCCTTTTTTCCGTCCTCCTGCGATCGACCCTGATGCATATTTTAGCATACTGGAAGTTTCCGAGTATCGCCCCCCGCTATTCCCCCCCCCCCTGTGCAGCGCGAGTGACACGTTTTCCCTCCCCAGTGAATTTTACCACAGGACCCCCTCTTCCTGGACGAACCCTCCGGGACAGATTCTTTGATTTTTTTCCCCCCCTATTGCCTATAAGATAGTCAGCTCCTTTTGTTTTTCGCCTCACCAAATGGGCGGCGCTCTTGTTTTCCCTACGTTCTGTGGGCTTGGATGCCCCCGCTACCTAAATCTCCCTTTTTTTTCATTCGCGTGAGATCCATTCTACCCCACTGAAGATTTATGGATTGCCTCTCCTCCGGAACTCGGTTCCTCCACCTTCTCCCCAAATTCTCCTTCCCCCCGCACATCCAACGGACGTTTGGTGCCTTTCTTTCCCCTCGCGCCAGAGGATGATCTCTTTTCTCCTTAACCCCGGACCTCCCCGAAGCCCTTAAAGCAATTCCTCTTTATTCGCAGAGGGAATCTTTCTCTTTTATGCCGCTTGTCCTTCCTCCAAAGCGGACATTTCCCCTTCTCAGGACCTTTCATTGCAGGGATTTCCGGAGTCCCTAAGTCGGTATCCGATAGCCCGTGGTACTTCTTGAGCCACCTGACTCGATCGATATCCCACATAAGCTCCCTTCTGGTAGTGGATCCCCAAGGTTCTTGGGTCATCCGACAGGAGGCCCTTTTCCCAGAGCAGCTTTATGGATCGACCATCCTCCCCCGTTGGACACCTCCTTTTTTCCTAGGAGACCCCCGACCTGCAAATCTTAGCTCCACTCTTCGGTCCATCCGGCGCTCTGAACCCTTTTCCCCCACGACTTTTCGCCCGCGGCGGTCTGCGTTTTTCCTTTTTTTTGCCAGACGGAGTACCTTCGCCCTTTCTTTAGGGACTTTCCTGAAGGCTCCTCTCTTCTTTTCATCCTCCTCTTTCTCTCCCGAAGTCTCCATTCGCACGGCTCCGACCGAAATTGTTATGCCTTCCCCCTCCCTCCCCCTCTGAAGAAAAAGAGCCCCATCCCCTGCCCGCGCCTCACCGCGCAGAGCGACCTTTACTTATATTGGCTCCATTTTACGTTGTAACATTCGTTTGTCGATTCCTTTTTCCCCCCCCCCCCATTGCCGTCCAAGTATAGTCTCCTTTACCTTCTGTTCTACACCTCCCCCGCTCCCCCACGGCCGACGGCTTACCCACAGCTTGTTGACGTCCCCGAAGGCTTACCTTATGGTGATAAGTAGATTTTTTCAGCTTGCTCCCCCGTCGGTCTCGAGCCCCCCCTGCCTTCCTCTTGAAAGACGAACGGACACGTGCCCCCTCGTTCCTGTACTCCCCCGCTTAGGAACTCCTTTGCGAGCTGACACAATACCCCCTGCCTCCAGGGAAGACTCGCGATTTTATTCGGCCATCCCTCTCTTCTCCGGCCTTATGGGACCTCTCCCTCGTTCTGATCAATACTCTGTAGGCTTCTATAGTTCTCTCCCCTTAATTTCCTGTAGGAGTGGATGCTTTTTGATATTTCTTCGTTTCCTTCGGCCGATTTGTTTCCGTCCCCTGCCGTCCGAAAGTGCCTCATTCTGGTTTTCCTCTCGCCTGGCAGTTCACCAGTCCGATTTTTTTTGATCTCATACCCTGCTCACACGGTCCGAGTTTTTTCTTCAGGAGAGACGCCCAGTGTTTCTTGTCCACTTTTCTCCCAAACTGGACGGATCTCCTGAAACAAAGCTTTGTGCTGAAAACCTCAACTACTCTGGCCTTTCTCCTTTCTCCGGACCTTTTAACAAAGTCTCCTCCTCCTCCTGGGCTCGTTCCAATCGCTAACTCTTTCCCTCGAGGTTCTCTGTATCTGAATAGTGACAACTGATGGCCCAAATATGCGTGGGTTTGGCGTTTTCTTCTCTTTTTTCCGAGGAACTTAGGTTTTTTTAGCGACCTCTTTACTTTTCAATGACTCTTCTCACTTACCCCCCCTTATTCTGTCCTCCCCCTTATGCTAGTCTCGTTTCCCCTGTTCGGATCCGAACTCTTCGGTACTCGCATTTCCTTCCGGTCTTCCAGTTTCGTGGAGAGCTGACCTAGTACCATCGACTCATCCGTGATGGATACTGATCAGCTGTTTTTCTATCATGTTATTACCTCCCTGAGGCTACAATCCCGTGCCCCTCCCTTGAACCTTGCAAGATTCATTCCCCCCCTTACCCTCTTCCTTCTCGAATCAGTGCCGACCCTACTAGCCTTCCTCAGAACGTTTCCGTCACTTTCATGCTGGATAATTTTTTTGCATTTCTTCCCGAAGGTAAATTATTCATTTTGCCGATCCCTTTTTACCTGCCTCATCCCCCCCCCCTCCACCCTGTGACACCAAACGTCAGATTCCCTCGGAAGCTCTGTGCTTCAGGGATCCCCTTCAGCATCCCATTATCGCGCCCGATTTCCTCCCGCACCCATCCCCCGTGCGCGCGCCGGCACTGCCGAAGGCGAGTTCGTTTTTTAGTTTCTGGTGTTACCCGGCATTTCTCCATGGATCTTCTCCCGCGAGCTCCCCCTTTTCCTTCGGACAAGTTTCTTGCAGACCTGTAGCCGGGAAGGCATATGAATTTCGCCTGCTTCCCCCCGTCTGGCAGTTTTTTCCCCCCCCCGTTCCAAGCACAACGGAAAATCGATTTATTTCGGATGCTCCCCGTCGTGTCTCGACCCCCCTCCCCCCTCCTGTCTATGTCTGCAACACCCGCGCTTTCTTTTCTCCTCCCCTTCTCCTGTCATGGCTGAAAGCCCCAGTCCCTCTGATCCTTGTCAGTCTTTCCAACTCTTTCTTCGCGGATCAAGTCGCTAGCGACTGAGCCCCCCTGCTCCCCTTACTTTCTTTCCTTTCTTCTGCCGGAGAGATAAAGCACTTTTCTTTACTCTTTCGGTCTCTTCTCCTGTTCCCGCCGTTCTTCCTGCCGAGCTACTGTTCTTTCCCTCTGCTGTCGATGAAGTTTTCCCCGCTTAGTCCAAGTTCCCCCTTCTCCAAAAAAACCCCACTATGGATAGGTCCTTATATCTTTTCCCTTCCTTTTTTTTTTCTCAGAGATTACGTCCTCCCCAGTTTTGGAGTTTCGCCGCATTATTACGATTTCCTAGAGTCCGCCCCTTTCCCCCTATATTCAGGACTTCCTTTTTTTCCCTTTCATTCATCGGGATGTATTTTCTTCGCACCGCTGAGTGGACTTCTAGAATCCCCCCCCCCGGTCTTTTCTTTCTTCGGTAATCGGAGCTTAATCAGCCCAGCCCCATTTGTCTCTACTTTACTGCCCCTGTTCTGCAGCGATACATAGGTTCCCCCCTCCTTTTCCTCTCTGCCGTACCCCTGATCTTTTCCCCCCTTTTCGGCAGCCAATTTTCTTCTCTTCTCTTGCAGAAAGCCGCTTTGTTGCCGACTCTCCTCAAAGTTTTTTCTTTGCGTTAGGAGATCCCCTCTTCTGGATCCCCCCCCAATCCAACCCGATTTGGTCCTTTTCCCCCCGTTCTCGATTTCACGGACGCCATACATAGGCCCCCCCTGCCGACAGGGTCTTGCCCGCAATGGTTCGTCTTACTTCAGTCAGAAAGTTCTTCTTCCTCTCGGTTCTTCGGAGCTGGAGGAGAGGGAAGGTTAACGTGCCTCGTCTTAATTTTAACCTTCGGCTTGTGCCGGCGCTAGACTTACCCCCTGAGGTTTCTATTAATGGTCCCCCTCCTTTTTCCTTTTCCATTACCCCCCCACTCCCCCTTCCTTTCAGGCGACGGGTGGGGTTCCTTTTTGTCGTTGGGCTAGGCTTGCCCATTTTCGAGCAATGAGAAATTTAAGTCTTTAAAATCCCCGCTTGTACTTCCCCTTTTTTCTCTTGCAAAGTTCTCAGTTGGCCCTTTCTGTCTCGTAGGGTTCGCCACTTACTGCTTCAGTCGTGCACATGTGTTTGCAGCTTCATCACTCAACTTGCCGGTTCTACGCCGTTCATGGCCTCTTCTTTCCCCCTTTCTTGGCCAAACAAGAGCTCCCAAAAAACAAAAAACAACGGATCGCTTTTCTCTATGCCCGTCCTCTCTTTCCTTTCCGCGTTGCAGCACGAACTTCGAGTCCTCGTTCCCTTCAAGAGGTTTTTCTCTTTAGAGTCGAAAGTGTTTTTTTTTTTTTTTTTTCCCCTTGTCAGTTAAGAGTGTTCTCCGCATAAAGTTTTTTCCCGCCGTTCCACCTAAACGTGAGAGATTTTCTATCCCCCCCCTCGTGTTCCCCCCGATAGCCCTTTCTTTCTCCCTTTCCCTTTCAACGCAGAAAAGAATATTTTAGCCCCTCCTTTTTATTTCCCTCTTCTCTCGAGTTGGAACCTTCCGCGCGAGTGCCCGCATTTTGGCCCCCTCCGTGTCCTCCCCCGGAAGGCTACATTGCACTGTATTTCTTTCTCCCTCTGCCTGGCCCTCTTAAGTTGTTTTCGCGCCCATGTTCTGCTAGATCCGTCCCGGTCGTCTGGCGCGAATACCCACCAAACACTGGGGGCGCTCTTCTTCACGAAGAGCAGACTTTTTTATTCCTCGGTCCCTGCCTCCCATATCATGGGAACTTCGCCGAGACCGGTCCCCCCGTGCTTTTTTTCCTTTTCATGTCGAAGGGACACCCTGGACCTTCCCCTCTCATCACGATATCCCCCCCCCTTAGGTTCGTCATGCGCCTCGCTCGCCTCATCTGATCTCTTTCTGAACGTCCCCAAGGGCCTAATTAGAACTCTATCGGTCTGGCCCTCTGGAAGATACGCTCCTTGCCGGTTAATTCCGATGTCCTGGTTCTTCCAACTGCGCGTATCCTTTCCAGGAGTACCGCCCTCGTCTTTTCAGTGACTTTCTCTTCTTTGCCTTTGGTCTCATCCGCTAGCACCTGAACGCTTTCAGATAACCCCCCCCCCCCTCTCCCGGCCTAGATGGTCTCGTCTTTTGGTTCCACGTTTTGAAGGCCCCTGATCGCTTTTTCGACCAGAAGTACTACTTCTTTTTTCTTTCTTTTCTCATAGAAATGTGCAACCCTGTTCGCCAGCCTTCCTCGGCAATTTCTGATGCAGCATGTGTCAACAAACACGATTCTCCCCCTGCCGGTCGGTCCTAGGGGGACGAGAGGGCGGTCTGAAGATTATTTCCCCTTTCTCCCCCCATTATGTTAGGATGCCTTTAATGCTCCAG
>Ga0179593_1325202_pt1 | contig 11880 bp, 11 predicted proteins | sample CZODoug2_1_08_16_FD_185931 | JGI IMG/M metagenome (GOLD analysis project Ga0179593, IMG submission 185931) | Vadose zone soil fungal communities from Angelo Coast Range Reserve, California, USA - CZODoug2_1_08_16fungal (PacBio error correction) | ecosystem: Environmental > Terrestrial > Soil >... | reverse complement strand
GTGACGTCCATAAAATTGTACTCCCTTCGCCGAAACGCACCGTGGTCTTGAAGCTTTTGACTCTTTTTTCCTCAGGATGTCCACTGCCCGGTCCCTACTTTCCTACTCCTCTCTTCCCCTTTTTTTTTTTTGACCCGATGGAGGGGATGACCCGTCTTGCTGGGGGAAACTCTCTTTTCATTCCTCTTGTTTTTTTTTTTAGCTGAGATGGCCCTGAACACGAACTCAGCCCGCATCCGTCCCCATGCGAGAAGGTAGTTCGTTCCCCCTCCACGTCTCTGGAGTGGAAATCACGGCCCCACCCCGTCTCACCTCTCTTCCCCCTCGCTGGCTGGGTAGCATATACTGTCACTCCAGTTGATACGTCCTTCGGGCCAGCTTCTTTCTTGGAATTTTTCATCCGAAGATAGTTCAGTCACGATAGAATCGATCGGTGCTCTTGATGCCCTACTTCTCTTCGTCCAGGTTTGATACTCGGCGTCGGAAACATCCCTCGGTGGCAGGTCCCGAGCTTCCCCCCTATGTGGAAAACTCTTCTTGGATTTCTCTTCCTTACCCTCTCAACTGATCCTCTTTCACCGTCCCTTGTCAACCCCTCCCCAAATTGTCCACTGATCGCGCGGTTAATTAACACCTAGCCACCGATTGGATCCCTGCCATCATTAGAATTTTTTCCCCCTTTTCTCCTAGGCCCCTGAGTCCAGGTGTCATATTACACTCGACCGTGCCAAATCTCACTTCCCCCAGTTGTTAACCTGAAACTCTAGGCATTGACCCTTCCCGATCGTTTCTCTAGGCGAACCGTCTCCTGTGTTCCCCCAGGGCTTGCTTTCGCAACGTCCTGAGCTTCTTGGCTCCTCTAGGAACTCAATGGCTCTTCTGCGTTCGGCTCCCCCTCCCTTTACAACGGGGTTCTTTGATCCTCGGTCGTGGTCCCATCTCCTTGAGTGGTCCTTTTACAGGAGCCCCCCAGCCTGATGCTTCCGCCGTCCTCAGCCCGATTTTGCACCGATAAATGTGACGCTTCGCTGAGTCGACCTTCGTCAGTTTTCTTTCCCCTCTGAGTGCCTTGACTCGGCTTGAGTTACTTACGCCAGCAACTCGTAAGCTTCCGCTCTTTCCCCTAGAACCCTCCTTCTTAGTGAGTCTACCCCTGGAAATTTACGATCGACCATTCTTCATTTTTAATCCCCCTTTTTGTATTTCGCCCTTTAATTAGTCGTAAATTCGGAAGGCTCCAGTCTACCAACCGTCGCATATTTCACCGTTTTCGTTGTGGCCTCCCTTGTTCCTGGCCTTCGGTGGTTCTGTTTTGGGAAAACCTCGAAACCCCTCCTCAGCGCCTGGGGACGAACCTTTTCGTTCTTCGTCGCGAGCACGAGCCGGCTTTTAATTGCCTTGTTCCAAAGAGCCGTTGACGCTTTCTTCGGAGCAGTGTCTCGGCGGGATCTCCTTCGGTTCCTCGGCTCGATTTGGGTCGGACCATTTCCCAAAAGGTTCCGGATCTATTTTCTCCCGTTTGGACGGGTCACGCCCGCGTTTAGCTCCTTTCCGATCCCCTCTGTCGGGGACACCTTTTTATCTGAGGTCCCAAGGTTTTCTTCTGTCTGCAGGTCATTTGCATGCTGTCCCTCCTGTACTATCTTTTACCCTTTTCCCTTTACCGGCGGTTTTCTCCCCCTCTCTGCGACGTAGTATTTCCTTGTAGTTATTTTCAGTTCTATTCAGCGTGCAAGGAGCACGTCTCATGAACACCTCGTTGTGACGCCCCTATCGGCCGTTATCATCCCTTCCGACTTCCATTTTACCAGGAAGCCCTGCGGCCTTTTACCCCGCTTTAGGATTAAAGAGCCTTCAACCCTTTTTACGCATTTTCTCTTTTATCTCCGTTGTGTTGGATCTCTCTTGCGTACGAGTTCAGATCTTGTTAATCTGCATCCGATCTGTTTGCGAGTTCCGCCCGCTTTGAATGTCAAATCGTGGACTTCCGAGAGATAACCGCAGCTCTTGGTTACGTCCCCAGGTCAACAGAGGTTCCTGTAATGCGGAAGATGCTCAAACTGCCTCCGGGCAAGCCGATCGATAGCACGCTGAAAGTCTCGTGACTGACCTTTTACCATTTTGGGCTTCAATGAGGGTCTCATGCACCTTGCTGACCTGACGAGCGAGAAAAGTTCACTGCAGCTCAAGAATTTGTAGGCGTTCCAGGTGTAGAGGACCTCTCGCGTGGAGTGGCGCGCCTACACACAGTACCCTCCACGGCGTTCTTTTGACGTTTGTTTATAAGACGCACAGCGAATCTGGGACTTCTCCTAAATCCTCTCATTCCGCAAGAGAGGTCCCGAATTGATTTGCGGTTCTTTCTCAGCAGCGAGATACTGCGATCGGCTCACGCTTTCTTTCACCGCCTCATCCTCTTTGATTTCTTCTTCGCTGGGTCTAGGGGGACTTTGAACTTTGTCTTCCCTTTTCAACAACTACCCTATTGCTTGGACCGAGAGGTGGAGTGACCGTTTTTAAGCCTCAGGCCTTCTTGTCTTAGCTTCTCTGATGGTCTCTCCCTTTCGTCAGTATGCGTATTCCTTCGAAGAATGAAAAGGGGTTATCTCACTACGACCTGTTGCTTCGTTGGTGCTTTTTCTTTCAGGAATTGTGGTTTATTTTCCGTCCATAATTCGACGGTCCCGGTCTCGGCTTGCTTTATTCCGTAAATTTCCTTCCGCTCAGCGCACCGAGATGGCATCTTCACATATCTATCTTCAGGAGAACGCAGCGTGTCTGTGGTGGCTTCCAGATCCTCTTATTTTTGCCGGCCCCCTTCGCCGACAGCTTCGCGGTCGCCCCGCCCCGCGAAGTTGGAGCAGTTTCGAAGTGTCTTTCTTAGCCAGTCGCTTCCGTCCCTGTCCGTCTGCCGGCTCTGATCAAGTCCTATCTTTTCCGTGTCCGGTGCGTATCTTGATTGCTTAGCACCAAGTCCTTGCTGTTTTACGGTCATCTTGGTCGTTCACCTCCGACTGCTTTCTCGGTTAGATCGCTTTCAGGGAGTATTCTGCGGTTTTCTTAGTGGCGTTTTTGGAAACTTTTATCAAGTTTCCCTGTTTTTTTCCTTTTGGCTCTTCGAAGCAGCATTTCCCTCCTTTCGCCGGTCTCGGTTTTGAATCCAGATCAGTAGATTGGTGCCCGCAGAGGTCTCTCTTCAGTCACAGGATTCGCCGCCATTCTTCTAATTTGACGTCGTCGCTTCGGCCGCCTTCCTGCGTTTTGTTCGCTTAGTTTAGGTTACTTTGATTAAGTTTCCGTTTTCCCCCCGTTTTCCGCTCCTGTGAGAGGCCCATTGAGTGTTATTTATAGGATTTTAACCACGCCCAGACTGTCTCCCGTAGAGGTGAGCTTGGTTTCGTTCTGGATTTTGACACGTGCCCGTCTTAGATGTTATTTTTTTACGCGAGCCTCGAGTTTCGTCGTGGCTGTTCCTGGGGGCCCTTCTCTTTTTTTCCTACTCCCCTGAGCAGCCCGCTGTACCCCCCCCCGACCGATCGTGAAGTTCCCAAGATCGTCAAATGCGTACCTTAGTTTCGACAGTGTTTCTTTCCAGTGCCCATCCTGGGCTTGAAACCCATTCCCACATTCTTTCCCCTTGCACTCCGGTTTATGTTTCTTCATACCTTTCAAAGGGAGTACTTCCCCCTCTTGTCCCTTTCTTCTGTAATTTGAATCCCGCAGCTTATTCTCGTCAAGTCTCTCCCCCCTTCATTACTTCTGCGTTTCATTTCCTCCTCCGCTCTCCTGAGGTCAGTTTTGTTTATCCAGACATCCGGCTTTTCCCTTGCCCCTTTCGGTGACTCTCGAGGTATCAGCGTGGCCCCCCCCCCGACCGCGCTACGAGTACCTGACCTCACCGCGACCCCAGGGGGGTGTGACTTACCCTCGCGCTCACTGAGACAGGCGGCAACCAGCCACCAGTCCTTTATAGATTTCCCCACTCCCACCCCTGCCCCCCCTCTGCTGGCCCTTCAGTATGACTCTCCCCTCCCCCTCTTGCGCCCCTAGCGCTTTTGATTTTTCCAAGCTGCAGTTCACAAAGCGCACATCCTTCGGTGTACCCATCCATCCTTCACGGAACCAGGCACTGATAGTTTCGTTTTTTTGCCGAGTTGCGTGAAGGTGTGCCGGAGTAGTACTGGGGCAGCGAGCTCTAGAGGTCCCCAGTAGAGGGAGTCTTTAGGATAACCCTCAGTTAATCGGGAGCACGGAAATCTTCCGAGATTTCTCTTCTCTCTAAACCTCATAACAGCGGCTTTTCCTCGTCTAAGCGATCTGGTCACTATTAATTGCTGTTCCTTAGGTCAGTAAGAAGTCCAAGTGACTTATATCAGGTACGGTTTGACCTCCCCTCCTCGCTTGATTACTCCCTCTCGCCATGCGTTCGTGAATTGCTCTACACGAGAACAGCGTTTTCGTAGTAGCTAACCGTCATTTCATCTATGAACACATTCTGGTGAAGCCCGTGGATGACATCTTCTGGTATCCGTCCTGAACCGAAGCAGAAGTTTTTAAGTAAGAAAAGCCCTGACCTATTCCCTCCACCTGTCGTTTTTGGTGCAAGGTCTTCGGTCGTACAAGCTTTTCTTTGGCCCCCCCACAAATAGACCCAATCCTCCTCCTTTTTCAAGGCAGTTTATTTTTTTTTGATGTGTAAGAACCTTTCTACTATCGTAGTCCCACTCTCGGCCACATGTCTCGCAAACTCGCCGGACGGGACGTCCCTGCGGCTCTTTTTTTGGCGGCTTTCCTAGGAGGGCATTCTTATTTTGAGGGTGGACCCGGCCCAAACTTGTTCGGATCCCCCCCCTCTCTTTCCCTTTGGGATCGTCCCCCTCCACGCGAGGTCTCTCTGCTACTAACAACGGTCTCTTGGCCGGGCGCTTTCCCGGATGCCTGACATTCCTTTTCTTTTCAATTTTTCCCCGGTCGTCGGTTCCGGTAAATCACCTGCTCTTCTGCAACTCCTCCGATCGTGGAGATTCTTTAGGCAGTTGCAGCGGTCCAATCGTTTCCCTCTCATGAACACCCCAGGTTGAATTTTAAGTTCACAAAATTGCAGGTCCCTCTCCCCGGCCCTCTCCAGCCGATTTCCAAGTCCTCGGTACCTGCCCCTCAAATCTGTCCCTCTTCCAGGAAAGCTTCCCAACCCGCATCCTATCTTTTTTCCCCGAAAAATTTTGTAAGATGCGGTTACTCTTTCAGCTCTTCGCCGATTTTTGCGAGTTAAGCAGAGGTCTCCTTGTCCAATCGTGTCTGACGTCGTTCAGTTTTTCGATGAGGCAGTAACCGGCCGCGCGGGGGACGTCCCTTCCCCCGACTTAGGTATTGCAACTTAATGAAATTCCCGGCCACGACTCTCCTTATTCCCCCGTAACCGTGAGTCAAGGTTTCTTACATTGTTCTTTAACCAGTCGTTTCCTCATGTACCGGCATTTTGGACCCCTCCTGCACGGCCGCATTTTCTCCTCAGACATGGTAGTTCTACAGTTGGGATAATGTTCGTCTCGATTGTTTTTCGTGCTCTTCCTTCTCGAGGATTGGTCATGTTTCATTCCTCAGCCACTCGCGCGTTCCGGTTGGGACCCTTTCCGCTACCCGAGGAGAAGAAGAAGAGTGATCGGCTCCGCCTCGTCCCCCTTCTTCTTTTTCCTAGGTCCTTGATGGGACGCTTTGATAGCGCCTCTGAAGGCCAGATTTTCTTTCAGCATTACTTAATTTGATTATGATTGTATTTTGTTGTTTCCCTCCATACCTTTTCCCTCCTCTGAAGAAAGATTGCCACCCGCACGCCGTTTGAGTTATAGTCTTAGACGCTTTTTTTGTCGGTGACCCTCGGCATTTTTGACGAGGACCCTTTCCCTCCAGAGTTGTACAACGGTAAGCCTTAACTTGCCGTTTTTCTATCTTACATGTCACCATGTGTACTCCCGCCTCTGGGTTTTTGAGTCCTGACATTCTCGACGCTTACGACCTTGCTTCTTTATGTGAGTACCCTCAAAGGTAGTCAAAGCCTTCTTGCCTATTGCCTCCTTCGGACTCCATCAACCTCCCCCCCTCCTGTCCTCGTCCCCCCTGCAGATGATTACCCCCCGAGAAAGACGAGCTTTTTTTTGATGTGATACGTGGAGATCCCCTAGCTTGCTCTGCTGCGCCGCTCCCGTTCTCTCAACCCTTGTTTCCTTTTTTCGGCCGCCAGCTTATTTTTTGAAGTTTCGAATTTTCCTCGGAGCAGATCTCTATGCCTTGTCCCCTTTCGGACCTTCTCCTGCTTCGCAGATTCCTACCCCCGGGTGTTTTGAAACATTCGTTTTACTACGGTGTCGCCGATTTCTTTCTAAAGATTCTCCTTCCTTTCAGATCGTCCTTTCCCCCCCCGCTCTCTGGCCGAATTGTCGTTCTCTGATGTCCTTGGCTCTGCGCGGTGTTTTTTTTCTTTTTCTTTACTTACTAAAGTAGACCTGGTGGTTTTGACTCCGGGGTGCCTCTTCTCTCGACTTATCTGTATAGTTTCGTCTCGCGACCGTATACAGCGGTAGTCTTTGTTGCCCTCCGGAGCTAGCGTGCCCCCCTGCACGAGAGGTTAGCTTTCCTACTTATTCTCTTCTCTGGCTTCCCATCTCCTCCCACCTTTTCTTCTGCCCTCATGAGTATTCAGTCCGCAAATGCCTCTTTTTTGGTGGACGTACTAAATTTGAGTGACTTCTATCTCTGTTCCCCAGCTCTGCCTCGAGTGGTTTTGAGCGACTGTATGGTTGCAGCCCATTTTTTTAGAGTTCTCTTCATGGAAAGAATAACTTCCCCCCCTTTACGATGTTTTTTTTTCTTTTTCACCTTCTTTTCGTGTTCTTTGAACCCTTATTTTTCCCTCCTCATACGTGTGTTGTGAGGCTAGGAGGAACTGAAAAAGCCTCTAGTGCATTCTCCTCTTCAAATTCGAAGGATCGGACCATTCTATGGCAGTTGCCAATACAGGGCCACCGCCACGGCTTCCAGAAGATTTTTTATGTTCTCTCATATACGTCACAATTTTATTTCCTTCCCCTCTTTGGCAACTTGTCCTCCTGCAGAGTGCCGAAACTCTGAAGGCCTTCGTTCCTTCTTTCCCCCCCCCCGAGGTCCGACTTGTCCGTAAATCCAAAGGGGTGCAAACCCTCCTTTTGCATTCACTATCTCTGGCGGTCACACTTTACGAACCGACTTTTACAGGGGCTAGTCCTACTCTAACGCGACCCCATTTCTTCCCTCCTTCGACCCTCCTTCCGCCCCACCAGGTCGGACTTTGGATTCTTCTTCGGGGTAACCTACCTCCAAACCACCCGAGCTTTGCATCTCCCTCCTCCCTCCCTCCCGGCGAGGCCCTTCATCAAGTGACATGCACAATCGTCCAAGCAGTCTGGTTTGACACAGCTTGATCTACAGAAACGTGAAAACTTTCTTCTTGATATTTTCTCCTCTTCTCAATCTTTGTCGGCATTCTGGTGTGCAAAATCGAGTCGGTCTAGATACTAGAGAACTTGATGCCCTTTTTTTATCAGAGGGCTCTTTTCTTACATAATAACCTGGTCAGACCTTCTGGGAGCTTGCCCCCCCATTCCTCAGTTGAGCCGGCGACCCCCCCCCGGAGCCCCTATAACGCCTTCGTTCGCACGTCCTCGCGACTTTTTTAACATGCCCGATTATTTTGTCCGTGCTCATCAGGTTCCTTAAGTTTTCAAGTTTGAATATAAGCCGGCGTACGTGCATTCTTTTTTTTTTCCTCCTTGATTTTTATCATCAATCTTTCCGAGTCGAGTGATATAACCTAGCAAAAGCTGGCTGACCAGATCGTAGAGTCGTGGATTTCATTTCCTCCGCCCCGGCGGTCATCCGCTTCAGCTTTTTATGATGCCTCGGCGGAATCCCTCGACGTTCCTAACGTCCAACGTCACGGACCCCCCTCAGATCCTTCCCCTCTCCCCATAACCGTTGCAAGGCCCAGGGTCCTCACAGGCGCGGTAACACCCATAGCACCCTTACGGGGACTTCAATAAGTCAACCCCTTTCTAACTCATCACCGAGCGATGCCCTTCACTCACGAACCTCGCAGAAGAGATTTGACCCCGATCTTCTTTCCCCCTTCTTTGGTTTGAGCCCGGCCCGAGGGGTAGTCGTTATTCCAAAGTGCCCCCCCGGATTTCGTCTCCCTCTTTTTCGGAATTTTTTTCCTTAGTCTGAACGCCTTTAAGCTTCCCAAACGAGGTCCCTCCACAATGGCTATATGCTTCCAGGTTCCCTCTTTTCGCGGCAGGTTTACATGCTGTAACCCGTTGTAGTCAGAATAGTACGGTCCTTTTCAAGACGTCCGTCCGCTGATCGTTTACTGGCCGTGATGGTCAGTTCGGGCAGCGGCAAAGAGTAATGAAGCTTTGGCCTGGAATTAACCCCTCTCCCGTTCTTTGATATAATCGTCCCCCCCCGTGCAAGTCCCAGGCGACGAACTCGACTGACATGTGCGCAACCGGCAAGACTTTTTTAGTCATTACCGCATCTCGATATGCCTACCTTTGTTGTTGGGGTCTATCTTCATGCGTCCGGTGTTTTTCTTGAAGAGCTCCCTCTCTTCTTGTTCCGAGGTCCGCCTAGGTTGGTCATCGTCGGTTAATTATCCCGTTCCTCCTTTTGTCTTACAGGGCCAACCTCTCGTCATCTGTTGATTCTTGAAGCTGATGCCCGAATGCCACATCACGATATACCCTGTAGATTATCCAGTTTCTCCTTTTCCTGAAGCGTTTCCATTCCCCCCGTTAAGTTTCGTCGACCTTTCGTGACCTCATGCCCCTTGAGTGAACTTTTCCACTGATCTCCCTTGTCCGTTTCTTTCTCTCCTTGTCTTAGCGGTGCGCTTCCGGGCGCTCGATGTTGCGCTCCTCCAAACGGGGCGATCGGATAAGTTAGGAAATTTTTGAGTTCCTCTTAACTCCCCTCTCCCCCCTCCAGACCTCCTCTCTCCGCCCTCTCAAGCCTGACTCGCGCCGCTCCGCCGCCGCCGCGTCCCGGCGATTTTCGCTTCCCCAGATTATGGTCTCCTCTTTTTTTTATTCCTTCCCCCCCCCAAGATTCTTCCCCCCCCCCCCCTCTCGCGCTGGGATGCTTGTACGAGTTGTTTCCAGCCCACTCCGGGGAACGAAGATGAAGTAATCTTTACACACCACACTACTTTTTGAGTTTTTCTCCCTTCATCTCCCTCGTTTGTCGGACTTCAGTTCCCGCTCGACGAAACTGATTTAAAGGATAATAGCGGAGTTCTCCTTGTCCTTTTCATCTTTTCCCTCCCCTTGTCGCCCCTTCCTCCCTTTTACTCGTGAAAGGAACCTCTTCGATGTTGGGCGGCGAGCTTGAGTCCCTCAAAGCGCGACTAACCTAGAGGATGGAATAGATTCCCTTTAAAGTCTTCTTCCCCTCCCTCCTTCACCGCCTCTGCAGCCCCCTATGCTGACCACGCCGGAGGGCTTAGGTGCTCCCCCCGTTTTGGTGATTCGCCGTGATTCTAGCCCCGCCCCTAGCCTATTAGTAAGATTTCTTGCTGATCCTAATCTCCGCGGAAGTGGCATCCGCTCGAGGAGCGCCGAGCTCGCAATTTTGCTCTAATTTGAAGGAAATCGTCTTTTTTCCACCCCTCTCTCTCCCCAAGACTAGCCCTTTTCCCGGTGCGAGAGATTTTCTTTAGCCAGAATGCTGCGCTTCACGTCATATAATGAACTCAGGAGATAGTTTCCTTTTTTTTTGGTTTGAGTTTTTTCCAGTCTTCTTTCTCTTGGAAAAGATATCTCCCCCATTCCCTGGTGGGTAGGTGCAGTCGGGGTCGCAGCACGTGAGAGCAGAGCATAAGACTTTCCGGTTATATCTCCGCACCCTTCCCTCTCTTATTTTTTTACCTCTCGCGGCCACCCCTCTTCGTTAGCGATTTTCCCCTTACGCCTCTCCTCTTCCCTTCCTACTGGCCGCCTGGGTTTGACCTTTCACTCTGCGGTTCAGTTCCGCACTCCTCTCGTTTCGTAATCCCTTTGTGAGTCCTGAACAAAGTTTTTCCTTTTTTCTTTTTCGACGAGGTGCTTGTTTCCTTCCTGTATTTTTAAACTCCCCAGCGAAGCTAGCTCCCCCCTACGCAATTTGGACGATGCTTCTCTGCACCGCTCGGGGTGTTCAGGGGGAACTCTCCTTCTTCCCTCCCTCTGTTGTTTTGTTTTTTCTCTCTTCTTTGTCAACATCCCCACGACCTCTCGTGGACAAAGTGCGATGAATTAGAAAGACCAGTATGACTTTGCTCTTCCTCCCCCCCTTCCAACCCCCCTTCCCCGTCATCGTTGCTTTACGTTAGAACGTAGGTCGAAGTCACCGGGCAAGCTTCTGGGACTTAATCCGGCAGAGCCCATTCCGAACTTAAGCCTTCTCTTGATGAAGCCCCTTCCCTCCTATTCCCTTGTCGGTCCCTCAACCTTTCTAATGCACGAACTAGGGGCAGGTGATCTCTCACTCTCGGCCCCAAGACGACCAGGAAAGGGCGTCGCTCAAGACTTCAGATGCAACCTTCTTTCCTTCGCTTCCTTCCCCCCTTTTTTCCCCCCGGAGCCCCCCCTCACACGGATCGAGCGGGTCCACGACCACCTCCTCAAAAACCCCGCGCAGAGCCGGCCCGAACCCGCCTTTTCTTCGAGTCGCCCTTTTTCCCTTTTTGCCGTCTCCCTCCCCAACTTTACAGTGAACCTCCCCAGACCCTTCGTGGCGACCCTAGTTCTAAGGACAGTTTTCAAACTTCCACCCCTTCTCCGTTTTTTCCTTTCTTCTTGCCCTGACTCCCCCCTTCGGCGTTCTTGACGAGCCAGTCTCGGTAGGAACTCGATCATCAACTTCCCTCTTTGCGTTTCCCCCCCCCCCTGTCCTCCCCCCCAGCGTAGATCCTTCTTGAACTTGCCAGCTCCGCGAGCTTGCTCAACCTTGATAAACTCAGATTCTTCTTTCTTCTCCTCAGCCCTTTCTTTCCCCCCTTTCTCTGTCGTCTTAGATATACAGTCGTTTCCACGTGCATCGGCCCTCTTCGACGGTGACTAGAAAAGTTTCTATTCCCCTAGACTCCCCGTCTTACGTGTAGAATTACTCCCCTTCGCCCCCTCTTCTTCTTTCTGCCCCCACATTTCCCCCAGCTCGACCAGTCGGAATTTTGAAGCCCGGATGTTCAGTTTAGTAACCTCAGGCTCCTTCCTTTCAAAAGTCCTCTCCCCGTGATCCTTTCCCCCTCTCCCCCCTCATTGTGTGAGGGTTTATCTCCTGTCCTTCTTTTTTCCTGGAAACACTTTCTCCCCCCCTTTTACTCCTCACCTTATGGATTGGAGAAATTAAGATATAGAATCTCTCCTGATCACTGTCCCTTTCTTCTAGCCCCCCTTAAGCTTCTTCTTTGCGCCGGCGGGCGTCAGGGACTTACCCCTTCTTTATGAGTTTCTTCTTCTGACCGGCCCAACTTAGTTGTATACTTAAAGTTGGACGGGCGCGCACGCCACGCTGAGAGAAAGAGCTACCGTTGTCTCTCCAAATTTTTCCTTATGTTTCCGTTTGGAGAGGCCTCTCTTGTCTCCAGGGTAAGTAGTTCCTTCTTAATGGGACCGGTCAAGGACGCTTCTTCTCAACGTCTCGCTGCCTTACTTTCGGTAGTGGCTGGTTCCTTTTCTTTCCTCCTTCCCGAATGAACCTCCCGACCTTTCCCCCGAGCTGGCCGCTTTTTTTCCTCAACCGAACGCACAGAGTTACAAAGGACCCGACCTTTCTGGTCACTCAGTCCCCTCCACGCCCCTTCTTAGG
>Ga0179593_1696091_pt1 | contig 11881 bp, 19 predicted proteins | sample CZODoug2_1_08_16_FD_185931 | JGI IMG/M metagenome (GOLD analysis project Ga0179593, IMG submission 185931) | Vadose zone soil fungal communities from Angelo Coast Range Reserve, California, USA - CZODoug2_1_08_16fungal (PacBio error correction) | ecosystem: Environmental > Terrestrial > Soil >... | reverse complement strand
TCGAGGCTTCCCCACGGCACGGACCTATGTCGATTTATACATGTGTTCTCAATATGGGAGCGCACGGAAAGAGGGACTTCTTCCTTTTTTGCGCTCTCGTCCGTCGTGCTGACCGTAGGACTCTTCTCTTCCTTTCTCATTCATCGTAAAAGATCTTTTCCTTTTTTTTTTTTTCCAATGGTCGGGATAGGAGACCGTCCCCCCTCCTTCCGACCTGATTAAAGCGCGCTGCCCCCCTCCGGCTGAGCAAGGGCTCCTCCTCTCGCCGATGGTCTAGATAAGGCCTCTATAGCAATTTTTCTTTATCCGCGACGAAGAGAGACGCCTTTTTTTTTTCTGATATCGGAATGGAACGCGTCGCCCCTCCCCCTTTTCATAACGCGGATCTACAAGATTAGTCTGCGACCTTCCTTGTCTTTTTGCATATGTTTGGTTCGTTTTTTTTGCGGGAGAGGAGAGAGTCTTCCTTTCCGCCGATTGAAAAGGGTCCCTTCTTTCTTTCTCCCGCGGACGTAGCGAAGGGAGGCCTACCGGGCTCCCGATAACCGTCCTTCGGCAACATGCGCAGGTTCTTCCTTGAATTCTGAGAAGGAATCTCCTTCCCCCTTCCCCTTTGCCGAACGGAATTGTTCGCTATTCTTTTAAGACTATTTTTTTCTTTTTGCCTTGCATCTCGCCGGCATCAGCTCCCCTTTTCCGCGGCGACGGATTGAATCTCCTCCTTCCCCCTTTCCCCCGCATCGAAGTGACCGCTTCTGGTTTTTTTCCTATGTTGTTTTTTTTTGCCTCCGAGGCGCTTTTTATTTTCTGTTCTTCGAAGAGAATCCGTCTTTCCCTCTCTTTTATACGGCAGACGCCTGGCCAATATTTCTTTTTCCCCTTAGTTACGCGATTTTTTGCAAGGGCTTGGCTCGAATTCGTCCTCTTTGTCCTTTTGGCGAGATGAAGCCCGAACCGCGAAGGTCTTTGCTTACCAGAGCGAGTGCCTTTGTTGCATTTTTGGCCCTCTTTCTCGCGCAGACCTGATTTCCCCCTCTTTTTTTTTTTTTTTTCTTCCTGAGCCTCGGCTCGGCGATACCTTCCTCCTTACCCCCTCCCCGGATCCCGCGAGCCAGGAAGGACTATTCTTTTCTCCTCGTCGTGCGTTCTGCGCGCCGCAAAAAAGCCTTTCTCTTGTGCCTCTTTTTTTTTTTCTCGGAAGATTTTTTTTTTTTGGGAACACATGGCGGTCTTTGAAAATCTTTTTTTCTTTTTTTTCGATCTCTATTTACCCCCAGATGAGACCCCCTTGTCCCTCCCTCTTCCTGGCGCGAGAGAAATAAGGAGTCTGCTTCCTCTTAAAAACTTTTTCCTTTTTCTCACAAGGCGCAATTAAATAGGGACCTTTCCCTTTTTTCTTTCCTGAGTAATTCCCCCTCCATCAAAGGATGGTGCCCCCTCTCTCCTTTTTTAGTAGTCTTTTTTCGCCAAGCGGAGGAAGCTTTCCCTTTCCTCCTTTTATCGCAGATATTTAAACCCCCTCCTTTTTTTTTCCGTCCTTCTCTATCTGACGGGAGGGAAAATCTGCCACTTTTCTTCAGTTGTCGACATTTTTTTCCTGCACTTGCGCGGCTCCGGGGTGAGACGATTCTTCCCTTCTTTTCTTCCCATCCTGGTCGCCCCGTTATGGAGTGAAGTTTTTTCCTCTCTTCCCTTTTGCCAGAAGCTTGAGCTAGCAGGATTGCTGACGATTCTCCTCTTTCCCCCCAATCGGCTCTTTTTCTTTTTGCCGTGCTTGCGAAAAAACCAGCCTCTCTCGTCCTCCAGGTGGATTGTGCGATGGAGGCGTGTCCTTCCTCTCTCCTTTCCTTTTTCCCCTCGCCGAAAGCCCCCTCCCTCTTTGTTTTTTTTTTTTTTCAAGTTTTTTCCTTTTTCGAGGGCGCATGGCGGCCCAAATAGCCCTTTCTCCCCCGCTGCGATGGCAGCAAAATTGATGACCTCCCTTCTCCCCCTTTGTCCTTGCCTCGAAAAGGAATCTCTCACGCCGGCGCGTTTTCTGGGGATTCTTTTCCTCCCCTTTTTTTCCCGCCGATCTCGCGCACGGCAGCGCCTTTTCCCCTGAATGCCGAAGAGGCTTGAGATCTTCCCTCTCCTCACGTCGTGAGCTCCTTGACGTCCCCTCTTTTTGCATTGCGTTTCTCGTACTCGCGACGGCGCTGGCGCATCATATTTTTTCTTTTTCCTTTTGGCCAAGGGCTGCGCCCAGAAGGAACCTCCCCCCTCTCCCCCCTCTTTCCCATGGCTTCTATCTCGTACGACACTGCTTCCACTCCTCCCCCCTCTTTCCCTCCCCAGAGTTTTGACTGCTCCTTTTCCCTGCGGATGCCGCATCTCTTTGACCCCCCCCTTTTTTGCGATATAACGGCTTTTCCCCCTTGGCGAGGCCTGCAATGAGAGTTCCCTTCTTTTTGTAGTGCCGTCTTCTTTTAACAACACGTCTGCTTCACGCCGGGCCTTTTCCTTCGGCGTTGCCGCGGTGAGAAGATTTTCCCTCTTTTCTCTGGAAGCATCAAGTCCCTCCTCTCCTTTCTGCAGGCAACTTTTCCCCACTCAAACGACCCTTTCGCTCTCGCAAAGACGTCCCCCTTCCTTCTTTTTAATGTGTCGGCAGAATCTCCGATTTTTTTTTTTCGGAAGTTTTTTCCCCCTTTGTTGTGTGAGAGAGAGAGTTTTTCCCCCTTTTCTGGCGACGAGTCCTTTTCCCTAGATGGGACGCCACATTTCCCCTTTTTCTTTCCTTTTTTCGCTCGCAGATCCTTGTCGTTTGATGTTTTGCTACTCCCTTTGACTGTTTTTTTTCCTTCGCGAAGTATGCCTTTCCTCTCAGTGCACAGGATCGTCTCCCCCCTCCTCCTCGAGAGCACCCTTCCAGGATTTACTCCCTTTGCGGACAGAAACTTCCCCCTGGATCATGCGCAAGACCCCTTTCTCCTTTTGAAAGAGCGCAAGTTCCTGTTTTTGACCCCCACTTTTCTCCGTCGGTTTAAAATCTCTTTCTTTCCAATGCTAACATGTCTCCCTTTCCTCCCATGATGATTTTATGCTTATCCCTTTCTTCCTCAGGGCCCCATTTTTTCTCCTTGGCGGACGATCCCTTGCATTTCCGACAGAGTGCTTTTTATTTTTTTTTCCCATTTCTCAACCGGAAAACTTTAATTCTTTCTTTTCTCAAGCTCTTTACGCGCGTCGTATGCTCTTGGGGAGAAAATTTTCTTTCCCCTTCCCTCGGGTCGTAAGAGAAGCTATGTTTCAGTTTTCATCTCGCAAGCAGATCTTCCACTTTTTTCGCCAGGTTGGTCAGGAGAAGGCCGGTTTTCTTCCTAGAGTTTTGTTTTTTCCCGAAGCAAGCAGACCAAAACGTTTTTTAGAGGATTTTCTCTTCCTCCCGGCGGGAGGTCTTTCGCTTTTTTCTCGAATCTTCCGACCTGTGGGCAGACCAGCTCCCGGCAAAGGACAGTCCCCTCTGTCCCCTCTGTGAAACCATTTGACCCTCCCTTTATCGATTGTCTTTTCCTTTGCTCTAACCTTAGATCCTCCCTCTCCCAGAAAAGAATCAACCCTTTTTCCTCCCTTCTATCGGATGGTGTTTGCGCCCACTCCCCTTTTCGAACCGCTACTCCTTTTTTTTTCGGGCAGCCGAGAGACCTTTCTTCTTTCTCGCGCTCACAGATAGGAAGAAAGCTGGACTCTTCTCTTCCCCCCCCCCCTTTCGGGTTTTTTTTGATTCCGTATCCGCGGTCCGCATCCCCCCCCTTCGCAGAAAGTGCTTAGCGAAAGGCTTCACTTTTTTCCCGACAAAGCGTATTTTTCTCTTGTCTTTTTTTTGCCCGTGCGCATTTTCCTCTTTCCCTGGAATGAGCACGAGGAAAGCATGACTCTTTTTTCTCCCTTCCCCCAAGGAAATCTCCCCTACTTTTCCTCCCTCCTCGCTTGGGAACCAGTCTTTTTATTTTCTCTAACTTCTACCCCTTTGGCCCGAGTGGAATTGCGCATTTTCCTTCTTGTCCTGCTGGGCAAAACTTTTTCTCTCTCCTTTTGAAGGAAAGAGACGCCTTTTTCTTTTCCCCCGATCTTCCTCTTTTTTGTCGCATCGTAATAGATCTTCTCCCCCTTCTTCACGGAGTCTAGTGAACTCTTTCCCCTCCCTTTTTTCCATCCGTAGAAGAGATTCGGACGCTCCCTCTTTCCCCTTGCCACTCCCCCCTTTGCGTGCGAGAGAACCTCCCCTCCTCTTTCTCCTCTGTCAATGATATGGAGACTCTTTCTTCCGTCCCCTTCTTGCGTCCAGCTGTTAGAGAGTGTCTTCTCCTCTTTTTCTCCGAGTCTTTTTTTTTCCGGGCTCATGGGCCTCCTCTTCCTTCTTTGGAGCAACAGATAGGGTCGTGTATGTCCTTTTTTTTTTCCGGCCCTCCTGAGAGGGTTCAAGCTTTCTTCTCTCTTTCGGTCTCTTTTTCTCTTCTCCGTCGGCGGCAAAGGAAAAGATTCCCCTTTTTCTCTGGCCTGCGTCATACGCGAGCCTTCCCTCTTTTTCCTCTCTCTCCTTGGGTCATTGAAGACGCCCCTCTTTTTTCCTTTTTCCTTTTCCTCCGAGATGTTCCCCTCCTCTGCTTCTCAGCGACATAGGAGGCTTTTCATTTGCGCGAGCATGGAAAAAAATAGCTTCCCTTTTTTCCCCCTCCTCTTCCTTCGATTCGGTTCGCTAGACTATCCTTTTGGCCGGAGGCCTGATAAAGCGCGTTCCTCTTTTTGCAGGCCATCGAAAATTCCCCTCCCCTCCCCCTGCCTTTCATCTTTCCACGAGAAACAGAGATCGACTACCTCCTTTTTCCCCCTGAAGATGTCTGTCTCCCCCTTTCCTCCTCGGCGGAGATTGAGCTCCTTCTCTCAGAGAGTACCCTTCACCTTCCCTCACCTCCCCACAAATTGAAGAAAGGCGGCAGCACGTATCTTCCTTTCCTCCTCGGAACCCGGTAATCTTTCCCCCTTCTTCGATAGCGAGCGAAGATCCAGCCTCTCCCCTTCCTTTCTGCGCACGGAAAAGAAAAAATTCATGTCCCTTTTTCCCTCCTTCCTTCTTCTCTACTAAGAGTGTCGATCGCCCCTCTCCTCGAATTGCACCTTCCACGCCCGTCGGAGAGAAGTTCTCTTTTTTACCCCGAACGCGGCTGGAGACGCTCCTTCTTTTCCCCATCGGCGATAGAAGATAGTCGAGCAACTCCCCCCTTCGGCAGCGCTCTTATTTGAGAGCTTCTTCAACTTTCTTTCCTGCAGATACTTCTTGTTTGGCTTTTTTTTTTTTTTTTTTTCTCACCGGGATAGTGAAGATGTCTTTATTTTCAGATACAGAGATCGGGAAAGCACGACCCTTCCCTCTCTCCTTTTGACGAGGAAGCCATTTTCCTCTTTCTTTTCCTAGATTTACTATGCTCTCTTTTTTTTTTTTCAGTGGGGTGCGTGGAGAGATCGTTCTTATCCTCGTTTTTCCCTTCTCTTTCCTACTAATAAGTTGGGTGTGTTGAGTCTCTATTTCCCCCTTTTTCATCTCCCCTATCTCGCATAACAAAAGGCACGCCTATTCTCCTTCTACCTTTTTTCTTCCCAATATTTTTGAGACCCTTTTTTCTATCTCGCCGTAGTTGATGGAAAGATTTTTTTATTCTTCTTTTATCTATCCCTTAATAGTCAACTCTTCTTTTTTTTCTCAAGCCAATCGGCTGATAGGAGAAGTCACCATCTTCCTTTCTTCAAGTTCAATCTTTCCTTTCCCCCCCGGCTTGAGCAATTGATAGACTCCTTCTCCTCCTTCTCGATACGGCGAGGGCGCCCTTTTCTTCTCCCCCGCTACTCTTCGCGAGAAGCGTTCGTGTATATTCTCTTTTTTCTTCTTTCAAAAATCCCCGACCCTTCTCTTAGTCTGCGACCTGAAGGAGATCTTTTTTTTCTTTTATATTTCGGCGCCGGAGAGTGAGGATCTTCGTCTTTTTTTTTCTTCCCCTTCCTCCTCATCAGGATCCTCTTTTCTTACGAATCCGCGTCTCCCTTTCCTGCCGACGGGCGCAATTTGTTTTCTTTCTCCCTGTTGCCGACGCGAGTAGAAATGCGCCGTTTCTTTTTTTTTCCCCTTTTCTCTCCTTAATATTAAGGATCACGGCGCCCTTTTTCTCCTTTCTCTTTTTTCTAGTCCGACGTTTCTGGAATTTGCGATTCTTTCCCGGATCAGCGACGCTCTTTCCCCCTTTGCCTCTTCGACGGATTTGAAATCATCCTCCCTTTTTTTCCAAACTCCTTCTTTTTTTTCGCTATGGTTTCAAGGCCTAGCGCAATTGTCCTATTCCTTTTCCCTTTTTCGAAGAATGATTGGGAGGCGAAGAGAATCTTTCTTTTCTCCCTCTTTTTTTTACGTCCCTCTTCGGAAAGATGCGTCGGCATTGACCCCATTTCCCTCTTCAGAGCTGTTATTCCTTCCTTTTTTTCCCTCTTGCTAATTTGAGCAGACTTTTTTCTATTTCCCCGCTGCCGGATAGAGAAGAGGATACAAGACCTCCTATCCTTTCCCTTCTTCCCTAAACTATAGGTTGATAGCCGCAGTACTATTTCTTCCCCTTCCTGATCATTTTTTTTTTTCGATAAATTAGAGATTCCCATTCTTTTTTCTGAAGGAATCCCTCCCTCCCTTTTCCCATTGACCTATATATTTACAGAGTAGGCGTTTTTTTTCGCTCCTCCCCCTACTTAGTTTTCGCGAGGAAGAGTCTTTTTTTTTTTCCGGTTTCCCCCCCAAATGGCGGTCTTTGAACATATTTCCCTCTCCCATTCAATGTTCGACTTTCCTTCTGCTACTTACGATGTAAGAGAGTTCCTTGCTTCCTTAAGACCTTCCTCCTTTTCTCAGATAGCCCACTCTTTTCCTGAAGCGTGCTTATTTCAGGCGAAATTCAATAGAGGCCTCCCTTTTTCTTCTTCCTGAAAAGAGTATCATCCCCCCTTCTGGTGCCCCAGCGCGCTGAGAACTCTTGTTCTTTTCTTTTTTCCCCTTAGAAAACTTTCTTCCTCGGCGCATGCCTATAGTCTTTCTCCTCTTTCCTACGGCAAAGGACGGATCCTCTTCTTTTTCTTTCCCCCAACCTCTTTTTTTTTTAGTTGAGTTGAATTCTTTCCTATGATCCCGCCTCTTTCTCGTGTGATCGATTCTTCTTTCTGAATCCCGGAGAAACCTCTTTTTCCCGTCTGGAGTGACGTTTCCTCCCGCCGTTTTTCTTGAGCGAAGCTGCGACTTTTTTCCCCCGAAACGTTCGGCTAGAGGTTCTTTTTTTTTTTATCTTCTTGGCGAAAACCAGCAGATATCCTTCTTTTTCCCCCGGGTGGTATGTTTTTTCGCCGCGTAGGGTTCGCTCTTTTCTCGCCGAAGAATCTCTTTCCCCGCTGGAAAGATGGTTCCCTCCCCTGGATTCCATTTACTTTAGGGCCGCCATGGACCCCTAGCAAGCGGAGAAAAGCCCTCCTCTCCCTCTTCACTTCCCGAAGAAATCGTCCACCTTTTTTCCCTTTCCCTTTACGTTTTTTTGCCTTCGGAAGGATGCGGATCAACCGTCCTTATCTAGAGAAAGGACTTATCATTCCCCTCCTTTCTTATTGGAAGAATCGTTTGCGCTTCCTTCACTGAAGTAGGGAAGAGCGCTTCCTTTTCCTGATGAGTCGTGGTAGAATGCACCCCTTTTTTTTCTTCACTATTCGTCATGATCCTACCTCGAGTATCTTCCTCTCCTAATCTTGCTCGTTCCCTTCCCTCCCGGTTGCGCCAAGGGCTGGAAAATCCCGACCCTTTTCATGCCAAATGGATAGATATCTCCTCCCCTTCTTCCCTTTCTTCATGCATTTCCCTTTTTTCCCCCTTAATCTACCTAATCTCCCGTTTCTTCTTCCACATCTCCCCATGCCTCCCCTCTCCCTATTTATTCATCCCTACACTTTACCAATTTCGTCTTACCCCCTCCCACCCTCTCCTCCCCCCCCTTCCTGTATAGCATACATACGTGCTTTTCTTTCCTCTTCGTTCCCTTTTTCCTTCCACTTACCTCCGTCTCCCTCCTTTACCCTTCCTGCCCCCTTCTGATGCCGCATCTCTTTGAAACCTAAGGCTTTTTTATACCGGAAGTCGGTGAAACCATCCGGTTCTTCTTTCGAGAGAGCAATGTTCCCTCCTTTGTCGTGCGAATGAAAAGCAGTAGTTCCTTGTTCCTCAAAAGTATGCTTCAAGAAGGGAATGGTCTTTCTCTTCTTTTTTTTCCCCCCCCCTCCGGGGCGAAGATATGTGCCGACCATTTTTCGTAGTCTTTTCTTTTTTTCCTGCATGAAAAAACTTTTTTCCTTCTCAACAAGAAAGACCCCCCCTCCCCTTTGCGCCAAGGAAGTGTCACCCTCCCCTTTTCTGTCTTTTTCCTTCTCAGCAGATAGATGGTCTCCGTAGCCCCAGACCTCTGTCAATGATCATTCCCCCCCCTTCCTCCTTTTTTTTGTTGAGAGAGAGTGCTTCTTTGGCGAAGGAAGGAGCCATCTCCTCTTTCGCCACAGTTAAGAGAAGTCATCCCTTCTATTTTTACAGGAGTTTGCGCTTCTCAGAGAAAGAGGGGCTTTTATTTTTTCAGGAGTTGACGGAAGAAGGTTCTCCTTATTCCTTAAGAGGCAAAATCAGTGCGTACCCACAATTGGTCCCCCTTCCTTTCGGCCTACTTCTCTCGACTTTTAAACTCGAGTGTCCTCTACTAGTGCCCCCCTTCTCCCTCAGTGAAGTTTTCGTGTTCTGACCGGGACCCTTTTGCCCACTCTCCCAAGGGATCCGCTTCCTTTCCTTACTGGAGTGAATTCTCAAACGACCAACTTATATCGGCCGCGCCGGTATGCTTCACCCACTTCCCCCCCAAATTCCCGAAAGTGCTTCTAAATTACTGGCTGTGTCCCCTTTTGAAGCGTTATCTTCTTACAGCTCCCAGGATGTAAAAAGAGATTTCATTCCCCCCTTGATTCCATAGATTTCGACATCTGCGAGGGTTATTCTTTTACCCTCTTGCAGGCAGACGCGCCTTAGAAGTGTGAGGAAGATGATAGAAGAAAGGGGCCAGTTGTGTCAGAAGAGAGTGATCGGTGAGGGTCAGGGCTTCTTGGTTTCCCTTTTCCTTTCCTCCCCCTTAAACGTGAAGGCGCTACCCTTAGTCCACTCTCCCCCCCCCCTGCGATAATCTTTATTCCCCAGCCCCTTTCACAGGGAGTTCCCCTTTTAGAAAAAAGCTTCTCTGCCGTAGGGGTGTTTTCCTTTTGGCTTCAAGATAGGAGTCGTCGCGGGAAGAGCGCCAGCCTTTCATATAATAGACTTTTTATGGCGCACGCCTGGCGCGAGAATCGGCTTTTTTTTTTTTGGTACGCATATGCACAGAATTCCTCCTGAGTCAACGTCCCTTCCTAGAGGAAGGGCTAGCTTTTAAGGAGGAGATTTTCAGGAGAATGGATGCCATCTCCACTTTTCTTTAGGACTGTGATCCGCTTCTTCCCTGATTTTACTACTTTCGTGGGTCCCTGCTCCAATTCACTCGAGACAAGAGACCTTCTGCTCCCCCTCCCCGCACTGGACCATTTCCCTAACGATCACGCTTTCCATGAGTTTCATGGTGAAACCCTTTTTCGGAAAGAGCGTTCCTTTACGCTAGCACTCGCCAGAAAAGCTGCTTATGATTTTTGTGTGAGGCTCTTTAGGTAACCCCTCGCTTCATACACGATCTTCTTTAGCTCTCCGAGAAACCTGACGCCAAGACCAAAAGCAACGGAAGACAAGGTCTAGTACCACCTCCCCTCTGCCTTAGAACCCTTCAACTCCTACGCTACACCTTGATCTCTTCTATCCCGGTGTTGTGTGGAGCTCCCAAGAGTCCCCCCTCGCCAAAAAGAAAGATACCTAAATGGAGGGCAGTTGAGAAATGAGGTTCTCCCAGAGAGCGCTCCATCTTTTTGCCCCTTCTTTTAACTTTCCCTTAAATCCCGAACTGCGACCAGTTTCGAGGGATACCTTTTTCGCGTACCCGAGTCACACGAGACCTCTCCCTTTCTTCCTGAGAAAGGCCTTCCCCCCCTTTTCGAACCCCTCCCTACGGAGGCTTTGGACAGGTCCTAGTAAGACTCCTCCCGGTCTTTTCTTTGGAAATCCTCCGCTTCCCATAAGTAAGGCCCTCGAAGAGGCCGACTTCCTGCCTGCCGCGGGGCTCAGTCCCTCCCCCAAAAGCCATCTCTCTTCCGAACATTTGCCCGCACGCGATGGAACCATCTTTACTCCCCTCGAACCCTTTGTTCCCCTCCTCCCGAAGTCTTCCCGCTCTTCCTGCGCCTTGTGACCCCGCACGTTTCCTCTTGTGCAAAGGCCTTTTTCCCCAGCGCCGCCGGAGTATACGAGCGCCTTCCTTCTTCCCCTCGTAGTAGAAAAGGGTCGCATCGTACTCGAGCTTGTTACTTCTTTTTTTCGAAGATGGGAAAGGAAAGATGTGTTCCCCCCTTTGAAATCTCGGACGGGAAGAGGACCCCTCCTTCCCCTCCTATCCCATGCGGTGGGGGTGGCGGCGCCCCTTCTTTACGCGGTTTAATCTTTCTTTCCTTTTGGGGGTCCGGACCGCGAGAGTACCGATGGTCTAAGGGATCGAAGAGAAGATTCCTCGCCTTCCTTTTTTTTTCCCCCTCCTCCCTTCCTCATGGGCAGCATATCGGGTCTCTCCCCTCTTTTTTTCGGGAATTATGTTCCCTAAGAATAGGAGATGGTTTTCTCCTGTCTATTTTTTGGTCTTTGCTTCATCTCGCCGTAGGCTTCAACCTATTACAAGAGGAAGAAGCGAGCCAAGCTTTTTATAGGAGCATGTGCTTCCCTTTTCATTGCCTACCTCCATAGTGGCAAGGACGAGGGGAAGTATCGCTCGCTCCCTCTTTCTTCTCTTTTCGCCCCGCAAAATCCTGTCTACCCAGCTCCCTTTTTTTTTCCCGAACCTTTCGCGACGTTTTCCTTTTCCTAAAACCTAGTGCCCTTTCTTTGCGGGGGTAGGCCTGATCAATTTCCCCTTTTCAAATTCCGGTAGAAGCTTCTTCTTTTCCCTCTGAGGCGCGATGCCTTCCTCTTTCCGGAACCCCCCCTTTTTTTTTGAAGACGTTTCGAGAAACAGATATCCTCTCCCATCCTTTTTCTCCTTTCTCGAAGATGTCAGGAAAGCACTCCCCCCCTTTCTCCCCTTCCTCTTTTTCGAAGAGAGTCGGCCACTCTCCCCCCAACTCCATGCTTTAGCACGGTCTCTAAAGTACCTTTTCCTCGAGCCAGCCGGCCCCATTTCCTCCCTTTTCCTTATATCGCTTAGATCAGGGCGCTCCCCTCCCTCCCCTCAAGTCCCTTGCCTTTAGCCCGAAAATATGAAGGACATCACCTCCCTTCTTTTCGAGAACTAAGAGGTCTCTTCCTTTCTTTTTTTTTCCTGCCGGGGGGACGAGCAAGCCGTCTCTTCCTTCTGACGCCCTCTTTCTTTTTCCCCCTCAGGACGCTGGCGAAGAGAAGGATCGATTCCCCCCCTGTTCCCTTTATATAGTTCGAGAAAGGGATAAAGCCTTCTTCTTTGCCTTAAGCGCTGATTCTCTTTTTTTTTTTCCCCGACTGGTCCCTTCTCTTCGCTTTCACCGGGATCGTTGAAGATGAGGGTAGTCCCCCTCCGATCATCGCCGAGGAAAGGAACTCGTCGAGTAGCCTTTTTCCCCTTTCCGGTGCAGTGCGCGCCCATCTGTCCCCTTTTTGCAAAAGGTATCATCTCCCTTCTTCCTTTTTTTT
>Ga0179593_1418791_pt1 | contig 11881 bp, 7 predicted proteins | sample CZODoug2_1_08_16_FD_185931 | JGI IMG/M metagenome (GOLD analysis project Ga0179593, IMG submission 185931) | Vadose zone soil fungal communities from Angelo Coast Range Reserve, California, USA - CZODoug2_1_08_16fungal (PacBio error correction) | ecosystem: Environmental > Terrestrial > Soil >... | reverse complement strand
GTCACTAACTATTTTTTTCAATTCACGCTTTGTCCTCTTCTTCTTGCCTCCCAGCTCTTTCTCTTTTTTCGCGATTGGTATGAGGACTCTTGTCTCCATCGCCTCGGTTTTCCGGCGGCCCTCCCTGGCCCTTCCTGTTCCTAGGGGAAATCGCACTTTTTCGCTTTTTCCCTCCCTCCCCCCATCCGAATCTTTGGTTTCACCAATGTTTTTTCACGGTCATGCGTGGTCTCGAGGTTGGGCAATGGACCCCACGCGATTCTTCTTTTTGTTTCCCTGACTTGGTTAGATACATCCTATTGTACGTCTCACTGAAGACTGGGCCCCAGCCTTTTTTTCATTTATTGTTGTCTTCGTGCTCCGCATTGCCATTCCCCCTTGCAGATCTCTCATCGCCTGCTCGAGGGTGATAACCACCTTACTGTAACTCTATCGGACTTCCTTGTGCTCTGACCCCCCCCCCTTCCTTCAATTTCTTCTTTCCCTTACAAACTCTTATCTCGGACAGATTGAGATCCTAGAGCTCTCGTACTGCTGGGTCCTGCCCTCCCATTTTTATTTGTTTTTGAAAACCTCCTCGTTTTCGCCACTTCTCTCCATTCAAACCCCCCCCATTTCGATTCTAATGTATTGCCCTTTTCTTCCTCGGCTCAGCGGAATTGTCTTTCCCAGAAGTTACCTTACTTTCATAAACACCTTTCCTTAGGTTAGAATTTCCATATGTCCTTCGTGATGACATCAAACGAGACTATACATGGCGCCCAAGGGTTCCCAAACCAAACCCGTACTCCCATGCCTGTGCCTGATCACCAGAGGTCCCTTCTTTTCATCATACAACCCCCAGAAGTTACGGTAATGCCATATTTCTATGCTATGGAGATTTCCCCCGAACCCCTCCCCGCTAGCCCCCCTTGCGTTAGTTTTCATTAAGCCCCGGAAGACTGAAAGGGCGATTATAGACAACCCACTTTCACCCCCACGATCTATACTTTACCCCTATGACCCTCCCTTCAACCCATTGTTGTCATCAAGTAAGAGTAAGACGTATGCCGTTCTGGTTTGTCTGTTTTAGGTATTATCCTGCGGTTCGATTCCCAAAGCTGGTCGTTTGGATTGATCTTTCTCTATGTTGTCTGGCCGGCTCCGGTGTCAGCCGTGACCTGCTGACGTGCCGTGACACGACCCTTGAAGGTACTTTTCGTTTTTTTCTGAGTGGCGGCCACTTTATCAATGTAGAGAAGGTCCGGCGGGTCTCTTGCATACTATCCCTCTCCCATCTCCCCCCCTCCTTTTTACTTACCCGGTCATCGGTCACCCGATGACAGTGATTTTTTTTCTTTCTGAAAGGCTTTTCCCCCCACTTTTTCCCGAGACCTTTGGAAGAAGAGTGGTTATTTGATTGCTGCCTGGAGGGTTGAACGGTGGTGATTTTCTCCATCTTTTTCAATGGGAAAAAAGTCTTCTCTTTTTCTTTTCCTGGAAATGAGGGGACATGAACAGCATCCGACGGTTCGCCCTAGTCTTTCCTTTTTTCCCGGTTGGTAGTCCTTGATGTTTTTCTGTTCCCCCATGCCCCGAAAAACCATGCCAAGTTTTTCTTCACTTCATCTCCCCGTTTTGAACCAACCGTGAGGTAGGGTAAGTTTCGATCCCATCCTACAGGGTCGTTCTAATGCCTTTGGATTCTTGATGTCCCTCTATGAGGCCCCCCCCCTTGTCCTCGATTCTTAGGTTTGAGTGAGAAGACGTTTCAGTAAGCCTTCCGCCTTCTCTTTTTAGCAGGCGCGGTTGTCATCTCCACCCAAAAAACCCTTCCTAAGCCACCCCGTTTTTTTTCTGGTTGAAAAGGCCCGGCTCGCAATGGACTCCCCGCACAAGTTTCCCCTCGCCCCTCTTTTATTCGGTCTGCTCGGGTCCCTCCTCTTCCTCCGGTCTCAACTGCTCCCTAACCGATCCCGGTCGTCCTTCTTTATCGTAAACCTCAACTTCCCCCTGCGATCCCCCCTTATTCCCCCATAGTACTCAGAATTAAGCCGGCGAGGCTTTTCTTCAATTTTGAAGACCCCCTCCCCCCCCCCCCCCACACCCCCCCTTTACTGAACCACCTTTTCCGAAAGTAAGTACGCTTTGATCTTTTATATGTGAAACGTGACTCCTTTTTTTTTTTCCACGCTCCTACCCAGTCTACAGGCACCCCCTCTTTGAGTTCTCCCCTTTAAAGATTGAACAGAACCCGCTCCTGAGGACTTCTTTTGCTGAGAGTATCTTCTTCCCCCCGGGGGAACCCTGCTCTTTAGGCATCTGCTGAATCTATCGTGGTCTATCCGAATTTTGCTTTTTCGCTCTCCCCGATCTCTCGTTTTGAGTTACTTAATTCCATACCCTGGTGGGCAAGGGCGTAAGAAATTAACCCTTTCTTTTTCCGGTTTTTCAGGCAACATAACAAAAGTCAGTGATTCACTTCCCACCCCCCCCCCCCCCGAGTTCCCGCTTCCCCCCCTCGCCTTCCTTTTTTTTATTTACATGTGATCCTTGGGGTTACTTCTGTTTTCTCCTCGTGGGAGGTTCCACTAGTCCCCCCCCCCCTCCTATCATTCTCCGACACCTTCTTTTTTTGTGCTATTGACGATGCCGGCCGTATCGAAGGAACATGAGATACTTCAGTTTTCTGTTCCCCCAGTGAGGTCCTTCCGACCTCTTCCAAGTCTTATGCATTGGTTTTTCCTATTTGTTCTCGGCATCTTTTCTCAATGATAAAGCGGAAAGTGATTTTAGTCCGTTTACAACCGACTTCCTTACTCCCTGCCTCCTAGCCTTAAGAATAACTGGTTTTCGTCCCCGTTCCTGTTTGCCCAAACGCCCCCCCTCTCCCTTTGCCACCGGAGTTTCCGAGGTTTTATACCATTTTTATCGAGTGGGCTTTGGTCATGATGTTACAATGGAGAATTTACATGCCCTCTATAGTCTCCATTTTGCGGCTGCTTCATAGGAACTGCGCAATCCTTGCTTTTAACTTTCTTACTTCTGCCGAAAAGTAACAAGACCCGTTTTTTCAAACCGTTTTTAGCACTCTTTGCCTCCTCTTTGTTCTTCCTTCCATGACCCGAGTCATTCTATTGTCATATCACCAGACCTACAACCAATCTGACCCGATGCTCCTTTAGAAGTTTGTACTCCTTCTTCCCGAGGCGTGGAAGTTCTTCTCAACGTTCCCCTCAATCTGGTGGGAATGGACTCACTTTACGGTCGAAAGTCTTTTTCCTCCCCCCCCCCTGTGTTGTTTTGCAGATCGTTTCTGTTTACCCTGCGACTTTTGTTCCCTCCCCCTTCTCTTAAATGCACCCCGGTCCAGAAAATTAAGGATCTGACTTTTCTCTTGGCCCTTCCTGCTGCTCCCCTTCTTTTTTCTTATACTCACTTTTTTTTTATCTGATTCTCTTTTTGAAGACTTTTTCCCCGTTACGATGTCGATTTGCCCCTTCCCTTATGTGAGAAAGGTGGGTTAGTAATATTCTTTTTTGCTTCTTCCCAGAATTTATGATTTACTAGAATAGTCTTTTCCCCCCCCCAAGGTTAGACCAGACTTCTCCCCCCCTTTTTTGATGAGGAAATTACCCTTCCGTGATTACCCTTTTTGAAGGAATTGCTTTCCCCCTCTCTTCCTTATGCCATCCAGTAGACCAGCTTTGATCCAGGCCTGAGTTCGGTTCTTTTCGTGCTCTTTTGCCCGACTGAACAGCATTCGAGGCTTCCCCCCCCCAGCCTTCCTTCCGCCGTCCTTTTTAACCCAGGCGCGGCCCTCTAGTTTGCTGCTATTTTCTTTCATTTCTTCCAGCTTAGAGACCCCCAAAAGTTATGGTGTTCTTGAACTCACCCTTTCTGCTCTTTCTTGGATGGACTCTACTATCCCATTTCCTTATGACCTTTTCCCGATCACTCTTCTTCTCAGCCAGCATGGCCATCGAGAAAATCTTTTTCCGTTTCCCTTCTTTCCTCTGGAGTTTCCTTTTTCGCACTTTCCTTTCACGGCTCTTTTGAGTAAGGTTTCCACCTTTAAGACGCCCGCTTTAACAAGTTTTGCGAGCTCAAACTGTTCCCCACTGAATCCTACGTTCACCCAAGCATACTTTTATGCCCGTCCTATCATCTTTGTTTCCTTTCGTTCGTCAAGTCCGGCTTCGTCCTATCGCTCCTTTGCCCTCTCAAACGTCGGAATTTATTGAACACAAATCTTATTACCCCCCCCCTTCCTTTTCTTTGCCTACATCGTTTTGTTCATTTCTCCCCATTTTCTGAGCAAGTCTTCTTTTCCTGATCCCCGCCCCAAAAGGGTAGACCCTTTTCCAGGCGTTCCCTTTAACTCACCTCCCTCCCCCGATAGCCTCCAGAGTCCCCCGCTTCACTAGCTACAAGCCTCTTCTTCCCGCTGAAGCCCAAAATTACTATATCATTCTTTTTTTCCACTGTTCCTTCCCTAGTATTCCGTTCCATCCTTCTTTCTTACAATCCTTTACCTCTGTTCGCGGCATCGCCAAGTTCCCTGACCAGGTTTTTCGGGAAGTACTTTGTCTCACCCCCTCTCTCCCCATTCCCCCCCCAAACTCGGCCGTCTGCCTTACCGTACTTGTGGTCGAGAACCCGGTGCCAGGAAATGCGCTCGGTCCCTTTCCCAGAGACCCACAATCTTAGTTCTTCCTTGAATTGCCCGACTTGAGCCCCCTTCTATATTTTACATACCCCCCTGGTATAGGCTTCCGGTCGTTGGACTCTACTCCCGGATTCCGAAATTCCCCCTAGTGTCGGCTCATTCGACCCCCATTGCGATGTCCTAGTCCTCTTAACCTTGAAGGTCATGTGGGGTTGGTTGAACATTATTTTTCAAGGTAATTTCATCTATTCCCCACGACCTGTCAGGTAGAAACGTGTGGATCATTTATGACCGCTTTGACGTTTTCAATCCACCCGTCCTATCTCACGTTCTTCCAGTCTTTCTTTATTAGCCCTCTAAATCCTGATCTTCAAACCCCCCCTTCCTCAAGCCCCTTTCCTCCCTGGGCTAGTCATTGTCATTTATATCAGAATTTAGTTTGCGGTTCCTCACCTCCCCTAACAACCTCCCCCATACCGTTGTTGTCTATTGCTCATTCCCTTTTCGCCTTGGTTTTCCTCTTTTCATAACCTCCACAGGACAAAAACTGGGATGATTGTCTTTCAGACCTTCGCGCAAATGAGTTCACTTTTCCCGCCAATCCCCACCAACTCTCGAGGGCTTTTTTGTTCCCTCAAACGTTCTTTCTCCCCATCCCCCCTTTCTCATTCCTCCCTCCTCCCACTAAAAGACTCTTCTTCCGCTTTCTCATAGGGGAGAATTGGATAGGAGTCTTTCCATCGTCTAAGGATACCTACGCTACGGCTTTCGGTTCAGCCTCGTCTGTCGCCCACGGCACACGCCTTTTCCTCTTACTTTTAAGAAAGTGGCCGCCCGCTTCATAGTAAAGGAAGGCAGTGTTCGTTTTGCCTTTTTGGGAGCCGGCACGGCTCCACGCATAGCACAGCCCCTTTTCTCCTTAATCCAATAGTTTTCCCCTCGTCTGCCGCGAGTCTTTCTGACTCCCCAAACCGTCACACCCCCCAGCAAGGCTACGGGTCCGCTCAGGTCCACCTCTTCTTCATGGCTTGTCCGAATGAGGGTTCCCCGTAGAACTTTGGTTCCATTTTTTAGGCCGTGTGAGTGTCCTTCTGCGCTGCCCTGCCCTAACTTTTTGCTCGCGCTTTTCGTGGAGTTTTGTCCGTAAATACGCCATTAAGTCTCGCTCGACTTCGTTTCCATTCCGTTTACCTTCTGCGCTTGAGTCGGCAACCCCCTACTCCTATGTCTCCTTTTGTGGTTACATTTCAACTGTGCGCCAGTCGAGACTGAGTCCTGCTGTCTCCGTCTCCTATGTCTTTGACTATTCCCCTCGGTACCTAGACAAGCATACTCTTGGTCCGCCGTCCCCTCTTTTTTCTTTACAGATTTATTCCGGCTTGCCGCTGGCCTCAGTTTCCCCCCTTCCTGTATAAATAGACATTTTTCCCTCCTACTTGACTTACGTACTCTGTGATGTCTGTAAGCCACCAACCCTTAAGTCGCCGTGGTCAGCAAGACACGACTCCAGATTTCCCACGGCATCGGACCTTTTATCTTTACGGTCAAAGCACGTTCCCATCTTGATGCATGGGCAAGTGTCTGCCCATCTCTCCCAGCCATCCCGTCTCGCAGTTTCCACACTTCTCCTTGTTAGAACCTCAGGTATGCTTTGCGAACAGCTTACCCCTCTCTGGAGCAAGGAAGACCACAATTGTCTTTGAGGCCGGTCTTTGCCCCCTTTTATTCATTGTACCCTTCCCCCTCCTCCCTTGTCTCGCGGACGGGCCGGTAGGTGACACCTCCACGAGAAATCCACTCCTGCACCCCTAACATAGGTCTTGGTCCCCACCTTTTCCTAAACACCGACCCCTTAGCAAAGTCGTGAACTCATTTTTCCCCGTCCCAGAATTCGGATTTGGATCTTGCCCCCCTTAAAGATCGGCCCTCCTTTCACCCCCCCCTCCTTACCCACGAGTCCGTCATTGCCTGTAAAATGATGATGATTCGATTTCCCCGAGGCCTATTCACCTTGCGCGCCTCTGATGTACTTCCCTTTCAGGTGTTTGCCACAGGACTTCTTACCCTGAGCCACAAGGCTACAGCTGATTTATCTCCCTCGCTTTTTTTTGTGTGAAGACCCTCATCGCTGTCTCTTTTTTGGGCTTTCAATGGTTTTGCTTCTTTCTTATCTCTCTTCGGCAATCTTTGTTCGCGTCATCGTCCTCTTGGGTAAACCTTCGTTAGGGAGGTCCCCCCCCTCAGGCAATTTCTTGAATTCGGGACTCCTGAGCTCGCGCATCGCACCTTCTTACTTTTTCCCTTCGTAAATGCTGTTTCCACCTCAGGTCCTCACCTTTCTGGTGTTTCGTAAGGGGTGCAGACAACTTTCCGGCTTGCTTGCCCTGATGTTTCTTCACCTTGCCCTTAAGGTTCCCCCGCCCCCTTTGTTATGTGCCCATACTCATCCTTTTCCACTAAGTCTCCCCAATGATTGGTGGTCTCGTTATATCGACCATCAATCCGTGCAGAGGCCACGAGCATTCTCCTTACTAGAGGTGTCCCCCCTCAGAACAAGGGAACCTTACGCTTCCGGAGCTATGCCGGACCCACTAGCCATTTCCCTCTACGTCTTTGAACGGCCCCAAGGACCCAATCCTAACCCGCGTCCGTACCTGCTCTACGAGCCTCGTTTTCTTGTTCAGTGATGTCCTAGAGGCAATTCCAGTTCTTTATGTCCTTGCAAACTACCAGCTTCCCTCCGATGCCAACACAGTTCGTCTCCTATATGATTGACCCAATTCGACCAGGAGGCTCAATGACTTCCTGCTGTGTCCGACGCTTCGACGCTTGTTTTTTCTCACCCCACAGTAGGGTTATTCCGGCGCAGGATGACACGGCAACCGGACCTTAAGATGGATGAACTTGTCTTAACCAACCAGTAGACACTTTCCCTTTTCTACCAAGAGGTCTTCGACCCTCTCCCCTACTCCCCGGTCACCTGCGTCGAGAGAGATGCTTATTTTTAGTTTTCAACGAACCCCCCCCCCCTCTTCCGGCGGCAGACCACAAATGGTGGATTTGGCTTCGCTTTCATTCTAAGACCTTCGAAACCCATGTGACGACTCCCTCTTCTTGAACAATCATGTTCTACTACCAGGTCCCCATTTCCCGTCGCCCCTCCTTCCCTCCGTACGGCTTGCTTTTTTCCGTGGTAGGTATTGACTCCCTTGGCCCATGATTTCCTAAACCACTTGGTCGTTTGGATTGTTCTCCCGAGCTGGATGCCGATGCTTGTTCAGCCAGCGGAATTCGCACGCTGTCAAACGGACCCCCTCGGGTGGACTTTTATTTGCTGACAATTTCTTAACCTTCTGACTTTTCTTTTTTGTCGTGCGCATCCTCGAAACGTTCATATTCCGAATCTGACCTTCGGTCCCAGAAGGAAAGTGTCCCTGAAGTCCTACCCCCTCGCGACAGCTGTCCCCTACCTTTTTTTCTTTTTTTTATTTGATTCCTGATTTTAAGTTCAGGGTCGAAAGATTTTCCCCGTTTCAAACGCCCTGTCGTCGGTGCGGGTACAGTGGTTGAAGAACGTCACTCCCGGGCGGACGACAAGTATTCATTTACATCATTAATTTTAATCTCCCCTTGCCTTTTATGGAACCCCCTTCTTTATAACCCCCGAAGAAAATACGTATCCCTGACCCAACCTGTTATACTTCTGTTTCTCTTGGTCACGGTTAGTGCTTTCTCTTTCCATAAATGTTCGGTCTACTGCCGTCCGGTATTCATTCGAGAAATCTTATTGGCACCCTTTTATATTTCGACCCGCGAAATTTCTCCCCTGCTCCCTATAGATGCCCCTGTTTATTTCTTACACTTAGGTCATGGCGAACGAAAAACCGTCCCCCCCCTCCTTTCAGACAATGGAACCCTGCAAAGATGTACATCCTCCCCAATCCAAGTTCTTTCCGTCGTCTTTGACTCTTCTTCTGTACGACCCTGAGCACGAAGAATGATTTCCCTTCTCTCTATCCTCTTATAGGTCCACTCTTTCCTGCCCTTCAGACTAACCCCATTTCTTTCCTAATATCGAGTACCTTTTTCCTTCGCCTGACTAGTCTTTTTTGAGGAACAGAGCCTCACCGCTTCCCCTTAGACGGAATTGACAAAGGCCAATTGTCCGCTTTTGCCCGAGTTTTTTATAGGTCCATTTTCTTGTTTCTGTGTAACGAAACCCTGGTTCTCAGATAGGCCTGAAGGGAGTTTACTTGCACGTTACGCTACCCCCAGCGGTAAACCTTTCTTTTGTGATTGTTAATCTGAGGGAGAGCGTTTGCGCCAGCAAACGTTTCCTCCCCCCCTCGCTATAGTACTCTTCCCCTCGGACTTTTGTAGATATTCGGAAGGTCCCTATTTGGCTTGACGCGGTCGCTTCACCTTCTTTAATCCCCCGGTTCTTTTCAACAGTTTTTTGCGGGGATTCCCCTCTCAACCAACTATCTGAGACCAAATCTCTTCTCCTAAACCCCCCCCAAACAAGAGACCCAGCGACACGGAGCAATATGGTTGCCCCCCCAATTGGTCGTCTCTTCAATAAGCCTCCCGCGTTTTCATCCTCGAAGCCAAGCTCGGCTCTCCATTTTATCTTTTTGCTGCTTTACGATATCGAACCGGCTATTCCTCTGCTCTTCCGTGTTCAGAATCCTTAATTATGGGATGAAAGTAGGATTAACTCCTTTTTGAAAGAGTTTTATCGAGATTGCTTCGCAACCTTGATTTTTTTTCACCTTGGTTGGGGGTTTCCTTGGCAAGTCTATCCTTCTCCACCCTCACTCTAAGAAGCCTCTCCCCTCGACGTTAGACCTTTCCTAACATTATAGATCTGCCTCAATCTTCGCACCCCGATGTCAGAGTTTTTTTCCCCCCCCATTTGCGTTTACGACGCGGTGTGTTAAGCTGTTCCCCTCAAGGGAAATGCTCTATAGGCCCCCCGAGCGAGCGTCTATTCCCTAGACCATCCGCCTTTTTTGTTCCTCGACGTCTGGCTGCAATCTTTTTTCCCAATACTGAACACCCCCTAGCGCAACTTCCTCCTCCCTGTTTGTTGGCTTTTCCCCCTCCTGCCTCTCCCTTCCCTCGCTTTTTCATCATTGCAGCCGGATCCGCCCCCCCTCCCCTCATCGACGCGGCCGCCCCTCTTTCTGACTTGAGGTGTTTGCCCTCTGCTTTAGCATCGATTTCCTCTTCCGCCAGGATGCAAGTGACACTTTCTTTTTTTTTTTTTTTCCTTCCTCATTCACGACTGTCTTGAAGTTTTGGAGAAGCGCTTTTTTTGACTTCCTCTTTTTTGTTGCCCCTTTTTCTCCCTTTCTGGACATTTCTCCAAGACCTTTCTTTCACTGCCAAAGGTATCCCCTCACAAGCTTTAAGCCCTTTTTCTCTCCCTTTTTCTTCCCAATTTGAGCCTTGCCGGCTCTCCCTTCTTTATTTTAATCACTCCCTACTTCGGTTGTTTTTTTTTTAGTGAGATAGTGTGAAGCCGGCTGCCTCCTTTGTCCGATTAGATAATGACCTAACTTGAGCCCTTTTCTTCCTCTCTCTGTGAGAATGTCCAGAAACCTTGGGTAACCCTCCCTTCCCCTCGGCCCCAAAACACTCGAGCTTCCCCTTCTGTGATGATTTATTCCCACTCAAACGCAAGCTCGTTTTTCACTTTTATCCTGAGATAAGAGTCCCCGCTCTGACTTTTGTGACCCCTTTCCCTTCCCTAACCGAGGTCGGCAGCGTTCGATTTTCGTTCCCCCGGCGGGCTTCGCAGGACCTTCCGGTCTAAGGCCAGGCAGTCAACAGTCCTCGTCCCCATCTAGTGATGCCTTTTTCTTGGTGCCCTTTTTTTTCCCTCCGTGCGACAACACCAACTGCACCTTTTTGGTGATTAATTTCCACCCGCGACTTTTTAGTACTATAGCATTTCCAGGGAGCCAGGTAAAAGCATTACCCCCTCTCTTCTCCAGCAAGCATGTGATGCCACTCCGCCTACGTTGGCCCGTTTTCTTTTCTCATCCCCCCTCTTTGCGACCCAGTTATTTCCATTGTCGGCGACTTCTCCGCGTACCTGTGCTCTAACATTAAGACGCCCCGCTTGAACGGTGCGCTCCTAAGCTAACCAGACTTCCCCAGGTAACACTTCTCTAATCCTACCCCCCTTCCACTTTTCTGAAACCCCTACACTATCATCCAATTGCAGGTCTAATTTCATTTCATCCCCTCCCTATCCCCCTTTTGATGAAAGTGTTTCTTAACCTTCTTCCCCCCCCTTCCTTCCTTCGTTAAAACGATCATGACTCCCCCAGTTTCCCCCCTGGTGGCCTATTTTCTTAAATGTTTTCCATTGTAGTACGACCCCATCTGCTTCCCTCCTTTCTTTCGATGTTCTGATCAACGCCCCAAAACCTTCTTTTACGCCCCCCCCCCATCCACGTTCCTGTTTTCCATCAACATCTTCAGGCCTCACTTATAAGATGGCCCTCGCTCCCAATGATATGAAGCGCAGACGATAGGCTCGTTTTTTTCTTCCGTTTGGCCCTGACCTCCCCCAGACCATCAGATTACTTCATGCCCGCAATGAATCGATTTTTTCGCGTCTAGTGAAAGCCTGACACGGTCTGGCCTCTCAAGACAATTTTTTTCCTGAAACCCAAAGCCTTCCCCCCATATCCAAAACGGTAGCAAGGCTGACGGAATGGCTTATGTTTCCACGCGGGTGTAGCCCTGCTTCCCCTCTGTCCCAACAAAAGCCTCCTTTCGGCGGAAGGTGCCGATTATGACACCACTGGGACGAAAAGGTGAAGGCCTCTTTTACATCCTCGCACTTTCCGACCTCCGTTCCTAGCGTGGCGCTTCCTTTTTTTCCCTACAAGCAGCCGTCGTCCGAGTTTTTAGTTTTTTTCGAATCAAGATTGTCTTGTCAACGTTGCCCTTGCAGTCACCTTTCTGCCACGTAATGAAGGGAACCCCGTTTTTTTTGGAGGGAGTTCATGTTCTGTCAACCTCCTTTGTCCGGAAATTACCCGCCCCTTTCTCCCATAGGACGGGTTTTTTGCGAGTACTTAGCACTCCCGCGTATTGCCACCGGAATACTAACGCGTTTCCCCTCCCCCCCCCCCCTCATCCGGGCATTCGCCCTCCCCTTTGGGAGGGCGCCTCACTACCAGGCCCCGACCCCGACCAAAGGGGGTGAGCAGGGAG
>Ga0179593_1265947_pt1 | contig 11881 bp, 16 predicted proteins | sample CZODoug2_1_08_16_FD_185931 | JGI IMG/M metagenome (GOLD analysis project Ga0179593, IMG submission 185931) | Vadose zone soil fungal communities from Angelo Coast Range Reserve, California, USA - CZODoug2_1_08_16fungal (PacBio error correction) | ecosystem: Environmental > Terrestrial > Soil >... | reverse complement strand
CCAGGGTTTCTCCATTTTTTGTTTAGTTTTTATAGGTTCTGTCGCGCCGCCTCTTGGTAAGCGGGCCAGCGGTGCCAGGGTCTTGGTTTTAGGTCTGATGTAAGCGTTTGTTTCCGCGTATAAATTGTGTTGATGGCTTGTTCAGGATTGGTGTCGCCGCCTTGACGGCTTTTTTTCCCAGGCACCGGACCCCCTCTCCTTTCTTCCCCTCGTTTTGCAACTCCCTTCTCAAGCCGCCCTTCAAGTACAACATTAGAAAGAAGGAGGCCCGAGTCCTGCCACTCTTTGAATTTGATGGAAAGATGCCTCCGGCGACCTCGAAGGACATCGCCCGGTATTGCCCTTGCTTTTAGGATCACCCCCCCCCCCGACCTGCCGCGGGTCTTCTTTCGAATTGGTTTGCTCTCTATAGATGGAGTTAGTTAATATCGAGAACTATCTGGCTCCTTGTCGAAGGAAACTTTTTCCTTTTATTTTCTTGAAAGGTCCCCATTACAATCTGGCCGGAGATCCTCAAGGCAAACCACCCAGTAGCCTCACCTGCGCTTGGATTATGTTGGATGACTTATACAAATAGACCTCCCCTCTCGGACCAACCCCCACCCCGCACCCCCCCAACCTCGAGCTTTTTGTTTCGGAACGTCCTTCCCCCCCATCTACCCTCCCACTCCTGCCCTGGCCAAGCCGCTGGGTGCGTGAGTTCGCGGTTGGGCTTCCACCCAGCTATATCTCCGGCCATCAGTTACAAAGATTTTCCCTCTCCCCCTGTTCACGCCTCTTTCCCCCGCCAGTTCAGCTATCGGCCGGAACTCCACGCTTTGCTCGACAGGACAAGAGGGCAGCTCTTCCCAGTTATCCCCCCCTCTGGCTTCATTCCTCTCTTTCACGCTGCAACGGGTTCTCCCCGGCGGCTTTCTGGCGTAACGTTCGTGTTTTTTTTTTTTTTTACTCACGAATTTTTTCTTCTTCCTCCTAAGGAGCCTTTTTTGGCCAACGGCCTTCTCCTCTTCGGCCTTCATTTCACCTACAGAACCCTTTGATCCAAGCAGAATTTTTTCTCCCCATATGACAGTTTTCTTTCGGCATAGCTTTTTTCCCGGCAAATTCGGAATCTTCAGTACGACTTCACCCGGACCTCTTTATGCCCATCGGAAAACGCCCAACTTTTCGTGATTCGGAAAGGCTCTTCTCCTCTATGTGGTGCTTCTTTGGGGTTTGTATTTCCGTTTTTTCCACTATCAGTTTCTGAGACATTTGCAGGGACAAATAACACCTATCGGTAAACTCTTCAAGGTGGGACCTTTCTCCACTTACAGTATTTTTTTTGCTTCCTCCACGTTGAGCTCAGAACGACACACCTCCTAAAACATAGTTTTGTGTCCGGTACCTTTCGACTTCTGACAACTTCATCTTCTCTGCCTTTTCTTTGTGAGCGCGGGAACTTTGTTTTTGGGGGGTTGTTGTTTTTTTGGTTTGGGGCATTTTTTTATTTCTTTTTTGTGGGGGGGGGGTTTTTTTGTTTATACCAACTACGCATCCCGCTCTTTTTCTTTTTTTTTTTTTCATTGTCTTATCTTCTCTTGCAGGGAGAGGGTATGGCTAACATTAGTCGGGCGCTTCCCCGCTGCCTGCGAGTTTTCAGACACCTGCTCTTCCACGACGGCATTTTCTCAAATAACGTTTTTTCCTCTTCCCCTCAGAGCACGTCGTCGCCCTCGTGCTCTCCGCGGGCCAACCTCCTTCCCCGTCTCATAAGAGTCCGAGCATCGGGCATCGCCAATGCAACGAGATCACCCCAAAGTTTCCCCTTCCCAAATTTTCTCCCCTCTTTTACTAGATCACGGCCGGTTCTAGAGACGCTCCGAACCTAGACAATTGTCTCCGATCCCAACACCAAGAGGGCTTTCGCTTCAACGAATCTTGTTGTTCTTAAGGGGAGGCCTTCCCGAATCACCTAGCAACGCCCCCCCCATCACGTTTTTTTGACTCCCCCCTTTTCCGATCGCTTGCTCCTCCCCGAGAGGAGCCCTTCCCCCCCAGTGCCGAACGGTTCCTTTACTTTGTCTTCGGAACACGATGATCTGTGCGGGTCGGAAGCAGTCTTTTCGGTCACGCTGCTTTTGAAAAGGTGATTTTTGAACACTTTGTTCCCGGTTAGACGGTTTGCGCTTGATGAAGAAGGGGCATAACGCACTCGGACCCAGCTCTTTTTGACGTTCGGATCTCCAGTTGAACCAGAAGCCCCCTTCTTCTTCCCTTCGGTGCCTCCTTCCTTCTTTTTTCCCCACAGTGTCCTTCGTCCGTCCCCAGAAAGACGAAGTCAACCCGCTATTCGCGAACCCCCCAACCACGCTCACCAACGCGCCCCCGACGAACTTCCCCCCAACCCTCCACCTACGCCTTCCCACCCCTTCACCCCTGCGGTGGACCCCCCTCAAACCTGAGACTCCGGTCCCCCATGCTGTTCTAAGACTCCCCGATGGTCCGACTCGTCGGGGTTTTTTTCCTACCCCGGGGGTGCCTGACGCTTGATAATACTTCTTCTCTCTTATCTTTTCTTGTGAGGAGAGGAACGTTTCCGTGTCAGCAGTGGCGGGCCCACGGGGTCGTTTCAACCCTTCTTTCCCTTCCCCCTTGGACCAGTAGGAATTTTTTTGCATAGGTCTCCTGTGGGGCGTATCGTGCTTGTAGTGGTTTTTCTTGGTTTGCTTTTTTCTTGTGTTTTTGTTTAGAGGTCAGGGTTTTTTTTTGCTTAGTTGTTGCGCGTGTGTTGTTGTTTAGGCGGATATTCGGGTTTCTTTTTGACTTTGTCTGTGGTGGCCTTTCCGTTTAATGCCCATTGGGAAAACCTCCATCTTCCTCCGCATTTACTCCTCTTTTGCTTGCGGTGTTTGGCGTTCTTCCGACTTCGTCTTGCCGTCTTAGGGCGTGCTGCTGCCCTTCTTCCTCAGGGTCGCTCTGCGCACTCCCCTCCTTTTGGGGATCCACTTCCCCTTTTCAATCTTCAAAGTCTCTGTCTTGTCCGCCGGCCGTCAGTAATGATGTTCATTTTTTTTCCTGACAAGTCCCCCCTTGAAACCGTCTTGCCCTTTTGGGTGCCGGCGAAGAATTACGTATGCCGCCCCGGAATTCCGATCGTTCGAGAGGTGCGTCTTATTGTGTGATCTGCGTCTCTTGTGATCCTTGCCGCCGACTTTTCACACGGACCTTTCTTGCTTGATCGCCGTTTTGTTGTTGGATAGCTTTTTTCACTTGCTTATCCTTCCTTTCTCCCGCGCTCTTCTTGCGATGCCCCTTTAGGACCTTTTCCGGGCGCGGTCCTGCGCTTTTGATGATCTCCGTTGGACTGGCTTTTTTTCGATTCGCCTGGACTTCGGCTTCCCTCCGGAGTGCCCATTTCCTCAATACGTCTCCCGACGTGGACGCGACGCGTGCCGACTGCCTCGCTGTTGATGGCGAAAGGTCCAGCTTGCCGTCTTTTTTTTCACTGCAGGGCTGCGTCAGAAGGCGCTCTCTACCCTTTGTAGATGGTTTCTCCCCCCCCCTATCCATGCCATCTTTAGAATCGCCCACCCTACCTGTGCCTTGTTATTTTTCTCCTGGTAGTTTTGTCCCCCCCTTTTCGCTTCCCCGAAACGCCCGCCGGATGCTGTTCACAAGTGTCCCGATCAGTAAAGGTCCCGTCCCGTTCCCTTTGATGGTGTGGAGATGATTCTTCACCCTTTTTCTGCTCTTCCACCTTACATTTCCGGTTGATCATTCCACATGCTTTTACCGATAGGTATGATTTTTCCCTGCAAATCGGCTTCAGTTTCACCCAAGGATCTTTCATCCTCGTCCCTCGCGCGTTTTTGTTTAATTTTCACCGCCGCCGACCCCAGGAGTCTCGCTCTGCCAGCTTAGCGCCGGCCTCGAACGTGGTCGTTTAAGATGGTCTCCCCTACCCCAATTCCTTTGGTGACTGTTCGTATGACGAGCCCTTTTGAATTGGCCGTCAGCCCATTGACCGCCTCTTTCCATGTCTCTTGGTTTTTATTGTAGTGTTATCACTTTGTTTGTCGTCTCATCTTTCCCGGCCGTCTATGCTGCGCATGCCTTTTGCGCCAACCGCCATTTTTCCTCGAGGACCGCCTCCCAACTCTTCCCAGTTTCTCTTTTATCTTTCACCCAGACTTGGCTGTCTTTCTTAAACGGTTCATCGTCTTTAATACGCCTCACGACCTCCCTTGAGTTCTGTGAAGCGCGGCCGTTTTCTTCTTCCCTTCCTTTGCCCTCTTTCTGCTCTTGAAACTGGAGGTTGGCACATATCGTTTCCCCCGGTTTCGAGCGCCGAGTGTCCTGTTATTTCCGAATCCCTTGGCGCACCACCCTTCCTTCCCCGCCCCATTCTTTTTTCAAGGCCTTCCTTTGATTTCTCTGGACGCCTTGGCGAACCGCCGCACCTGTTCAGTCGATGGGCTTTTATCCTCGTTCGATTTTTTTCGCACTCCAAGTCCCTCCACTCGCCTTTTGATTTAGAAGGTTTGTGCTGTAGCTTTTTGATCTACGAAGATATTCCTTGTTTGCCACGCCCCCTCCCCTCTTCAACCCCCCCTTTTGAATCCCGGGGCCGTCCGGTTCTTGCTACTTCGCTATTGATCGTTTCTCGATCCCCTCCCCAATTTTGCGACGTACCAGCTGCAGGTCGTGTCCTGATAATGCGCTCCTGCTTTTTTTTGTCGCCTTTAGAGGTCGTTGTCTTCCGCGCAAGACGGCCCCCAATGTCCTTCACTCTGGTACGCCCGGCTTCTAGGTTTACTGGAAAGGCGGTTTGTGTACTGCGTTGCAAAGAGGACTCCTTCTTTTGGCCGGGATTTTTTATCATTCAAGGCCCCCCCCCTTCTACCCAACCGGAAACCCCCCTCCACAGCTTTTTTTTCGTTTTTCCCAAGCCGCTTCATCGACTCACAGTACCCTTGCCCCGATTTTTTTCTTACGAGGGCCTCGACAGCATGCCTGAAGATAACAATTTACTCCGCAGCAACCGTTCTCTGACCTTTTTTTTTTTCCTTATCAATAAGTGTTGTTTTTATTTTCTCCTTTATTATAATCTGTCCTCTGCAGTCTAGTGTGATCTTCTGTTCCCCCCTTTGGAACAGAGGGAAGGCTTCCCTGGTTGACTTTCTTTCGTAGAGACTTTGTCTTCGTATTAACTCTTATTTTTTTGCTCGTCCTGTTTGTAGCTTGAATTATGACGATGTTTTTGCCCATTTTCACCGTTGCCCTCTAGTAGTACGCTTTTCAATCATTTACGTCAAGAATTTTCACCTTTTTGAGCAGCCGGTTCATCCCTCTTTCTACGGGGACCGTCCCCCCCCTTGCCTGTCGGAGACGAGTCTTTTGCTCCCTCGAGGCGCCAGCCTCATCTGTCTATAATTGTTCCTGTCATCCTTTCCATTGTTTTGGTTCCCCTCCTTTTGTTTTTCTTCGAAGATCTCCTTTGGTTTTCCTAGCGAGCAACCCCCTGTTTGCCTGCCTCATTTAAAAGTGCTTTCCGGCGGTGGCAAGCCAAGTCCATTATGGCGGATATCCCACCCCTTCCACAACCCTCCTCCCCCCTCCAAGGCGCTTTCTGCTTGTTTCTTCAATCGCTCCCCAACTTGCCAAAAACCCACCCCCCCCCCCAAACAACACCCTCACCCCCAAGAACCCTCACCCCCCCCAAAACCCCCCCCCAAACCAAACCACCCCCCCCCCCCCCACCCACCCCCCCCACCCACCCCAAACCACCACCCAACCGTTACGCCATGTGCTGCGGGTCTTTTTTTTGCCCCAATCTTTCCCTGACCTCCTTCATTGGTACCACGCTCCTTGGGCTTTGAGTCTTGGTGGTTTGAAACAGATCAGATTTTTTTTCTCTTTTTTTCGTTTTCTTGTTTTTTTGTTGACCATTGTTTTTACCAATCGGCCGACCGACACACCCCGTTCTGACTATGCCCCCAGTTAAAGTCTTTCCATTCTCAAAGTAAGCTTTCTTCTTCACGCGGCCGAGCTTCAGGACTCAAGTCCTTAGTAGAGGATTTGCTGCCACTTGGTCCTCCCTGGCTTAAGTCTTTACCGCTCCGGTTTTTCGTCTCTCTGCTGTTGCCTTTGTTGTACAAAGATCCTGCCGTTGAGCATCTCGGCGACCTTTTCCCTCCTACGCCCACTAAGGATACATTCTCGATCCATACTGACCATAGCCATGCTTCACTTATTCTTCTTGAAATTCTGTCTTCTTCCTTTTACCGTCCTCACAACGGAATTTTTTCTTTTCTTCGCATCATTCGACCAACCTTTCTAGGAGTCTTCGACTGGCGAGCTTCTGTTGGGGGCTCCCGTCGGTTTTCCCCTCTTAAAAGATCCTTTGACTACCCCTTTTTCCCCATTTCCCATCTTTTTTAAACTTTATTTGCTGGTGGTAATCCCCAGACTTTACTTTGGTTATTTCCATACAAGTTGTCCTTCAACGACACCTCTCAACCCCCTAGTGTTTTACCCTTTTACCTTTCTCTTCTCCCTGGAACACTTCGTTACGGCTGGCTTTTGTGTTTTCCTTTTCTGACGTTTCCCCTCATTCTTTAAATAACCTTCCTGTTCGGCAGTGATTTGTCCCTATCGATCGCAGGTGAGTGAGTGTCATTACCAGACATTTTTCCAATTTTTGTTCGCGGCTTCCTTTACTGCCTCTTGGGTAACTCTTCCCCAATCGTTCCTTTCGCTATTAGTCCCCTTCAAGAGTCGGCGGCCAGTAGTTTCCCTGGATGTATATCGGGTTCTTCCAGACTTCGTCCATCAGAACCAGCGTGCTTGCTTCACCGCATGTCATTCCCCCTCGTTCCTACACATTCGTAAAGGCAATCTCACCTGGTTTTCTCTATGGCAGAACTAACTTTCGTCCTGTATGCCCTCCTTTTGTGTCCTACTACCCTTCGTCTCGAGAAAAACAAGCCGGGAGATTTTCCCGTCTTCCCATGCCCCAGACCGTATTTCCAGATTTCAGGCGGTTTTTTCATTCCACCTCAGTTTCCCCCACTAATCCACTCTACCTATTTCACTTGGTTCCGTCAATTTCCTCTCTTTTCTCCACCTCACCCAAGGGATCCTTTTTTCTTCATTTTTTCTTCCCCCGGAACCCTTTGACGTTTCGGCGGCGGCAAGACTGACGTAACCTTTTTACTGGTTATTCAAACAATGTTTATTTAGAAAGGGGAGATGCGCTCTCTCCTTTCCCTCCTGTTTAATCTCCCCCTTTCCCTTTATCCTTCTCCATAAATCCTTTTTCCCCCACATCACCCGCTTTTTGCTTCCAGTAGTTTTCGCTTCTTTTTTTACCAGGCCATCCTTCCCTTCAAAGAAACTTCCTGAACCCTTTCCACAGATTCTGCTACCCCAACCCACCCCCCCCTCCCCCCCTCTTTTCCCCCAAACCAGACCTCCTAGAACCCCAACCCCAAACCGACCGACGCCACCAAGCTTACACACATTCCGCCAGAATCCTCCTTGACCCCCCCAATAGCCTGTCTTCCGACCCTCTTGTCCTCACCCCTTCTTTTTCCCCTCACCAGGGTTTTCCACGCTCCCCCCATGCTCCGACGGTCACTCCTCTCCTCCCGTTGTTTTGTGATGAGCCCTACCCCTGGTCATTTTCCAGTCTGGCCCAAAAGTTCCTTCCCCCCCAATCCCTCTTCGGAACCCTCCCTTAGTCGGTATCCTTTGATTTGGTGTCCTTGGATTACTTCCCTCGTGTCGTGGTTTGTAGCGGTTGTTGTCATTCTTTTTTATTTTTGTTCTTTTTTTCCCCTTTGGTCGTTTTGTTTGGGAAGGCGTTTTTGTCGCCTTTTTTTTTGGTTAGGAGGATCTGATAGGTTTTTCCGTCTTTCTTGCTTGTTTTGCTTCCTTCTTTCCCTTTTCCTTTTCAAACCCCCCTGCCTTTCTGATCTATCTCTCCGCTGTTTCTTTTCTGCTCTCTTCTTGCTCCCCCTTCGAGATGGCTTTTTTTTTAATATTATGAATCCCAGTTTGGTCGCTTCGGTTCTAAAAATCCCTTACATTGGGATACCCCTTGTCCCCCTTTACAGTTTTCCCTTCTCAATTTTTTGTACTCTTCCCCCCCGGTCACGTTCATTGATGTTGACGTTACACGTAACTTAACCTTATGCTTTCCATTGGGGTTCTGCCCCCCTCCTTCGTTTCATAGACCAGACTCCCTGATTCGTGCTTCTCTTGAGTCCTCTTACTGTTCTCTTTGCTCTTTGGCTTATCCTCCAAGAACATCCGGAAAACCTTGCTTTAGGTTTTTTTCCCCTATCGACCCCCCCCTCTCTTTTGGGCTTCCCTTTGAAGACACCCTTTATTTTACAATTCGGGGTATGTACCCCGTATGACTGAGTGATTCTGCAATAGAGGTGAAGACCCCCCTTTGGGACTCGTTTTACCTTTTCTAATTTCTTTCTCCTAGTTGGTACGTTTTAGTTCTTATGACATGAGCCCTTAAGCTTTTTCCTCTTCCGGCTCTTGCCCCCTCTTGACTTCTCCTCATTTATCTCCGTCTAGCCGTCGCGTGCAGATGTACTAGATTCTTATGGTCCCTCCAGTCCACTTGATTTACCACGCAGGGTCCATCTCGCCTCTTTTTTTCGTCTTGCCCCTTTGTTTTCCGTCAATTAAAATCTCCATGTCCTCCTCCTAGATCGGCCACCTCCTCCACACCTCTTATTTTCGAATTCGTAGTCTCTTTGGTACCTTTCCTTACGTTGGAAACGCATCGGATACGCTGCCAGTTGTTATCATTTTAAAAGTTTTTTTCTTCACCCCCCCCCTATTTTTCGGATGTCGTTGAGATTGCAACGTGAGGATCACTCTTTCGTTGATCCTCTTCCACCCCCCCCCCCCTGCTCGTGTCACTCACATTTATGGTCCCCCCCTGCCAAGGTTCAAGCTTTCGGGGACCTCTTAACCACGCAAAAACCCGTCTTCCTTTTACGCCCACACGCCGTATTTTCGTAGCTCTGCCAGGCTCTCCCACGTCCATCGTACACCCAACCCCGGTGGACCGATGGCCGCAGAACCCAATGTGCTAATGACCTTTTCATCAAGAGCCTAATGGCCCTTTTTTTCTTGGCGCGCTTTCCTTGCTACTTGGTCCGGTATTCTTTATTCGTGTTTTCTTTTGCACTTCAAGCCTAGATGGTCAGGCTTTGGCCAACAGCCCGTCCTCGTCCGCCCCCGCACCAAGATCCCCTTCTTATTCTTTTTTTTTCCACCGACTTCTTTGTGAGACCAAACGGTTTATTGTTTAAATCATCGAAGCCCTCATTGAGGATTTTCCTTCGGCCCGTGTAAGGTTTGTAGTAGCAAGTTCCTTCTGCTTTTTATTAGGACTGGTTTGGCATCTTCGTGTACCTGGTTTGCGATTTGTTCCGTCCTGATTGCCGAACGCTTGATGTTTGCGCACCACAAGATACCTACCTCCCGGCCCGAAAACAGTTTTTTACCAGTTCCGGCTTTCTTGAGATTGGCAGCCTGGCGCCAGCCGTTTCCCCTGGGACCCCGAGGGGCCGCGCGTTTTCCGTTCGATCTTTCTAGACTCCCCCCCCCTCCTCCTCGCATTGGTTTTACGGTTGTGGGTTGATCTCCGCCACCCTTGGGCTGCCCTGTCACCCCTGCGGCAACGCCGGTGCTCTGGCCGTCTTATATTTTCTTCGATTCTTCCGCCCCCAAGGCGCTCGTTATTCAGCCATTCCATTCGCGCCTTGCACCCGCGGCTTGGTCTTTCTTTATCAGGAGCATGCCCAAGGGCAGGCGATGAGCTTTCGAGTCGCCTTGATTGGTCGCCCGCCCGTCCAAGCAAAGCTTAACCCATGTTGACATCGAGTTTACTGCTTGTTCATTTCTTTGAAGGGCGGGCCGATCTTGCGTTTCACCTCTGCCCACGTCTCTTCCTTTCCCCCTGTTGGTTAGATGGTTTTTCACCTTCGTTTGCGGGCCACCCCCTTGGACACAACCATCCCAGAGTGAAGACTGCCAAGCCCTTCATGGACTCAACCCTACCTTGCCCTTGATTTCCCTTCCCGCTGGACGTCCCTTGAAGAGACACACTCCGACTCCGCCGCAATTCTTTCCAGAGTAGATTGGGTCCTCTACTCTCTTTTTTGTGCGCGAGATTCCTCATTTTGGTGCTTCTGCAGTCGTAGGGTGAGATTAGGAGTTTTTCCTTTTCCCGCGTCCGGAGGTCCCTCCCCCCTGTGCAAATGGTATTTTGAGTACGACTAAGGCTTTCGTATTACCTAGTTATGTTTCGTCTTTTGGGCGCCCGCCGGGAAGGTCGAGCACCCCAGGAAACTTTTCGTCGAATTTTTCCGTACGGGCAATCCTTATGTTTTCGCCTGACTTCCAGGTCTGCCACATTGTCGCCCTCTGGAACTCGATAATGTTACGCTTTGGCCTTTTGCGACGCAGACCGGCTACTCTACTCTCCCATCCCGACTTTTTACTGCCTTATCCCCCTGACACTGAAGAGGTATTTGCTCGAATGGGCGTGCTCCTTCGGGGTCGTATCTTCCTGCGTAGCCCCTCTTAGACGGTGCCTGATTACCGTTTGCCTGCGTCGGGCCGTTCCTTCCCCCTTCCCTTGGCCTTGAGATAAACTCCCCTTACCCCCACAGTCCGCAAACGCAAAGGCGAGGGCGGTTTGCGGAGAGGAAAGGAGAGCCAAGCGAGGTGCACCAATCCCCACACAAAAACACCCCTACCCCCCCCCACCAAAAACTTACATCACACTTTGACCTTTCCCGGTGGTCTTTTTCGCTTGGACCATTCTTCAAATTCTCAATTAAGCGGCCTTTGGCACTTCCTTGCTACGTGTCGTTCCGATTTTTTGGTTTCATCTATCCTTTCCCCTTCATCCTTCCAACTCGGCTCCTCACCCCAAGTAAATTGCCTACTAGACAGTGAAGAGATCGCAGCGACACGTTCAGATTGATATCTTCCCATTTTGGTCCGACTCTGACCCTTGACTTCACAATGGCTGTCTTCCCTGGTTTTTCCCTTGCCCCTTTTCTAAAGGCGGTAGTCTGGGTCCGATACACATGATTCATCCCTCTTTTTCTTAGGATTGAGTCTTTTCTTTTACAAGGATTGTTATGTGAATATTGTCACAATGGTAAGATAAAGACTCAGGATCCCCATACATAGTCCAGTTCCGTATTGCGGTCCTTTCTTCGGCCCCTTTCTGCTCTCATTATCCCTTCCTTTCCTGTCCTCCCTTGACACGCCCCCCCCCGTTTTCAGATGCTTGATTTTCGCCCTGGCAGAGCCCCCCGCTGGGGGCGTCGGTCCCTGCGTTTTTCCCGTTCCGCTCCCACGATCCTTGCTGAAGACCACCCTCCCCCGTGGACCCCACATATTCCAGGTAAACGAGCAATGCTTTCGCCAAGTTTTTTTTCCCTCGGTGGGCCCACTCCCCTTTCCTTTATAGAGAACGACACCATCCCTCAAATATTTTTCCCGTTACCTTTAGATGCTCTTCCAACGGCCATCTATCCGGCGTTTTTTTTCCGTTTTTGCGTTTCTCGGTACCCACACTATCCTTCCGAAACATACAGCTATTGCGTAGGTGGCGTCTTTCGTTCTGTCTTCTAGGAAGGGATAGTTTTCCAGTAGCGCACCATGCGCTTCGCTCTGCGCGCTTTTCTGGTCACGGACGGCCCCCGTTCTCCTCAGCGATTGACCTGCACCTCTGTAGGAGTCCAGTCCTTATGGACGACTGACTACCTTTTGGGCAAGCCGGGATTCGAACGCTCTTCGTGCGCAGCCCAGGCATCAGCCCTTCCAGTAAACTGCGCTTCCCTAACCACTGAGA
>Ga0179593_1255579_pt1 | contig 11881 bp, 12 predicted proteins | sample CZODoug2_1_08_16_FD_185931 | JGI IMG/M metagenome (GOLD analysis project Ga0179593, IMG submission 185931) | Vadose zone soil fungal communities from Angelo Coast Range Reserve, California, USA - CZODoug2_1_08_16fungal (PacBio error correction) | ecosystem: Environmental > Terrestrial > Soil >... | reverse complement strand
CCCTCTTGCGATCAGTCTCCGTTTTCGCTTTTCGTAGAGTCTTATTTAAAGCTGCTTGCGGCGTTGTTTCGAGGCACGCCCGGGGGTGACCTGTACTCTATGTCAGTGCGCCTCCAAGACTGTTCATTTGCCCCGGGTTCGCGCTGCATGTTTTTTATTCTCCTCATCAACCACGGTGCTCTAACTTATGATTCTGCTTTCTTAGTTCATTTTGTTCTTTCTGAAGATTGCTTGAGGTTCAAGACTTTATTGCGTCTGCTTGTTTTTTGGATTGCTCTGGTTTCAGCGAACTGGTAAGCTTGTTACCGAGGATGTTAGGGCGAATTTAACGAGCTCCCCTTCCTAAAAGTATTCCTCGCAATGGCCTCCCCTCCACTTCTCCTCACCCGACAGGTGATTACGCCGATGTTCCTGACTGGACGGCTCCCCTTTCTCTGGAAGAACATGGGTCCTGACCGTCCACAAGTTTTCTTTCTTTTCTAAAAACGTTTGGAGAGGCCCGGCTTCCCCACCCCGCCTCGCCTTTTCTCTCACTCGCTTCCCACCCCTTTCTCCCAGACTGTCTTAGTAGTAATCAAGCGTCCAGGCGAAAGTTTTGATGCCCGCTTCTTTTCTTGCTTTTCCTTAAATAACCCGCGCGGATTCCTCCTCTGCGTTGCAACTTTCCCCGTTGCCGCTTCAAATTAAAAGCCCCCGACGCCTCACGTCCCCTTCTATCTACTTTCCAGCTCACCCTCCTCGGTGCCATCTTGCTCGACAAACAACTCTTAATCAGCAACGCCTCCGGATTGTGTCCTATTGTCGCTGAAACGTAACTTCTCTCTTCAGCCTGTGATGACCGATCTCCTCGGTACCTCCCCCCCCCCCCCTTTCCTCACTCTTCAATCCACTTAAGAAAAATTTTTTGCAACTTTGTTCCAGGCTCACATTTCCCCGCCACCCCTCTTCCTCAGCCCCCTTTTTTTTCCTTCCCTACCCGCAGAACTTTTTTCCCCCCTTGGCACCCCAAAAAAGAACCTCTCCTAACCCCAGCAGTGCCCCCCCCTTTGCAATTTCCCCTACGAGCTCCCCCTCTGCCTCGCCCAACCAGGCCATTTTTCTTGCAATGGGCATCGACCTTCCTTCCCTTTTTCCTTTTTTCCATGCTTCCTTGAGATTTTCTCTACTCTTTTTTTTTGTTTTGAGCGCTTGATGCAGTCGTGCTGTTTTGCTGACCCTTGTTTCACGCGCTGTCCCTCATGCCATTTTCGGGTGACGAACCCCTCCCCGGTCTTTTTGGCGCTGTGTTGCGTGTTTCTGTTGCAACACGGAAGTTCTTGCCCGTGGGTAGGACCTTTGGATCGTGTGGGTCATGAAGTTTTTTGCCCGCGTTGGAACACTTGCGCCTTTTTTCCCTCCCCCCCAACACACCCCCACCCCCCCCCAACCCCCCCACACCCCAACACCCCCCACACACCAAGTGCAGATCCCTCAACCCTTTGTTTAGAGGTTTTGCGGTTTTAATCAATATTTCGTGCAGGGCATTGGCGTGTTTCCCCATTGTGCACATTTTCGGAGTTGCGAGACTCTTCCCTGGTCTCTTGCCCTGTACTCGTCTCTCGGTTTTCCCCGGGCTTTACCTTGGAATACAGCGTGATTTTGTGTGTCCCCCTCGCCGAGTGCCGGTCCGGCGTGTTTTCGAGCAGGTGTTTGTTTCTGGCCTGCAGCACGGAGTGTGCATTTTTTTTGCAACCTTTAGAAAGGTCTCTTTTTCGCGAGGCGGCGGTCGCTGGTTCCTTGGAAGTGGCTCAATTATGTTTTGTTTGAGCGTTGCCCTTCGATTCCGCTTTCCGTGGGCCTGTTTTCAAGCCCGTCCACAGTTTTTTCTGTCGGGACGCTTGTGGCTCTTTGAATCCTCCCTTTTTGGCTAGGCACGTGATGAAGAGCTTGTCCGATAACCCTAGCGTTTGTTGTTGAAGCCACGTTCCACGTTTAGCTCTCGTGCAATTCTTCCCCCCGGCTCAGGGTCTTTTTTTGAAGTCCTCTTTTCTGGGCTTTCTCCCTTTTCCTCTCTTTATGGCCATTGGAAACACATGGTCCGTTTGCGTGCGGGGACATTTGCAAGGCTTTGACTTTCTCCAGCTTTTTCCCAGCTACCTAGTCCTTCTACACCCGGCCCTTTCCTGATTTTGAGAGGACATCCCCTATTTGCCCAGGCGAGCCTCTGTGTCAAGTCTTGTCCCCCCAGCCCCGATTAGTTTCCCCTTCTAAAACAGTTACCTTCTACGCAGATTTCAGGAGATCTTGGACGTTGACTCCCGGTTTGCATTGCTTCCGACGCCACCTCGTCGAAACCCTTTTTCCAATTGTTTGTCTCCTTGACTTTTGGATTGCAGGACCTTTATGCTCTCCTTTTTCCTCGTTTTACGCAGAAGTTTGCTAGCTTTTTGACACTGGTGTTTTTTCCAGGCGTTGACTTTTTCGCACCTAGAGTTCGACGTTTATCTTTTCCTTTTCAACAACCCCACGATGATCACGTTTGGATGTCCCCAATGTTCCTCCCTTTTCTCGATCATCTGAATGCCCGGCTCCCCCCGACGTCGTAGAGTCTCTTCCCTTCTCGGTTGCCCCTAATGCGTTTCTGACCTCTTCTTTCTTAATTTTTGTTACCTACCAGCTCTTTTTTCCCCCCCCCCCCCGATCTGGTTTCTTTTTCAATGTAGCAGGGTTTCTGTATTTTCCAACTTCGCACTGCTTGGGCCTTTTGGACCATCTACGTTCACTATCCCGCTTCTTCTGTCACTTTTATGTTCCAAGGACCTTTTTATTCGGCCACCCAATTGCGCAGCATGGCGCGTACGTAATTATCACGAATTGGTTGCGAGAAGTCCTACTTCGTTGACACTTTTTAGCCGTTGCTGGTTTGACCCCTTTCCCCCTACGCTGACCGTAGATCTTTGCCCGGTCTTTTTTTTTTTTTTTTTTTTTTTTTTTTTTTTTTTTTTGTTTGAGCTCTTTCGGACTATTCTGCCGGCGCTTCCCGTCAGTCCTCCAAGCAGTGATTGTAAGCTGTACTTCCTCCCTTCCGCCTACCGCCTCTGCTTTGCTTGAACTTGCGGTGTGACTCCTGCTGCGAAGGACTTGCTTCCCGCGAACCACCTGTTTTTACAACCACAAGTGTCACCGTTTCTTTTGTTTGTGACAGCCGCGAGCTTCCTGTGAGAAGATTTTCCCCTGGCTCCCCGATCGGCTGCTGTGGCTTTCACGCCTGCAGTGTTCATTTTCTCCCCTGTAATAGGTGCCTCCTTATTTTTTCCTAAGTAACTGCATTCCTTCACGGACTTTTGAGACCCCCGCGCCCCCCTTCGTTATAGCTATGGACCCCTGCGTTCGCTTACCTTGATGTTCTGCGACGAATAAGTGACTGGGGGTGAGTATCGATTGTTGGCAGCTCTGCGTGTTCGGCCCCCTGGTGTTTTTGTTCTGCTGTGGTGACCGCGGGGCTATAGCAACCTTCATCGATATTAGTGCATGCCCTTCGGGTACGTGATGCTGAAAGTTCTCTTAGACTGCCCTGTGGTTGCGAGTTGCGGGCTCCGCCTTTTCCTGCCCTCCCTAGCTCCCCTGCTGCGCGCTCTTGGTCTCATGGGCTGCCGTTCACTTTTCTTCTGTGGGATATCCACACAATCCGTCAAGCATAACTGCCCACGACTCTTTGTTTATCTCTTCCTGTTCCGTGTTCTTGATCTTGATTATGCGGTCTATGATGATTCCTCGCTCTTTTGGGTGATAACCACCTCTTGTCCACTGCATGTCAATGATAACCGCGCTCGCTGTGGCTTTTTTGCGTTTCAGTGCACTGCCCGGATTGTAAACGGCGTAGTATCCCTTTTTTCCATTCAGCATACAGCATCTCCCCTCTTGACTGTTCTCCACGGTTCCTCTTGTTTAACTCCCTATACTTATTCTATCTTTTCCATCGTGCACTACCCTTTCGACCCAACCCCTATCTCCCCACGCGCATGTAAGCTGTCGTCTCCCTTGATTCTCCACTTATTGGCCCTTGTCCCCCTATTCTTGCCAAGGTGTGCGCCATACGGGGGTTCAGTTGCTCAAGTCTCCTGATTCTGATGATGTCTTTTCTTCCATAACCCCGCTCGCTGACGTTGACCCTTGTTCCCCAGTCCCACGCGGCGACGTTGGGCTCACATTCTGAGTTCCGCTCAGTTCTTTTTGGCCAGGATCGCTCGAGGTCCCCCGCTCGTCACACCCTACCATTTTGCACAACCAGTGTTGGCTTTTCAGCCCCCCGTTTTTTCCGTCTTCTGTTTATTCCCCGTATCTCGCATACGTCGTTTCTTTACCGTTTTTCGTTGCTCGCCTTATGGTTAGGCAATATTTGGTCCTTGCTGATAGACTTCGCCCTGCATGGACGGAGTGAATATGAATCTACGCGGTGGCCCCTTGTTCTTTCCGGGCCTCCTTTTCCGTGTTTTGTCTCCGTTACACCTGTCCGTACTTTTTCTTTTTTTTCTCTAACTATACATGATTTTAGGTTCGGCCGTCGCAATCATAATACCCGCAAGACCCCTACGTGCGTGTTTCTGATGGATTGCTCCGCGCGACCGTCCATTTATTTTCGTCCTCACTTGTTAACCTGAGCTCTCGCCTTTTACGCTGCCCCGTTTCTTTGTAAGAGCCCCTATATTGTGCCTCTGTGTTCCCCCTTGCAACACCCTCTTAGTGCGACAAGAGATTCCGAGCCGTGAAGTAAGGCTGCCCACTATCCTCCTCCCCCGTGACGACCCTTTTCGCACCTTGAGATGCACAGACAATGCCCATTTCGCGCGACACAGAGATCCTTTGACATTTGCTCCAATCCTGGATTCGGGGGAACCTCCTGATTATTGTACCAGCGTGTTCATCTCACTTAGCAGTCTTGAAGTCTTCTTACCATTCATTTCCCTGCTTCGCACCCCCCCTGATTTTACAACGGATCCAATGTATGTATAACTTTCACGTGTCGCTTCATACCTTACTTCCCCCCTGTATGATCGCTGTGCATTTGTCACGAGCCGCCAGTGCACTTCGTTTTTTTTGACATTTGACGATGGTCATCGTGTCTTGCATGAGTGTTGTCCTCGGTGGGGAGGCTCTTTTTTAATATGTTGGCTCTCGTCTTTCCCACAGTCTTACGTCTTGCATTTTTGGGGCACAGTCTTTCCCCTCCCCTGGTATTCCGGCCTGGCCCGATTATCCCTTCAATTTACTGACCTTCCCACCTTTCTTACTTGCGATTTTGTTCCGTTCGCATCCCTATTTTCGTCGTTCCACGCTCCCTCGATGCTCACATTTCTTCGCCCTTACTCACTGACAGTCGTACAACATTTTTGTTTTTTCCGTCTGTTTTTCGGTCCCAACTTTCCATGCTTCTCGCCTTCCAGCTACTCTCGCATCCTTTCCTTCTTCGTTTTTGTTCCAGCCGGCTTTTCTCGTTACGAGACTTTTTTTTTTCCAAGGATGCTTTCCTTAGGTCTCCGCTTTAGATGCCGCCCGGCGCGTTACCCTCCCCTCGTTGTATTTCGTGATCACGTGGCGGTTCCCCGAGAAGATGCTGTAAGATTGCTACCAGGCTTGTCGACCCCCTTCCCTCTTTTTTTTCGTCACAATGCACGCAGATGACCCGGCCCACCCCGCATGGTTAAGTTCCCTTTACGCCGCCAGTGTCCGCGCAACTTTTTGGTTCCACCTGGTCTCCTGGGTCTTCGGAAACCGGTAGGATTTCATATCCTTAGCGGTGCCTGCTTTGTCTCGCTTCACTATCTTGATGGCTGCGATTTACAGTCCACTCGGGATTCCCCTTGTCCGGCCCCGTGTCACACCACCCCCGACTTTGTCTTCATCTTTCTCACTTCCTTCCCAGTTTTATCTAATTGTGCCCTGAGTCCCCAGGTTGTCAAAAGGCAAGCATTTAAACGCTTATTTCGTGTACTATTGACGTCACACTCTCGACATGACCGTACTCCCCCCGGCCCTGCGCCATCCCTTCCCGTCCTCCCGTTAAGTTGCATCGACTCCCCACCATCCCATGCCCTGACTCGCGAACCTACTTACCATCATCCTGTTCCAGTGAATTTCCCCCCTCCGATTTCGTGGAGGTCCCCCCCAGTGTGGTTGTCTTTTACTCCGTTCACGAAGATAGCCCGTTTCACTTGCGTTTTCGAGTTCCTTCGGTCCTGGACTTTTCTTTGTGTCGTGTTCTTCCCGTATTGCCTCCGGAAAACCACCATACGACTAGTCCCGTCTGTTTTCTCTGGTTCCCTAGTATTATTCCTTATCTGAAGCCTCCTCACAAATCTTCCATCGTTTTTATTTATGTGCCCAATTTGGAACACTCTTTGATTGATCCCCGTAAACACCCCCCCGCCGGCCTGCAGCCCTTCTTCAATGTCGTCCGACACCTGACCCGCAGTTCCCTTCCTTAAACACCAAGCACGTCTGCCCCCCCGGCACTCCGTTGTCCCCTACAACTTTACATACTGCACTCCCCCCGCTTGTCAAACTTATTGGCCGTGTGAAGCGTTGCCCTCCCCGTAGCATCCATTCCCGCCACGCGCCTTGCAAACAATTCTACCCCCTGGTTCGGTTCCCCTCTCTTTTCAGTTGTCCCCCCCTTGTCCTTTGCTTACTTGGCTCTCTTTTTCCCCTTCTCCGCTTGACGTTTTGTGTCTCTTCTCATTGTTTGTGCGTCCTGCAGCTGAAGGGCAAAAACGCTTATTTTTGCCACCTGACACTTCTGTTGGGCGTAGGGCAGTTGTGTTTTACGCTATCGTAGGTCTCGAAGCAACGTTAGTCATCTCCTTTTAGTATTTTTTAGTGTTCTCCCCTTCTATATGCGGGTTCCTTGGTTTTTTCATTCCTACCTGTGGCTGTTGTCCGGTGTCCACAGGACTCGCTTCACCTGTGCGCCAGGCTGCAGACGAAGTTCTTTACCGAAATGTGCTTGGGCATTCAGGGTTTGTCCTCTTGGACATTTATTTTCCATAGAAATTTCCGGCAGGCACTGGTCTTCGGCCTACCGTGTGCTTTTTTTTTACTCGCTTGCTGTCGCTTTCGACGCGCGTGTACTCGGGTTCTTTTCCATTTGGCACGAGGATTGTTGCCGGTGGTTATTCCAACCGCAGGGCCGTGATTGGCGGTCACCTCCTTTGTGCATGCGTATCCTCATTTCACTACATCCCCCCGAGATTTTCGCTTAGTAACTCCCCCCGTGCCCAGACTTCTTAAGCCTATCGTTTACGTCCGTAGTGCTGATATTGCTTTCTCTGATTTTCCATGCTTGGTGTAATTTAAAGAGGGTTGAATCCGTAGCTATTGGCGGCGGTCATGATGTTGGACGGAGACTTGCGTGCAATGTAGTCACGCGCGGGTGCTATTCAGATGCGGTTCTCCTTCGTCGTGGTTCCATATCTTCCCCCCAGTCACGAAAGGCTTCGTTCCGCTGTCTCTTATAAGTTTCCTATTTTCCTTGCGTTACTGAGCCGCCATCGTGATCTGAAGTCCGAGTGTGACAAAGAAACGTCGCTTTTTTTTCTGAAGCCATTGGTCCTCTGATCCTTTGTTTGTAGTGCGTCAATTGTTTGATGCAGCCTTTGTCTCGGACGCTGTGTTCCCCGTCTTTTCTTCTATTTGGGTGGCCAGTTCATTATCGTTACCTCTGACTCGGCCGCCTTGGTGAGCTGTGTCCCACGTATTAATCATACATTTTTTTTTGTCGGCTGTGGCGGGCTTTGCGATTTTCTCGTCTTTCAGCTGCTTCATTGAGTTCACACCCTAACCAAGCCCCCAAGCCACATAACACTGATAAGCGCCCCTTCTAGCTTGAGTACGTTCACGCATTTTCTGCAGCAATTTACGTCTTGCCTTTTCCTGATCCGTTGACTTCAGGCTACGCAGATTGCAGGCTGAAAGGTGTACAGACATCTTGCGCTCTGAGCTCTACCACTTGCTGTGTTATAAGACCAGAACTGTCATTATTTTTCAGGGAGGTCGTGAGTGAGACTGGTTACGCGGCTTTGGGAGCGATCACGGTCACCCCTTTGCGTCGTGGCCAGCTTTTTTTCCCCCCTTTTTTTGTCGACAGGTGGAGGAGTGGCCGGGTGAAACCATGCGCCATGCTGACAGGAGGCGTTTTTTTACTCCCCTTTAGCTGGCTCCTAGCTCCATCCTGGATGTAGTTTTTCTTTCCCTTGTTACATGCCCCACACGTAGGCGACCCTGGGTTTCCCCCCTGCTGCGCTGGGACAAGTCTCGGCTTTTTCCGGCAACCGAATGATCACGCGCGGAGTCCCCATTTTTTTCCCCTTTGTTGCTTTTCATGCCGGTGATTCCGTGAACCGACGTCGTAGTCAGATGCTTTCCCGTTCTCATGCTTACATAAGTGCTTCATATGATCCTGTGATCAGTTTTTAGGTTTTTCACGTACATCCCAGGGATTGTCTTTGCCGTGCTTTCTTTTTCGCGCCCCTTTGTCATGGTTTTGCTGTACCAACATGTGGTCAGTCAATTTTTGACTCCCAGGAGTTTTTTTTTGCTTTCAAGTGACAGCTGTCGTATCTTCTTTGTGGTATGGTTTGTGTGACACAGGAACTTATTCTCTATACTCGTGGAGTGTTTTATCCAATACCGCTCCCCTGATGCTTGGTTTTTCCCCTTACTTCATCCACGTGCCAAACCTTTCCGGAGCTCTCTTTTTTCTCCACTGGCGTTTACAGGATTCGACCGGAGCTCTTGACGCGAGGCTTTTTTCGGATTATCCTCCTCCAGCCCTGCGGACCCTCTAATTTTCGATTCAATTCTCGGCGCAATTGAAGTTTCTTTTCTACTCTTCTTGTTGACTCGTCACGCCGCTGTTTGAATCCGGGAAAAAATGGTGCCCCCCGCAGATGGTCCGTAGGTGGACGGGTTTCCATCGGCTCATCTTCCCAGAAGTGATTTGTGCTGCCCTGGTGAAGAGGATTGTCCGCATTTTTCATCGGGTGATTCACGTTTTTGCTCTTTCCACCGGCTGTTTAAGAAGAGATGGTGCATAAGGAGTTGACAATTCCTGAGTATTCTAGGGCACCCCCCCCACTTTGGACAAAGATCTATTTTTTTGTGACCTCTGGATTTTTTGATCATCGATTGTGCATTCTTCTATTCTTTTTTTTTGAAAGTTTTGTCTTCCCTTTCTCTTTTTCCTGTTTCCTAGGGTTGATAGCCCCCTTTATCAGCGATGATCTTGTTGATCTTTCCCCCGCGCTGATGCTTCCTCAGGGCCGCCGTGCTGCGTGCCCCCGTCCTCCGTTCACCGCGTGAACTTGTCTAACCATTGTGCCGCGTTTTTTTGCAGTTCCTTGTGATCATGCGGCGGTCTTCGGTTTCACACAGTTCCAACATCGATGCCTCTCCTATCTTTTCCCTCCCTGTTTGTTTTGCGATAGGGTCATTTTCGTTTTTTTCGGTTGTTGATAACCTCCGGCAAGCCCCGGCATGAGTCCGCTGCTGCTCGTCTCATCTTTAGGGGCACCGCTGTTTTTGAACGTCTAATCGGAACTTTTTCTCGTCTCTGCCCATTATGTCGTCCCCCCTTCCGCTTCGCGTCACGGTTCTCGCTGTGCCGTTTGCTATTTTCTCGCGTACCCTCTGAGCCTGGGAAACCCCACATTGTTTGCCCAACCCTTGCCAATCGCTGTCCTCCCCCAAAACTCCTTCCCATACATCGTCAGCACTCTCTATTCGGTGTGTCCCCTCTCCTCGTGCTGGGCCATTTGCCTGTTCCTTCTTACGTATTAGCTTCTGCCCCCTCGATTCACCGATTCCGCTATTCTTGACAAGGCGACGTTACCATCCTCTTCGCTTTCCCCCTCGCCAGCTTAGATCCTCTTGGCCCTGTTTCACCCACCCTACTTTACTTTTGTTTTTGTTGGTTTCAGCTGTTTTTCCAGCGTTTGCTTATCAGTTCTCGTTTTCGTTTAATGTCACCTCAAAGGCCCTCCTGTTTTTTATGCGATGACCCCATTCGTTGGCCGGAGATAGATCACTATTGTTATTTTTTGAAACTATGCGCCGTGCAGGCTGGCGCGCTCGCTTCCCCAACTTTGAGTCCGTCTCCAAGCATCTCGTCTTTATCCGTCCTCTCCCAAGGGGATCACTGCCACTCTCGCCATGGGTTTTTCTACGTATTTTTCGTCCCAAGGACCTGCTTGTCCCCATCCTGTCCGGACATGTGCTGCTTACGTAAAGGTTTCGCGGCAAGCCTTCACTTCTTGCAGACGATTTTTCGGGCCCCGTTTTTGACCGTAGCGGCTCTAGGAAAAGACAAGGACGCCGGTTTCCTTTCGAAGTTTTTAGCACCTTCCGGCGCCATTCCCTCTTGCTGCGCACCCCCATCCTTTTTATACTTTTGTAAGGCTCCCATCCTTGTGATCGCTTGCCACCCAGGCATATACCGAGTGGCAGATTCAGCTCTTTTCTTTCCGCACATAGGCAACCTTCGCCGAGACTTATCCCTCCTAGGTGTATGGATCTTCCCTGCTGCGAGCACTGGTCGACATTGAGAGTGCGGCGTTTTTATAAGATGTTTTGCGGAATGATACGTGCGCTATTGCCCGTGCGTGTTTTTTGCGCCTTCCTTTTCCCTTGGTAAAGTAATCGGTTTTCCTTTTGTCCCTCTGTGCAATCTTCGGCCGTGCTTTCTCCACTCCCTCCTTTGTGTCCCCATGCGCCCCCCGTCATTGCGTTACCCCCCTTTCCCCAACTTTCTTCTGCGCCCTTCCTGTTTGGCTCTGCCACACCGCTCTAATAACCCTGATTCCTCTTTTAGTCTTTGTTAACTCCGTTATCGTTCCATGTCTTGATCCACGCCTTTCATCTCCCTTTTTTCTTTGTGAGCAACGCCTTGCCTCTGGTTGTAGCGTCACTCAAAGACCAGGTACGAGCTCAGCGTAGAGTTCTACTAAGCTTGCCCCTAGCTCCCCAGGAAAATTCTCGTCGACAATGTGGCCGCCACACGGTTTAAACGAACCCTTGGTTCTCCTCCCGTGGCCATTTTTTCCCATGTTCCGTCCCCTGAAACGTTTTTTCACCCTTCATCACCCTCTGCTTTTCCCGCGGTCTTCATTAATTGCGCTGAGTCTAACCCACCCGTGTTGAGACGCCCGTTTTAACCCACCGCATGCCGATATTTTTTTCTTCACTCGTCCCCCCCCGTCTCGGTACTTTTTTTTAGTATCAAGTTTAGTCCCTATGCATTTCCACATATGCTATTTCAGTTCTTGCCGTACCCCCCCCTCGCGGCCCTTTTTCGCTTCCTCTCACCCCCGTCTATCAGTTGAGACCAATTCCCTTGGCCTCCAACTTTGCGAATCTCTTAACTCTACCTGTCTTTTTAATGCCCCCCTCCGGCCCACGGCCACGGCTCGACAATTTTGCTTGACACTCCATACAATACGCTTCACTGCGTTTTGCCTTTCAAGCCAAAAGTAAGTTTTTTATGTACTCCCCGATGAACGATTATCTAAGAGTTTTTGCTCCGAAAGGCTTTCTTCCCGCTCCCCACTGCGCAAACCCTTAGCCCGGGACTGCGCCCCCCATGCTGTTAAATATGATTCCCGACCCGTCCCCCCCTCCTTTTTTTTCTTCTTTTGCACTATCCCACCGCTTCTTGTTTTCAACGTTCCCCCACCACGCATGACGCTCTCTCGAAAATTGTAATAAAAACAACCAATAAACCGTGATCCACCTCTACGTCCGTATTTATCCTCTCTCACTCGCCACCAGCGACCAACAAGGCCGTTTTTTGTCCCCATGGGCTTTTACTGCGTTACGTTTTCCTTTTCATGCGTACGGTAGATCCGATGTC
>Ga0179593_1691232_pt1 | contig 11882 bp, 12 predicted proteins | sample CZODoug2_1_08_16_FD_185931 | JGI IMG/M metagenome (GOLD analysis project Ga0179593, IMG submission 185931) | Vadose zone soil fungal communities from Angelo Coast Range Reserve, California, USA - CZODoug2_1_08_16fungal (PacBio error correction) | ecosystem: Environmental > Terrestrial > Soil >... | reverse complement strand
CCCGGCGATCGAAGGAGGATTATCACAGACTCTTTTGATCGACTCCTGATCTCCAATAAGAAAAGAACCTCCCAGTAGGGCCACACCGAGGCCATCCCTTCCCCCCCTCAGATCCGCGCCCACCTAAGACGCTTAGAAGGTTTCCCCAAATCCTGTTTAGATGACAGTCGCCTTCTTTTCGACTCCCATCGGGCTCTCGTGAACTGGTGCGTCGGGATATCTTCCTCTTTCCCTTTTTCTGATTCGCCAGCCCTCATCGCAACCCCTCTCCCCTCCCCCCCCCTCTCCCCCACCAACATCCTCTCCCGTCCTCCCCCCATCCGCCCCCCACCCCCCCCTCCCTTGTTCTTATACCCCTTCTCCTCACCTCTTCCCTACCTCCCCTCCATCCGCCCTCCTTCTCCACCCTCCTTCGGCACCCTTCCCTCCTTCCTCTATCCCTCCCCCCCCCCCTCGAATTACCCACCCGCACTCCCCTCCACCCCTCCTACCCACCCTCATTCAACCCCCCCCACACCCCCCCTTTCCTCCTCCCCCCCTTCTCCCCACACCTATTTTCCCTTCCTCCCCCAGTCCCTTACTCTGTCCCCCCCCCCCACCACTGCCCCCACGCTCCCTCGCTCTAGTCTCCCCTTCCCCACCCCACCCCATCCTTCCACAGCACCCCTTTCACTACGCCCCCTTCTCTTCCCACCCACACACTCCTACGTACTCCCACCCCAACCCACCTCTCTCCCCTTTTCCTCCGCATTACTTCACCCCTCCTCTTTTTTGGGATCGTGGTCGCTTAAATTTTTTTATCAAAGATGAGGCTCCTTTCCCCTTGAGCGCCATTTTCTTATCATGATTTTAGAGTTCTTTTAATACGTCCATTTAAGCGGGAAGGATCTCGGATGCTCTTTTCCTCCCACACCTAGCGGTTCCCATTCTGACCCTCTCCCCCACTTCGCACACATTCCATCCCTCTTTTTTTCAGGAAGTCGGAGAGAGACTCATTCTTGTAACTTCCTGATTCCCCGCCATCCTTCATTACCCCGTCCCGCGTATGATCGGTTCCTTTGGCTTGGGGTTTAATGCGTGGTAACCTCAACATGGTCAAGCTTTTCCTCCTATCTTTAGCCTTCTTGGTACTTACCATGAATCACTTATCGTGGGGGATAGAATTTTCCCCTCTTCCGGCCCCCCCAGCGGTTTCTTCTCGTCGCCGCTTTCGCCGGTCTTTTTTTGACCCCTTTCCCCCCGTTCCCGCATTTGGTGACTGAGCCACGATTCTGGTTTTCTTTTCTTTTTCCCCCTCTTCCTCCTTTGTTTTTGTCTGACCTTGGTCCGAACCCCCGTTGCCCCAGATCCTTTTCCGTCCCCTCCGTTCCTTTTCTTCTTAATTGACCAGGTCCGCCTCTTGGCCCTTTCCCCTGCTCGGTTTCTTCTTTTTTTCCTTCACAGTGGCCACTTCCCAGAGATTAGTGTTCCCCCCCTCTCGTGATCGACCTTCCGGGCTGCAGTTTCACGACACAGCTGCTACGTCCCCGACCCCAATTTACGAACGTCACCACTCCCACCGCCGGACGGAGGCGCTCCGCTAAGTGGTCCAATATCTTCTCTCTCGACCCCTGCCGTTTCTCTCATCCCCCATTAAATGACATTTACCACCCGCGTTCCCAGATATGGCCCGGATATGTACCTTTGAAAGAATTTTCCGCGACCGGAAACCTTCCTTCCCCCTGCGTCAGCAACCCGAGTGTCCTTGTTTTCGCGTGATCGGGCCCCCCCATTCGCCCCCCGGGCCCGGTCACTTATTTCGCTCGCCCCCCAGAGAACGTCTATGCTGGCCGGTCCCCCCTCGCGATCTACTGTGTAGCGATTTTTTTCCGATTTTTTTTTTTTCGTCCTCTTAGCGTTGCCTATAGATGGGACAGCTGATGTTCCCCGACGAATGTTGAGGACCCGCGTCTGTGATTCACATTCCTGGCTCCTTCTTTCCCCCCTCTCGCCCAGACGGGCATTCGTGGCGAAAGTACTTCCAGCCGATCTTGTGTGATTTCCCTTCCCCCGTGCGCTATTTTTTTGGGGGTTTCTTCGGCGGAGATAAGGGCGAATCTGTTTACTTCCTTTTGTAGAGATCGCTTCCGCCTCTAAAACGAGCTCTTTCTTTAACACAGATCTTGGGCTCTGCTTCCGAATTGCAAGCGTTTCGCGTTTTTCACTGCCTTTGATGCCGGCCTGATCAATTCTGTAATAGAAAATCCCTTTTTCCCATTCGGCCCATGCCCGAATCTACTCCAGCTCGTCCTGGCCCCCCTCTTTTCGGCCCCCACTTCTCAAACTTTTGGTAGACTCGATTCCGGTGCAAGGAGCGAGGCGCCGAGATGAGTGTAGGTGCCTTTTCGCTGCGTCTAAACTTGTGAAGTGCCCCCTCTAATTCACCCCCCTCCTTTAAGAACTGGCGCTTGCAATGTAAGTCTAAACAAGTCTTGTCTTTCAATATCCCATCTCCTACGGCACGTTTTTCTTTTTTTTTCCCTAATTATACACCCCCTGAACTGTGAGGCCTTAATCTCTTTGGCCAAGGCCCTGAGCCGAGACCATCCTTTCCTTTCGTCATATCTTTTTCTTAGTTTAACTTATCCCTTTTTTGAGATGTTTTCGTGCACCGGAAACTTGCTCCTGGCCAGTCCCCCCAGTTCCTTCCCCAGCAGGTGCTCCGGGAGGGTGAAAGCCGACGCGACCCGACAGAATTCTCCGGGTTTCTTTCGGTCGAGCTTTCGCCCCTTCCGTAGTTGCAAACTGGGTAGCCGAATGCCGCCCTGCGTGCTGGAACCCTACATCCCCCCGACTCTTTCCCCCACGTGTTTTTTTCCTGTCTACACGACTTTCTAGGAGAATAGTCTCCTTGGCAAGTTGTCCCCCCTTCGTGGGAGGCTAGCCCCCGTTTTTTCTTTCCCAGACTCCAGTAATTCCTTAACGGATCATGATTTTGCTTTTCACATGTCCTTTCGTTTTTTTCCCACGCAATACGCCCACAGTCCGAGCCCCTTCCGCCTTCTTCTACCTGCCTGTTGCGCTGGTACAATCACAGACTTGTTCTTGATTCCATGATTCTGAGTTGCTGGCTTTTTAGTCTTTGATTTCTTAGGGCCGCAGCCTATTGCTCTTGGACCCCTTTTCTCAATCGTATTACCTTTAAATATTCTTCCCACCTTCCGGGCTTAGAATGGGTCTCCCCCCCCCCTCTCCCCAAGATTGCCTCGGGTCGCTCATTGCCATTTCTCACGATAAGAAGGACCTACGTCCCCCTTTTCCAGAAGCCGCATTAATCTCATGTCGCCCGCAAATCCCTTCCCCCTTCCCTTCCCCCCAGCTTATTCCCGCGGGTCTGGTTACTAGAGGTTTGAGTAGATCTTTTCCCGCCCTTGCCGTGGTCCAAATAATCTTTTTTTCGTGTTTTTCTTCTCTCAACTTCTTTCTTGTTCCTCTTCCCCCATTTATTCTCTCTTTTCCCCCCATGTTGGGTGTTTTTTCGAGTTATCAAACGGTGAACCCCATTTTTGGATTATAACATGCAGCGGTTGGTTGGATTGTTTGGTTGTTCGAGAGAATCCTCTCCGCACTCCAAATACCTTTTTTTTCCCCATCAGCTACTTTCGACGCAGCACCCTTCCTCTCTCGACTCCTTACCTTTTCTTCGGTCTCGTCCTGCACAGGATTTCTTTCGGATTGGAAATGGCTTCTTCGCTGACGTTGTTTTGCGTTTTTTTTGCTCTGTGTTTTTGCCCTTGTTGATCTCGTGCCCTACCTAAAGCGTCCGATGCCTGATCAGGCTTGTCCCTTTCTTTGTTCGACATTTTTCTACGCCGACCGTCATGTGGCTTATTTTTCCGACCTCTTTTACCTCTCGACTGTCGGCTCCATTCCTGCAAGATGCAACCCGGACCACCAGCAAGCCTCCCTCTATTTTTCAGAAGGACGTTCTTTCTTAAATACTCGTCCCCCGATCTCCTCCGCAATATTTTTCCTTTTTCAACGGTGGTGTAATGATGAGCCCCCCGACGGCCCCCGCCTCTCTCCATTCTCTCTCCAGTTTTTTCTGCTTTCAGACCCTCATCATCGTTGGGGTTCTCAAGCCAGTGCGTGCACCCCCGTGCCTTGCCCTCCCGTGCTCTGGCTTAAAAGGTGTGTGAGTATTTCCCAAGGCCCTTTTGTTGACTCCTAATGTTTCTTTTTGTTACTTCTCCCCTTCTTCTACGGAATGTCCCTGACCTTACCTTCTAACAGACTACCCTCTTCCTCCTTCTGCCATACTTCACACGTACGATTTTTTTTCGAAGTATCTGTTTCCTCGTCGGTGTCATTGAAACTGGTCTTCCCAGGTTGCAACTTTTAGTTTCACATGTTTTTCGCCCCCCATGCGGCCCTAGGTTCCACCGTTCGCCATACCTGTGACTTTTTTAAGACCATTTTTATGATCACCGGCAGACCGCCCCCCCTTTATAGTTCTCCCCGGCCGGGCCGTTCCAATAGTATATGATAGAATTGCCCCGTTTCTTTTGCCCATTACGACCTTTTTCCTACCAACCCCCCCCCCCCCGCGTTCCTTCTCCGAGAATTGTAGGGCTCCCTTCGCACGGCCTGTCTCTGTCCCCGGACCTTAGGCCCCCCCGCTCCCCCCATCCATCCCTCCCCCTCCGCTGCGGACCCATCTTGTTCTGACTGAATCTCGCGCCCCCCCTTCTAATTAACTCATCTCGCGCATTGGAATGTTCACACGGACTCCCCCCTCGATTCTACCGTCGTTTTGCAGATGTGTCTGTCTCTTGTTTTCTTCGAGTTTTCGCGCCCCTCCTTTTTTTGGTTCCATCCTTGAATTGTTAGAGTTTCCCTTTAGGTGATGGAATTTTTTCCGTCTTGAGTTTCCTCCCCTCGTCACGAGAAGGCATTTCTAAAGTCTTAACCCCCAGCTCTTTGTTGACGGCTCTGCATATTTTCGGGGTTGCCCTTCTGTTTTGTTTCCGCGACTTCGGAAGGCCCTTCCTTCCCCCCAAATCCCTCCTTTTTTTTTTTGTTTGCTCTCTCTTAGACCTCTTTTGACCCTTCTATTTTTTCGCCGCAGTTAACCATCCCTTGATGGCGGATTGTTCGGCGGAATTCCAGTGTTCGTTTTTCGGAGGCTACCTCTTTTCCCCCTATCTCCCCTTCCCCGAAGGTCCTCGACCCACCTGCGTTTTACATACTTGGTTTCCACCCACTTCCCCTGAGATCGCAAAGCGACCCCCCTCGCCACGCTCTTCCTCTCTGACCTGAATCTTTTTTTCCCTGTGAACGTTCCGAAGCGAGTTTTGCAGGGACTGGCGAGCACGTTCGCTTTAGACATTGTCCCGAGAGCCCTGTCCCCCCCCCTGGGTTTGTTTCTTGAATACAATGTCGTTAGAAATTTTCTCGTGATTTATTTTTTTTTCCTCTCACTTGGAAACGCGGTTTTTTCGTAACTGTCATTCTTCCCCCCGTACCCCCTTCCCTCGAGCACTACTCGATGGGGCCTCCCCCGGGTTGAGCAAGCTTACGTCCGTCTCAGCGTGAGATTCCCGGAAGCACACATTGATTTCCGGACTCTCTTTTCTGTGACCGAACGAATCTTAGTCGCCCAAAATCAGTTCAGCAGGGCACCCCCGTGGCTCCAGGGGACCTGACCCCCGCTCCAAGTCAATGACCCTAGAAAGGCTTTCGCTTTTGACGCGCCCGGCGCCTTTTGTAGTCTTTTTGCATCCCCCGGTCGACGACCCTGTTTCTGATTTTTCCTTTTTGGAAACGAGACGAGCCGGACGATTTTCACCAACTGATGTGACTCCTCCCTGCACCCGAAAGCGATGGCGACGTTCTTTTCGGAATGGTGTTGTCTTCGACTTTCTGATCCCCCCTATAGTTCCCTTGATTACGTAAGCCGTTTCTGGATCAAAGACTCATGAGATGGATCCGCCCCCCCTCGTTCCATTAACACCCCCCCTCCAGTATCCCCTCCCTGATAGACAGAGTTGCAGATAGGTTCACCCTTATCCGTCTCCCTGTCCCACCTGATGGTCGCCATTGCCGTAGTGGTTTATTTTCCCCGCCCCCGTGTTCTCAAGCGCTATTTTGTCTTCCCTGCAGAATCGTCGTCTATCCTTGTTCATAGGAGTTCCCCCAACTCCTTTTTTGCGCCGTAGAAGCCCTTGCTACCAGCTCCACGATGCTGCCATTTTCTCTTTCCCTGATGACCCGTCTTTTTTCCCAGGGAAGAGACACGAAGACTGCCCTTAGAGAATACATTCGCGTTCTACAGCCATCCCACGACCTCCCCTCTGTCGTCTTTCCCCGAGAGCTTCCCTGCGTTCCCTCCTTATAACGTGAGGTCCTTAATAGTTTAGGTGACTTCTATCCCCTTTCCCCCACCCCCCCCCCCCGGGCTGTCTTTCCTTCCCCCGGCACCTTTTTTATCTCTCTCCTCCTCGTTTTTTTTTGGTTGAGATTCAACCCCGCCCTGAGCGTCTTGTGTTTCTCACAGACAGCGGGTTTTGTCGCGACGGCGTCCACTCAACCCACCTTTTTTCTTCTTCCGGCCCTTCCCTCCCTCCGTCTCCTACCCCGCTCGACGTCGACATCTGGCGTCGAGGTTCTTCTTCCTTGGATTTCTTTGTCCATGGAATCCCCCCCCTTGACTTGAGTTCTGGGCTCGTGCCTTTCCTTCTGATGGTCCTCCCTCCCTTGCCCGACATTGCGCGGCCCATGAGATTGTCCCCTTCTTTTCCTTTCCGCCAGTCACTGGTGGCCCGTCCCCCTTAACCTTCCCTTTGTTGCTCTTTCCACCCACTGTTCTTTTGCCCTTTTTTCGGAACGTTAACCTCGGTGACACCTAACTACAGCTCAGTTTTGTGTTTGCATTTAGACGTCTTCGTTGTTTTTTTTTTTTTTTTTTTTTCACCCCTGCGGAACGCCTCCCGTTCCGGGACTGTCAGCCGCCGGATTTGCGGTCATGCTGTTTGCCAGTCCGGCCCGATTCTCCTATCTTATCCAGGCGGTCCACCAGGAAGAACCTGTAGCCAGATGGCGGTAGAGAGCCCCTGGCCTAGAGTGCCCCCACCACCAATCTTCTTTTCTACTTCTAGATCTCCGCCAATATCTAGTTTACGTGTTTACTTTTAGTCTGTATTTCCCCAGCCTTTTTTTTTTTTTCTTTTTCCAGGAAGACTGGATGAGGTTTACGGACGGCCCCCCACCCAGCGAGTTCGTCCCCCCCTTTTTTTTCAAAGACCTCTTTCCCTTAGTTTCTACACAATCGCTCCCCCGTTAGCTTATTCCCCTTCCCCTTAGGGGTTAACAGGATCCTACCGTCTAGGCCCCCATTGCTTGTTTTCCCCTGTTTCTTGGAGACCCCCCCTTACACTTCTTACCCCTTTCACGCTTCCTTCCCTCCCCCAGTTGATGAAGTTGCAGACACCCGATGATACGAAGAAACCCCCTCCACCTCCCTTTTCTGTCTTTTCACTCTTAATTCCAATCTGTTTTTGACCTTGCCTGTTTTTGTCAGTTTTCCCCCTAATCCCCTTTACGCCCAACCCCGATCCGAGTTTGAGAATGGGCTGAGCTTTCTCTCTCGCAAGATGTGCGTATCTACATTGTCATTCCCCTCCATACCAATTAGGGTAGTCCCGAGAGAGAAAATGTTCTCATCCTGAGAATTTGATGCGTTTCAAATCCCTTTAAATATAGGCGTTTCCTCCCAGAGGCCGTTAAAAATCACCCCGGATTCTACGTATTTAGCGAGACCCCCCACCTCCCGCGTTAGAGACTTTTGTGATATCTTTTTCCTGGGAATCTATGACTCCCTGAATTTGTTTTCCTATTGCTGACATCGTAGGGTTTCTTGATCAGTCCTCCGGTGTGTACCAAGCTAGTTTTAGCCCTCCCGTCCCCGGCCTCTTTGGACCAAGGCATTCAGGCCGCAACGATTAACCGACCCCGGTCACCCTCCTGTTTTTGAACTGGGCAAACCGGTTTATTAGAGTTTTTTTTTGGGGTTTCTAGCCGTAGCAGGCGATCTCATTTCCCCTTTCTCCTCAAGTTTCTGTTTTGTTTTTTTTCTTCTTGTGAGAGTTCTGCTTATTTCTCCCCGGGTCCTCGACCCTTTTCTGCACGCGTTCAACCAGATCGTGCTGCGTTGGGAGCCCCTCCTGCCCCCCGTCGCTTTGGCGCGAACCTTCTTTGATATCTGTCCCGCCCTTCCTCACCCGTCCCGATGTTATTCCCCCCTTCCTTTTGTACATTCGGCCGCCTGTACTATCCGCAAGCCCCCCGCTTTCTCCCCCCCTCACACGTTTTGTTCGCCGGAACCCCCCACTTAATTATCAGTGATCCGTGTGAACCGTGGGGACTTCCGTAGCTGTCTTCCTTGCTCCCCTTCATCGCGAAATTGTAAGAAGAGAGAAGACCACCTCTTTTGTTCTTACTGCGGTGCCGCCGACACTTCTTTCATCTTTCCAGTTCCTTTCCCTAGCTGGCCATGTCTCTAGGAACTTTGGGTTCGTACCTTTTTCTATTCCCCCCGTTTGCAATGGTCGTTAGGACCTGGGAAACGTCTTCCGTTTTGTTTCGTAGCCCTTTATTCCATCTTTCTGCTCTTCCTACCTGATGGCGATGCGCGTTTCCCCCCTCAGTCGGAGTGGGCTCCCCCCTTCCGTTTCCCCAGCAGGAATGAAAGGGGAACTCCCCCGACCCCCTTTCCAACAGCCCTTTTCCCCTTCATAGAAAGGTGACGAATTCCGTCTAATGAGCGGCTTTCGTGCAGACAAGGTCGCGCCCCCCTCTGCCGGTCGTCAAAAGTACACACTAGTTACCACCAAATGTTACGTCGAACACGACCTTTATTCTCCGAGCACCCTAGTGCCGTCGATGGGAGTGAAAACGATCGATTGAACCCGGTGGGCCAAAGGGCCGGCTTTATAACCCTCTCTGCTCCTTTTTCCTGTTACTTTCCCCCGAATTACAGCCCCCCCCACTGATTCCCCCCTTCCTCGTGTTCATTCTTATGCGTTGCCCTCGGTTTTCCCCCCCCCCACCAATCTGGCCCCTCTGTAAGGAAACCTCTGTTTCGTGCGTAGTGTGCTCTTCGACAGGCCGCCCTATTTCTTTCGGAACGAGCTTCGTGAAATATGCTCCACATGAACTCGCCTTTTCAGATGCGGACAGATGCCTGCCAGCTTTGGCCGACTTTCCCCCTCACGCGATCCGAAGCGACACTCTCCCCGAAGACGCCCCTCTAACTCTCCGTATGACAATCCTGCCTTCCAGCGTTCCCTCCCCCTCTGGGGACAGCTCTTTTTCTAGTCGCGTGCCGGGTTTCAACAATAGTTTAGTGAGAAGGATCTTAGTCCCCACAACCCTCCTGATGTATTAATCGTCGTCGGTTGCCTATATTTTAACCCCTCAATTCCCCTTTGTTTTTTTTTTTTCGAGGATTGCTAGACTCGGTCTCCCATGCCAGCTGGGTTGTAGAGATCATAAAGCTCTTTATTGGAAACGGCCCCCTGTACTTCCTCCCGATCCCTTCCACAAGCGCTTTTTACAGACCATTTGGCTGGTTCTGGCCTGGATTTCTTCCTTGAGATTCGATTCCTTCGTCGTAGTGGTCGCTCACTTCTGATTATTGAAGTGTGCTGGAGTCCGCATTTCTGATTGGCTATTGGACTTGTTTCCTTTTCCGTTTTGCGCATTCAGGGCCGCATATTTCATTTCTCCCTCTTATCTCTTCTCGCCAAACCTCCCCTCGCCTGTCGGGAAGCTGAACACTGCCACAGAAATTCCCCCGTGCCTTCTTCTCTGAACGCTTGGGTTGTCCATAGGGCAACCGCCTTTCCTTAGAAGCCTTACATATGGATTTGGCTTAAGGTACGTTTACCTCCGCATGGCCCCGCTATCTCCATTTCCTAACATCTTTCTGTTTTAATCCTCACTAGAGGGATATCACCCGCTAGGCCACAGACGCTGCCGCTCTCCTGCTTTTTTTCCAGGTTTTGATTTCACCAATATGGTGATCTACCTCTTTGTCGCGATCTCATTTCAAAGTGTTCCCCCCTTTTATGCAGACGGGAGAGCAACGTCCAGACCTCTTTCAGCGGCCGTCGCTGGTTTCATTTGCTACAGTTCTCCTTCGTTAACGGCACATTGGAAACAATGACCTGTGCGGTTCACGCCTCCGATCGTCCACTTCTTTTCATTTTGGGCCTCACACTTATAAGCAATTCCCTTCGTTCCCTTTTTCCTTCATCTTTTCGCACCCATTGCCCTTGTGGAAATCTCCTAACCCACCAGGTTCCTTCTCTCTCAAGTTGATTTCTTCGAACCGCGACGGACATTGTCATTCCTATTCTCCACCCCTTAGTTGTATTCTCTCGCGGCCAATCTCTCATCAATTACTTCTTTCAAATCATTTTCGCGTATGCCGGGCCGTTACAGTAACCCTCCCTCTTCGGTCTTGCGAAAGAGTTTAGCCCTTTTCGGAGTTCCTATCTAGTACTGCGGTCTTACTCAGAATGTTCGAGGTCCATCGTCGGTGATCCCTTTACTGTCCCGTTCGACCGCCCTGTCTTAGGCCGACAGATCATTACAGTCCATTGTTGACCTTTCTTTCGGAGCAATAGATCTGTTTCGTACTGACTCCCCTTCTCTTTCTAACCTCCGTTGTGTGTGTCCCCGACTTTACTCTTTTTTTTCCACGAGCTATGCTCCTCCCCCCAGATACTTTATGGAGGATATGGCGGTACCTTCCATGAGGTAGAGCAAGACTGGTCATCGGAAGTTGCCTGATACACGACTGTCCCATTAGTTTTTCCTCTTCCCTACTCCAGCAGATAGACATCCCCCCGATTAGGAAATATCGAGCAACCCTAGAATCTCCGGTGACTTCCTGAAAGGAGTCCTCGGATTTCTTCCTTCGCGAGATTCAGAGATTTCCTTTTCCTCTCGACGAAGTCACTTTTTCTTGGAAGCTTGTTTCTTTAGAGCTTCTCCAGGCGTGCGTTGCCCCCACGTATCCCTGACGAGGGGTCGTAATCCTTATGGAAAAACTCCTACTGGTGGATGGTCCTAGACGAGCTAAAGGGGTAACGACGGCCGGTTCAGCGTGTCGTTCCCATTCTCTTTCTCTTTGCGTTACACCCTACGATTCTGGTGGTTTTTTCACACCTGTAGGCCCCTCCCGGCGACCCCGTTTCTTTCCCCCGACTGCAGAATCTCCCGGCTTTTTTATACTCTTCCTTCCTCTTTTCGTGTTGTGCCCTCTCGGACGTTTACGCCCCCGCTGAAACCTCATCACGACTTTTTCTCTTCCAAATTTGACACGAATCTCACACTGACAGTAGCTTCTAAGTATCTCTTCCTCTTTTTTGGTGCCGTCCTGGGGGATAGACCCTCATCCCATTTTTCTCAGTCAGCCTGTTAAAATCCTGCATAGCTTTGGTCCCTTTTTTAGTTCAAAACCCCCCGCAGATCATGACGCTTCTATTTAGGCGAAATGAGGAGTTCTCGCCCCTCCAGCTTCTAACGCTTAACCCTGATATGGCGTTGCTGGCCGTAGTGGGAGGCCCTCAACCCCGGTCTTTCGTTTGTCCTTGCAAAGAGCATTTCTTTTTCGTCTGCCTCTAGGCCCTACGGAGACCAGCGGCGACACTTCCAATCTTTCAGCCTCTTCTTCTCATGCTTGAAACGCGACCATGAATAAGAAGCCTTCCAGCGAACATCCCTCCGATCCTCAGAGACCTTCCGATTTTCCTTTCAACGTCGATCGGTTGTTCTTCTCTCTCGCAGAGCCGTGTACCGAATATTTCGTGCGCTAACACCCAGCTTTTTTTCGTTCG
>Ga0179593_1627463_pt1 | contig 11882 bp, 12 predicted proteins | sample CZODoug2_1_08_16_FD_185931 | JGI IMG/M metagenome (GOLD analysis project Ga0179593, IMG submission 185931) | Vadose zone soil fungal communities from Angelo Coast Range Reserve, California, USA - CZODoug2_1_08_16fungal (PacBio error correction) | ecosystem: Environmental > Terrestrial > Soil >... | reverse complement strand
TTGTTTTCCTCCCTTTTTCGCTTCTTAGGCGATGTCATCCAACCGTTCCTTTGTCTCAGTTTCCCTTCCCAGCCTATCCTTCGGTCTTTCCGAACCGTTGACCTGGTAGGACGAGTGCGATCTACTTTGAGTGATCGAATCGTCGCTGAGCCCCCCTTTTTCTGGGCCTACGCGATCAACCTTGATCCCCTTTGTGTTTTGCTTTTCCCTGAAAGGGAACTAACATGACTGTCTTGCCTTTGGGTATTGGAGAGGCTTTTTTTGCACAGTGCCCCGGTTTTCTTCTACTACGAATAGCCCTCCCCTCTTTTCCTCCCCTTCGTTTTTTTGTTTGGGTTCGAGGGGTCTTTTTTTTTTACCCAAAGCCCTTCTTTTTGGCTATCTTATTTCCTGATGTCGCGATATATTTTGCGCTGGCCGCCCTTTGCCCTTTTTTTCTTAAATTTCTTTGTCGCTTTTGCTGTTTTTTTCCAACCCTAGACGTTTCTTTTTTTCTCCCCTACGTGCCGAGCACTCTATTCATTCCTTCCTTTCTCGGTTTGCATCCAGCGATTCCCCCCCTACTCCCGCGACTCATAGAAGCTTGTTTTGGTTTCCCCAAGCTTCAAAACATGACCTCCAACCGTTCTGAACCTCATAACACCGAGTCGGTTTTGTGAGAATGACCCCCTTTTTTTCCCGAGTCTTGAAGATATCCTCTTTCCCCCTTTCCTTCCCATTTTTTTTCGCTTTGCAGAAGTTCATTTCTTATGGCTTTTTTTTGAACCGATGCTCATTTTGCATTTTTTGAATTCCGAGATCGCGATCTTTTTTTTCCTTGATACCTTATTTTTTTTCCCTCCCCCTGTCAGAAACGTTATAACCTCTATAAAGTCTCCTTTGCTTAATAGACTTCTTTAGTTTCCTTTTTAGAGTGTGTGCTCCTTCTCCTTGTTTCCCGGGGGGGGTGTCTTTTGCTCGAATCTCTTCCTTCGTCTTTCATCGATATGCCGATTCGCTTTTCAGGCTGTCTTTGTTCTGGTCCCCTACGCTTTTTCGTCGAAGGGTCGACGACCTTTCGGTCCCTTCCCTCCTTTCGCTCTGTTTGCCAGGACCTCACCCCACACGTTCCCAGAGCGAAGTCGGTTCTGAACCCTTTTTTCACCTCCCTCTTTTCTCGCGAAGACCGTTTTTTATAACTTTAGATAACTCCGTTTTTGGAAAATTTTTTTATCTTCCGAGCCTCTTTCCCGTCGCTCCCCTGTTTTTCTTTCGCCTTCTTGAACTTGTTTAAATCTTTTCAAGAATGGTTCGCTTTCCTTTTCCCCCCTACTTTTTGGAACCTTAACTCCCGCCCCCTGTCCCGTTTTCTCCCCCTTTGAGACTTTCTAGATCCTGCGAGTTGATTCAGCCCCTCATGATGCTTAGGTCGGCGCCGTTCTGGGCCTTGAGAATGGATGTTCTGTTCTGATTTCTCCAGAGTTATGCCGCGCGAGCGATTCTCTTGTCTTTTTTTTTTTTTTTTTGATTTGTTTTCATAGCCGCAGCCGACCCTTATCTCAGACTCCGGGGACTTTCGATTTTCTTTCTTTCTTCTCTTACAGGCTAATCACTTATTCTTTCTCTTTTCCCTAAGGTTATTCTTTCTCTTCTGTACCCCGAGTTGATGACCCACCACGTTTTCGACGCCTGTCCTTTTTTCTCAAGTTTCGCCTTGTCGGATGGTGCCTTTTTCGAATTCCTCCCACGAGTCCGAGCACTCCGCCCCTTCATGTATTTCTCCATTCGGAGAATGTCTCGGCGATGGACCTTTGTTGAGATGTTCTAGGCAAGATTTTGACGGTGGGGAGCTTAACAATTTTTTCTCTTCTCAACTTTTGTGTGAGAGAGAGATATCCGTCTTTTTCAGCCCACCTTTCTTCTTTCTCCCATATGTTTCCTTTTTTTTTCATCGCTTTTTTCGTGTCTTCTCCGTGCTGGAGGTGATTCTGCATCAACAGCGTAGAGTCCCGATTACATGAAGTCTTTTTATCTCTAGGCCTGCTTTTTGAGGACGATAACTTCGTAACCGATCCGACCTCTGTTGGTGAAATTCAGAACGCGTTTCCCCCTTTGACTCTTTCTCTGGTTTTGGGTTCGGTGCCCCATTTGTTTTGGGCACCCCCCCCCCTGTATAGCTCGTTGGCAATCTAAGTAGAAGTCCTCTCCCTTGCCCCTTGACTCCCCTCATTTATGATTCGCCTTTACTGAGCAAAACTAAGACCCTAGGGTCAAGGATCAATCTTTCCTTTAATTTTTTCTTATTTTTTTTTTTTTTTTTTTTTTTTTTTTTGTTGGTTTTCGGGTGGTTGGGGGGGGTTGTTTTTCTTGGGTTGGGTGTTTTTTTGGTGGTTGTTTTTTTTTTTGTTGGGTTCGGTGGGTTTAGTGGGGGGTTTGGTGTGTTGGTTTTGTTTTTGTTGGTGGTTTTCTTTTGGGTTGTGTTTTTGGGTGTCTTTTGGGTTGGTTTTTTTTTTTTGTTTTTTGTTTTGGGGGGGGGGTTTTTGTTTTGGCTTTTGGTTTGGTTGCGGGGGTTTTTGGTTGGGGGGGGTCTTTGGGGGGGGGGGGGGGTTTTCTTTTTTTTTTTTTTTTTTTTTGTGTGTGTCTTTTTTTTTGTTGTGGTGGTGGTTTTGTGTTTTTGTTTTTTTTTTTTTTTTCTTTCTTTTTTTTTTTTTTTTTTTTTTTTTTTTTTTTTTTTTTTTTTTTTTTTAGGCGGCTGAGAATTTGCCTATAAGGACTATCCCTTCCCTTTTGCGACGTGGTTCTTTTTACAGCCAGGACCTCAACTTTACGGTCTTTTCCCAATTGAAGAGATTTACTCTATTTATCACGGCGACGTCTGATCCTTTGATAGGCCCCCGTCGGTGCTGAAACTTTCGCCTTTTTTCTGAGGGATTTCGTGACTTCTTTCGGCCCTTCGATCTCAGCTTCTTGCCATTTCAGACAATTTCACAAACCGGCGGCGCCGAGCACCTTTTCCGGTTATGCTTGATCGCGAAGATTCTTCTCCATGCAGGTTTTTCAATCCTTTGAGCTCCCGATCGGATTTCTGGCATGGCCCTCTCTGCGAGTTTTTTTTCGGTCACACAAGGTTCGCCCCGAGCTGGGTGTTTTCCTGTTCCGAAACACCCTTCTTCATTCCCCGTTTTTCTCTCCTTCTTTCTGTATCTATCTCGGCTTTTCCATTAAACGCGTTCCCTGGGCTCCTCGTCTAGGTCCTTTTTATGCTGAGAATTTTTTGGTCGAGAATGTCGTCGTTTTCCGAGGACCTTTTCTCAGCTTGATGAGCAACCCACGAGATGTCCCCTCTACGGGAAGATCGTCTCTTCCCCCGCTGTGGTCTCTTCTTTGTGGACAGTTTTAGGACCTTCACCCCTCCTATCCCCCCCCTCCCCCCCGATACGGACCGTTATATAATATCCATTCTCTTACTCGTTCATTGCTGCATCGCAAGACGAGAAGCATGCCGAAGAGCTTTCTCTGTTTTTGCCAGTTCCCCTTTCTTCAAGGCGAGCTCTGTGACCGGGGGACGCGAAACGCTCCGTCTTTTTTTTTTGCTGGCTGGCGGTAGGTAAATGTTCCTCATTGACCCCCCAGTTTTCTGATCGTCGGGCGTGAAGTTCCCGGGTTCCTAGTGGAGTGCTTTTATGTTTTTCCTTAACAGTGCTCTTCCCTACGGTGTCCACTTGATCCTTTTCTCTCCTTTGGTTTCATCGCCATGCCGTTGCCTTTCCTGCAACGTCTCTATCTTCTCTGCCGCCGACATCTACACCCTTCAGACACTTGACTCTCTTCTCTTCCTTTAGGCCCAGCGCGGGCTTCTTCTGTTTTCCTCAGTCTCTTTTCTTTTTTCTCTTTATTGGAAGACGCCAGTTATGGGCTTCCTTTTCCACCTTTGCCTCTCTACCTGTTTTCGAGTCAAGGCCATTCATTTTGCTTCTCTTCACGCAAAGGTTTATTCGGCTCGTCTCTCTTGTCCTCCTTTCCCCCTTTTTCTTCCCTTTTTTTTTCTTGGACGTTCGACTTCCGCAAGTCCCGTTTACATTTGAGAAGTCTTTAAAAGTTTTTTTGGCAACATCTTCTGATTTTGTCTTCTTTCCCTGGCCTCCGGTACTTGCGATCCACTTCTCTTCTTGTCGGCGAGGAACAATCCGGCCTTTTCCTGTTTCATTGATTCTTCCCTGATGGCCCTACTCTCGGTTTTTCAATCTCCTCCTTCGACTGGTTTAAAGAACATCAGCCCCTCCTTAAGCCTCCCCAGGTTCTCTATTTTTTTGTTCGCGTATCGGTTCCTGATTGCCTCGTCCCTGCTCTCTGAGCGTTTCCCGCCGCCGCCTCTCTGTTATCTTCCCTCCGCGGCTTGCGGCGTAAACCACACCACCTTCGTCCCTGGTCGTTCTTGCCTGTTTTTTTTCCTGCCCTCCCGCTTTCCCCCCTTTCCGAGTTTTTTGAGAGTCGACCTTCCTCCTTCTTTTTTCTTTTTGTCGAGCTCGCTGGTGTCTGATCCCTGAGGTGGCTTGCCGGCACTCCCCTTGGTTCCTTCTTTTTCCTCGATTTAGTCGGCGACCGTCGTCCATTTTTGCCTTCTTCCTTTTCGGTTTTTTACTTTTTTCTGTCGCATGCGCAAGCTGTCGCCTCTTCCCTCATCCTTTTTTTTTTTTTCGCGGTACTTTCTTCAGGCCCGACATCGACCTGCCTTCCCGAACCCGGTGACCCCGATCATGCGTTCTCACTTTGACTTTCCCCCTGCTTCGCCAGTGAGAGTCCGCTTTTCGGCAATGAATGGGCCCCTTTTTAAGTCATTCCCCCGGGCAAGCACTCCTCGCGTTCCCCTACCCCCGTTTAGCTACTTTCCCCTTTCCCTGGAATCCTCCGTTTCTCGGTCCTCCCAAATTGTATCTGCAAGCTCGGTAGCAGTAGCCCTTTCTTCCTCAATTGTTTGTTTTGCGTCCCCTCTCTCTTTCGAAGTCAGAGCCGAAGAGCATGCACCTCTTCCCCCTGTCTTTTCGGGGCACAAACAGATATCACTCGGCCGCAGGCTTTTCTTTTCTTCTTCCAAAGGTGGACCCCCACAGCGGGCCTCGTTGCTTTTCTGGTCCTTTCTTTTTTCCATATCTTCCTTGCCGTTGGACACCACCCTCCTTTCTCTTTTTCGCCCATCTGACCGACGAGGACACCTCATTTGCGCATCCCCCAATTTACCTGCAGACGTTATCGCTGTAGTCGCCTCGGATTTGGACGTCTGGTTTCCTGTGCTTCCCTCACCCCTTCTGATCCTCGCCCTGTCGTGTGCGTTTTTTTAGCCCCTGTTGCTGATCTCAGGCCTGCGCCTATAAGAGCCGGTGCCGAACAGGTTGACCGTTTGTCCATCGATCCTTCTCCTGGGCCGTCCAGGGTTATTCAGTTCACTCCTTTTATCTTTCGTATCATTGTGGCATTTGGAGGTAGCAAACGAAGTTCCCCTGGCCCTCGCTCTTGAAGGGCGTTGCCCCCCTTCTTGTGGAGTTTCAGTAGGACAGCGTCTTTATTTTTCTCCTCTTTAGGTCCCCGTTGAGCATGGCCGCGTTTTTTTTTTGGTTTTTTCAGCACGAAGGCAAGGCCTGCCTTGCTTTTTTGATCTTTTCTTTTCCGATTTTTTTTCAGGTGGATCTTCTCTAAGTCTTCCTTCCCTTCCCTATTTTTTGAGTTATTGCTGGTCTGATGTTTTTTGAAACAGTTCATTTGGGCCGAACTCTGTCCCCTTCCTTTGACAGCACGATCTTCATCTGATTCCACGGGACTACTCCTATCATTCTCTCTTTCCCCTGGTTCGGAAACTCACGGTACAAACATTGACCCCCCATTTTAGGCCATTCCCATAGGACGCAATAGAAATGCAACCCGTTTTTTCCGAGCGTTCCCGGCCCCTTCCCTTTTGTTCCCTAGTCTCGCCCCACCCTCGTCCGTCTCCACCAGCCGAGCAAGGCGTCCCTCTAGAAGCCTATTCTTTTTTTATTTCGTGACTTTCAAGAAATTTGGCCCTTCTCTTTCTTCCCTCTTTCTCGATGATCGCTGAGATCTGTCTGATCGCGCTCGTCATTCCCCCGTAGTCATTTGACGGTTCCTGGTTTTTGAAATTCGAAACGTAAGCCCCCCCCCTCTCCCCTGCCGCGACGATCGCTTCGCTTCTCTCTCTGTGCGCGGCTAAAGAGGCGTTTGGCCTCTCCCTCATCTACTGACATTTCGAACCTCTACTCCCTCATTTTTTTTCCTTCTCGGAGCACCCAGGCCGAATTGAGCGTTTTCCTGTAAAAACCGTAGTCATCTGTTTTCGGCGCCTTTAGCCCCTCCTCAATTGTCACGGGGATCAACGGCCTGATCTATTGCGCTTTTTCCAGGACAGGATCCCCACACGGACACTCGCGCCACGCTTATCCCATTTTGTGAAAGCTTGCTCCCTCCCGCCGTGGAATATATCTAGCCCCCTCGGCATTGGAGAGTTTCCCTCTTAAAGCTTCTCGTCTGGCAAGCGCGTTTTCTGCTGATCGATGTGTTGAATTGTAGAGCTTGCCCCCCGATGTCCAGAATGGGTAGAGATCCCCTTGAGCTCCCCCCTCCCTCTCGAGTCTTTTTCAGTAGTATACGTTTTCTTCCAGCCTGCCCTTCAATCTTGCTGTTCGTTGACTTCGTTTTGCTCCTCTTCCCCGCTGCCGCCTTCGGGTTTCTTGAGCCGTTCATGCCGATCCCTTCTTCCTCCCGGCTGGGCGCAAAACGTCCGCGGTCATGCCGTCCCAAGCTCGAGCACTTGCGCATCGGCCCTGGTCGCCCCTGTGACCCTTACTTTTCGTCCTGCGGCGCGAGCTGTCCCCAAGGTCTCTTTTTCTTTCTTTACCTCTCATACTACTGGTAGTTGGAGCGCGTGATCAATTTTTACCTTCTGGCCCGCTTCACAAATTACGACGGCAGGCGCGCCCTCTTAAACGCCCGGTTCTGCAGTCCGCTTCGGATTCTGCCGGGGAGAAGTTCGATTATATGACCTCCCCTTTTTTTCGTACTTCTTTTCTCCTGCCGTATTCTTCATCCAGGAGCAGAAATTTCTGGGTTTCCGTGATAGGTCGCCTTCCGACGTGACCAATCTGGCTCCTCCCCTCGTTTTTTTTGAGAGAGAACTATCCCCCCCTCCTTTTTAACACCTTTTAACTAGCCGCCCAAAAGTTCACGAGACCGTGTCTCTCCGGTTCTATCCCTTTATTTACATGAAGTCGTAGCTGGTCGGAGGCGTGCGCAGATGTCTTCCACCTACTTTGCCCGATCGAACAAGGCGATCTGGACGTGACAGAAAAGAGTCCCCGCCCTTTCCTCTCTTCCTATTGTTCCTCTTGGTAACAACTCTGAGTCGCCGCCTTCCTACTTTCTTCCCCGACCATGATGGATTCTACCTCTACCATCGTAAAGATCCTCGCCCCGGCGTCGGCGCCGGCGGTTCTTTTCGCCCTCTCTGGATCCGATCCGTTACAGAATTCGCCGGCTTTCGGGTGTTCCCGCATCGGAAAGAACATCCATCGCACGGCCTCCAACTAGATAAGGGCGGTCCCTATTTTCACTGATTGCGATCTTCATTCGGTTCGACGAGTTAGGCGCTGTTCTTATGAAAACCGGATGCTAGGTTCTTCATGATTCTCGCTCATCGAGCTCGGTCGCTCCCTCCCCAAACCCATGCGTGCCCTTAAAATTTCAACCCCTCTATCGTTTACAGGCTCCCGTGCCAACGCTGGCGACGCGGTTACGCTCGAGTCTCTGACTGAAGTTCCGACCTTTAGATTTCTGCAAATTTGAGAATCGGTATCGTCACTTTCTTTTTCTTCAGCGTTTCGCTTGGTCGTGTTGTTGGGTTTTCTTCTCGATACCCCATTGATCGCCGTGCACGGATATCGTCGGCTTAGCTCGTTTATCGGCTTTCTTTCTAATGAAACCCACCGCTCCTCTTGGATTTTTTCTACGCTCTCTTATTTTTCGATGATGCGTTTCTTTTTTTCGTTTGAGCATGTCGAGGTTTTAAATCGAGGGAGGCGCACGCCGCTTCCCCGCCGTGTCCGAATTATCCGTGCTGATCGTCGCGACGCTGTCATTTTGTTTACTACGTGCAACCGTCCATTTCTAAAGAAGTTCGACAGTGTACTCGCGATCTTTTTCTAGAAGCGAATTTCTCTGAACCTTGGGCAGACGCCGCCTCCAATGCTGCCCCTTCGCCCCCTTTTTATGCTTACATTACCTCTCTTTGATAGGATGTTTCCTCGGCCCACCCGTCTTTTTGCCCTTTTCTCCAAGGCGAGCTCAAAACCTCACTCTTTCCTTTTCTCCTCGATTCCGACGAGGTGTTTATCGGTCTATGTCGTCGTTTGATGTTCAATGTGGTGCTTCCCGACCCCAGGATCTTTTGGCGTGATTTTGGTTCTAGCTGGATCGCACCGTGCCTGCTTCACCTTTTCCATTGTCTTCACAGACCGGTTGCCAAAGTGATCGGTTTATGTCACCCCCCCCCCCCCCCCCCCCCCACCCACCTCCCCCCTTCAAGTGGACCCCTCGCCGAATATGCCGTTTTCTTTTATCTCGACTAGAACGAAGCGAAAAGTAGATAGCCTCACCAGGCCAAGATAGGACTTTTTTTTTTTGCTGACCGGCCGCCCGGTCCTCTCTAGTGATTCTCTTCTTCCCGTGCGCGTTTCCTGAGATAGCATTACCCATTGCCCATCTGCGGCGGTGCTATGCTTTTGCTTTCCCTTGGCTTACCAGTCCAACTTTCACTCACAGTAGCGTCAAGGGCCAATGCCCCTGTCTTTCCGAAATAACACCCCCCCATATCTCCCCCTCTGTCTCTCGGCTCGTCTATGTCAAAGATTCTTTCTTTCTTGGCATTGCTGGCGACTTCCGCACATTGTGTTCTATGAAGACGCGTACGACAAGGAGGGGGGTCCCTCTCCGGTCTTTTCGATAAGCATCCATACGGCCCGTTTCTTGCCGCTACCATTCGTTCTTTTATTTTGCAGAGGCCAATAAGGCGGTGTGTTCTGCTTGGTCGACCGCTCGCCAGGGGTGTTGCCACGTCCTGATCAATGGTTTACCTCCATCATGCTTCCAAGCCAGACTTTACGTTTACGGTTCTGGTTATGCTTGCCTTCCTTTGGTCTAAGTTCAGCTCCTGCGTTGATCCTGAGCTTTTGCCTTCTTCCTCTCCGGCGTGAAATCTACGCACAGCGCACCCGGGGCTCGTGTCTGATGGCTTTCGATAGATCGTTGTGACACTCTATCCAGGGAAAGGCATCGTCGATTCCGCGTCCTTCGGCTTGCTGCGGACTTAGTTGATGCCTCGTTGGCATTCACGCATTGTGCTCACAGCGGCCGGCGCCAGGTCGACCGTCACAGTGTCCGGCATGATCTCACCTTTTTTTGAATGTTTTCCTCCTGTGTTTCGGCTTGCGCGGGTCCTCGATCGCTCTCTTTCTCATCCAGTGTCTGATATCGGACAGATGGTCCCTACGGCGACAATCTCAACCTTGTCCCGGTTGCCGCCAGGGTGACCCCTTATCTGCCGTGCCAGGTCGCCGACCTAGGCCTGGTCGAGGCCCAGGGATCCTTGCCCGGTAGGAGGCCTGAAGTCATCACGATGGAGCCTTGATTCCTGGAAGGGCCTCCAGACGATGAATAGACTATGCATGCCCTGCCCTTCTTCGCTTACAAATCGCCCTAGTCGATTCCTTTTGCTCGTCTAGGCCTCACAACCTTCAAGACTTTACTTCAGTTGTTGTCGCATGGATCGACCTCCGATACTTCACATTCGGAACTCCTTCACACCGAGGGGGCACAGCTTCTGAGAGCAGCCCCTAGGAATTCCAGCCGTTTGAACTAACACATCAGGGCAGCGCTGGCTTCCTTGGGAAAGCTGAGGTCGGATCTCCTTTGGTTGGGAACCCCCTCTGGCGAGATCGCATTTATCGACTGTTCTGACAGCACAGACGGACTCGCAATGACTCTCCTCTGTGTGCGCAGACCGGATCGGGGCTGTTTTCTTATTAAATTAGCCGATCTGACCTCTCCGCCTTTGTGAGATTCTTTCAAGAGTGTTCTTTTCGGAAGTTCGCCCGGCCTGCGCATAGGCCAGGGGCGGCCGACAGGTTGAAGTCGTGGACATAGGACCCCTCTCGCTGGGTCCTATGTCAGCGGTCCCCCCCCTGTGCCTTGTCCTTCTAATTCACCCACTTTGTTTTCCACGTTGGACTGGGCAACGAAATTGACCTTGCCTCTCCCCGTTACGCGAAGGGAGTTCCGGCGCCTTAGTCCCCCGGCCCTCGTCTATTGAAGAACAGTGCTCTAGCCCGCTTCCGAGCTCTCGGCGGCGTTCAGCACGAAGGCAAAGCTTCCCCCTCTTTCTTCTTTCTTTTTGATCGGCGGGCCCTTTTCTTTCTCGTGAACTTTCAGGATCGTGGAACCCCACCTGATATTTTTATTTTGGTCTTGTTGTGGGGTGAAACCAGTCAGTTGAATTTCACGTGGGTCGTCTGTATTTTTCATCCTTCTGCACGGCCATCTTCTTTCTTCCTCTGAACCCTCCCCGCGATCAGTCCTCTCTTATGGGTCGGAATGACTCCCGGATTTTCCCCCAAAGTTTTTGCATCAGCCCTGGACGACATGTCCCCCGCGTTCGTCCGAGCGTTTGAATCCTCGTAGTTCGAGCGCCTGCGTTTGCCGGCCCTCAGAACCCCTGCCCTCCACGTCTTCGTTGAGCTTCGGCGAGGACAGCACGCGGCGCCTTTCCCATTTTAGTGATGCTGAGATCACGGGTTTCTCGATTTCACTGTTGTTTAGCCGGTTTTGAACGCGGTCCGAATCTTGTACTCCCCCCCTCATACGAGCGCGATCTCTGATCGGACCCGGACGAGTTTTTTGTTCCAAGCAGTGAGTCCCATCCTCGCTTTCGTGCCCACGATCCTTCACGACCTGACCTTGCCAGATCGCCTTTCTCACCGAACACGCGCGTTTTCATGGAAAAGCGTCTCTATAGAGCAGGCGAAGGTGCCGCCACGTTTTCTACCCAATGATCGTCTGCCGCCAGGTTTGCGGGAACCCGTCCCCACCCGACAGGCTCTCTCTGACACCGTTTTTTTCCCCTCTTTCCCGAGACCTCTTCTCCTAAGAACGTGGCCTAATCGATCGGTTTTCCCACGCTATCCTGGCTCCCTTACATCTAGCGATCAACATTACGTTCTCGTTTGTCGCCGGTCCTGATGAAATGAAAACCCCGCCCTATTTTAAATCTATCTTGCACACTCGGTGTAGTCGCGGTTCCGCCCAACTGAAAAGCCTCCACGGCCCCTTCTCTGTTTGCTCGCCCAGCCGAAACTACCGAAGTAGAAGCGAGCTTTTTCTCCAATAAGGAAAATCTTCCGCCCTTGATCGCCCCCTCGCCTTCTTGAGAACTTTTTTATGTTAAGTGGATGGCCGCCCCGTCCGTAAGGCCAGCGATCTTTTTCCCTTTCTGAGCACAATATGCTCCTTATGAGTCCTTGAACAGTTTATGGCCGACCCGCCGAATGCGCTGCTGTCTCCTCCTTAGTTTTGGTAAAAGCGAATCCCTTTGAGTGGATCAGTGTTTTTTGATTCCGGCGACGGAGTAATGGTGGTTCCCTAGACTTTTGGAGGCGACGGAGACCTGGGCAAATTTTCCTTCGGATCGTGCTTGCCGGGGCGTCATACTTTTCACACCGTCCAGCAGTACCGACTTCATGTCCATCCTTCTCTGAAGGCCGTTTATCTCTCTTCCAGCGACACTTTTTATAGGACGTTCCCTTTTTTGTTGTAGCGATAGGTTCGCTTGGCCACGTCTTTTTGAG
>Ga0179593_1594878_pt1 | contig 11882 bp, 7 predicted proteins | sample CZODoug2_1_08_16_FD_185931 | JGI IMG/M metagenome (GOLD analysis project Ga0179593, IMG submission 185931) | Vadose zone soil fungal communities from Angelo Coast Range Reserve, California, USA - CZODoug2_1_08_16fungal (PacBio error correction) | ecosystem: Environmental > Terrestrial > Soil >... | reverse complement strand
CTTCGGGATGTCGGCTCATGCCGCCTGGTTATCTAATTTTTGGCTGGTTTTTCCTCTCCGTCTCACCCTCCCTTCTGACCGTGAGGCACCCTTCAGGCTCTGAACGTCATAAAGTCCGAAACGGCTTGTTTTTCCCATTCCAAGACCCTGGTCAAGTGTCGACTTGACTAGTTAGGGATAGGAAGTCACAGAGTTTGTTTCCTGGACGCTCTTATTGAAAGAATCAGAGCAGTAAGTGTAGATAGTAGGACCGCGCCTTCGGTGCGCTGCTCACATTCGCGGAACTAATGATATCATTACCACCCACCCCTTTTTCCACACCCCCCCCCCCCTCCTACCCCCTCCTCCCTTCTTCGTGCACGCAACCTCCGAGTTCAAGCTATCTTTCCCCTTGCCCCCCCCCCCACTTCAATGACCCGTTTCTAGAAGGTGATCGGAGCCTTCCTCCGTCTCTCGGCGGTCCCTTTTCGAGCGTCTACGATCGGAAGAATTCCTTTCCTATGCAGGTGTAACACGAAGGGATTTCAAGGAGTCTGCACTCTGAAAGAGTTACAACGTTCACCAGTCCCGTCAGTCTCCCGTGGCGGGGCTCAGTGCCTTTCCCCCCCCTCATACTCCCTCCTCTTTTCACCGTGGCGCGCATGGTAGCGTCTGCGCGACGTGCGGTTTGCCCTCATTAGCCCCTCCGTCCCCCCGCAGGTCGTTGGAAGGCCAGCCCGGATCTACGAGAGTCTTCTTCCTGATCTTCTCTCCACTCTTCTTACTGGAATTCCCACACTGTTAAATATAAATGTTGAAAGGACAGAATGTGATGTTTTCTTTGTCCTCCGAGTGCCACTCTGTCGGCGTTGCGTCGCTTGTGGGCTACTCCACGGCTTTATTGGACACCTGTTGAGCGACGTTCCCTCCAATGTTTTCCGCAAACGCTCTTCTCCAGCTTTTCCTAGAGACCCGGATTAACTCCAGAATTCGAGTCACTTCCCCACACCCGGGCTTTGCTCTCCTCTATACCAAGACGTCTGCCTTCCGGAATCCTCAAAGCGATCTCGATTCAACGTAATGTCCCTTTCGGCGGACGATTGAAGTGCCCTGTCTAGAGGCTTCGGTTGTGGGACTTTCCCGTTCTCAGCTGACTCCTCGATCATTGTGCGAAGAGATGCCGAAGCCCCTTGCCTGGTGTGTTCCTCGTTCCACTGTTTTTTTGGTTTATCCAGCATTGAACGGTCCTCCGTTTTGCCCCTCCCCCCTTTTACTGGTTCTACCCTAGGGCTCTTCTTCGTCTGGCTGTCCGGTACGTGCTTCCCACCAACTGGCGCAGTAGTAAAGCATCATAAGAAGATTTTTCCCCAGGTTTTCCTCTCGACGCAGACTGCCGCTCAAATTTTACCTGCACCGCTGTTTTTCAGTCAGCTCGGGGGACATCGTCCTCAGTTCTCTTTTCGGTATCCCCCCGGGCTTAATCCACCGCCTTGTACAGGACCCTTGGTCATAGAGACGCGCGGAAGATATACTTTACCTCAATGGTCTTGGCAACCCCTAGGTAGTGTCGAGTACGCCGACCAGAGTTTAAAAACGACATTATGTGACACCTTTTTTTTAGTATTCTTTCTTCTCTTAGTGGGCCGCTGTCTCATCATCCCACCCACGCGGAGTTGCCGGTCACCAGAATACTGTTCTCTATTCTCCAGTAAACAAACATTTTTAGATCACGTCTTAGTGCCCTTCATTATCAGAGGTAGCTACTAAAGACCATAGTGTGCGGTTGAGAGGACGGCTAGCGATGCGCCGTGTTATACTGTGTGCCCCCACGTATCTTTTAGGTTCGCCTTATTCGGCAAGCGTGTTTTGCCGAAGCTTGACGCACTCTTCCCCATGACACCACTTCCACTCTGGGTGTGATCTTAGAAGGCGGTCCGAGTTCCCCCGTTTAACACGACCGTCGTCCCAAATTCGTCCCCCCTGCAAACACAGGCCATTTCCTTCAATCACACCGTTTTCTTTTCCTCGTCGAATGTCTCGGCCAATACGTTTTTTATGGAAAGCACAGCGGCTCTCTGCAGCTGAGATCCTTTCTTCCTTCCCTATTTCTCTGATGGCCTAGCGTTTACACTTCGCACCACAGCTGACTGCCCGTAAACTGCGCGAACCCTGCGATTTCCCTATTGTGAAGCGGCGAATAAGTCCGAGCGTTACATGAATGTTTGCCTTTTACTCTTATTCCATACCGGCGATTTTTCCCTCCTTTGACGATGAAATTGGTCACCCACTCAGGGATACCTGGGCATGCGTCTGCAAGATAGACCTCTCTCGATTTCTTCATAATACGTTGGGTTTTGTTTGCATCCTCGCTGCCACAACGTCTTCGACGGACGACATGTGTCACGATTAAATTCGGCCATGACCTCTTACATCCACCTTCGCTCGAACTTTCCATTGTCCCCAACTTCATTCGGGGCGAGGATTATACGTCGCCGTCAAGGGAGAATAACTGTCCTTGCCATTTGATTTAGGACAACCCACCCTCTAAGTGCCTATCGTTTCATTACCCGGCCCCCCTAGTGGTCTCCACAGGTGAGAAAAATCGTACAGCTTGATCTTCCCCCAGGGCCTACAACTTAGCGAGCCAGTGACTTGCTACTTCCATTCTTTCCCCACTGTTGATGCAACCAGGTGATATTATGTACCTGATGGCTGCCCAGCCGGTGCCACTCGTTTTGAAACATTCCGACCTCCAGTCATAGGATGTCCCTAACCTAACTCCTTTCTCGCATGACAGCCCGTCCTATAGAGGTCACGCCCGCGTTTGGATGTTCCCTGGCACCATGTTTTTGACGTCGCCCCATCAAGATTTAACTGTTTCTCTTGCTTTTATCCAAATGTGCATCCTTCCGCGTACCTCCGCAGACAGAATTCACGGTTTTTGTTCATGTGTCTGCTTTGGCTGGCCGAGAGTTCTTTCTTTTTTTTTGACTTGTCCCGTACGCGTACAGTCGTTGTAGTTGAAGTATTGTATAAACCACTTGGCCTTTGCACGACGCATTAATTGTGCTTTTCGCCGTGATGTTCCTTTCTTTCCCATTCCCCTGATTTTTGAATGGCCGTCCCTTAGCTGTTTGCATCCCCAGAGCGTCATGTCTGGTACTTACGGGTCCCTTTGCGTACCCGCCTTCTCCGAGCACCGAAATGCAGATTGTCGGTGACTAGCGATTCCTTTTCTGTTTTTTACGAAGGGGCTATTGTGTATTGTCCCCCACACACCCATTTCAGGGCGACTAAGTGACGTGCCCCTCCGTCATCGGCCCTCTCAGGGCCAACCCTCGCCTCTGTATCCTTGCTTTCTCAGATTCTACCACCCCCCTCTCGTGTGAGGCGCGATTTTTCTCGCCAAGTCCACACCTGTGCATCAGCCCCACCTAGTCCCTCTCCTGCCCCCATCTTGCCCGCGGCGTTTCTACTTTTTTTCGTGTCCTTTGTATCAATTGGATGCGCGCTGAGCGGTACGATCCGCGCAGCCGGATCCCTTCATTTTGACCTCCGTAGAGATTTTCGAAGATCGATGTTTCTTTTTTTGGCCGTTAACCTTTTGCACCTTGCCGGCGGTCTTGATTGCGTTTTGTCATTACAGGAGATCCGCGCCGGTGAGACTCGTTACCCCCACAGCCTCCCAGTTTGTTTCTGGTGATTGCTTATCGACCGAGTGCCTGTGTCCTCTTCCTAGTTTTGTGAAGCGTTCGACATGTCTTGACCGCACGTGTCGAATCACTTTAGACTTCTTTTCTTTTCGTGCAGCCGTTACTGTGCAAACCCCGCTCCGTTCTTTATCAGCATTGGTCTTTTCCTTAACCATCTTGATGGCGGCGGTCATCGTGGTTTCGTCGCTTTTCCCCCTGTAATAACACTGACCTTTGTCCGTCCTTGGTTATACGGTGGAGCAGCTAAGGCCTCTAGTAGCGACTGGCCTTCCTGAGAATTCCCTGTCTTCCTCTATTCTCTGCGTAAGTCGATGATTGTCTCTTTACCGTCCATAGTCTCAGCCCGAGCCCTCCCTCATGATTGCGGCCGTAGCCATCTTATTTTGTGGATCCTTCCCCTCGTTGGGGAGTAGAAAATTTTCCGACCCAGCAATAACCCGTTCGCAGCTTTCCTTCTTGTCTGTACATATGTCGTCTTATATTTCAGACAGCACTCTAGATTGACCCCAATCCGTGGGCTTGTTTCTACCTGTGACAGCGCCTCCCTTTTCGCCGCTTTCGTCGAATTTCGAGAGCCAACTACTTTGCCGCTAGACCGCGTGTGACCGCTTTCTACTAGCAAGGTCTGTTTTGTTCCTTCCCCGCACGGTCCCTGGTGGAGAGTTCTCGTCTACGTGTTCGTCCCTTTACGCCGCGCTTTCCGTTCCTTCGTGTTTTCCGTGATCGACATTGATCGGTACATGATCACTTTCCCTTGATACGACGTCTACGATCGCACACGGCTTTTAAAGATTTGTCTTACACCATCTCTTCTGTCGCTTTCATTTCCCTACTTACCCTCTAAGCCTTGGGGCTTCCTTCACATTTTCTAGACAGTCCCGGCCTGCTTGAGATGGCACCTCTGTACCCTCCATGTTTGCCCTCTTTACACCTCCATGTACGAACCGGGAGGCTTGTCCTGAGGGACGCCTCTCCTGTCCCTATCAAGGTGTCCTTCGAGTTAGATTCGTTTGGTGACAAATTTTCTGACAGCCCAAAGAAGATCCTTGCGGTGGCATGAACGCCTCTCAGACCACTATTTGTCCTTTATTTCTTGTTCCCCATCCGTTTAATTTTGTTTGTTTGTTTGTTGATTGCGATGTCGGATCATGCCGAGCTAGTGCTCTAATGATTGTTGTTCCGGCCTTTTGCGTTCCCTTGCCGTTTCCGCCTTTCCCTGACCTCGTGGCCTCTTGCTTGCGTAGACGTCCTTCAGAGATATTCTCCCCGTCATAAAGTGACCGTTATAGTCACCCCCCGGTTTACCGCTGCTGTGGAAGTGTCCAGTCCAAACGTCACCACGTACATGTCAGTGTCGACTTTCACATGAGTGGATAGGCTTACCCCGTCGCAGGTTTCCTTGTTTATTATCGTTCTACCTCCTTATGTACGACTACGTTTTGCTTGGTTAGGTGAGTTGCTTAGACCATGTGTCGGATTTTTCAGGTTGAGATCATAGCCAATTCCGTCGGAGGTAGTATTGATGTATACCGACGCCTTCGAGTTTGTTTCACCCCGTCTCCAAATAGCGAAACACCCAACGGACTTTCTGGGGCTCTGACAAGTGGTGATCGTAGGCCCCGCGCGTGTACCACCTGACCCTGGGCCTGAGGCCTTCACTATCTGCCTCATCATGCATAGACCGCATTCGTAGACGTAGGCGGCCAGTCGCAGTTTATACGACGAATGTGGACAATACGATGTGCCCCCCCTAAAAAGATATACTTCGGCTATCTATCACCCGTCACCCTAGGCTTGAGTCGTGGCGCGTTTCCCTCCGGTCGCTACCCTTTTCACGATTCCGACGACGCTCCTCGCTGTCAGAGAGGTAGACCGCGTTCCTGAGTCTACGAGATGTTATCGTGCGGCTAGTGCCAGTCACTCATCCCGTCGCATCACTCCTGCCCTTCTCTGTTCATCGTGCCTACGAGTACTATAAATCCACGTTCCCGCACCGCTCCCTCCCCCTCAACCGTAATGCTCTGCTGCGACACTCTTCCTTTCTGGATTCCCCCCAGGGTCCCCATAACTGAAAGAATCCACCTTAGTGCTCCTCCAGCTGCATTTAGCCCGGTCCTGAGTTCTGCCGTTGTGTGTTCCCATTTCGCACCTGGGTTGGAGAAATATGCGCCTGTGCGTTCGGTGGCCTTGTTCACCCACGTGTCAAAACGCAATTTGAGACCACGCATATTGACGTGGCATCTCTTCCTCCCCCGTGTCCTTTCTTTTTTTAGCTCGCCCCTTTAAGTCCCTGTCTATGCAGTCGTCGCGCCCCGGTCATTCCGGAACCAGACTGTCTTCGCTGCCTTCCGTCTTTCTCGAGTTCGTCTGCCCGACAAGCTCTGTCACGGGTCTTTGTTTTGCTCCCAACCTCTGGTTGGTTCCCAGTATTAGTCATGCTCATCCACCTTCCCGCTTCACTTGCGGAATTCCATTGTGGCACGCGTCACAGCCTGGATAGCACACCCCGGCTAGAGATTATCCGTTTTTAATAGGCGGTTTCGCAGATTGATTGCCGTTCCCACCAGTTCTGTAGCTGAGTTGTCCACTTTCCTTGATGTTTTCGGCTGTTTTCTCCCCGATGAAGCATAGCTGGTGAAAAATCATCGTGAAATTCGCCCGCTCTGTGTCCCCGGTTCGGCGCGTCCTTGAGTTGATCTACTAGCCGGTTGGTTCTGAGCTGTGTAAGTCTGTCACCCCGTTGTGACCCTCACCCTCTCTTACTGCCGTGTTCCCCGCTTACCCCATTTGATAACGTGAATCGCGATGTCCATAGGGTGCCAATAGCATGGCCTCTTCGAGTGATGTGGACTCAGTGCCATGCATTGCGCACCTCCATATCGCCTCACCGGTCCTTTTGTTGTATGGCCTTCATTCCTGTCCTCCCGCCTGTTCTCACTAGATGAGAAGTTGACCGACGAAGATGCGTAGACATCGACCGTTGGTTTTGACCTCCCTGGCTCAGAACGGCGTTGTTTCCAGCGTTGCCCGGTTCCCGTAAGGATCTTTACCGGTCGCCCGTTCAACTGAGGCCTCACCTCTTTCTTCCCTCTGATGAGAGAGGAAATCCAAAAGGGAGTGGTTACTGCCAAACTTTCCGTTCCACTATTCAACAACGCTATCTCTCAGCTTGCACACAGATCCACCTGCTCCTCTGCCTGGCACATCGTTCAGCCCACACTTTGTTTCAGCGGTGAGCTCTTAGGTTTGAGGATGAAGTGGTTTGCCACGCCGGCCCCCGTATCACCCCCGAGGTGATCACATTTCGGTCCTGATGCATGGTCCTGTAATTCTCCCCATGCCTGTGACACAACCCCCCCCATTCTACCCCGCCCCTCTCGCTTTGGATGATTAGCTTTCGCAGTACGCTTCCCGGTACACCTCTTTGGATCTTCATATTTCGTTGCTCTCTACGTTTCTAACAGATTTTTTTTTTTTTTTTTTTTCCCAACGTTATTCCCGTCCCCTCACTTTCCGTCTGCCGCAACCCCCCTGCATGCGACTTATTCTGAGGCTGGTTCCAGCGCCGGGCGAGCTGTTAGTACATGATTTGTGCGACCGATTTCGCCGCCGCACTGCCTGTCTAGTGTGTTACGTCTTATGCGCGATGCCCGTACCAGTGTACATCGTACCGAGGCCAGGGACTCAGCCCGAATTAAATTCAAGGCCATATCAATTACGCCATTGGACGGCAGGAGGCTCCACTTAGCGGGTACCTTGCACATGGATCCCGTGTCCCTTCACCGTACGCTGATCCCGCTTCGCTCCCTCGCTTCTCGACTTGCAATCGCCTACCCCCGTGGGAATTCGAATCTTCTGTCGCCCTTCGACCGAGATCGGTGCACTTCTTGCGTAAGACAAACATCGTCCAGATCGGTTAGTTTCTATTAGACTTCTTTGTTGTGCTGTTTACATGCTGCGCCCGGGGAGTGAAGTCCGGCGCTTGCTTCCCGCCCTGCATCAGCTACCTACCATTGCCAGAATTCGTCGTTCAAATACTGCTCCCTGTCAGCAAGTATCCCCTTCCTTCGTAGCTGCCGCGCCTGATTCCCCCATCTTGCCACAGTGCCTTGCCGACCATGACCCCCGGCCTCTTTGACCTGCATTACTTATTGGTTTGAGGTTCGGTTCACCCATTGCAGGCTCCCGTCATTCATCTTGTCGTTAAAGCTGGCTATGTTCGTTGCACGCGATCACACCGCTGTCTGTCATGCAGTACCCCTGCCGTCCTCCTTAGAGCAGCCCCACGGATCCCTGACTCTGACTTCTGTTTCCGGTTCATTTATGCCGCCACGGACAATGATCTCCCCCGAAGACCAGTAAATTGATGGCAGACCCAATTTTACCATTTTAGATACAAGCTCTCACGGCATTGCCTGCTAAAGTGCCCACCGCATGCGCGGTGTTCGGGCCCCCCTCTGTTTTTTTCACTTTCCCAGTCGTCTGTCTTTAATGGAAGCAGAATTTCGCTTAGAATACAGCCCCTCTAATAGACCCCCTGTGCTGTTGGCGGCTATCTTTCTTCCTTTACCTTTCTTCGTTTTGACGAAATTTTGTAGTGATTCCACTCGCCTGTGTCTGTCCCTCGTTTCGAACCCGAGACGCCTCGCTTTCGGTTGAATCCTTTTGTCCTAGTATAGAGACACGCCTTTATATCCTCCCCCCCATTCGATGTCTCGTACGCTCCTCTGATTTCGTTTCCGCCCTTTCTGGCAGAAAATGAGACGGGCGCGCAGCATGAACGGCTATTGTCCCAAACGGAACAGAGTTTTTTTTCGAGTTCCTTGTCCTCACTTTCCCCATCTGTGAGTCCTTTACCTTGCCTCACGCTTTTCTTCCTGAAGATTCCCGTAATTTAATCGATCTTTTCAGCGGATACCCCCCTCTCCCCCTTTTAATACTCTAGATCCCTTTCCGTCACGCCGACTTCTTTAGAGATTGTTCCGAAGATCAGTGGTTGGATCCCGCCTGTCCCTTCTGTTTATTTTTTTGGGGTGTTACCTACGGATCGCGTTTGGATCGCTAAGTATTAAAGACGCAGTATCTGATAGATTCCCACTTTTTGACGTTGCAAGTCGCGCCCCTCTTTTTCCCATCCGCTTTGCCCCTCCCTTTTTCCAACGCGCAAGGAGTGCCCACTGGAGCACGAATTGCGGGCGGTCAGGTTGTTATGTGGCCTTTCATACAGAGGGTATAGGTTGATCTAGTCAGAGGCTGGCCTTTCTCGCCCCTTCTCGATTCTTCTCTTTCTCGAGCACGTCGGAATCTCTGAGACCAGGCAGTCCACGAAGTTTTTTCTGGTAGAAAAAACGCCCCAGCCCCTCCGATACAAGGTTCCTTTATGAGGTTCTTTTTTGAAGCGCTTGCATCCGTTCGGCGTACACCTTCGATTTGCAAGGCTAACGCATCGAGCAGTGGTTACGGGGGTGGGTTGGGTTTTTTTGTGGGGGCGGGGTGTTGGGGGGGTGTTGTGGGTTTTGGAAGATCGAAAGGAGGACGGGGCCTGATCACGGAGCGAGGTAGCATTTCTAGTACGCCGACTTTCGCGTGACCAGTTTCGGTTCCTATCTCGACATGACGGCGATGATTCCTTTCCAACCTGACCCTATGTCCGGATAATGACACTGAGTAAGGATCTCCCCTCTCCTAACTCCGGTTCCCTCAGTTCCAGGAAGGCTTTTTCAACGGACCACTGCAGTTGGACTTGATGCTTGTCGGCGAGCGCCTGTGCGGGCCGGTTTATTTTGAAAGTTGGGATTGGTCTGAAGTATAAGGCCCAAAGCCTTGAAAGACCGCATGACTCCCCCCTTATGTCGGCATGCCGACATGAATCATCTTCTCGTTAATACCCTTTTGAGATTCGATGATTCGAGTCGGCGCATTCCCTCGCCGGTTCTTTCGGTGGCTATGGATTTCCGGCCGCTATTACATACTTCGGGAGGCCGGCCCGCTCAGTTCGAATTTCCGAATCACTCCGAACGGCCTGGCCTTCACCCCAATTACTGGTTTCGTTGAACAGAGTTAGGCTAGGCACTTCCCCCATCGTACGCAGGTAGGACATGGTCTTTCAGGATAACGCCTTATGGATGTATGACGCCTGCTTGGGAGCGTCTTCCTCTTTCCGACAGTTCCTGCTCCTGGGCCAGCCGGGAACAGTAGCCCCGGTTCTAGAGGACGTACCTGGCTCGAGAGGTCTCCCAGGCGGCGGATCGTTGTGTGTACCTGCGGATTAAAGTGCTGAAATGAAGCCATCTGGCATCTTATCCTCCGTAGGGGAGAGATCTTTTGCGGGTACAGAGAAGGGGGTATCCCTGCGATAGCTCGAGGCCACATCGGCAGACGGGTCGAGGGGATCATCAAGATCACCCCCTACAAAGTATGCTTAAAAAAGGGTATAACAAAAATTGATCCAAGTCGTTATCACCTCACTCCGGAGGATGTTCGGTCACACTGCTGAGAATCGGGACCTCGTTCCCTTGTAAAACAGTTCTCCCCCTCTATGGCGGCTTTCTCGAATCTTCGATTCCATCCTTCTCACAAGTTTTTGAATACCTGCGAAGTCATTTTCCTTTCTCTCATCACTCTGACCATATCGGGTGGCTTTCACTTCTCTCTAGGGCTTCCTCGGAAGTTATAACCCGATGACATAGACTTCCTTTTTCAACCCAGTGCCTGGACTCTCGTGAATATCTGTGTGAAACCTTTCCGCTATCTTTTGACAGTAGTTCACAGTCATTTTTCTCCTCCTCAGGTTCTTTTCCCCTCTCCTTTTCGGAGGCCCGCGACATGCTACTGTTCTACCCTACCAGGGAAATGTTCTAGCCTATTCTTCTCCTCTCCCTGTGTTCGCGAGACAGCTACTACTCTCCACTGCTTAAACGGATGAGTTTTCCCGGCCTTCACCCTCGTCTTTTTTCATCCTTCTCTTCTTCTAAATGACCTTAGAAGCTATAGCCCCTTCCCAAATCCCCCGTTTTTCGATCGGATGCATTTTATGACAGAATTCCGTTCCTCCTTTCTCAAGTTCCCTCCCCCCTCAGCTGTTTTTTGCGATGTAAATTCTCCGAGCTTACACGGTGGCACCGTGCATTTTTTTCGGTCCACTTTAGACCTTTTCGGAGTCCAAACATGCGCTGCGAATCATTTCAATCTGTTTCTGCCTGCTCCCCCACCCAGTTCATATGCCTCCAGTTCCTTGTCTGTCATTAATGTCTGACGTCCTCTGCAGACCAGCTGCCCGTCTTCCAACACACTTACGAAATGAGTGATCAGTGGACGCCGGCACGCCTCCTCTGGTGTGCTTCATGGTGACCATCCTGTTTCTTTTTTTATTTTGCAGGGTAGTTTTCTGCTCTTATAGTAGCTAGACGTTACAGGTTCCCGAAGTTAAGTCTGAAGAGTGTCACCTACACAACGATCTTTCCCTCTAGTCTCTGACATCCGTGTTAGTTTCGCACTCTAGTGATGTCCCCGATTGCGGTCGTCTCTCATCTTCTCGGTCCAGCTCCCTCTTCCGCGATAACGGTGACTCCCGTGTACTTCCGGTCACCCTCCGCTCCGTCACAAGAGCGTACAATCTTCGCAATGGACCGCGCTCCTACATGTCTTACCTTTAGCCCTCTTCCCAGGCTGCAGATTAGACCGTCCCCGTACTTTTTTTTTGCCGCGTGAATCACTTGCTCGCCTTGAGAATTCGTTGAACGATGTCTTGTCACCGTCCCATCGATCCCCCCTTCTACCGCAAGGACATGGCTGCGTTCCTACTTTTCCGTTGCCTGGTTTCTTTGATTTGCCCCCCCCGTTTGCCTTCTCGGCTGGGATACGCGAAACGGATGAACCGCTTGATGTTGTCTGTTTGTGCCAGTCTGCCTCCGAGCTGCAGCACGTTTTTTTGGGAAAGATCGTCGGCCCACGCCGCAATACATAGGATTTCCTGCCTGAGCCATCCATTCTTCGCTCACGACCGGTGATGGACGTTTTCGTACGTTTTCTGTCTCTTGACATGGACCTTCCCAGGTGAGCGCGAATCCCCGCCCCACGTGCTTCCCCTTTCGCGTCCCGACCCTAAGTTCACTCCGTCGGTTAATGCGCCGTGTCAGAGCCGCTTTGGGAACATCGTACGTCGACCCTTTTTTCAGTATGAAGATGCAT
>Ga0179593_1545523_pt1 | contig 11883 bp, 24 predicted proteins | sample CZODoug2_1_08_16_FD_185931 | JGI IMG/M metagenome (GOLD analysis project Ga0179593, IMG submission 185931) | Vadose zone soil fungal communities from Angelo Coast Range Reserve, California, USA - CZODoug2_1_08_16fungal (PacBio error correction) | ecosystem: Environmental > Terrestrial > Soil >... | reverse complement strand
CCCAGTCTCCCCTCCATCGCCTATTATTTACTCTATTATCCCCTTTCATCTCCAGCCCAATTCCATTCCTTCGCCTCCCCACTCGCTGCAATCGTTCTGCTGTTCTCCCAACCCCCTCTAAACTATCTTATTGACTTCGGCCCGATATCCTCGTTTGATACGGTCTGGCAGTCCGTACATCCCCTCCAAGTCATCCTCCCCTCCATTTTTATCTTTATCTCGGAACTGATATTTTTCTTCCTTCTACCTACTCCTCTCCTCCCGCATTTTTTTAGCCTGTTTCCACTAACGCTCATCTCCTTTCCTCCCTCATTCCTTCCCTTATCTGTCATTCTTTTGTATCCATGTGTCGCCCACCAGTCCTCCCCCAACTATCTTCTTCCGTACTCTTGGCGCGTGTCGCAATCTTTATTCTTCGCTCCGTCTCAAAACCGCCCTTAGTACCACACCTTCTCCACTCACTCTCTCTTTACAGTATCTCCCTGCCAGTACTTTGCCTCCCCTAATCCTGGCCTTCCACTCTACGCCATTACCCTACTTGCCTCCTCCTCCTTTTGTCTCTCTGCGTCACCTTGGCTCTTTCCACTATTACTCGCCTTTAGGACTTCTGTATCCCCTGCCCTTCCACTCCTTATATCCTTTATCTCGACCATATATTTTAAATCTGCACTCACGCCAACGCCTGTACTTGCCCCTTTTGCTTACTCTTACCTTTGGTCAGCCCAACACCATCCATGTCTTATTTATCAGACATGTCCTTACTTCCCCCTAATAGGCTTTTTCTACCTCCTCCCTCATCTCTTCTTGCTTGCGGGGCTAGATTTACACCGCCCAACCATTACCTGTAAATATAAATATCCTTTCTATTCTTTCCCTCTTTTACTTGCCTTGTTCTCCATCCATTCCTCTTCGTCATTGCTCTTTCCCCTCTTTCCCCCACTTCTTTTCCTTCATTCCCACGCCCTCTTCACACTTATCTCTGCTGTCATCTTCCTACCACTTATCTTTATCTCAGTTTTTTACCGACTTCTCTCCCCCTCTTCTCCCCCCATCACTCTATTACCTACCCACTTGATTTCCGCGCGCGCAGAGTTTCACGGCACGCATTTTCCTTAAGGCCTACCTTTCTATCGATTTTCCCACGCATTTATGTTCACCTTTCTTCACTCTCCCCTCTAATTCTCTCCCTTCCTTCACTACCCTCCCTACATCTCACGCACTTTTCTGCAACCATCTTTCTGCACACTTTCATCTTACTCTTTTTTCCCTTCCCCCCTCGCTCTCCAGTACTCCCAATTGACTCAGCCCATTATTCTAGACACCAGTTATTCTCATCCAGATTTGCGCTCATTTGCCTGACATCCAGTTGTATCATTCCAGGCCCTGTCAACCTTTCTAACCCAGATCCTTGCCTTTTCTATTACTTCCCCTTATTAATCATTATTTTTTCACTTCCCGCAGTATACGTCCGTTCTCCGCCTGTTTTCTGACTGATACCACCCCTCGTTTTACCCTACATCCTATCACTTTTTCTATTTCCTTCTCCCCTATTCCCTCTCTGCTCCACTTCGTCACTCATCCCCTCATTTGTACTATGCCCAGTCTCCAACCTTTCCAACCCCACTCACCCAACCTCCATTTTTCACCCTTTTTGCCCTTCCTCTTACCTCCGCATCCTCTTGCACCTCCTCGCTTAGAACACACACGCCATCCTACGTTTCTCCATGTCCTGTCTTCACTTATCCCCCCCTTCTAGCTCCGATACACGAATCCCGACTCCCTTCTCCTCTTATTAGTACCCCGAACTTTACCTCTTTCAATTATAAAATGCCCATGCTGCATTACTTCCTTCTACCTTCTTATCCTCTAGTACCATATCTGTTTCCCTTTGCCCCTCCTTCTGCCCTCCTCCTCTACATCCATAACACGTTCTATTACTACCACTCCCCGCGTCTGTTCGATTTCTTTACCATTTTTCCTCTCTCATATTCCACGATTTCCACCCTCTATAACACTCCTCTTCCTGCATCCGCCAATGCATGTGTCAGCCTCCTTCCGCCCATTCGCACTCATACTCAGGTCACCCTCTCCTGAACTCATTCTATTCTATTCCTCTGGACTCATTTTCACCTCATTTACCCAATGACCTTTTTTTTACTCCTGCCATTACCTCCCTACATTCCTTCACCCTCTCCCCTTCCCCTTCTAGTGTCGGCGCTCCCGTATTGACTATATCCTCAAGAAACCGTCCATCCTTCAACACTGTCCCGGTTTGGCACCATCCTGTTACCCCTCCCCTTACCTCCACTAGCTCGTTACTAGACTTTGTTTATCTCTTTCTCCTAACGTACACATGACCTAAGCCACCATCTCTCACTTCTGTTTATGACGGCTTAACCTTGCAGCTCGCCTGTATTTATTCTGTGTTCCCAGGCCGCCTTATCTTTCATCCTCTCGCCTCCTCTTCTCTTACTCCTGATTACATGTTATCATCCGCGCAGTTGCATCCTTTTTTCAAACTTCTCTCTCAAACCTCCTTCTGACCCTTATCCAGCTCCCCTATTTTCTTTCTCTTCACCTTTTTCACGTAGTCCAAACTGGACACTCCACCTCACTTGCTTCCACCCCTTACAATCAAGCAATTAGCGCACATACTTTTTCCGTTGGCTTACTGACTACAGAAATCCTATCAATCATCCGTTTCTTCTCTTCTTCACTTTGTGACTGCGTACATGTTACAATCTCGCCATCTTCTAACTTCTAAAAGGTTACTGCCGTTCACCCCTCTGTGTGAAACCTCCCTTTACCCCCCCCCTATCCTTGTTCACCACCTCTTCAACCTTTTTCCTTCCGACTTCGTTTCTACTGTTGCTGCACTCTTACTGTCCAGAAAAAGTTGCGATTAGTAACCTCTTGATTCTATTCATTTCCTTCTCCCTGCCCTCTCTCTCATCCGTGTTTTTCCAGCGCCATTCATGTCTGACGTACCCTCCACTTTCTACTGTTTTTCTCCCTGCCCCATAGCTTTCTTTAAAGCTTACCCTCCCACATTTTCTCGAGCCCTCCTACTACTCCTTAGGCTTCGTCTTCGCTTTCGTCTTAATCCCTCCCTCCTCCACATCCTATGCTCCTACCCCCCCCCTGTACCAGAGATATGTCCCGCAAATTCTTTGTCATACTACCTTTGTCCATCCGCCGACTCCATCTTTCTCTGTTGGCCCACATCTTTCGCTTCACATCCAATCAAGCTCCCCCTTCTTTCTCCTATCCCAGCCTCACAATCTCTCGACCTTCTTACTAGCTCTTCATTGTTTATTTGAATCTACACTCCCTTTCCTTTCTTCCTCCTTCCTACCCTTTCATCTCTTTCTTCACCCTTTCTTCTTGGCCTCCACATATTTAGCGCCACTCTTTCCTTCATCTTTGTCGATGACTTTGCTACGTTGTATCCTATCTCCCAATAGTCCCATCCGGCCTCGACCTCTCTGTACTTCCTATCCATTCACTCATCCACACACTCTATCCTCTCCCCCCTCTCTTTTACCATCCCTCTTTCGAGCCACTCTCCACCGCCCACCTAGTTCACTCATAGCCTTTCCTTTCCTCCTTTTTAGCCCTGTATATCCCCACTTTATCCCCTCTCACTTTGTCCTGAACGAGTCACAATACTTCCTAAACTGTTCCTCACCTCCGAGAGGTCTATCTCCTTCATTAGCCTTTCTTTCTACTCTCCCCCCGTGCCCTCTAACTCATGCTTTTTTATTCTCTTCTTTCTGTTCTTACTCCTATTTGAGTTTTCTTTCTTGTGGCTTACTTACCTACTTTACTGCTGCCTTCCCCACCAGTTTTCGCTTTTCACCTTTTCCCCCTTACTGTCCCATCGCCCCCCGACCCGCCAAAATTCTTTCCCCAACCTTTTAACTTTTTCTCTAACGTCTGCAACACCTCTATCCTTTCCCCGAATTACTCGACCCCCCGCTCTTCCCCCCAGCACTCTACGGCACTGTGGCTACGTAAAGCCTATCGCTCCTCCTGCTTGATATTACTAGTGCCCCCCGTATTCCTTCTTCTCTTTCTCTTTTTTTCCCTCCTCCTTCATCCGCACCACATTGGCTATCAACTGACGCCACTCTCTCCAGTAATCCCTTCTGGCGAACCCTTTCCCCGTCCTAAATTATGCACTCCTCCACTCTCTTCTCACCTTCCTTCCCTCTTTCTCCCCTACTTTCTTCCAATCTACTCCTTCCCTATTTCTTCCTCTCCACTCTTTATTTATCTAGTTCTCGCCCCTTTTCTTCGTTGGAGTTCTTTTCTACCCCGTCTTACTTCCCGCTTGTGCACAGTCTTGGTCAAGCCATACCTCTGAACCAATGATCTGTTTCTGTTTGCAGCACTCATTATTCTTTTTTCTGTCCTGCTATACCCTTGATCTCGCTACAACTTTTTGACCTCTCCTGGTTCCATGTTCGTCGTTTACCCATCTCCCCCCTAGCTTTCAGAGTCCAGGACAATTCACCTCTCTTTTCATTAACTCCTGATTTTACCTCTATCCCCTTATTCCTTTCTCTTTTTTTTCACACTTCTGCCACCGTTTCGACTTGCTATATTTGCTTATGTGCCCTCCATCTTCTTACCAGCCTCATTATCCTACCGCAACTTGATTTTGAAATCCCATTCTACTTGACTACTCCTCATTCCTCTTCTCGCTTTACCTCTTTGACTGTATCTGTCCGTCTGCTCCGAACTTGCCCACTGCCATCCGATTCTTTGTATCTACTCCATTCGCCCCCTCGCTTCTCCCCCTATTCGCTCTTTCTACTCTGCAGATACGAGCTCTTCTACTGCTGAAGAGTTATAAGCTTTTTTCTCTTTTGTCAGCATTCATTCTTAGTTAAGTCGTTCCTGTCCCTAGCGATTCCGCCCCCCTCTTTTGATCTTTCCACATCTTTTAATTCTCTTGCTCCTCGCCTTCTCCCTTTATTTCCGCCGGCATCTTGTCTGTAGATGGACACGATCTCTTTCTTCCTTCTACCTGTTACTTTTTCATTATCTTCCATTACTCGTTTTCTCTTCTGTTAACCTCCTGCCCCCTTACATTCATTATTTTCGTCCGATTCTTCCTCATGTTTTTTCTCCAGTTTCCCGTATCTATGCTCAAGAGCTGTCTTTCACATTACAGTTCGGAAGATCGTTTTCTTCTCCTCGTCCTTTCTGCGCGTTTTCTGTTTGTTACTTATCCCATACGTAATGTCATCTATTTCGACTATTTTATCCTTCATAACATTAGGTGACACAGCTCCCTTCACTACTTTTTTCATTTATCTTTTTTTCTTAACACTTTATACCTCCAACCTTCTCTATTTAGAACTACCCTATCTAGCCGTAGGACCCCTCACTTTTGTCTGCCACGTGTCTCCCAAAAAGTCTGACTCCCTTTCGTATTATGCTTCTGTAGCTTCCTATACAGCCGTTCCCACGTCATTTCTATCCACATCCCTTACACACCCTCTCCTTTCATCGCTGCTATGATTCCTACAGGCTTTTCCACCCGACTCATTATCTTTTGTAACTCCCCCAGTGTACTACCTTTCAAACGCGGCGTCGCCACCCTCTCCTTCTCTCTTAAGTCACTTTCTTCTGACAGTATCATACAATCCTTGCGCCGTCGCCGATACTACTCCATTCATACATTGATTTTTTCCACCGCTTACCTCTCTCGATCCTACTCTACCTATCCCCCTAACATTATCATTCTCTGCACGCCCCCAAACCTTTTCTCTCATCTTTTTCCTTATTTTCTGACATCTTCTAGCCTTTCTATCGTGTATCTTACTCTCTTTAGATTACCCATCCGCCTCCTTTGTCCCCTCTCCCACTACACACTTTCCGTCCCCATCTCGACACTCAGTTTTCTTCCTCAGTCTACTTCATTGCCAGTCCGTAAACAAATATGCACACAGCTCCTCTATTCTCCACAACAACCCCCCAGACTTCTCTCATGTCACACTTCAGTTCCGACTCTTCGCTATGTTTTCTTAACTTTCTATCGACCTTGCCTGTCGCTTACCCCCAATACTTCTTCCTCCCCTCCAACTATGCCCCACTCTCCCTAACTCATTAATTTTTAGACGGTCCACCGACTCCATCACTTTCTTGTTTCCTTTCTCCCCGCTCTTCTTTACTACGCGACTTTATACCAAACTTCACCCTCGCCTTTGAATACTATTGGAATCTTCTACCTCGAGATTTCTCTTACAACAGGTCCTATATTTTCACCGTTTGTCCCTCATTGACAGATAGATTAAATCACGTTCCTATTCGTCTTTTTTGAACTTTTCCACCCACTTATCCCTTTGCTACTTCTTTTTTGCCGCTGCTAGCCCAAACTTTTCCTTTCCCTTCTCATTCGTATATCCGAAGGCGCGTTGTTTTCTTCCTCTTTCAATAATATGCCTCCTTCTCCCCCTCACGCATCCTTCTTTCCCTATCCTTTCATATCCACCGAGCTCCAATGCCCCACCCTATCTTTCCCTTCCTCTCATTCCTATTCGTGTGCGCACTATCTCCCCATATGACCCTTCCTACTGTGCTCTTCTTAAACCTTTTCTCCCTCCCCCTCATCTTTACTTGGGCCCACACTGCACAACGCCACTGACACAATAATTCCTTTCAATATCCCCTTTATCATTCCTTCTCTTCCATTCCGCCTCCTCTTCCCTCGTTCCCCCCCCACCTCATCCTTCTTTACGATATAACCCGCCGGCCTGTTACCGCCCTTTCTATACATCTTTATGATTTTGCTCCCCGGTCTGGCACGTTTATCCTTTCGTTCCGCCTTAATTCCGCCCATCCCATTCGTTGTCCCCTCTCCAACCCCATACGCTTTCTCATCTCTCCCCCCCCATAGCGGCATCCATCTTTCGCCCTCAACTTTCGAACTCCGAATTTTCATCATTCTCTTCCTCTTACTTTTAATTCCTTCATCTTTATTCCCCACTCCATCTTATCTCCCTCCCGTTCTTCCAATTTAGATTCCCCTCACCATTTCTCCTGCTATTCCTTTCTCCCAATATTCTATTCTAGCTGTTGTGACCCCTCCCCTCCCCCCTATTTTTTCTTCTTCCCACCACCTCCTAATCTATTTTTGTGTAATCTTCCTCTCCCTCATTCTACCTTAATTTCTAATGCACCTGTCACAAGCACCCTCTCTTGCCTCTCATTACTCTCTTCCTCCTCTCCTCCCCTCCACCCCTTTTTTCTAGCGCTACTTGTCGTCATCTCACCTACTATCATTCTGTTCGCCTTTACTCCTGACGTTTCCTCCCGCCATTCCTGTCACCGCTAGTTTCATTCTTTTCCGCCTTTATAACCCCCTCAACTATCCTCCCCATTTTCTATTACATTGCCTAATACTCGCCTCATTGGCTCTTATGAACTGCTATCTTCTGTTTCCTCCCCCTTTACTGTTTCCTTCTCGATCAGCTCTTCTTTATCCTTTTCTCCCTCCCTACCTACATCAACTACAATTTTGTCTTGAGACTCATTCATCTTCCTTTTTTTATCCTACTGCCTAATTTCATATTCTTATCTTAATATTATGTCTTTCTCCTGTGATTCACATATTCACATCCCCCAATCCTCCCTACCACCCCTCCTCAAGATTCCTTTTATTACAACCAAAGTCGCCGTTTTCCACCACTCTGCCTCCAACTCATTTTTTATCTTCCTCTACCGAATTTATTTCTATCTCTTTTCTCCTACTTCTCTTTCCACCCTAATTATCCTTCTTACCCTATCCTCCCCCCCCATCCTATTCTTTTCTTAATCTTATCCAGTCTTGTAATCCTTACCCTCTCTCTCGTCTACCCACCATAATCCCTTAGTCTCTACACTCGTCATATGAATTTGGTATCTCGGTTTCGAGAAGCACGCTCCTCTCCCCCTCATCCTATCTTTTTTCTCCTCCCCTATTCTTCCTCTTCTACCCCTCTTCCTCCCGACCACACCCCTTTTTGGTTCCACAACATCCCTCGCTACTTATCTTTCGGGTCCTCCTGTTTCCTCACCATAACCTATACTTCTTTTATTCCTATCCGTCTTCTCTCTATTTTCCTCCATTCTCTGTCCCTCGTAACTACGCCAGTGCTCCTTTTGGTCCTCCTACTCTCTTTCCTATCTCGCTTCCTTCCTTTATCCCCCCTTTTTCTCGCACTCCGTTCATTTCCCCCATACACTCGAGTGCTTTAGTCGTCGTGCTCCCCCACTATTATCACCTAAATTATTATCCTTTCTTTCATCTCACGTTCTAGAATGGGGTCCACTATTTCTTACTGTCTGTCAATTCGTATTACTTCTCCTTCCCCCCCTTCATATCTGCCCCAGTGACAACCCAGTACAGCCCCCGTCTCCCGTATCGTCTATCCTGCTATTCCCTTTTCTCTCCTCCTTTTTTCCTTCCTTTATTGCCCTTCATTTCTCTCTACATATTTTTTCACCTCCTTTCCGTCCGACTTTCTCGCCTTGCTTTCCAGTTCTCACACCCCCCGTCTGCCTCCTCCGTTTCCTCTCATGATTTACGCCCTCCATCCTTTTACCTACTCAGTTTCACTCCATCACCCCCCCTCTCCTATTAAAATGATGTTTCCTTGACCCTCTTTTCTTTCCCCTCATTCCTCTTCGCCCCCCCCCCGTCCTCCCCCCTTCCAGATTTCCCCCCTTCAAGGAGCTGTCACCCTTTTTCGACATCCATTCAGAGACCTGTCAGCTCGTTCCCCTTCTACTTCCCCCATCCGAGCCTTCCCTACAGGATCCCTCTTAGATCCTCACCACGCTTCCCTTATTATTCTCTAATGCCCTACTGGTATATATTGCTTACATCTCTGCCCTCATTCACTATTATCCTATTCTTCATCACCCAACTCCTCCTGCCAACATACCCCTCTCTCTCTCCTCCTCTTCTTTACTGACTGCTACCCATCTGGTCTTTTCCCACGTGCACTGAATCTCTGTTTCTCTCCTCTAATCCTTTGCACCGGTATACCCTGATATATTCCTGTCTCTGCCTCCCAAGTCTTTCCCCTTCTTTCTGCCTTCCCAACTCCCCATAGGCCCCGAATCTATCTCCGACATCCATTTGCCGATCCTCCAGCTCTTCCTCTCATTTTTATCCTTTTACTTACCCCAATCTTTCATTTTTTCTACTCAATTTTCCCTAGGGAGACAAAGGTACTTTCATCCGGCGACACTCTACTTTTATTATTCTTGACTGCGACCTCATCCAACCTCTCTTCTTCCCCCTTCTACACCCCCTTACCTTTCCCTGCTTCTTTACCCTCGCCGTATTTTTAATTGGGACAGTAGACTGGGTCATCCTCCCCTATCCTTCTTCATTTTCTTTCACCCCCCTTACTCCCCCCCCACCCCTACTTCCCTTATCTTCGCTCCTCCACCATTATATTATCGCAAAAATTCTCTTGGTCTCCTACTCTACTCTTTGCATTTTCTATGCGATTGGGCTGTCTCATACCGCGCCATTTTCATCTTCTTTTCTTTCAAGGTCTTACATTTTGCCCCCCCCCTCCCTGCGTCCTAGGCCGCATATATCCGCGATCTACCACTTGTTCCTCCCCTCATTCTTCTCTCTTACTTCCTTCATTTCTCTTTCACCCCTCTCCCCTTTTCCCTGCACTTTCGCACTTTAATAACCCGTCACACTTCACCATAATCTCTTGACGACACACAGGTACTTTTCCTCATGCAACATGTTACTCCCCTACCTTCTCTCCTCTCCCTCGCTATCTTCCAGATCCCCCAGAGCTCTGCAGCACTCATACTCGAGTTATTTATAGCGTCATCTTTAACATCTACATTGATTCCCCAAACCACATTATTCATCATCTATCCTTCTATCCCCCCCCCCTCATTCTAGGCACCCTAACCAATTTTTCTTATTTCGTGTTCTGACCATTTGGGTCGCCCCCTTTTTTTTTCCCGAGTTATACTCCGCCTATTTCTTTGCCCTCTCCGCCGCTTTATCATCTCAATACACTCCTTTCTTTTTAAACCTTTCTCGTCCACCACTGCCTCGTTCCACCCTATCTATCGTTCTTTCCCTTCAGTTTCCTGTGGTTTCCATCCATCTCCTCCTACCCCGTCTTTTACCCTCCCCTCTAACCTAAATTTACACGGCCACCAATTCTCAGTCGTTGACTGTCCCTATGTTCCGTAGCACCCATTTCATCAGTCCCATCTCGCTTTTTCCCCCCCCTGCTCCAATCCTCCCCTCCACATCCGTACATATGCTCATTTTAACTTCTCACGAGTCATCTCAAATGATGATGCATCCTTCCCCTACTCCGTTCTCTTTCTTTTTCTCACTTTCTCCTCTATCTGGCCGATGCAGCCTATAACGGAGGTCACAAGTTATTCATCTTTCTACTTCCATCTTTTGAGTGTTAAGGCTTCATCCCACGCATTCCCTTATCCCATCCTACCCCCTTCCCTCATATATCCTTATACCTATCTTTTATTCAGTGAAGTGCTTGTTATTGATCACTCAGCTTCCCCCTTCCTGATTCCTCCTTCACCTTTTCTCTTCCCCCCTTTTTCTCCCATCCGCAGCAATTGCCTCAACCTATTCATTTTTTACTAGAGTAGCATCCATCCCTCCTTTGTGATCAGGATCCTCCCTCACTTATCGTCTAATCTCTTTTCCTCCCCCCACCATTTTTTCTTACCCCTCTTCCTCTCCACTGGCCCGAATCGAAACTCCACACCTCTTAGACATTCCAACCCTGGATATTTTATTCCTTCCCTCTCTTCCACTTTTCCTTTTTCCCCCTTTCACCCACTCTTTTTATCTCACCCTCCCCCCTTTCCTACTTTCCGCTCCCAAGTGCACCAAATCTCGCCTACTCGCTATCATTTGTTCCTAATTACATATCCCTTGCGCCTTGCAACTTAATGATCCCTTTCTATCACCCACTCTTCCTTACGTCATTCATATCCCTTCCTCTCCAGTCTCTTTACCTTATACGACCTCTCCGCCCCGTTACCCTTCTTACCTCCTAGCCTCGATCATAGGTCTGACCCCCCCTCTCTATTCTTTGTCTTCCCCCTTTCTTCCATTTTTCTTCCTTCCCGTGCCCTATAACACCCTCTCTACGTTTTCCGCTCCGTCATATTGACAGCTACATTCCACTCCTCGTGACTTCCAACAACACCTCCGATCAACCTTTATTTACCTCTCGTTATCTCTCCTTAGTTCCATCCTTCTATTTTCCTGCGTGTCCCCTCTCATATTTGTTCCTCTTATTTTCTCTTCCGTTTTTCTTCCATGTTTCCCCCCCTCCACCCTTACTGCCCGCATCTACTATTTGTCATGCACACTCTGCGACATTTCTAGCCTCTCTTCTCCTCTCTCTCCTTCCTTCCGCAGATCCCCTTCCCAGACCACCATTATAACATTTTACATGTGCGTGGGGCCCCCTCTTCCTTTCCCCCTTGTCTGCCCTTTTCTCCCCCCCCCTGTTCATTGACATCACTGCTCATCTCTCTTCCTCCCTCTCTTTTCGGCTACCGTTATTTCTCCCCTATATTTCTCATTTTTCTTTCTCTCCTCTATTCGATTTCTCTCCCTTCTTTCCATGCGCTAATATAGTTTTTCATTATGTATTAGCCTTTTCCATCTTACTCATCTTTGCACACCTTCACGCAGGGTACTTACCATGCACTACCTCTCTCATTCCGTCTTCCCTCACCCGCTCTTCCTTTCCGATGCCCCGTATCCCCCTGACCTCGTTGCTTTATGTCCACTCAGCCCACTATCCTTTCACTCATACATTATTGACTTTATGCCCCTTTCTCCTTATCCATTGTCTCCCT
>Ga0179593_1514986_pt1 | contig 11883 bp, 11 predicted proteins | sample CZODoug2_1_08_16_FD_185931 | JGI IMG/M metagenome (GOLD analysis project Ga0179593, IMG submission 185931) | Vadose zone soil fungal communities from Angelo Coast Range Reserve, California, USA - CZODoug2_1_08_16fungal (PacBio error correction) | ecosystem: Environmental > Terrestrial > Soil >... | reverse complement strand
CCCCTTGCTCTTCCGTTTTTTTTAGTTCTTTCCAGATCCTCTTTTGTTCAATCTTTTTTTTTTCACTTTTTCTTTACTGCGCTGGGATGGTCTCTGTTTTCGCTCCGAACCCCCACAGTAGCAACCATGTCCCCCGAGGCAAGGAGCCTGGTCTTTCTTTTTTTCGCTCTCTCTGGATTGGTCTCTCAGGCGTCGTTCGACGACTCCCCCTTCTTTGGATTTTTTTGTCATCTTCGCCAAACGGACTTAGTCCGGCTTTGTTCTGTGAGCTGCGTTGCTGCTGACGCGCGGGATGTTTTGGCGCGGACGTCGAACCTTCATGTTTTTCCTAACAGATTTTCGTGCTGGCCGTCAACATTTTGAATTGTTTCTTTCCTCGATCCTTTTGCAGGTGACGCGGTCGTCGATGGCGCAGCCTCTCCCCCCCACCAACATCTCCGTACCCGAACCTTGAGGCGAACTCGACGCTTTCATTGGGTCCCCCGATGTGTTTTTCTTCCCGCCGAATGACGAAAACAGATCACCCCCTGATTCTGACTTATTTCCTTTTTTCCTTTTTTGGTTTTTTTTATCATCACAGCCAATGGCGGCGAATGGCTCTTTTTTTTCGCGCCATTTTAAGTTTCCGTTTCAGTGCTCCCCAGTTTTCCTCGCGTATTGCCTGTTCCGAACGCCGGTTGCCTTATGACTCCGTCTCCTTCTTCCTGATCCTTTTTTTCCGCTGATCTGTCCGGCTTGACCTTACGTTTTTTTGGCCATCTGGAACTGGCTTCCAAGCCTGACTCACGCCGTTTCCAGCGTCCGGCCCGCGTTATCGCGGCTAAACTTTTTCCCTTCCCCTTAATCCTCCCGCCCTCTCTCTCAAAGGGCGCTCCTGTAAGTGACCCTTTTTCGCAACCTGACAGACGTCGCCACCATCGTCGAAACGATTTTCCCTTCTTTCCCTCATCTCGAACCCCCTTAATTTTTTTCCCCCAGCCTCAATCCCGGCATTCTTTACGTTATTTTCATTGTAATTATCGTACCTTAGACCCCCCCGGCCGGGTCGGTCCTCCTCTTATGTCGTTTTTTTTTTTGGGGTCTTCTTTTTCGCCCATGCCCCTTTCACAGATAGCCCTTCTTCGATTTCACGTCCTTGTTTGGTCGTGGGCCATCCTCGCCGGTTTCGACGCGACAAATCTTACCTCGACTTTCCCTTTTTAATTTTTTGCCCTTTTGCGCCGGCCTTTTTTTCTCGCCGTCGACATGCTCGCAAATTCCAAACTCGTTTTTTAGATTTGTGCCTTTCCATTTTTTTCGGCGCATCACGCAATTTTCTTCCCTTAACTTTCTCCAAAACTTTTTCCCCTTGTGTTCCTCCCTTTGTGTAGACTGCACTGGAAAACCTATTCCCTTGTCGCCCGAGTTTCTGCTTGTCAGGTGATTGAGTCCCTTTTCTTCGATCGATGATGAAAGAAACCGACCCCTCTTTCCTCCGGGTTTTAGGACTTGGAGGACTCCTTTGATTAAAGTCCTCGCGCCGCTTTGCGCAATTTATGGCGCCGGCCTCCGAGGTCCTTGAAGCTGTCCTGTTCTTTTTTGACTCCCTCCCTAATGTATTCTTGTGTCGGGTCGGTTTTCCGGTGATATTTCAAAGCCGCCGGGACCGGACGAACAGAGTCACTTCAACCCCCCCTTTGTGTGTTTGCCTCAGAGAGAATTTGGGAATTTAGTTAGAGAGACGGAGGGGAGTTAGATGCCTTTTTCCCTTTTTTACCTGTCCCCTATTAGATTTTTTCAGCAGAGTGATCGTGTTTTTTTTGATCGTCAGCATGTGTGCCACCTGCTATCTGCTCTTTTTCTTTTCTAAGCCTCTTTTTTTCGTACAGGTTACTCTGCCTGAGTGGCTTTTCCGTCGGGCTACTCTTTTGTTTTCCAACCTTCGACTCTTAGGTTGGGCCCGTGATTCTTTCTTGTGGATTTGCGTGTCGTCCCCGACGACCTAGTTAGCCTCTTCCGCTTCTCCATGTAAATGCGGACCGACGCGATGCCTTGAACGGAGCGTCTTCGGGAACTTTCTTTTTTCCGCTTTCACTGGCATTTGTTCCCGTGCCGTGCGTGATCTTTTTAGTGACTTCGTTCCGACCCCACCTCCCCTTCGCCCAACAGACCCCGTCTTCCGTCCTTCCTGAATGGGGATCCTCTATGATAAATGGCCTCTCTCAATTTGTCTTTTTCCTCTTACTCTGATCCGGTTTTGCAGGAAGCGGTGTGACCCCAATTTTTCATCATGTCCTTTTTACCTTTTTTTGTTTTCCCCCCCCACGACCGCGGTCTTATATAGAGGTCGTAGGACACACGGCTGGCTTTTCCTTTTTGCCCACCCACTGGCGAAAACCATTGACGTTTCTCTGTGAGTGCGGGTGGTCGGAGAAATTTCTATCTTTCCCCCCTCGACGGTTTTCTCTGCATTTTTTTCTAGTAGTGGCAACTGCTTTTTCTAGAACCTGACTAGCTTGACGAATCGCCTCTGCAGAGACCAACCGCCTTTGATATTTTTCATGGACTCCGATTTTCACTTTTTTGCTTGAATAACTTACCAAGATGGGCGCGGGGAATAAGAGACGTTTGTTTGCTCTGCATTGGCCTTCTCCCGGGGTTTTGGCGGGCGGAGCGGCGTATATTTAGATCTGCGTCTTCAGTTTTCTCTATTTGTTGGGCCCTTTCCCTTTCTCTGGGGTCTTTCGGGGCGGGAGGGGCGTCAAGACCGTCCCGTGCTGGAGCATCTGCGGATTTTCTGTCCTTTTCGCGTTTTCACATTTCCCATCATGCTCGAGGAAACTGGGGGCTGATAGAAGCCTTAAGTGGCCGCATTCTTTATCCGTTGCGCGTTTTACCTCCCGTCTCGCGGATTTCGCCCACTTTCTTTTTCTCTACTCTTTTTTCCATTCTCCTTTTTTTTCTTCTTTTTTGGCGCTTTCCTTTCCCTGCGATATTGGAATTCTTTACCGCCGATCCAGCACACGCAGATTTCGGAATTGCGGCCTTGAACAGACCCCCAGCCCGCTGATCATGTCGTGTAGGATTGATTACCGGTCACCGCGAAAGTCGCGCCGCCAATCGCATTTTTCGTCCTCCCCCGCCCAGGCATCATGCTGTCTCCTCCCCCGGCGATACATCCTGAAATTGAAGCGGCTTCATTCCATATCCTCCCGTCGCCGCCCCAACCCCCCCGGCGCCGCCGGCACAGCTTGCGTAGCTCTTTTTTCCCCAAGATTTCCTGTTAAGATTTTCCAACTTTCTCACGCCGTCTCTAGCCACTTCGGCGAGGACCTAATCACCTATGCGGTTTGGCTTCTTCCCCGGATTAGGGTTAGAATCTGGTGTCACACGCCCCACGCTTCCCCCACCCTTTTTTCCGCCCAACCGTCGCGTGGTGATACTTGCGTTTGATCCCAATCTCCTGTGGCCCGCGCCACCCCTTTCATCGCCTGTGTTCGTTGCTCCGTTCCCTCCTCAAATCTTCTCTTCAGCTCACCATCGATACATACTCGTCGTTGGACACGTTCTCTACTTCGCCACCCGGGTTTACACCGGCTTGCAAACCCCCTTCTCTCTATTCCCACTTATCCACGGGCCTTGATAAGCTCAGTTCCAATTAGAGGACTCCTCCCGTGAGGTTCGTCTCCCTTCCTGAATTGGATGGACGGCCTTCTGTCTCTCGCATGAGGAACGGACGCTCATTCAGTTACGACTTGTCCAATCACGTGTACGCCATTTTTTCGAAGCCGCTACATTTCACTGGCTGAACCCTTTCTTTAGCCTGGTTCTTCTCCACCTTTGGCCTCATCTTTAAGCTCGAATGGATCCTCAATGGATAGAGTGTCCCCCGCTTGTTGTCCCCGTACCTCCAACCTTAGGCCGGTGGGACACCGCAGGTCGCCGTTTGAGGAAACTCCTTTGCGCCCGACAGTTTTCCCCGCGTCGGCTACCATGGAATCACTGCGCGCTTGACCCCTCACCTGGCTGACGCTCACGCCTAAGGAGTTAGACTCATAGTGCCCGGAGTGTCTGCGACTCGAACGAATAGCCGCTCATTTACCTCAGCAGCTAGAGTCCCCAACCACACTTCGGTCTTGCTTTTCCTTTTATCTATGTGTCTGTCGGTTCTGTTGCCTATACCCCCTCGCCCAAACTCCTCTTTCAGGGCTCTGGGAGGGGCTCGCTTTTTCTGGATCGGCGCTCTGTGCCTTTGCGCAAGGAGATCGTCTTGTCGGATCTCCCGCGTCTTCTTAACCAATAATCGGAGGCCTACTCGTTTATTTTTGAGGGAACGAATGCGATCGAAGTTTTTCATTCTGGCTCTTTTCCCGATGCGGTCATCTTTTTCCCTTTGCTTTCTCACAAAGGTTTAACCCAAGGTTGCCCGTTTTTGGTTCTTTTTCCCCTACACTTTGCTCCGTTCTCCCCCTTGGCATTCCTAATGGGCGCAATCCTTCCCCAGGACCGATTGGTGAATTTGTGCCTGGTCTCCGGATCCGAATCACGGACGGTTACGTCTTCTTCCAACTGGGGGGGGCCTCTTTTCTTCGGAATCTTGGCGCTGGCCACCCTCCATCCTTTTCCTTCTCGACATCCCTTTTGTTACAAATCTGGAGACCACGCCGTCCCCTTCGCTTTACAGGGTACGTAACGCAAAGGCGTACAGTGTTCCTTGGCCGTTCCGTTTTGTTCTAATTGTGAGTCCTGAAAGCTCGTGATTGTAGGTGTGACTTTGTTGGTGTTGTCTGGGCACAGTTTTCTTTTTCTCCTTCTCCTTCTTCGTTGGTTGGAATTACCATTAGAATCTTGTTAGAGCTCCTTGCGTTTTTGTTCTTTTGTTTCAGATTCCGTCTCGTAAACGGAGGAGGATTCGCCGGGAACGCTTTTGCTAGTGAGTCAGGTAATCCCGCTCATCAGAGCCTCATCGATGATCTCGGCACTGGGAAGAGCCTCTTTTCGTCCCCCAGGTCCCCCCCCCCCCCACCTGTGTACGGAAGAAGGCCCCCATAGCAGCCATCAGCCCGGTTCTCGCAGGCCTCTTTGGAGGGGTGGTTGCATCCGGCTGTTCGATTCCCGCGTCCCGTCGATAGTATTAGATTTTTATGGTTTTTTTTCCGTTCCGTCCGAAGTCCACCTCCTTTGCCACTCCCTGATCGGCAGCGTCGAGCACGCCAGCAGTTGACCAGCTTTTTTTGGCACACCCAGGCGCCCTCGAAAAGAACTTGAATCCTTGCCTATCGAGTAATCACCATTTTCTTTCCATTGATTTGTCCCCTCCCTACGTAGAACCCCATTTTGTCTGTCTGACGATCTCCCCGTTGCGCAGTGCCCCGCGATCCACCTCTTCCCTCGGCACGGTCCTGACATCACCCCTGACCTCCGCATGGCGTGTAGAGTACCCTTGTGCCTCTTTCTTCGGCTCTTGCGGAGCCCTGATAGTTGAGCACATGCCCTGACCAGCTCCTGGTGCGTTCCTGGTTTTGCGAGGTTTTTTTTTGTACGAGTTGCCGCTCTTCTCCCCCCCCCGTTTCCATACGTTTCCTCTGACCGAACAACATCGGGATAGGCCCTTGCCCGGCCAGCCGGCCCCTCATCACTCCTCTTTCTCCTGTGTTTGAGATCTCTCCTCATTCGTGATGACGACGCTATTTGGGCAATGCTTTGTTCCTTCCGAGAGTACCCAATTTAGCATGCATTGCACCGCGTTCCCTGCTTTCTGCCACAGCTCTCTGCCCAAACAGTAGTTCCCAAAACTTCTCTGATTTTGCGCATTGTCTCCTGTTGGCCTCCGATTCCTGGATTGGTCTATTTCGGCTTCGCTCTATCGACCTGAGTCCAACTCCATGCGTCTGTTTTCTGGGTGGGATTCTTATGTAGAGCCGCCTCTGTTTTCCCCACTTACGCTGCTTTATATTGGCGTCCTCTGCCCTTCCTCCGTTATATCCCCTTCGGCTTTCGAAGGATGGCGTATCAAATCCCAAGATGTCCTGGGCGCTCCCTCTCTTTTTCTCTGCCTGGGAATTGGGTCGTCTTCGTCTTCGCCGTGCCCACAACCAATTGCGTAACGAATGATCGGCTTCCCAATCCGATTCAGGGTCCTTGGCCTCTTTTTTCGGCTGACGAGAATCGAACAGATCCCCCCCCTCGGACGGACGATTCCCCTTTGAACCGTCCGTCCTTTGTGGCGAATGTGACTAGACCGCAACCCGCTCTCTCCCTTCTCTTTTCCTGCCGAGATTGCAGGTCTGAACACGAACTCCCCCCCTTTTCTTTTTTCCCTTTCCTTCCTCGATCAGCGCCAGCTGATGAGACGTCGCCACTTTATCCTTCGCAACCCTCCTTCCTTTTACGACTTCGGCCCGCGGAAGTCCTTCTGTCTCCTCTTCCTTTTTTTTTTCCTTTGACTCGCCGCCTTCCCTCTCTCAACAGTTTGAATGTAATTCCAAACCCTCCTCACTCCTGCGTAGCGAAAGAAGTGTCAGGATCGCCCTCTTTCTCACAAACCCCCGAAGGCACAGCCGACCAATCATCCCTTCTTTTTCTTTTATTCTTCATTTTCTCTAGCACCCCTCGGACTTTCCAATTCCCTGGAAGCTTTTAAGACATGTACTTTTCCTAAGTGTGGCCAAGGATCCCCCTCAGCTCCTGTTAATTTTTCGTGCCGACGGAAATTTTGGTCGTGGGCCTCGTCGCCACGCAGCTTCACCCTTTTTTTTTTTTTATGGCAGACGGCCCCGATGGTTCGCGAGTCGACGGCGGTTCTTCCCTCCACCTTTTGCCGTGAAATCTACTTTTCGCCCTTCATGACTCTTTTTTCTCGACGCCCCCTTTCTTCCGAAACGACCTAAAACAGCTAGCGCACTTTCATGTTGAAGCCCTGGCCCCCCCTCTTCCGCATCGTTCCCTTCCGGCATCAGTCTTTTCGATTGGCTTTCTTTTAGATCCACACCAACCCACAATGTGACTACGATGATTTTACACGTGATTTGCCTTTCGTCGTCCTTCTACTCGTGGACCCAGACGAGCTTCCGTCCCTCTCTCCGATCTTCTTTTTAGCGAACGAAAGAAAGAGAGCCTGCAGCTCTACCTCTTCGATGGTGTAGGGGACGTTTTCTTGTCTCTTTTCCCCTTTCCTGCTCCACCTTCAGCTATGACACCCCCCCTCCCCCTCTGGTTTTTTTTTTTTACTTCTTTTTCCTTCTTGTATTTTCGCAATCTTCTCTGGTTAGAGTGATCTCTCGGCCAGTTCTTCTTATAGTATTTTCTCCCCATCTCCGCCTTTAGGAGAGGGCGGTCCCTTTGTTGCTGTCGGTTCGATATTCGTCTTTCGTCCTCAGGTTCGTCCCTTTTCCCGACCAGGACGAAAGCGGCTCGCAGGGCGCCTTGTTTTCTTTTTCTTTTTTCACTTTCCTCTTCAGTTTTTTCCACCGTGAACCTTTTTCTTTCCGTTTTTTTCCCCCCTCGTCCATTGAACTCGTTCTCGTCTATGCATCCCCCCCGTAACAACCTTTTCTCGCTAGCCCTCCAGTGCCTTTCTGCTTGAACCCCCCCTTCCTGCGGTGTTCTCGGTATTTGTGAAGGAATCCTTTGTCCCTTTCCCTTTTTTTGCCGACATTCGAGCGAGAGGGGTCCCCTTCCTTTCCCTCACGAAAATCGTCCCACCGGTCTTTATCTCTCCCTTTTGCATCCTGAATCTGTCAATTGCCGTGTCCCTCCCCCGTTTTTCTGCTCCCTCGACCTTTTTTTTCTTCTTCCTGGGGTTAGTCAGGACAGCCGGTTACCAGTTCCTCTGTTTGTGAACCGCTGAGGTTGTCCAACGATGTTTGATCCTTTGAATCTCCCCGAGGTGGCCTCCCCCGACACCCCCCCTTTTGTGAACCCCCTGCGATTGCGTGCGGTTTTTCTTTCCCCTTAATTTTACTTGCCAGCGTGAAACCCCCCTCTCCCTTATGGTTCTCCCGGCTAGGCGGCAGTGGCGCATTTGGCCTGCTTTCTTTGTTTTCCTCCCGATCTCCCTAATCCTCGAGCAGATCCGATGATCTTTCGCGCCTCCTTAGGTAGAGACATCGTGTGAACGTTGCGGCTCCCAATATTGTTTTCTACGGGCCTATGGAGCTTTTCTTTACGCCGGACTCCGGCCGGCGGCTCAGGGGTTTGGTGGACTTTTTGAGTATATTAGCTCTATGGCATGAAAGCTTAAGCCGTTTTTCTTCTACTATGGGTCTTTTTTGCTTGTCAAGACCTGTTCTGGAGGAAGCATGAGGATTTTTTCCCGTGATTCTACCCTTTTCTCATTCATGGGATGAACTTTCTGAAGTTGAGCTGCATTTCGTTTCTTAGGCTCGCCGTCAATCTTCGCCCCCTGCGCATCTATCTCTTTTCATCCTCCGGAGATGCCTCATGTGGGATTCACTTGACGGTTTCCTTTACTCACCAACGCATTCGGAATTCGTTAGAAGTTTCTTTCCCCTTCATTGCTTGAATTTTTCTTTGTCGTGCAGAAACCACTGCTCTCCAGAAAGGCTTTCTTCCCGCCCTGCCCCACTTTGCGGGCCCAGGAGATACCACTTCCTTACAAAGTGCCTGCCCTTAGCTCCTCGATAGTCCAAACCGGCGCCGCGGCCATTCCCTGTAGTCAGTCTCTCCAGTACCCTTTAGGGCGTCTTGTTACGATTCCGCAAAGTTTTTCTGGTTCTCCCTTCCAAAGGTCCCTGCCATTTTCCCTTTTTTTGCTGCTCAGTCATTCGGGTAGAGTTAAGGTACTATACTTGCCCAATTTTCTCTGTGACGCAAAACAAGTTTTGTTGACGTCTATGACGCCAAGGAGCAACTTAGTAATCGCCGTGTTTCGTAGAACTCACCCCATCCCTCCCCCCCCCCCACCCTCCCCCCCCCCCGTTTTGTGGAATGGAGCTACTGTAGCTTTCCCTTCCGATCCGTATTTCAATCACGCGTCGTTTTTTTCCACCCCCTAATTTTTCTTTTGACCCCTTCGTGTCCCGGACGGTCTTTTTGCCACCCTTTTCTTGCAGATGTCACACTCAAATGATCAGCTCAGGATCCCATTCTTTTTTTCGGTTTTGTCCGGCGAATGGTGTATCCCCGCGTATTTTATAGCGGCACAAGGCGCCCATGTCTTTCTTCTCCACGGTTCATACTTCTCGCCTTTCGTAGAGAGCTTTCTATCCCCTTCCTTAGCTAAATTGTGCCCTTTTGATCACTCCGTAGTCTGCGTCTCTCTTCAATTTTTTTTTAGTCCCTTTTTTAACATTCAAACGTCGGCAGGTTTGCCTGCATTTCCCCCTTCGTCTCCTTTTTGGAGCATCCACTTCTTTCCCTATTGCACGAGGATGTTAAAATGAGACCCCGCTTTTTCTTCCAATAGTCCCCCTTCACCCATTTTTTCCCCCCTCCGCCCGCCTTTTTGGAGCGATTACTCCTTGAGGCTTCGGTGATCTCCTTTTTCCTCCCTAGCCGACCTGTCTCCATTTTCCAGCGCCTCCTTTTCCAAATTGGATGTTTCTCCTTGATATTGGGCGTTAGACTTGGGTTTGCCCCTTGACCCCGCCCCCCTTCCACATAGTCGATCCGTCTATTTAGGGTCCGGTCTTTTTTTATTCTGAGGGTGTTCTTGGATTTGCGCCGGCGCCCTCTTATCCGCTTTCCCTTTGCCGCCAGATTACTCTCTATTACCTTTTTCACCGCCGTGTCACCTCACGGAGGCCCTTTGTCCTTCTTTTATCAGAATCCGCGACCCCCTCCATAATATTGGGGTTTGGATTTTTTTCCAGGTTTTCTCCCCCTCCTTTAATCTTCGGGTTCTTGTTGTTTTAGGTCTCCCGGGGTTCTCGATGCAGTTTTTCCCACGTGCCTTGTAATGTAATGGCGCCATCTTCCATTTCCCTGCTGGAAGTTGATCTTTTCTTGTTGTGGATTTCGGGCCTGCCCCCGTCAGCCCAAAAGTGGATCGATGTGGGGGCCTCTTGTCGTAGGTCCCCTCTTCCCAACTCCCGCTAGCAGTGGACCTTGCCTCTCTTATTAACTGTTTCGTGTCGCCAAGCATTGTTGCTTCCACGCGACCGCGGACATTTTTTCCCACGCGTCCCGTGACTTTGTTTTTGAATTCGAGTTTTTTGCTAGTACCCGTTCAGGACTCGCGGTGCAAGTTGGTTCTTTGTGCCCCTTCTGTTGGTGTTGTGATGGCCGCTGCGATCCTGGCCCATCTTTAATTGCTTTTCCTTTTCAGCGTTTTTAATCCCATTCGGAGAAATTTCCCCTCTTCTTAGTTGCTCTAGCTTATGTGGTACCTCCTCCTTCCGCGGGCCGTCCTTCGTAACCGCCTTTTTCCTTTCCTTTGCTCCTCAAAGTTTTTTCAGAGTACTCCTCAAGGCTCCTTTCCTCTGATAACCGCCTAGGTGCCTGCAAGAGTTACTTCTTTTTAGTTTTTCAAACTTCCCATATCGCCGTTGGCTCGTTCTTCGTTGCGTTTCCCCAAGAAGCACATTATAGGATGTTATGACCGTGTACCCGTCTATCTTCTTTTGTTTCCGTAGTCTAGTCGGTCCCCCCTAGTTGCCCTTTTGAGAAGCGTAGATGCGACGCAGAGAATTTTTACGCGCTTTGTGTGTTGTCCCCCCGGTCTTAATCGCAAAAGAGTTGCGTAATTCCCTCCTTTCGTCGACCCCTTCAATCGTGGATTGATTACGGACCAATCAGTCGACCTCCCCTATTTTTTTCTCCCGACGCGCAGTCAAGCCCCCGTCCTATTTCCTTCTGAATTCGCGGCACGGATCTTTCCATCATCGAGTCGCACTTTTGACTCTTTTTTTTTGCGCCGATACCCTCGAGAAAGGATTCCTGTCTCCCTGCCGGTCTTTTCGTTCAGGTTAGATGAAACTCGACCGGTTTCCTGGCCCGTCTTTGTATTAGAGAAACGTGCGCATGTTGAAATTCTTTCCCTTCACAGCCCCTAGTTCCACATTGCAGAAATATCGGCCTTACATCACGTGTTTTCACTCCCTTGTTTGTTTGAGATTGAGATCCCTGCTGATTCCGAGATGGTTTTCAATTCTTTTTTTCTATGTGAGTAACAATTTTATCCTCAGTGTCTGCGTTAGTTTCGCCATTCGCTTCTTGTTTCTCTCACACCCCCCCCTGTATCTTGGAGTTCGCATGTTGCAGGCCCGCCGAGCAGTTTTTTTCTCTCCTTTAGCAGTACTGTAGGTTAGGGAGTTGGATTCCTTTTCTTTTTTCCTATTCGTCGAGCCGTCCGCAGGTGCCCCCTCCGGATCATTAACGCGGCACGGCGCCGGCGGGTGGTATTTTTTCGTCCCAGATTTCTAGGATGTCGTATCAAATACGTCCTTTCCAATTGCTTTCCCTTATTATCGATAGTCGCGGTTTCCCCCTTTGTTTCTTTTCATTGTTGGCCCACACCAACCAAGAGCGTATCCTTCTTTTTAGCCCGGGAGAGGGCACCGTTGTCGCTTTTTCTTTTTGCTCCTTCCATCCCTTAGACCCTCCCCGTCTTTTCGTCCTGGTACGCGGCATCAGAACAGCCGATGAGAAATTTCCCAGTCATATCTACTGTCCCCCTCGTAGAAGGAGTTCCCCCTTCCCCTCGTTTCGCGTCCGAAAACCGAACCCCGACGGTGCATCTTTCCGAAAGCACTGCTTCATCTATAATCGCTCCCTTTTAGATAGGGCTTCTTTTTTCCTCTTGCCCCTGTTCTTCAACGTTGCAAGCATGCAGCCTGGGTCGAAGGACTGGCACCTCTTTTCTCGCATCAAAAAGACCGCCGGTGACCGCCTCCCTCCTTTTTCTTCTCGAATTTTGAGACCGTGGTGCTTCAGCGACATTTC
>Ga0179593_1355173_pt1 | contig 11883 bp, 10 predicted proteins | sample CZODoug2_1_08_16_FD_185931 | JGI IMG/M metagenome (GOLD analysis project Ga0179593, IMG submission 185931) | Vadose zone soil fungal communities from Angelo Coast Range Reserve, California, USA - CZODoug2_1_08_16fungal (PacBio error correction) | ecosystem: Environmental > Terrestrial > Soil >... | reverse complement strand
GGCGGCAAGACCCGTTTCGCACGGGAAACTCGAGTATTTCTACACGGCGTTCATACCTGCCGGCAAGAACGCCCCTGTCTCCTATCTGACTTCTTATCTGTTCATACCGTTTGGGACCTTCCCCTAGCGCCGGTCCTTATTCGCCTTCTTGCCTCCCTCCCCTAGCACTGGATCCCCCTGCGGTTTCTGCTATCCGCACAGTCGAGATCACGTCCGATGTTCACTTCCCTCAGCCCGTTCGTAGGGCGTAGGCACACACCTAACTATGCCCAATTCTTGTTTTACTTTTCCTCAGCGCTCCTGCTTCCTCCCTCTCTTTCGTTCCTGGTTTTTTTCGTTTTTTTGCAAGGCTTCCCTGCTTTCGGCGCCATTTTCACATTTAGAAAGCGGGCGTTCTCTATTCTTTTTCTCTCCGACCCTCCCTTAGCGTAACACGGCCAATACATCCGGGACCCATCTCTCCTGCTTATTTCGTGATTGTGACTTGATGGTGCTCCTCCCGTTTAGACAAGGACGCTTTTGAGCAACATAAATTTGCCTTCGTCCCCCATAGCTCTCCTTTGTCGATTCTCGTTGGACCCTTGCCCCTTCTAAAGCTCAAGCCTCCCTTGTGGCGATGTTACTCTTTCCTGCACGGCTCAGGAACATTAAACCTCCCTGTTCAAGTGTTGCCTCTTTGAGCCTTCGACTCTTCTCATGCCGAGTTGGACTGCTTTGCATGTCCCTTTTTCGTTTTTCTCCTTGAAGACGATTTGCTTTATCGCGGTCCTCTTGAAAAGTTAGTACTAGATTTCTATTTCCTCTGTTTTGTTCGGCTTCGTCTGGCTCTGTTCTAGTACGGGTTGGCGCCCCACCGTCTTCCAGTCTTTCGTTACTTTCAATAATAGTTATCCCGTGTACATTTATCCTTTATTTTTTTTTATTTTTCGGATTGGACTTGCGGGTGTCCAGTGACTCTCTTTTTGCCCCTTTTGTGGGGAACAATGGGCTCACAACCTCCCCCAACACGGATTGGAACTCGGCCCCGACCACGGCTTCAGCAAAACCTCGTCTTTGAGCCCCGAGGGGTCCTATGAGAAATAGTTCCTAGGACATATCTTCGGCTTTTCGCCCCGATATATCCCTCCCCTCCGCAGATCGTGAATTAAAGCGGATCTTGGTTGGATCGCAGTCCCTGCGTTCTGTCTGTACCGAACTTGTATAATTAGAGTATCCTTTTCTTTGCCATCTCGCTCCCGGTTTGGGTAGAGCCTTTCTTCCCTGCAACGGAATCCCTCCTCGTTTTCCAAAGTCGCGATACGGCTTTTTTGAAGTCGTTTGGTCCTTTCAACCTTTTTCAACCGCTTTTTCTAGCCCTTATACGACCCCTGTTCAGAGCTTCGCGTACACTAGAAATGATCTTTGGGCAGGTACGCGACGATCTCCGCTCCTTGTTGGCAAGTTTCATTTTCATGATCTACGTCCTGTACTCTGTGCTCCCCTTTTCGACACTGTTTGGGCCCTGCTGTTCCTCCATGGGCCCAAGGGGTAACTCTCTCTGTGCATAAAATTCCCACTCTTTTGATCTTTCTACTTTCCGCTATTTTAGCTTTTGTGACTCCACCCCCTTGCGTGTAATCCGTGCGTATTCGTGTCTCCCCCCACGTTTCTTCAATGTGAGCATTGTCTCTTTCAATATTCAGGACATCCTAAGGACATACCCCTAAATAGGAAGATCCCGCACGCATCCATTGCCGGTTTTTTATCGTCTCGGCCTCCGTCGTCGTAACACTGACCCTTAAACGTTTGTCGCTTTTCTCTCCGTTCCCGACCTGCACCTCGTCAGGTCATCCCAACCTCCGTTCGCCTCGACTTTACGCACTCGGTTCTCCATTTTCAACTCATAATGCGTCTTTCGCCTTCTCCCTGATTCGCTTAGCCGGGAGTTCCATTCACTTGTCTTTTCCCTTTACAACGTACAATGCACGAGAGGAGAAGCCTCCCTGATCTTTTACCCTGCCTGTTTGCTCTTTTATGTCGCGGTCCTTTTGTCAGCGACTGATGCTTCTCTTTTAAGCGCAACCTTCACCTACTCCTCTTGTAAGGACCCAGTTGTTGATTCTCTTTTGTTTTATGTTTGTTTATTGTTCCTCCCTGCCCCGTGTTTCGATCTTAGGCGTGATCCTTGACTCATTCTTACGCGTATACTAGCCGAGAAGGCATTAGAGAACTGTTGGTCCCCCTCATCTCCCTCGCCTCCACGACCCGAAATCGACGGTACCGATTATTATCTCTTTGCATTTCCCCTTTCCCTTTTTTTTTTGTGAGTCTTAATCGTCTCGCTACGATCTTCCTTTCTTGGATAGGTTCTGAGTAGTTGGGGATATAAAACCGGGAGCGCCAGCGAGCGGTCGAGGATCTCGCGGCCTCTGGAGCCTTCTACCTCCGTCAGTAAGCCCGATAATTAGAAAGTCTGCTCTCGCCAAGCTTGCCTCAGCCCTTCCGCCTCCATCGCCGAGTTCGTGTAGTTTTTGTCTGTTCCCCAGAAGATGATATACCTCTAGCCTGACCTCGTCCACCGCATTCCCTTCGGGTAGTCTATTTCATGACTCTTTTCTCGCCGACTGAAGTTGACCTTCCCTGAACCCCTGCCCAATGATACAGAATTGTTGGAGATGTCGGCGAACGCGGATACTCCGGCGCCGAATATCTGTTATGAGCTTCACAATGTTACCGAGTGAGGAGGCTTCGAACGGATGTGGGGGATGAACGTCATCTGACTTCAATGTCGTATAGAGGCGCACTCGGAAAGTTCAGTGGTCTCTCCCTCTTGCGCTTTTCTCTCCATTGCTCTGATCTCCGCTTCCCCCTCCCCCCTCGTGCTTCTCTGCGCAGTCCACAATTTTCTCCTCGCTTCACTCCTCCGCTCTTAGCAGTTTTTTTTTTCCCACTCGTCTGCTCGAAGATGTGTCCGGGCTCACCTCCTGACACGTTCCTGGGTTCCCTACCTCCTCCCCCGACCCGTGATTACCGCTCTCTGGCACCCAGACGATATACTTCCGATAATTTTTCCGTTATGAGAACACCGTAGCGCCCCCCGTCTACCCATTGCCTCTCTGTCTGGACGAGAGGCGCCACCTTCAGGTCATTTTTGAGACGCGTCGATCCTCTCTTCCCCCACGCTCTTCTATGCTTTCCCCGTTTCGAAGAACGCTCCTGCTCACCTCGGTAGCCCTAAGATATTATGAGTATCCGTAGCCGTCCGCTTTTTTTGTTGCCGATTCGTCAACAACAAATCGGGTCCCCGGTACTGACGGGTCTCTGTGTACCTGAAAATTCATGTATAGAGATCTCTTTTCGTTCTTTTCCTTCAAGGTCCTCTTTCCCGTTTTCAGTCGGTCACTTGCGTCGAGCCCCCTGATCCGCGCGGTTGCAAGCTGTGGAATAGAAATGATCGATGTCTCGATTTCCTTTCCTTCCCAGCCAATCTCTCCTTTCGTCATACAATGTTATCCCGCGTCCTTTTCCGGCTTGCTGCGTGAGATATTCGTAGCCCGTTTACCCCAAAGCCGTATGGGGAGGCTTTTCCTGGCTTCCCTCTTTTCTTTTTACTTCGTAGGGTAGCCGAGTCCGATAGGGTTCTCCCTTCCTCGATTAGATTTTGGAGAGTTGGTTCTACCCCCGCTTGCCACCTTTTTGCCCACCGTCACGAGAGGCTGTCCATTCCTCTTGCCAAAGCGGCCAAAAAAGGCAATTAGTCCTCCCGCTGCCATAGCAAAGGAATTAATGACTTCTCAAGAATTTAATATCCACTAGTAAAATAAACGCCACCTTGTCCTCCCTGGTGGCCCTGCCCTTCCTCGCCAGGCCGCCCCCGTCCAAAACACGCGGTCTTTGACATTCGAGCCAATCTCTTCACGCGTGAAAGGACAGGTCTTTTTTCCCCAAGTTATCCCTCGCTGCATGCTACATGACACCTGCAGGCAATCGCTCGCCCCCCCCCCCTCGAACCTTTACCTTTACAAAGAAGCTGCGCCTCATTATGGTGTTTTCTTCCCTTCTTTTCCTTAAAACTGTTTTTCACTCCACAAGTTGCTGTTTGATTATTTTTCCAGCGGGACTGGTTTTCCCAAGATACATTACAGTGAGCGCTGGACCCGGGAATTGATGTTTTACAAAGATGATTTCCCTTCGCGCGCCACCCCCTTGCCTTAAACCACGACCCGTCTGATCCGGCTCTTCTGATCTGACTCTGTATTAGGCCCTTTTTACGGAATACATCTGCGATTCACCCATCTCTATGAAAAGAAGATTTTGCCACTTTATTTGACCAATTCTCCTTTTTCCTCGCGTTTTACCGTGTCCCCCCCCTAATCCAGCATGTAACCAGGAACCCTAGGCCGTCTCTTGAGTGAGATGCTGAAACTCAAACCGATGTTTGCTCGGGTTCCTACTCAAACTAGCGAGGGATTCTTCGCTTTCTAAATATCCCTTTCTCTCTCCGTTTCCTTATAAACCTGCGGTTACACACAGTTCTCTCTCGGCTTCCTGTACCGCCCAGCGATCCGGTTATTGCCCCCCATTTAAGGCCTCTAGTACATATAGAGTGACCCGGGTTTGTGGCGTTCTGACTTTATCGCGTTATCTCCTCGCTTTTCCCCCCAGTGCGTAAAGACAGCTCCGTCCCGTGGTCCCCCTTGCGTTCCGAAGTACGGAGATTCCCCTCGTTGTTGTTTTCTGGGAGTATATGATTTCTTCCGCTCTCCATCTTTTCTTGGCCGCCGTCCCTTTTTGCAAGTCTCTCGCTCACAGTGCTCCTCCTCCTTAATTCCCCTCCAGGGCTTATAGTACGGCAAAGGTCTCGATTATCATGGAAAATCCCCGAGAGGCATGGATCGTTTTTCATTCACTAGCCGCGAACGGGCTCTCCCCGCCAGGTGAGCTCTACCTCCGCAGTCGAGCTCCAATCTGAGCCATTCCCTCCGAATACTTAGCAGGGGATTCGGACGCCCCGTTCCCCTCCAATTTGTTTCAGTTTTCAGCAATAGACAAGAATTTTGTCCTGCTTCCTCTTTATTGGGGATTTTCGTGTGCTTTTCCATCGTCTTAGCGCATGCCATTCCATTGCGTCAACAAGATTTTGCAGCTGTGGTTTTCAAACGTAGTAACGGGCCAATACATCAGGGATAATGAGAGGGCTATTGTTTTTTTCTCTTTTTTCTGAAGCCGCCCGGACTTATCTTTAAACCCCCCCCTCCTTTTCTCGCTCGTTTGTAGATGATAGTGTTTGCCATTCACTAAATATTTCACCACCGCCACTTTTAGATTTTCTTTCCCGGTCAAATTATGTTTCAGAAACCTCCCAAATACTGCTCCTTGTCTTTCCGGTCCGTGTTCCCAAATTCTATAATTCTCTCTTAGATTAAGGAAGTTTGTGTCCCCTTCTTCATCTCTCCCCTTTACGTCCCCTAGCCGCGCTTTCCTACCTTGCATTCTGTAATTAGAATTTCGTTCTCCCTAGTGTTCGTTCTCCCCGTTAGAGGTAAGAACTTGTTGGCATCCCCGTTTTCCCCAGTTACTTTGTATCTGAATTCTTAACCTGTTTCTGGCAGTTGACGATGGGACGAAGTTGTTGTGGACAGAGACTCGCGTTTGCGCCTGTAGTCTTCGTGATTTCCCCCTTCTTGGCACGCGTGTATGACAACTCTCACCAACGCGGTAATCTCTCACTTCTCACCTTTCTCCGCAAAAATCGTTCTATTTCTCTGCTACTCGCGAGGGCTTTTACTCCCTAGTGAGCTCTCTGAAATAACATCTCTTTTATCACCTTTATGACTCCCTCCGCAGCATGACCCCCCTCTGTTACGAAAGGATTGATTTTCCTTTCGCTATGGATGTCTGAACGTCCCTTTCCCCTTCGTTCTAGAGTTTAATCCGTGCAACCCTTTAGATCCCGGTAGGGGGCTATGGATGAGGTGCAACCTCTGTAATTATCGGTGGAAAGCGATTTACGAATTCCTCCCTTTCCCTACCCCGAGCTGTACTTTCCCCTGACTTGTACACTCTGCCTTTGAACGTTCATCATCAGTTCTCAGATGCCGTCTTGAGGTTCCCAGCGGCGACGGCTTCCGCGATATCTGATCATCGCCCCTCTTGTCTACTTCGGCGCCGCGCCACTTTCTCAGTGGGGTCCCCTTCCCTTGCGCGATCCTTTAGCCCGGCGCATCGGAGATTATCACAACCCCTGTCTACTGCCCTTAGGTGTTTTCCTCTCTCTTCCTTCCGTCTCCTTCCTTGCCTTATGGGCGGCCACCCCCCTCCAAATTATCTTTTGACCCGTTCTCCCATCGAATTCTTTTTTGTCACTGGTGACACACCTAACATGGAGCGACTGCGGAGCTTCTCCGGTTCACCAGTCACCGTTCCATCCTTGTTCGCCGGTTTCTCCTGAATAGTCAAGTCGATTGGCCTATGGACCGTCTCCTCGACATGTTACGAGTCGACGACGAAAGTCTGCTCCCTCTCTGGATTCACTCTTCTGATCCCAAGCATTGCACCTTTTTCCCCCCTCCTTACGTTAAAAGTGAGTCATTTTTCCTGCGACGCCAATGGTTCCGTTCATGATTTTATCACAACCCCCCCTACGTCCTTCCTTCTCCCTCCCCTCGGTTCGCCCTTTCCTGCTCTCTTTTCGGCGACCGGCCTTGATCTTCTTCGCCGGGCCCTCCACTAACTATGTTTCGTAGTTAAGTTACTTAAACTCAGCGTCTGATCTCCTTTTTACGTCTTTTCTCTCCCAGTTTCGCTGTTCTTCTCCCCGGCGGTACGGTCCGAGACGCGCGCGTCATGCGCCCCTGACGCCCACCCCCGAAAAGATCGTAGGTATTTTCCGGTTCCAGTCTCGGCCGTCGGTCTCGGCCGTTGACTCCGCGAGCGGACTTCGTCCTTAGGAACTTCGTTCCTCCAATCCCCCCCCGCCGATTTCGCCATAACGCCCTCTTGTCCTAGCTCCCCGTGTTACTCTTAATTTCCAGGAAGATATCAGTCGTCCGTCTTTTTTTTTCCCTATCCATCAGTTGTTTAGAATGAATTTTGCCGTTATGTTCTTCGGGCCCCCGCTCTTCCTTCTTTTGGGAGCTCGGCCAAAGGGCTCATGATGTGAGATGCATAGTCATCTTTTATTCATCTCTCTGGACTTTGAAATTGATACACTCCTGCTTATCTTATGACTTTTCCGTCAGGCCGCAGTTCGCCCCCTATTCCGCACTCCTCGACTTGCTAGGCGTTCTTCTTTTGGGGGTGGGGCTTAGACCTGCAGTGCCCTCCCTGGTCCCTGAGGAACCCGTCATCAATCTGCCACCTGGCTTTGTCGCCACCTTTTCCTTTTTCTCGCGCCCCATGTTGCCTTTTCGGTTACTGAACTCCCCTCTCCAGTTGGTGGATGACTCGTCGACATCCCCCGACCAGAAGCGGCCCCGCTTGAATTCCCGTCATGTCGAATGACATGTTCTGACCTATTTCTGCCGTCTTCTTCGCCTATGTTTTGTTCGAAAGCACTTCTCCCCAGTGCATCGTCTCCCGCCTCTCTGCGACCTGAGAAAGTTCCCCTTTCTCGCCGTTCTTTTCCTCGGGGGAGAAGAAGTGTTTCTCCGCTGAACTCGGGCCTCGCTGGACGCACAAAATGGTTTCCCCGCTTCCTTTAGTTCCCCTCTTTTCTCTGGTCCTTCAATGACAGCTCTGACCCCTCTGACCCGGTCGCTAGTAAAAAAGAATTGTTCCGCCCTTTCCTATTCCGCCTTAACGCCTCCCATTTTTTTTTCTTTGCCCCCCCCCAAATCTTTCCATCCCGATTAATTACCTCACCCCTGAGTTTCTCCGCGGAATCGTTCTCCCATTTTATATGATTTAAGCGTGCTCCTACCCCCTTCCTGTCGGGTTGTGCGAGGTATCCATGAGCGGGATACTACGCTCTTCCTTTCAGACTTCTATCGAAGTCTTTCTGTTGAGGAGACTCGTTAGCTCCTAACTTGCGTGATATCCTTAGCTAGAATTTTTCGTCTGCTATTCCGTCAGCCATCTTACCTGCTCTCACTTGCGTACACTTCCCCTGAATATTTATATACGATCCTCGTGTGCTGGCGTTCGTCTTGAAAGTAGTATCGTCTCTTTTTTCCCTATTTCCCTCTTGCACCCACTCCTCCAAGAACCCCCCCGCGAGGCCCTCGTTGCCTGGTATGACCTCCCCCCATCTTTCATATTGTCCCACCTTTCCCCTCCCCTCAGAGCTTGCTCCCTCCCCCATTCTTTCTGCCCTCCTCATTCCATCGCTTGCCGTGCGGGATATAGATCGGAGAGGTAAGAACTCCTATCTTTTCTGCCGAGTTTGACCCATTCAGTTTCCCCCCCCTTAGTATTTGCCCTCTCTCGTCCCATTGTCCCCGGGCGTTTTCCTCTCTCTCAAGGCCCTCCTTTTGCCTTCTTTGGTTGATGACACCACTGACTTCTTGTAGAACGGAGAGCAGTCGCAGACTCCATCTTCCCACACCTGCCCCCCCTCGTCCTTCTCTCCCCTTCATCAACCCCTGCATAATGTCACTTATTCAGTCTTTCCCCCCTTTACCCGCCCCCCCAGGGTATAAGGTGGTCCCCTCCCCCCAGTTCCTCTCCTCTCATCCCCGTGAGTCCCCTAAAAGGAAATCTCCCCCGTTTCCCCCCCCATCCTCATTCCTCCCGTTTCCAGCGCTTCCCCTCGCTGCCAACGGCCCGGTCGTCGTCAAGTCGTGTATCTCTCCGTGGAAGCAAGGCATCCACCTCGTTTTACTCTTTCGCCGCTCTACCCGACCTGAAAGACAAACCCCCGTTACTGAAGTTCTGCCCTCTTTTCTTTTTCGGTAGTAACCCTCCCCCCATGCGTTTCTTTTTCTCGGATTCCTGGTCAATCCTCCTTCCAGTGTGAATCTTACGAGGGGTTTCACCCGGCGACTTTTGTTGAGTTTGCGTCGGGCGGGCTCCAGAATTAACCCCGATCCCCGAGAATTCCTTTCGGTCCTCTTTGCCGTTTTCCTTGAGCGTTTTCTCCCCCCATTGCGCGAGAACAGCACGCTGTTTTTCCCGGATGTTCCTCGCTCGACGCTTATCACCTTTCCCCCCCTATCAGGGGACAAGCAGAGAGGTCCCTCTTCCCGTGCAGTGTCCTCCTTCCTGTTTCCACGGCAAACAACCGTCCGCGTGCTAGAGGGGTCGCCCTCGAACGTTTCTGCCCCGCTTGATGATTAATGTAAGTGTTGACTTTGGTTCCTTATTATTCTCCCACACTCCCTTGCCGCTTTTCCTTCGCTCTGCAGTGCCCTTCACTATCTCGATAACTGAAAGTTTCTTTCATTCCGGACCCTCCGTGACGTATATAGCGTACAAACTGTGCTTCCTCTTCCGCCGCTCCCGCGGTCTCTCTCCCCATTTTTCCCCTTTCTCAACCTTCAGCGGCGCTAATGAGTAACTTCTTCCCCCCCCTCCAAGTACTGAATATATCTATATTTTCTCCCTTTTTCGATATGTCCCCCCCCCCCTTTTTCTGCCGCCCCGTGAATCTTTTCCGCGCAGCTGAAGTTTGCACTTGCCAACAAATCGTTGTTCATCCTTTTACTTCAGTTTTTTCCCTTCCCTCCTCCATGCACGCATTTGGTCTTCACTAGTTTTCCCCCCCCTCCCGGTTAAATGGTTCAAGAGAGAAGGAATTGGGTTCGCTTCTTTCCTTCATTCTCAAGTTTTTTTCATGAGGTTGATTGATAGTACCTCCCTGAGCGCCCGGACTATTATCATTTCCTATGCAATACCCTTTCTCTAGGTCTTCGCCAGATTTCTCTTCCCCCTTTTTTTAAGGTTTCTTGTCTCTCGGGCTTCTGGTCCCCTATTTGGGTCCCGGATTTATTCGTGTGAGGTGTAAGTTGCCTTTCCCCACTTTCCCCATTTTTCAATTGTTTTAAGCCTTCATTTCTCACCCTTCCCCTTTTCTTTCAAGTCCCCCACAAGAGCCAATCCCCCGCCTTTTCCTTTATATTGTTGAAGTGATTGCTCCTACCTCCTCGTCTCCTCTTCGTCCCACCCATCCTCCTTGTTCCCCCTCGTTAGCCTCATGGTCCTTCGTTTTACCCTCCCCCGTTTTATCAACTCACCAGCCATGTCTCGTCCTGTTTGTTTCCTGGAACTCCTCCAGAACACACTTCAACCCTTCTTTTCCTTCTTGCAGGCGGTTCGCGAGTTCGAGCAGAGATTATCTTTTTCCCCCCACCAACACTTCCGTTTCGTCTCGCTCGGCCCCGTACGCCTGGACGTTGGTCCCCCCGCTTTCATATAGTGAAACCCAGTCTTCAGTTCTAGATTGTCGAGCCTAATTTGTTTAGGGTCCCGCCTTCCCCTTTCTCTAAGTCAGCCACCGATCCTTCTTACTCAAGTCTTTACTTCTTGATCGTTTCCATAATGACTGGTTTGATATTTTTTTCTGATAAGATGTGTTGACTTTTGCGGGTTCTCTCGCTATTGCCCTTTCACCCAATTCGTTGTTCCCCCGGGCGCACCACACACCTCTGCCATTCTTGAAAGTTCCGGCGCCGTCTCTCAATCCCCCTCTGGATTCTTAGCATCGTGTCCTCTCAGACGCGTTTGCATCGTACTTGACCTCCCCTTGTCCCAGGTTTTCGTACTTCCTGAGACTCCCTCAAGTTGAAGGACTACATCGGGGATGGTAGTGGCCTGAGTGATGGAAATGCCCTCTTTTACAATCTTCTCTTAGAGCTTGACCTCTTTGTTAGTGGGATCTCCGGCTGCCTGAATCTTACTCCCTCTTTTCATTCTCTATGCATCTTACTTTCCCCCTCTCACTGCTATCCTTCGTTCCTCATGTCCTCTTCCGCCCGTTGCGTCGCCTTTTCGTAGTTAGAAGTCCGCCCCCCCTGAACACTCCGTGCCCCTTAACCCCATGCTCTCCTTTTTCGTATCCTCCCTTCTACCTGGCCTTCCCGTCTTTCCTCTCCGTTTGGCCCCGTAGACCGAGTCTCGTAGCCTGCGTACCTTGCTCTTTTTTAAATGCCTCCCCTCCCCTTCGCGAGTCTTTTCGTCCGCGCGTCTCCGGAGGGAAAGTTTCTTCCTGCTACGGCGTTTCTTCTCTGACCATATAGTTCCGTTACCTCCCCAGTCAATTGCCGTGCTTGTTCTCAACCTTAAGAGCTTAATAATTCTCTTTGTCCTAGTTCTGACAGTTCACTTATGGGTTTGATTGCTCGAAGTCATCTTTTCATTCCTTTCCCGCCTTACGGACTTTCTCATACGACGGACGTTTTTCGTTCCCCCGAAGCCCGTTGCCCTCCGAGTTTTAGGTACCCCGACCCAAGTCGTCGTCCAAGCTGACCCCTCCTCTTTCGTGACCCCGTGCTCTTCCCCTTCTCTGACTACAATGCCCTTCCATTTAATCCCCCCCCCCGTTCTCATTCTGACTTTCCGTCACGGGTCGACCTTGTCCTCTACTCCTCTTCTTTTCTCGATCTTATCTTTTTCTCTTGGATCTCCACACTTTTTTTTCCGCCGGGCGCGTCCTTTCAGGTCCCTTTTTCCACCGTCCCTGCTGAAGAATTTAAGTGAGGCTATACCCGCGGGGCGAGTTCATGTCTTTTTCTTTTCCATTTTTCGATCTCATCAGGGCGTCCGCACCAACACGCATAGGATGATTTGTCGCTGTGGTACGTCCCGCTTTTTTCCAGAGCGTCATGTGATAGAATATTCGTGAGCTTTATCTTTCTCTTACGCTTCTTCAGGCCTTCCCCTAGTCTTTCCTAGACCGCGATCGAAGTCTTGAGCTCATGTGTCCTCGACCTCAAGCTGCCATCCTTCCAGTCCTCTGCGTCGTCTGAG
>Ga0179593_1651363_pt1 | contig 11884 bp, 12 predicted proteins | sample CZODoug2_1_08_16_FD_185931 | JGI IMG/M metagenome (GOLD analysis project Ga0179593, IMG submission 185931) | Vadose zone soil fungal communities from Angelo Coast Range Reserve, California, USA - CZODoug2_1_08_16fungal (PacBio error correction) | ecosystem: Environmental > Terrestrial > Soil >... | reverse complement strand
CCCTTTCTTCAGTTTATTCCTTGTGTGCAGCACGGGGAGCTGAATCAGGGGTTGTCGCTCCTGGTGACTCCGTACACCCGCGCTTGCTTCTCGCCCTCTCCGACCCGCTTCGGGACACCCCCAAACCCCCGATTTCACTCCGAACCGTCCCCCCCTAACCTGCGCCAACAGACGGGCGGATTAGCGTCGATCTGCTCCCCCTCATATTCACGGACTGAGGTCTTGTTCCTTTCCCTTCTCCCGTGTCTAGGTGCCGCGATTGACGGCTGCATCTGACCCAACCACAAACCGTGTTCGTTAGGCAAGAGCTCCGGTTTCGATCTTAACAAGATAGATTTTGCTTGACTTCCGGTGAGTGACTTTCAGGGTTTTTCGGTTGGCTGTATCACTAACAACCCAGTTCGTACAAATTTCTTCTCCGTCCCCTTTTCTTCAAAATCTCTTGCCAAGGTTGTTTCGACGGCGCCCTTCCGACGTCGACGCAACTTTGTTGGGGCGTGGTGGTTCCGCAGTACCCCCATATCAACAGAGCATGCCATGCGGAATGTCCTTTCCTCTGTTAGAGGTTAGCTTGAGAGAAGAACGCGGAACCAACGCTCAACAGTCGCTGCCCGCAATCAGGCCCTCTTGGGCTGGCCGGTTCCCTTCAAGCGGCCGACCGCAGCCTGCGTGCTTTGTCCGAGGGGGGCTAGGGGGAACCCTCAAGATCATACCCCCCCAGAATCTTTTGCATTCGCCCCAGTGTGCGAATGGGTGTTTCTTTTGTCGTCAAGACTTTTTTTTTTAGGACGCATGGTGGGCGGGGTCCAGCCTTTTTTTTTCACCCCGAATAACGGCATCAGTCATTAGCCCCTGGGCCTGCGGGGCTTAAGACGGGCGAGCTCCCCCTCCACCTGGAACAGAATTTTCCTCGCTACAGCTCGACATAGGGGATCAGGCCAAAGAAGGGCTCGCTTCCTTGACGGTGTACGTTGCTTTTTCTGAGCGTTTTCCCCTAATATAGCTGGGCATCGTATCTTTTGAGGGCCCTTGCGCGCCTTCCGGAGATGTAGCGCCTCCTTTGCGAGTTTATGATCCGTTTTTGAACTGAAGGCCAGCACGCTGGCTGTTCGTGGCCGCTCTTTAAGTCCTTTGGTTCCGCATACGAGAGGACGCAACCGCCCCGTTCTCCAGCGGTGGAGGGCGGGCCGTCCTGAGGGAAGTTTTTTCAAGCCCCCGTTCTCGATCTACCCCTGCTGCCGGCGCGTGACGGCACCTTTTTTCCTCAATGCGATTAGTACGTGACTGGAGAGTCGAGCAGCGGGTTGGCCTCATCAGGCACGGGGTCGACGTGGCGGGTTACCTTGCCCTCTTTCCACCCGCGGCATATTAGTGCTCGGTCGAGCCGCTGCCCAGATTTGTGGAGCACGGCGGCCCCCCGGCTCTAAGACTTTTTTTTGCCTGTGCGCTCGCTTCTCCCCCGATTTTTCCGTTCTTGCCTGTGCCTGGATGCCGACGCAACCTGGCGAATCTCGCGTTTAAGAAAGCTTCGGCGCTACAAGCCGTCCCGATTCTTTTTCAGCCGCTGAGCGTGATGATTGATCAGGCGACTTCGGAGGCGTTATCTCTTGCGTCAGGCTTTTTTTCCCCCTGAAGCGAAAAAGACATGGACCGGAGCAGTTTGACCGCGAGTACGGCGGCGAGCGTTGAGAGATTAAGGCTTTTCCTGAAAGTTTTCCCCTTCGGTTAGTAAACGCACAGGGCGGGTTTCTGATGACTTTTTCACAATCCCATCGGCCTCCTACTCCCCCCCTACACACTTTGTCCTCTTTCCCTCCTCCTGCCCTAAGCCAGCCCCAAACTCCCATTTCGCACATCTCCCCCCTCTTGACCTCCTCCTTTCTCCCTTCCTCTATCTGTCTTTTCTCACAACCCCCCTTCCGCCATACCCCCACCCACTATAACTTCCCCTCTCACCCTCCATCTTCCCCCATTCCCTCTTCATCTCCTCCTTCCCGTTCCTTTTTTCATCTCGTCCCCCATTCATCCGTCACCTCGGCCACACCCGATTCACTCCTCCCCGCCTCTTTCCGCTTTTATTACTCCTTCCCTTCCTACCCCCCCTACGCCTCTCCCAACTTCTCACCCTACCTCACCATTCCTTCCCTCACACTCTATCTCCCCCCGTCTCCCCTTCTTTCCATGTACTTCAAGAAGTCTTGATAGAAGCCTCTGACCCTTCCCGGGTGCTCTTTAGTGTTCAATCCGTTTCGCCCCGCCCTTTCTCCCCTTTGCCATGTCGATAGGTCTCATGTATGAGGCCGGCAGATCTCCTATCCTCCTTTGTTTAGAGAGATCTGCCGAGACTACCCTACCTGACCTATCCGACCTCAACGCCTTCTTTCCCAGGTGGGTCGACCGCGGGCTCCTCTGCCGGCAAGGACACCGGTGCAATCCGCGTCATCCCTCTTCCCTTTCCTCTGTCGTATCTGAAGGTGATGCACTATCCTTTGCGTTACGCCGCAACTTCATCGGATACAACCGTTCAGGAAACTAATTTTCGGCAGTCCTGTGCTACTTCTTGCTGTCGGGGGCCACGCTTCGCGTTGGGCGTACCGCCGCATCCCCTTAGTCACTTTCTCTCCGCCCGCCGCCCCGTTTGTTCAGCTGCACACGCTCGCATCCTTGCGCAACAACGCATCGGTGGCGCAGCCCTGTTCTTCTACACCTGCCTGACGCAACATGCGTTCCGTCAGGCTACCGCACGGAACGAACGCGCCACTTCCGCGTTTCTAGCGAGCGGCAAAGGCTTGTCTTTCTCCCCCCGTGTACGTCTCATCATGTCAGCAGCGCGCACATCTTGTGCACGGAGGTTCATCCGCGCCTTCCCGCAAGGCACCAAAGACCAGTTGTAGCCCCCGCTTCCCCCCACGACCTGGTCCAGGAGAGTCCTCCTTTAGGTCCACAGGTTGCGTCTTTCTCATTCAGGTCCTATAGCCGGCCCGGTACGTCCCCCCAGCCGTCCAGAGCCCAACTGAGCCTTGAGAGTGCTGTTAAGAGAGATGTCGTGCCCACCTCCTTTCTTTTTTCGAGCCACTAACAGCCGTTGCATTGCCCTTCAGCGGATAGAGACGCTTCAGCGCTCGCTGAACGTTGCGTCGTGAAGTCTTGCCGTACGGAGGCCCCCCTCGATGCCCCTCTCTCTATCCGTGATCGTGCCCACGAACATCAGCATCCCGCCCCGCCGGCCACCCCAGAACCTGCACGTGGGCGTTGATCCGAGCCTCCTCGAGGGCCAATGATAGTTCCTGGAGCCCCCGTCTTATCGCCTGCAACTTGAAGCTAAGGTAATGAGCCGATGTCTCTTTCCCCCGCTCGGGGCACTTACGCTGGCGTTTGACACAACGCGGAGTATGGCGCAGGACACTGGGGGATTGCTTCCACCCTCGTCGGTGTCTCGGTGTGATGAGCTTGTTTCCTCCACCTCGTCTCGGTGGTCCTTCGTTTCTTGACCGGCTTCCTCTTCTGTTTGCCGATGCGGACATGGCACTGTTTTCTTGCGCTCGTCTCCCTTCAAGTATCCCTTACCCGTTCAGGGACTTTCTTCCTTTGCCGTCATCGCACCCGCCCCCCCACACCTCTGTCTACGTCGTCCAGCGTTGCAGTGCCCGCCGCCTTCCTCGCCCAAAATTCGGAAACGCCGAATCATTGTTCCATTTTTTTCTCTTGGCCAGCTTACCACGGGTACCAGGCCGAGACCCACTATCCCCAAATACGGCCAAATTCAAGCCCTTTTCTTCATCTTCCCATCCGGACCAAAAGTCAGATTTTAGACTCACGGTTGTGTTCACCCCTTTCAAGGGTTAGAAGTTTTTCTCTCTTTGCAGCATTCCCCTTACCTTTTTTCAAGACAGATGAATACCTTACAGGTTGAGTATCGCGCCAAGGACGCCGAAAATAAGCCTCTTTGACGTTCTCGATTTAGTTCTTTTTCTAGACTTGAGTTGTGGTTGTGGGAAAGCAACCTAGCCTGGTCGGGAGGCGTCCTAGGACCTTCGCGCGGAGGTACGGGGCTCGTACCTCTCGACCCATGATCAGAAGTTTTCCCCCCAGGAATGATCGCTACTGTCGGAGAATCTATCCCTCCTTCCTCGTTTATTACCCGACACCGTAAGAAGCTTTTCCACTCCTTTTCTATTAAAATTTTCTCCCTTTAAATGAACATCAGAGGTTCGATTGGCCTTTTTACCTGATCCTTACAACCGGCAGTGGAGAAGTCTTGCCAGACCCCCTTCCCGTGGATTCTTTTGTCATCGTGGCCCCCCCCACCCGGGATCTCCAGTCCCCGACATCGAATTACCCTTTCCCCCTGCTGAGGGCGGATTGTCGGCCCTATCAAATTCTTAAACGGAGGGTATTTTCAGTTTCGGTTCAGCTGTAGAGTTTTTCAGTGTGGACGCGATGACGGGCTCTCTCACGCTACAACAACCGTGGCGGCGCAAATCCGCATTTGGGCCTTTCCCTGGACTTTCTTATTTTCCCAAGATGATTTTGCTTGACTTTGCCGTTTTTTATTTCTTGTCGGTGGACTTTTCGTCGTTCAGCTACTCCCCCCTAACTTTTAGTGCCGCCAATGATTCAGCCTGGACCCCATTTCCCCTTTCTTTTCGGGCACGCCAAAAGGCGATGGACTTTTCGACCTTTTTGTTGTGGGGCGGCGTTCTTGCCCAATAAACACGAGCATGCAATCGACGGCCTGGGTTCGTCGCTGGAATTGAGACGACGCAACCCTGTCAAACAGCTCTCCTCCTCGCCCTATGGCCCCGCCTTTCATCCATCGGCCGACGGGAAGCGCTCTTTTCGCAGGTGGGGAATGGGGGCTGCCGCATCTAATACGACAGACCGCCCAGAGAAGGTCAAGCATGCAGTTCTTTTGCGAGGCTGTATACGAAAGTGAAAAGGTTTCTTAGGCCTCAGTGGCGGAGTTTGACCTCTCTGTGTTACTATCATATCTTGGAATCGTACTCGACGCCCTGTTTGAGATTAAGCAGGTTGTACCCTAACTACGTCATCAAGATTCCATTTCATGAGGAGACCTGTGTTCTAGAGCAAAGATGATATCTCTCGGGGAAGCGGGTATGTTCTGCCTTTAGGATTTTTCCTATCTCTCTTTTCAAAGATAAGCGTCATCCGTTAGATGGCCCTGGCGAGAAGTAAAGGTATTCATTTCCGCCACGTGTCCCCTTCCCCGCGGAGTTCACCCGTCTTCTGCCGCTCTGTGACTTGAATTTTTCAGCCTATTGTTAGTTTTCCACTCTAATCCCTCGGCGTGGTAAGCATCGATGGTTCCGCAACCCCGTGACCTTGCTGGGGCGGGCGGCTGCTTTTCTTTCTCCCCGTGACCTTTCTCCCTCATGTGCTGCCTTCCCCTCTCTTTTTGGACCACCTCATTTTCACCGACGCTTCTGTGTGCAGGCGGACGGGGCGACGGTTTTTTCCCTCTCAGACGGGAAGTTATTCTTGGCTTCCGTTTCGTTTGCGAGTTTCAACAATGCTTCCGGCGAGCCGATTCAAACGCGAAGAGACACTTCAAGTCTCCGGCAACGGAGTGCCCTTCGACGATTTTTCGTCTGTAACGCGAGTCGGTGTGTGGCGCTTCGGCCGGGCTGCTCCCCTGACGAACCACCTGGCCGACCGTCTTTTTCTTCCCCCCCTTTTTCTGCCTCAAGCTTTTTTCCACAGCCCGGTTTTCGTCAGCGATGCTGAGGTCTAGCCTCAGCTGTGTGAAGCGTCTTGGCGGCGGGGAGGTCCTTGACTTTCCCCCTTGTAGGCTTGGCCGCCACCCCCTAGCTCCCCCCCGATCCCGGGAGCGTCCTACCCTCTCCGAGCCGCGGGATGTATTTATTAAGGAAGGTTTCCCATGAACTCCGTTTTTTCTCAAAGGCGGGTTTCTTTGCGTATATCTCGGCTGCCTCTTGATAGCCCGCTGTGATTCATTTTTTACCTCCCCCCCGGCGCCTTTCTTTTTTTCCACTCGGTGCCGCACCCCGAACGTCTCCCTTGCTTCTTAGGAGCATTCTCTATTAGATCTCTCTCTTTCCTTTTTCGATTAGAGCATCACTACATGCTGCCCTACATTTTTCCCTTCCCCTGAGGCCCTCTTTCTTTTGTCGACCCGTGGAACAAGATAAGAGCACGTTTTACTTCCCCATCGCGGATCCAGACTTTCTGACGTTTTCTGCAGTCCTCAAAACCCCGCCCTTTTTGCGTGACCCACCTCCCCTTTCAGGTCCCCCCTTCCCCTCCTCTCTCCCTTGCGGCTCGGAGCAGTCCTCCCCCGGTTGCGCCTTCCTGGGCTTGGAGCTTCGTTGGGACCTGACACGCCGTTGTCCACGATTCCCCGCGACGACCGCAGAATCCTGACCGCTCTGAGTTTCCTCCTGCTACACCCGACGGCGCGAAAATCCTCTTTTTTCCCTTGCCGAGCTTCTGGACATCGACACCGGGACTGCAGCTTTTGTCGTTGTCGCAAGGAACTCCTGAACGCGCGCGCCCACCCCTCTCCCATCCACCTCGCTATGCCCAACCCCCCCCCCTCCTTTCCTCCCTTTCCCCCTCCCTGTGGACCCCCCCCCTGCCCCCCTTCCCTCCTCTCGCTCGTTTGCAGAGCCTGCCCCCATAGCACCAAGCACTCCTGCATCCGGTGCTGCGAATATTCGCGTCACCTCCCCGGCTCCCTGCCGGGATCGCCCCCCCACTTCACGCTTTCGGCACGGCCCCGGCCAGCTGAAGAGTACGACCTCCTTGAGGTTTCCCCCCCGCACCTTTGCCGTAGTTTCATTTTTTTCAACTGTCGTATTTGACGACCGACTGAAAGTCAGCGACAGAAGCCCGCCTCCCCAGCAGGCGTCCCTACAGTCCTTTGAGGGTTTCGGAAAAGCATTGCGTGTTCGTAGCGGCCCTAAACGTTTGAAAAGTAATCAGGCAGCCTTTCTGTCTCTTTTTCCCCGAAGATTCACGTTCGAGACTGAGGAATTTTATTTTTGCTTCCTAGAGAAGCCTCTCGTCCGCGCTATAGGATCCCCCCTTTCCCTCCGCATTTTTGAGCAAGAACTTGATTCGCTGTTTTTCCTTTCAATCTTTTCTCCTTGCGCTCTCTCTTCCGGTAAGATCAACCGTTCTCTGATCCCCTCGAGAAGGTTCCGTTCGACTCGCTTCTCACGACCTGAGCTCCCCACCTGCACCACGCCAGTCAAAGAAGGTAGGTCCTGTCCTCGACTCCCATTGTCTTCTCCTGCGGTCTTTTTTTCTGATCGGTGGGGAGTGAGTTTTTTTGAATTCCTTCGAGAAGAGCTTTCCGTGGCGATTTCGGCCTTTCGCGATCGGATGGCAGATGGCCTTCCGTCAATGTTCCCCCCGCGTTGCGTTGCTTTTTTTTCCCTTTTTTTTTTAATCCGTAACCCCTTTCGGACCTCGAAGGTGAATGTTATATTGGGAAGTAATAGCTCGCCCACCCCACAAAAACTTGAGGAGTAGAAGTCTTATAGAGCCTTTTTGCATCTTGCCCCCATTTTGGGTCAGATCTTTAACAGAAGACTACCTTTTCACTGTCTTTTCTGAGACGGTTACGTCAATGCCCCCTCCACCCCCAACCCTCTCAAAAATAAACCTTTCCACCCCCTCCCCAATTTTCATCTTTTAATCACTTTGCCCCCATTTCCCGTCCTTAGAAGCCCACTTTGTTCGCTCCAAGTCCCCGTTTTCCGCCTTGAAGCCGTCATTGGCCCCGATTCAAAGCTACTCCATAACAGTCGGTTGGAATCTCTCGCTTTCTTAGACGCGACCACCCGTCTTTCTGTTGAAGCTGTGATGTCTGTTGCTGGGGGCTTAGCTTGACTTTTGTGTTACCCAGATCCCTAAGCGCGGTCGGAGGGTTCTTGTTTTTCCCTTCGACGATGGGGTAGGGTAGCGATTCCGATCAAACCCTGATGTTCCACCCCGGTTCGACCCCGTTTTTTGTCACCTTTTCCTCTGATTTTTCGAGTAATATTTTCTCTCTTTTCTCCCCCCCCCCCCCTCCCCTGACTCCCCTGCCGACAGTACCCAGCTCAGGAGAGTCCCCTTGTTGAACTTCTTTTCGTCCGAATTCATGCAAAATCATTTTTCTCAGGCTGTTTTGAAAAGCAAGCAGTAAAGACCCCCCCCCCCGCTAGTTAGTAGACAAATCTTCTTACCATTTTTTTGAGAGGGGAAACCCACACCCCAGTTAGACGTTAACCCCCCCCCCCCCCGGCGTCACCCCTCCCCGCATTCGTGCCGGCTTTAGGCCTTCGACTGCTCTCTTTCTTTTCCAACGGACTGGGTATCCGCTTCCTCCAAAGCGTAGCTTTTGTTGCCTCTAGCTGCCTCGGTGAACCCAACGTGCCCCCCGTTCAGCCCCCCACCCCCCTTTGAAATCCCCTTTTTTTTCCCGGATGTGTTTCGAATCCTTAAATCTTTCCCCCTTGCCCCCCTTTTATTTGGTTTGTTGGTTTTTCGTCCCGTTCCTCCCCTTGAAAAAGAAATCTTTTTCTCCCTCCCCCGTGACCCTGTTGCTCTTGCCGTTTCGTGTCAAAAAACGGGCGCTTTGGACTTTCTCCCCCTTTCCTGGTGTTGTTGTTGGTGGCGTTTCCTGCCCATATCCACAAGAGCATGCCTTAGATTTTTCCGCCCTTTCGTTAGCAGACCAAACCCCACCCCTCTCTGATTTGCCCAACTCCGATCGGGTTCGTTCTCTTTCCTCCGACTCGGACGAGTGTTTTTCCTTTTTGACTTTGACTGACCTCTTCATACCCCCGAGCCGAAAGGACCTGTGCAGTCCCTACCCCCCTTCTGCGTTTCCTTTCTTAATCAAAGGTCTGTCAGCGGCTTTGTTCTCCCTTTTTCGGAGTTGTTCGGAGGGATCTCTAATAGAGCACCGTCTTAGCCTGTTTCCCCCCTGATGACCCGCTCTGTGTCGTCCTCCATTTTTTTTTCTACTCAGAAGATCTTACTTAATCCTCCTCTGATAAGCCGGAGACACTCTGGATTCCCTCTCAGATTCCGTGCTCGCGGCTCCGTTTTTGTTTTGCGGTCCCCTTTGTTTCCCATCTCGTGCGGTCCCTATAAGATATAGAGCGCGTGATGCCGCGAGGTAGACTCTCCCTGTTCGTCTGTTTTTTATTCGGCTATTTTAATGCTCCTACCTTCTGTAAGGGCACCTCCCCTTTTTTTCCGTTGCCGCTAGAAAGCACGCGTCGGTTCTGCCTCCGCTTGGGCCGAACCCGCGCCCCTTTCGCTCCTTCTTTTCGGTCTGCTTATGGCGTCATTTTCCAGGCTTTCTTCGATATACGACTTGGATCCCCGTTTCCTTCCCCTGCACTTTGGGTCCACACCTTGAGTCTTTGATTTTCCCTGGCTTGGAACCTGTGGTTGAAGCTTTTTTTTTTTTTCCTTTTCCAGTCTTTCCCGTTGGCACTTATGTGTCGGTCCGTACTTGATGCAATCCCCTACTTCCATTCCTGGTTTTTGGCCTGTCCCCCATTTTCCTTCCTTTGATTCTTTATCAGGTAGACTTCATTTTTTCCTTTTCTCTACTTTGAATGCTGTCCTTCTTTTTGTGACATCCGAGCCTGTGGTCGTAGATTTTCTTTTCACGGGCCTTTAGCAGAATTTGTACATTTTTCACGAATTATGAGGACGCCCTTTTGTTTAACCAAAAGTCTCTAGTCCCGTTCCTTCTTCTTTTTCTGCAGAATGAAATTGCTGATTTTTCCTCAGATTCTTTTTGAGATGGCAGGATCCGGCTCTTAGCTCCACTCTGTTCCTTCCCCTTGACTTCCTTGTGGTTTTGCCGCTCTTCGTCCCCGCCCCCGGAATCCTTCCTTCATTAAGCCTTGGTGCGATCAGTTATTTTCCGATTACGAAGGTTTTATTCTCCTCTTTGATGCCCTGCGAGTGAGTACCTCCCCCAAGGGGCGTGTTTTTCTCCCCATGCTCCCATAAGAACTTTTCCTCCTCAGTTCTATCGATTTATGATTTCCTTTACCCTTCCAAGTCGGATGTTCTGACTTGTTTTTCCCCATCTTTTCAACTTTCCCATCCCTGTAGTGATAAGTCAATTCTTGGATAGCTTTTTTCATATATCTCAATCCTCAATTTGTGTTTTGTTCGAGACTCCCATGATTCTTCCCCTCCTGAAGGTACCTCCCCAAAGGGATGTAATCTTTTTGGTTTTCTTTTCTTTAACACGCTTTCCTAGAAAGACTTGCTTAAGCCCCTTCCCTCCCCTTTTAGTAACTCAAGCTTCTGACTATCTTTTCGTTTCTTTCATGTGTTACCTATTTCCCCTCTTTTTTTCCTAACTTCCCTTTATAGGGTCGTCACCCTTCCTTCTAATCCTCCCTCTCTTCCTCCGGGAGGACCGGTAGGTTGGTTCTTTGTTCTTTTTTCCCCCCCCTAAGCATAAAGTTAGTTACTCTTTTCTGATCCGCTTCTTTTTATTTTTCCTCAGTTTTGCATCACGCTCCTGCTCTTTCAGAGTAAGGTGTGCTTAAGAAGCTTTCAGCACCCTCCGTTCATCGTCATTAGTTCCCGTTTTTTTTTTTTTCCCACCCCGGGTGGTTTTTTTTTTCAGTCCCTTCCCACCTCTCAAAAACCTAGCCTCTTTTTCCTTCTGTAAGTTTCTTTCATCTTTTTTTGTTTTTTCCGTTCTCTTGCAGTGGGGGGGTCTTGCCATGACTGACTCAGGCTTTCTCCCCCTCCATCTTCTTCCTTTTTTTCTTCGACTAGAAAGCCCACAGCCATCCTTACTAACCTCTTCGACAACTCCCCTCCCCCTTTCCAGGCATTGTACTTAACGGATGGAGGTGTTTCCCTCCCCCGCTCTTCTGCAGGGCGTTTTAGATATGAAACGTTTGCCTTTGCATCCCGAAGAATCCAAGTCAGTTTCTTGGTTGTGTCCCTCCTGATGCTGAACCCCCTGACTTTTTTTAATTTCACGCACATTCGCTTTGTTTAGAGTCCCTCGTAGCGTGCTTAACTTTTTCTTTTCGAAACGTGCGCGACGAGATTCCCCCTTCCCCTCGATTAACCCCAGTTTCATCGATTTCCAGCTCCAGCTGATTGAAAAGAGCATAGTTTCCCTACGGTCATATTCTGAACCTGAACCTGGAAAAGCCCAGCCTAGTCTGACGACTCGAACAAGCTTCTCCTTTCTGAACAATGCATTCTCCCTAGTTTGTCCTGCGAACCCGTGCTTTTCTTATCCCTCTTCTAAGAAGAGGCGGAGAGAATGATACTCTATCCTCGGTCCCATAAGACAACTGATTTGCTTCTCCGCTTGTGCCAACATCAGGTTCCTTGCTCCCCCATTCCCTCCCTTACCCTTTTCCCTTTTCTGAGTTAACTGCGTTTTGTCTGGTGGGGATTCGGCGGGATGCCCCTTTTATGTTTATTCTGGCGTTCCCGTCCCCAGAACGATTTTCTTACCGTGCAGTTGACGATCGTCCATTGGGATGCTAGAAATTTTTTTTTGACCGCGGGTTCGCGAGTCATTACATCCTTCCCCCCTCCCCCTTCTCTTTCTGGAATTCTTTTTTTGCGTCCCCTCGCGCCCCTACACCCCTCGTCGCCCTAGTCAGCTCTTGCTACCGCTGTCCATTGATGGTGCCCCCCCCTTTTCCCCGAATCATTTCGCCCCTATGTTATTTCAAGGTTTGACCCCCGGTTCCGACCCGGCCTTTCCGAACAAACCCCCCTATACACCCCCTCCCCCTTCACGCCATCTCATTCCTTTTTTCTCGCCAGCCGGCGCACACAAGTCGCTCTCCCGGGTGTTCCGGCTTTAAAGTTCTTGTTCTGCAGACTTTTTCCCTGGTTCCCGAAG
>Ga0179593_1408318_pt1 | contig 11884 bp, 13 predicted proteins | sample CZODoug2_1_08_16_FD_185931 | JGI IMG/M metagenome (GOLD analysis project Ga0179593, IMG submission 185931) | Vadose zone soil fungal communities from Angelo Coast Range Reserve, California, USA - CZODoug2_1_08_16fungal (PacBio error correction) | ecosystem: Environmental > Terrestrial > Soil >... | reverse complement strand
TTATGTCCTTGTCCCACTTTCCTGTGTTGCGGCCGTTTTCCCCATTCTCCCAAAATAACAACGTTCCCCTTTTGCCTAGTCCGGCAGGAGTGTCGGCCGCACTAACCTCGCGTATTTTTCCCACGGTGGGGACACCTCCAGCAGTTGCCTCCCCCATTCGACCTAATGTCACGAGGGCTGGGTCTGCCGGTACCGTGCCACTTTCCGTGGCGGTATCTTATCCGGTATGCCTGTTTTACAGAGGTTTCGCCCCCCACATTGGCCTGAGTGCCGGTTTCCTCCTTTTGCCGGACGGCTCGTCACCGCACAGTTTACGGTGGATTTTTTGTCTACCTGGCTGGACCCGTTGTGGCTGGTGGTGACTTCTCCGTTGTTTTCTCTTTTCAGTGTTTTTGACCGTTGGGACCAGGTGGGTTTTGCACTGATCCCCCACGGGGTTAGGGCTAATAGTTGTTCCACTTCTTTTGCGTTTTGATCAGCAACAGCTTTGTCCCCTCTCCTAGTAAGGGGTCGGAGCTTTGCCACGATTCCCCCCCGCTCTTGCCAAGTATGACGTTTTCGGTCGAACCCTCCCTGTCTTCCCGGAGTCAGTCCCCTCTTTGCGGGTTTTGACGTTCAATGTTCCCGCCCGGTTCCGTTTTGGCTTTTCGGTCCCCTCCCCCTGACACAGAACTAATGATGTGCAGTGGTTGTTGGCGAACACTCTGTTTTCTACCGGGCACCGCACCCCGCCCCCTCCTTCGCGGCAGTTTTCCCATGCATTTTGGTCCCATACGACGCTAAAACTTTCAGTCCGTTTTTTTTTTTTTTCATAGCTTCCCCTTGTGACCTAGGGTGTGCCCGCGACCCAGTTTCGGCCCCGTTTATTCCCTGTTTCGGTCACACGGTTTCCGAAAGGCCTTTGGCACCCTCTCTTCCATTCGCTCCCCCCAAGAAAGTGAGTTTCCCCAATTTTCCCTGGCCTCCCAATCTATCCAACCGTACGTCCCCCTTTTTTATTGCCCCCCGCGGGGGTTGTTTTTGTTTTTTTGGTTGTTCCTTGTGAACTCTGCCCACCTTTCAAAACTTGATTGTCGGCGCTTTGAGCAGCCTTCCCGGTGCACATTTTGTCCTTAGGTGCCCGGCCCTTATGTTTTTTTCTCCTCGTGGTTCTGAGGGAGTTTATATCGTCGCTCCCCACTAAGCATTTTTCTTGACCCCGCGGTCGGGGCGAACCCTGGTTCCCCATGCGCTCGGACTTTCCCCAGCTAACAGTCCCCCTGCCCCTCTCCGTTTTTTTTCTTCTCTTTTAAACCCCTTGGTCCGTGTTCTTGAGGGCCGATTTCATCGGTGGGGGTTGCTGGGTCGTGTTCTAAACACAATTTTTCCCCCGCCTGTCGGGAACCTGGACAACTGGCTACTCTTTATGACCTCCCAGGGCAGTTTTACTAAAAGGTCCCAGACCTTCGTTGTTCCCATTTTCATGGAACTACGACAGCTTTGCAGGTGTTCGGGTTGGAGGCAAGCACCGTTTGTTCATGTCATGGTGCATTAAGGCTTCCTTCCTTTTGCTCGGACGACCGCCATTTAAGGTTATTCCCTTGGTGATTACCCCCTGGATTGGCTCAACTTTTTCCACCTTTAGGCTGTTTCTTTACTATCTTTTAAAAAGTGACAAAACATGCCCCCATTGTACTACTTTCAACCGTTTCTTTTCTTGGCCATTGGTCCGCAAACCACCTGGAAGGTTAAGCAACGGGAACCCTTGCCCCCCTTCAACGTTTTTGTCATGAGTGATGCGTGTGGTAGTTGGTTTTGCATTGTATCCCCCGGGAGCATCACCGGTTTTTTTGAATTTCGTGTTTTTTGTCCCGCAACTTGTGTTTTGGCAATCCTTTTCTGTTCTCCCTGTAATTCTTCGGACCCCACGGCGTTTTCAGCGCCAGTCGTGCTCCCTTTTTTTTTTTGGTCCGACCGGGTTTTGCCGCTTCCCCGTTCCCCCTTTTGTTTGTTCCTGTTGCCCCGCCGTGTATTCCTTCCCCTTCTTTTCTACCCGTAACTGTTGTCCTGAATGGCTTTCACCCGTTGCGACCCCTTTCTTGAATGGCTGTTGTGGTGGCCTTTCCCCAGCCTGACTGTTGTTTTGGGTTTTGACAACGCCCACCCCGACGGAAGTTCGCCTTTTTTTTGCTGCATTTTCCGACTGACCCCCTTTTGACATTTCAAGGGATAGGCTAGTCTCCCGGACTCTAGTTTTGTTTGGTGCCCCCCCCAAAAGCTCCGGCATTGTCCTTTTCAGTGGCCCAGTCGGTCCTTTCACCTTTAGATGCCAGTTGACAAACCTGCAGAATCTTTTACAAACCTGTAATCAGTCAGTCCTTGAAACCACCGCCCTTGCCCACTTTTTTTCTTCGGTTTTCGACTTGTTTGACCCTTAGAAGGTGTTCGTCCACTTTTCCGGTCCCCCCAACCTACCTCGACGCCAGTACCCCGGTTTTTTCCGTCGCAGCCCGGTCGGTTTCTGTTTTTTCCGTACCAGTTTTGGCCGATTCTTTCACTTTCCCCCTTCCCACTGTCCGGGCGGCCGGGTCCACGGCGGTCACCCCCAACCATGTATAGACTGTTTTTGATGTATCCCGTTCATCGCCCTCCCCGGTCCTTGTTTTTTTGTCCTTTTTGTCCGCAAACCTTGCGGTTCTGTACCGTTCTATGCCACTGTTTTCTCCCAGATTCCCCTGTCCCACAGTTTGTGAGGGAGCTTTCCTACGACCTTTTTGTTTTGCTGTTTTCTCTTCCGTCCCGGAGGCCTGGACGCCCTGGCCATACGGCCCCCCCAGTTTTTTGCCTCATAATGCTGGCACCCAGGCAGTTGGAGCTTCCACTTTCGGCCGGGCTTCCCTCCTCTTTCTTCCTTTATACCCCATACTGTTTTTTTAGAGAAGTCCCAATCCGTGGGTTTGGAGGGTGAAGCTCCTCTTTTGAAGATGTCCCTCCTCCCCCCCCACCCCTTGGCCCGGTGTTTTCCGGTCCTCTGTCCTCCCCGGAGCGGCCACCTATTGTTCTAGGTCACTCTTTTCTTTTTTTGGTGGCCTGCATTCCTTTTGACATTTGGCCCGTCCCCTTTGTCGGCGACACGCAGTTTTTGCGTCAATTTGACTCAACCCTTCCTTTCATCGGAGTAAACACTAGCCATACAACCCTTTTTTCTCACCTTCCTCCATTTCTTTTACGTCCCTCGATTGGACGGCCCCTTCCCTTGGGGCCTGTTTTGTTTGGTTTTGCCGTTGGGCACTATCTTTAGGGACAAAGGAGTCACGTTTCCTCTCCCTTGTTCTATCATTTTCTGGGGTACATTTGGCGGGCTTCAAGGTTTATGTTTCTTCCTAGTGCGACAAAGTGGCTGCTGGGTTCCCCGGATTGAGGGTCCCCGGTTGTTCAGTGCCCCCAACCTTTGCTTTCAGTGGGGAATCCTGTTTCTTCCCTTTGCAGTTTTAACTGAAACGTTCCGGTGTTCAGTTCTTGACGGTCACCTTCCCCCCGTGTTGGAAGTTTCACCCCCGCGAGTTGAGAGGCCCCGCATTTTTTTTTTTTTTTTTCCCTTTCTTTCCTCCGTTCGTGTTCTTCGGTTTTTCCTAACGTTGATTCCCCCCCGGGACTTTCGTTGGGAGGTGTGCCCCGGCCACCGAGTTGTCCGGGCTGAATTTCCCCCCGCACCCCCCGTAAATTCCCACGGCCCCTGTTGTTCGGCCCGTCTGTTTACAACTCTCATTTTCTTTTGCAGTCAAGGGGTACTCCTCCCCCCTTCTTTCCCAGGGGACGATCCTCCAGCCGCCCCCTTGAGTTTGGTTGAGGCGTGGACTCCCTAGTGCTCCACCCCCCTTTCTTCCCCCATCACGGGGACGTGGGTCCCCCCCTCTTTCCTGGTCAAGTAATTGGGATTTTCTGTTCCAACTGGGCACTTTTAGATTTTGACACTCTTAGACCTTTTCCCTCCTCTTGCTCAAACCCCAACCTATTTTCCTTTTTGCGTTGCCGTGTCCCAAGGTAAAGTGTGTAATCCTAGTTTTCTTCTTGTCGTTAAATTGCCACCTTTCCTTCACAGGTTTTTTTCCCCCCTTTTCGCGTGTTCCCCGTTGTTTTTTTTGTACCATGCGGGTCGAAGAGGCCTCATGTTGTGGCCGCCCCCATCGTACTAGAAACCCTATGATTTCTTTTTCTTGTTTCTTTTTCTTCTCCCCGGGCTCCCCCGGACCCTTCCGTCTCACCCGGTTGCTGGCCAGGACCTGCTCCCCTTTGTTCTTATTATTCCCCTCCCCCCCCCCCTGCCCCCGGTGAACCTTTTCTTGTTTTGTTCAGTGAACGTCGGCCACCAAGTTGTTTCTCGGCGTTGTCGACCGTCGCCATTTCTTCCCAGACCACACGTCCTGACCCCACGGTGCCTCGGCCCCCTTCACAGCTTTTTTTTGCTGAAGGGGAACAAGTCACCCCCACCCAGTCGCTGCTTGGTCTTTCCCCCGTGTCTGGTTGTGGACCGCTTTCCAGGGCGTCCTACGGTGCTTTCCCCGCGACGCGGTCGGTTCATTCCTTTTTTTCGTTTTTTTCTGGTCTTTGACATCTCCTCCCCCTGCCATTTTTCGTTGAGAAGGTTGTACGGGCAAGCCTTTGACCCCGTCCCTGTTTCCGTGCTGCTTTTCCCCCCCCTCGCCAGTTTAACTTATTTTTTGGTTAGTTCCCTTCCCGTTAACACACCACGGGGCATTGACCCTTGTAGTACCACTGTTCAGTGTTCTGAGATTGAAAGCCCCCCCTCCCCCAACAGGGTTTTCCCCCTGTCCACTTCTTATTTTTTATGATGATGGCCTTCAGGCTTTGCCCGGGTTGCCGTTTACTGTTGCACCTTTCGACCCCTTTTAAGCCCCCCTTCGTTTTTCTTTGAACCCCTTTCCCCCCAGCTGCGGGTTTCCGGTTGTCATGCGGCTTGGTTTTTTTTTGTTTTTTACTGATTTCCGTTTTTTTAAGTCCACTCTTTCTTTATGGGATCCGGCGTTCTTTGCAGCCCCGTGGTGTAAGCTTTTTGTCTCGCTCTTTGCCTTGGTCCTGGTTTTTCTTTTTTCCCCCCTTATGCTCTTTTCGTTTTCCCGGTTCACCTAGGCCACGCGATCGGTCTCCCTCTTCCCCCTTGGTCCGTGAACTTTCCCCGCTTTTGTAGTGCTCGACTCTCTGGAAGAGTGAGCTTTTTTCTGTCGCCCCGTCCCTCCCCCAAGTCCCACGGCGGTTTGCACGCGGGCAGCTTCCCTAAAGGCAAGTGCCCTTTGATTCGCGTCTTGCTTTGCCCCTCCTCCTGAGACAGACCCAGTTTGTTTTCCTGTGTAGGCACCCCCCCCAACCATTGCCCACCTCCCGTTCACATGCTTACTGCTAAACCGCCTACGGAAAGTTCTCCCATGCAAAGCTTGGTTGCGTCGTGCCATTTTCCTGTCTCTCGTCAACCTCTTTCTGTGAGTTTGTGGCGCCTCTAAACGGCTGTGGTTTCTCTTCTTACCTTGAGTCACCTCCTTTGGGCCACCCGAGTCCCTTTCTTTGCCCAATTGTTCCTCCTTTGGTTTTTTGTATGAGGATTCCCCCCCTGTGGTTGTTACTTTGCTGAGTTTTGGATGCTTTTAACGCCTATTTTGACCGGGTTATTGTGAAGTTTGTTGTTTGTGGGTCACCCCCCAGGCCTTTTGGCCATTCCCTCTCTTTTCTATTTTTCCTTGGTTGTTGTAGTCGCCTCTGATTGGTCTCACTAAGTTTGTTGTGCCGGCCTTTGACAAAAGCTTCTTGCCGACCCCTTGTTTGTCACTCGTTCCTGGGTTCTTGACTTCATTTTTTTTCTGTAACACCGGGGCATTTCCTTCCAAATTCGGCAGTGCCCGCATCTACCCATGTCACTAGTTTGATGGGTTCTTGCTTCCAAGTGCTTTCCCTTGGGAGGTCCTTTATAAAAGAGTACAAGCCGGTTTTTCCCCTCTTTCTGCATTGCACCCCCCCTTCCCCCAAGAGTCGTTTGTACTAGGGAAAGGTTAAATCATGGCCTCCCGTTGGGATCCCTTGGATTTGAGAAAATGTCTTCCACCGGGGCCGTGGTTTTTATTTAGTTTCCGGAATGTTCAAAGTCTTTACCCGGACACGGGGGGTTTTTATTTGTCTCCTTTTTTTTTTCCCCTTGTCTTTCGTTTTGTCGGAGTTATGCGGGGACATCAGATGTTACGCTGATTTCCCCGTCAAGCACTTTTTTGGTTTTGTTGCTTTTTGCCTCCCCTGTTCCCCAAGTCTTTTTTTGCGTTCAATTTGTTTTTTTCACTTTGTTGTTTAAGTTTTCGCCTCCTCTCCACACCCAGGGTCTGGCTTCAGCAGCCTAAGATCTTTCCTTTTTTTTTCCGTTTTCCCCTGACAAGGTTCAGCGCGGACCCTCCCTGTTTTTGCTGCTCCCCCCCTTTTTGACCAACACTGCGTCCATTGTTTTTTTCGCTATATGTTAGTCTTCCCCCAACCAGGGAACCCCCAACAGAAACTGGCAGCGCTTCTCCCTCACATCAAGGCCCCCCTACTATTTTGTGCCCATTTACTAAGGTTCGCAGACACGTTATCCCCCCCGATTTCCTTGATGAGTAAAACGGTCTGTTATTGGCCTTGTTCCGGCCTCCCGTTTTCCCCCAGGTCGATTTTTTTCGGGCACAGCGGCCTACATTGTTTACCCGGTGTGCTCTGCCCAAGCTTTCATTTCACCCCCATCATGGACCCTTTTCAAACCCTGTGTCGACCAGTTTTTTCCTTCCTCACCCAGCACACCCCTCCCTTTGTACACACAAAAAATTTTTTCCCCACCCCACCCCCGTTGTTCTTTCCCGTGCTTTTAAGTTTTCGTTTTTTTTTGCCGTGTCGCAAAATCCGGAAAAATTTTCACACCCTTGTTATTTTCGCTTGACGCTTCACCATTTGAACATTGGACCCTTTTTGTTACGTCTGTCCTTTCCCTTATGGGTCCAGAGTCGGACGACCGGAAGGTGGTTCTCTTATGACTTCCCCCCCTTACCTGAATGGCTTCCCTCGTCTTGTTTTTTCTCGGTAGAGCAACCTTTCCCTGAGCTCTGTTTTACGGGTCCCATTGTCGCCCCTGTCCCCGCGTCCCAACCTCCTACCTGGTTTTTAGTTTCTAGTTTTCCAGCACAAACTTTTCCCACTCGTCCCTTTCCGAGGGGTGTCGATTTGTTTGTCCTACGGTTTTTGGGGTTGGTTTTTCCCCCCTAAATGGAGTCTTTGTCTGACACCCCTCCGTCTAGACCCCCTGGAGTTGCCCTCCCCGTCATGCTTGGACTTGCCAGTGCACTTTACTACGTTTTCAGTCCCTCCCTTTGGCTGGCAAGTGTTTTCCATACCCCGCCCCCCCCCTGTGCGCGGGGGTTGGGGGTTCCTTTTTTTTCACCGTTTTCTTGGCACTTCCTTTTTCCGCGGGGGATAGACCGCCCCTTTCACCCGGGCCTCTCATACTTTGTCGTTCCTTCCCTTCCGGAAGTGTACAAACCCCTTCACCGTCGTTGTTAAGATTTGTTACCCTTTGGCATTTCCCCACCCCCCTTCACTTCACGTGACCAGCGGTCGGTGTCAATAGTGGTGCCCCTCCGCTTTTTTTTCCTCCCCGCCCACCGTTGCCCTTTTGTCACGGACCTCTTCCTCTTCGTTTGTTTGTTTTACGCCCGTTGGACCTCCCTCGCACTTCCCTTTTTCTACCGGGGGCGTTTGTTTCCCCAACGCCACCAAGTTTGTTCCCTGGACCTGACGGCTCTGTCCTTCCTCTTCTGCCTGTCAGCCAACGTCGTGATTCTTTGGGTGTTTGGCTTGCCTTTTTACACCCTTTCTTTCCCCCCCCCCCTCTTCCCTTCTTTTTTTGAGGCTTTCTTGCGCCCCCTTGGTGCCCGTCTTGGAAGCCTCTACTTCTTTAAAACCTTTCGGCCCCCAATGGACTTTGATTTTTCAGGTCCTGTTCTGCACACCTCGTTGGCTCTTTTTCTTTTGGATGGCGTGGACGTTCGTTCCCTGCCCTTGTCGGGTGCACACATTCCCTTTTACCAACCTCCCCGGAAGTCCCCCCGGCCCGGCTAACTCCCACTGTTCCACCCAAGGGTGACTTTCCCTCCTTGACCTCTACAGACCCCGCGTTTTCCCCACTCCACTTATCCTTGTTTGAACTCCCCTCGTGCTTGGGTCCCCCCGGCATGGTTTAAAGTGACTTCTCCGGTTTCCCCACGGGCCTTGCATACCTTGACACAGCCTTCGACCCGTTTCCGCCTTAACCCCCCCTCCTTGCGGGGACGTTTTACATTTGGAGCCCTAGTTTGATCCACTTCGACTTTCAACCGCAACCTTTTTTGAATACCAGAGTCACCCGCACCTTACCACCCGTCCCTGTGCGCAGCATCCGGTCGTGGCCGGCGGGTGGCTCCGTTGGCTAACCTCCTCTCCTCACGATTAGACATTTCCCGGGGGGCCCGCTCCTGGTTCACCTTCCCCTGTCACCAGGGAGAAAAACCAACCTGTCTGCTGATCCTTTTTTTCCTTGTCTTTATGGTTTTTCGACCTTTTTCATCTTGCGGCCCCTGTTTTGTGACGACCAACCGCGTTTTCCCCCCTGCCCTTCAAACACTCCTTTCAGTTTCCGACCCGATGGGCTTTGTTTGACAGTTGGGTGGGGGGCTTACGCCCCGTCCGGGACAATCAGTTTTTGCCCCTTCGCGCCTTTTGTCAGTTCCTGACCGCGTTAACCGGCCAGTCTTTCCAAATTTTTGGGAGACATTCCCCCCGCCAGTTCCCCCCGCTTCAACGGCTTTAATTTCTCTTTTTTCTCCTCCTTCCGTGCGTTTGTTCTTCGTTTTTTTTTTCAGGTTGGAGATTAGGTGAAATCTCCCCCTTTGGGGACTTTCAGCCCCTTTGACTTTTTGATGGTTTCACTGTAGGGCTCACTTGCCGGGGATGGGGTCCAAACGCTGTTTACTTAGTCGTATTTCCAGACCGCTGTCCGGGGTTGGTGAATTGCCGGTCTTACCAGTGGCGCGTTTTTCGTACGCCGGTTTTGGCGTCCCATGTCTTGAACCCGGCCGAGGGTGCAACTTGGGGTCGTTGAACACATAGCCCCACCACTTTTTAATTTTCCCCATTTCCTGGTTAGCCGGCCCGCTTGGGCCCTTAACCCCTGGTTTTTTTTTTTGGCCGTTCATTATGGGTCTTCCCAACACCCTTCGTCGTTAGCCAGCGGCTTTGAACAGGGAGTTGCCACCGGGCTGGGATTGGATGGTGCGACGGTCTGTTGCCTATCCCCGATTTTCGCTGGTCCCCCCCCGCGCTCTCCCTAGGGCTTTTGTGGACTGAGTTGTTGCCCTGCTCATTTTGGTTGGCAATGATTTTTGAGTTGCTTCCCGTCGGCGTGTGACTTCCCTGGTAACCACTTCAGTTTTTTGCCGCTTTGTGCTGTCAAATTTTCCTCCCTGTTTGAAGGTTTCCCCCTCCCCCCGATTGTCTTTTGGATTCGCCGATGCAAAGTTTTTGGAAGTCTTTGTTTTTTCTTTTTTTTTTTGGCAGTGCGGCCGGCGTTTTTTATTTCCAACGGTTTTCGTTCCTTTGAACTGTCCCCCCAGCCCCTCCAACCCTACCCGTTTCAAGTTGGCCCCTTTGTGCATAGACCACAGGTTGTCTTTTTTTCTTTCACCTCTAAGCCGGCCAGTACGGTTACCTCTTAAGGATCCCCGGTTCCAGTTTCTGACTCCCCCCTTCTGCCACCCCGGGCAGTTTTCCTTAGTTTTTTCCGTTTTCCGACTCGACCCCTCACCCTTCCCCTTCCCAAACCCGATCACGGACGTTTGGGCTGTGTGAACCCGGGGGGCATGAGGAATTTACAGCTGATCGTTTCCAAACTCTTTGGCAACCCTAGACTTTTTTCCTCCCACACACGCCTTCTGACGTTTCAAGTTCCTTTTTTTTCCCCGGCTTACAACACCCTCCCAAGTACTCCCCCTTATTTTCCGAACCTTTTTTTCCCGTTGCTGGTCTCCCCCCCAGGGCGGTTTCGTTGGTTTCCTTCTGGCCCCTTTTCACCCTTTTTTCCACGGTAAATGTTTGGTAGACGTTTCGCACAGGGTTGCCGACCTTTGAGTTTAGCTCCGGACGCTCCCTCGATGTCCGGGCGTGTTTTCCCTTGCCTCAGCTTTCGATTCCCGGGGTAGACGTTTACTGTTAAGCACCCCCCCTTTTTTGCTTAGACCCCGGCCCCCCCTTTTTTTTGGCTGTACATTGCCCCGTGTACCCCTTGTCCGTGTTGGCCGATGGGGTGAAAAAGGTCTTCCTGCTTTCAGTCATACCTAGGTTTTTTCCCTTTTTTTCTCACCGGTTTTGATCTCCCGTCGACCTTTCGTTACCCTTTGGCCACCTTTACAACTCTCGCTGGGCCCCTCGGGACAAGCTTGTTTGTTCTTTTTTCCTTCCTACTCACCCCCGTCTTCTGTTTTGTGCTGTCTCGTGAGTTTTTTCTTTTGGGTTCCCCCGTCCCTGAGCTCATTTCCTTGTTCGCACTTCTCCCTCCTGGTATATTGCCGTTGTATTTATTTGGTTCGAACATCTAATCCCGCCCAGGTAGTTAACGACCCCCGCTCGGGACAACCCCATACCCTGGGTCCCCTGGTTTGCCAAGACCTTCCAAATTTGGGGGGGTGGCCACCCTTTTTCGGTCCCCCCCCCTCGGTGGTCATTCCACCCCTTCCTTCCCCCTGTGGTTTTGTCTGGGGCTTTTCCACGCTGTCCAAACACCCCGACTGGGCAATGACCGTTTTAGGTTCAGTTCCCTTTCGGTGGGCTGTAGTTAAATGGTAGGCCGCCCAGGTACAGGTTTTTCCCCTCTATTGAATTCTGATTTTCATTCCCCTCTGTGCCCCTGTTTCCTGTAGGGAAGTTTGTCCCAGATTAGAGTCCTGGTAAGCAAAGGGCTTTCTTCAAAGTCTCTGGCGACCGTTATGTTTTCGTTCAAAGCAATTTCAGACTTTTGTCTGCAACGTGTTTCGCTTATTTTAGTATGGTCAAATGGCTTTTTCTTTCAGTGAGCGGGAGACTAGTGGGATTTTTCATTTTTGTTCCGTTGGGCCCCAGATCAAGTTCCATTCGTAGGCACTCTTTCTAGTTGTCTTGACACAGGGTCACGGAATCCTTCCCCTTTCGGGCGCGTTTTTCCCCTTGGGGCCCGTTTGAACTTTTCACCTAGAGGGAGTAGTTTGTCTCGAAGTAACGTTGACCCTCTTTTTTTGAACTCTTCCGGTCCAGAATCAACCGTTTTTTCCGACCAGGACTTTCGCCACGGGGTTTTGTAGGCAGCGTCCGCCAGCAAGTTGGAGGGATCTTCGCTGACTCTGGGTGTTGATTCCCCCCCTGCAACTGTTTCCATTCGGCCCAACGAGAGGATCCCTGTCTTGACCGCCACAACATTCACCCCTCCAGTTCACTAACGGACGTGCGACCACCTGGATCCCCCACCAGGTCAACCAGGGTTCCAGCCATATTTTCAAATCCACTAACATGGAGGGGCGCATGGAATGTGATTCCTGCCTCTCCTTTCACCCTCTTCTGGGGTTTGTGTGCGCTTCTTTATTAAAGGTGGCCCCTTCTCTCTAAGGAGTTTTTAAAGTACAGTCTTACTTCGGGTTAACACGTGGGGTCGGAAAGCCCCCTTCGTACCACTTGCGTCTATGGTTTCGCTAGGTTATCCCTGTGGTGCAGAAAGCATACTTTTTCCGGTGGCTTCCTGGTCTCCTCGGTTCCCTGAAGGGTGGAAAGTTTTTCCTACGCTGTTGCCCGGGCCTTGCACCCCCTCTGTGTAGTCCCTCCT
>Ga0179593_1355331_pt1 | contig 11884 bp, 8 predicted proteins | sample CZODoug2_1_08_16_FD_185931 | JGI IMG/M metagenome (GOLD analysis project Ga0179593, IMG submission 185931) | Vadose zone soil fungal communities from Angelo Coast Range Reserve, California, USA - CZODoug2_1_08_16fungal (PacBio error correction) | ecosystem: Environmental > Terrestrial > Soil >... | reverse complement strand
GCACCTTTCGTCCGAGGCCTTTTCCTTGCTGACCCTTTCATAAGCTCCCGTCCGCCCTTGAAATATTGCTTCTCGTTCGGGCCGAAGGAGCCCTTTTTCTTTTTGATCCGCGCCCGGCGGCCAGTCCTCGGCGGCTTTTGCCTGGCGTTCCCGTAGGTCTCTTCTAGGAATAATTACCCTCTTCCTTTCCTTTTTCCTCCTCGTGTTTTCCCCGCTGCTGTCGGTGAGATTCAGGCTTCGATATTCGCAGCCAATCATGCGGTAGCCTTTGTTCCGCTCCTCGACGCCCCTTTCGGGTCCGAGCGCGCCTTTCTCCACGGCTGCTACCCCCCTCCCTGGCCCTCAAATTTCTCGTTTCCGGTTCAGCTTGCAATCTTTTCTCGGCATCTCCGAGAAGGCCTTTCCTCCCTTGTGCTTCGCTCCTTGCTGGGCTGCAATGTGGACAACCAAGATCCGCCGCTACCCTTTTTTCCAACTCCATGCGGCCACCGGTGATTTCCTCTTTTTCTACCTCCCCCCCCCCTATAGTTTTTGCCTGAGTTAACTCCGAAGGCCATCGATCCTGAGAACCGTTTTTTTTCTTCTTTGCGATCGCCCATTTGAGCTTCTTTGTCTTTTGTGTCAAGAATTGAGTCCCGCGCCAGATTCATTCGCAAAATCCTTCTCCCTTTAAATGCCTCACCGCGTAATCAAGTCCCTTTTTACCCAACGGAGGCGATGGGTCTGCCAGCGGTGTTTTCTTCCTTACTCCAGGAACTTTTCTAAAACAGTCCTAGACTGCATTCCTACAGTTTCCTTTCTTGTTCGGAAGTTGTTAAAGTCCCGAAACGGGTTCACTTCCTGCCCTCCTAGTCTCGACTTAGATACCTATGCAGGCTCAATTTTACCTTTCTTTTTACAACAAATAATCCCAAGAGCTTGCTGTGGGAGTAGGGTGCTTGGTGGTTAATCACTTCTCATCTTGTTAACCCCTTCAAAAAGACGGTTTAGGCAGGGTAAACCCCGTGGGAGCATACCTAGCTTCCCCTGCATCTTTGAATCCTTTTTTTTTTTGTGATCAGGGACTTTTCCTTTCTTCTAAATTTTAGGTACTAGGGCGCGGAGTTCCTTCTAGGAGTTTCTTCCGCCATCCCATAGGTCCCTCTCCAGTAGGCTGCCCCCTATGGTTCATGCGTGCGCGATTGCGAGCGGCGGATACCTCTTGATTACGCTTTTTCCCTGGTAGAAGTAGACCGTTATCTGCTTTCATCGAGTGATGTACAATATTTTTTTTCTTTTCCACACCCCTCCTTGTTTCCTGAGTTCTCCTCTCCTTAGACCCTCGCCCAGTTTTCCCGAAATACTACTCCCTTTCTTCTCCACCCAAGTGAACTCATCGCCGGCGTGCTTTTGATTGATAATGAGGCACTACCTCCATCTCGCTAGGTGACCGAAGCAAACCAAGCTGTCCCCCTTAAATCGCGTCGTTAGATCACGCACCACTTACTTTTCTTTTGGAAAAGCCATAAAGCTTTTTACTTTTTTTCCCGGAGTGTTTCTTTTTTTGCCGACCGTACACCCATTTCGTCACTGCGATAGAGGCCCTTTTTATTTCTTTCTGGTTAGTCCTGGCGATCAGATGGTCAAGAGCGGGAATTTTTTCCCAGTTAATAGAAGGCAAACTACCTTATTGTCCGTTTTTTTTACAGGCAAGGACCATCTCCTCCTGCGGGGCCCCCACGGCCGATCGGCGCTCCCCCTTTAGTTTTCGATCGGCTCGGGTTTTCTTAATTGCGCATTCGTTTTTATTTTCTCTAAACCGATGCGCTGCTCGGTCCTACTATATGTCAGACGTGATCTCTGCCCGTTTATTCCCTTATCGGCATCCGGACAGCCTTCATCAGACCATTAGGATCGACTATCTTCTTGCTGATTGAAGCGACTCTTTCCTCTCCCCCTTCCGGTTGAGTTTTTTTCTACCATTTTTTCTTTATGTCAGTCCCCCTCGCTTTTAGTCAGCGAATGCCTTCATCCCTTTATAGTAGTCAACCTTTCAGCCCTCCTTCTCTCTCGCCACAATGCTCCCCACTTCATGAAGAGATCTCGTCCGTGCTTTTTACTCTGTGCTCCTCTTCCTGCAAGAGTTGGTGTACCAACATTCTCTTCGGTCCTTTTCCTTTCTGAAGTGCCGACCCCCCTTCAATACGGCTTGGTTTTTTGCATTGTTCCCCCAGAACTTACAGCATTTCCCTCTCTCTCACCCTTCCTTTTCTCCTTCTGCATCGATCGATCTCCTCTGTCTTTTCTTTTCAACTCTTTCCCTCCTTACGGTTTCCTCTCTCTCCTATCTTTGTGGTCCCTACGCCAAGCTGATTTTTAACTCAGAATGAATGTGATCGACCTTGTTCTTCCCTTGTCGACCCCCTCTATATTATGGGTAAGCAGCGTGCACCTCACTAAGTCTTTGTTTTCTTCGATAGGTATCCGACCCCTCCATTTTCGCTGCTTGGAGAGAATCCCTTTTTTCTCCGAAAGTGTGAAGTCAGTCCTTCGGTGTAACACGTGTATCTTGCCTTTTCTTGGCTGAACGTCTTTCCCCCCTCATTGGTTTGTCACCCCCCCCTCCTCGGCAGACAAGGAGTCCTTGCATCCGGTATCAAGGTCTCCCTCCTTCCTTTCGTTTGGGGCGATCCTTCGTCTCGGTTTCGATAAAAGTATTTGTCTTCTCTCCGTTTTGTTTTTAGATCTGTTTTTCTCACACCGAAGAACTCTCATTTAAGGATCTTCTTTTCTTGATCTTTCCGCCTGCCTCCCTTAGGTCCGATGCGTCTCTCGGGTATGTTTCCCCCGATGGCCCAGTCCCCCCTTCTTTCTGAGCAAACGAACTGCCCCTCAGCCTGGTACCTTCCCGATCTTCCCGCACTTTCACCTCCCAGTCCGAGGACTTTGCTCTTTCTGACCCCCCTTCGAGCAGAAGAAATTTCTTTTTGGATCCCTCTCGCAGGCACAGGCAGTTCCGTGCTGCCGCGGCTAGTTTTCCTCTTAATCTCCTCTTGTTCACCCCATTCGAACTGGCTGTTTTGCTTCCCCTTTTCCCCCCTACTTCGCTTCCTAAAATTTGTTCTGGCCCCCATCACTTTTCTATGAAAGAGCTTTCTTCGGCGGAGCTTCAACTGCCATGAGGAGATCTTTTCCTCCATGAGAGCTGGTCCCCTCTTTTCGGTTGATCCTTTGAGGGAAATGGGTCGAGTGACTGCGCTCCCGTGGTTTAGTTCAAATAAACCCCCCCCGCTGGAACCTTTTTAGTGTCCGCCGTTTTACACAGCTTACCCACAAACTCGTCTGGCCATGGTCTCTTACATCTCCTTCTCTTGCCGAGAATTCTGCTTCCTGTATTAGTTGATGGCTTTTTCTCGAAGTTGACAGTTAATAGACCACTTCCCCGAGATTGAAGGCGAGTCGCTTCCGCCCATCCCTGGATGTTCATCTCATCCATCTAGAACACTGAGTCCCCTCTGTTTTTGCTTAAACCTCCTTCTTCTTATCCCCCAGAGAAAGCCGTCGGATTCCTCTCTTGTTTTTCTTCTCATTTATGGTTGATGAAGTATCCTACTTAGATAATCATGATCGAGCTTACTTACTTCCCTTCAGGAGTGCTCCTCTTCATGCCATTCTTCGCTACTCTGTTGAAGCCTTTATTTCCAAACTTATTCGCCCCTCTACCTTCTGGAACGATTTGCGTTCGGACTTCGCTTGATATCTTGTCTTGCCGTGAACCTCCCCTTCGTCTCTGAGGACCCAACCACTTCCCGCTCGGGACCAGTTCCCTATACTAAAACTCTCCCGTTGGTCCCGAGAGAGACTTGTTTGCTTTTCTATAACTACGTCGCACGTACACCCCCCCACCCCCTCCCCCCGGCCTGTCTCACTCCCTCCGCAACGTCTATATTGTTCGTGGATCTCCACTCTCCTCTAAGAGTCAGCTTCGGGCGGCCTAATTTTCAGGATCTTGCTTTCGTTTGCCTCTGCGAAAGGGCTTCTCATCGGCACAGGGTCCTTCCTTTTTTGTGTCCTTTTGCTAGACATTCAGGGCGTCGGGATCGTCCCTTTGTAGTTCTTTTTCGCTCCCGACTTGCGAGATCTCTCCTACATTGTCTGGTGACGAATCTTTCCACTTACACACCCTCTTACCCTCGAAGGACCCCTCCTACTGCGCATTTATCTCCCGGTCGCCTTTCTCTCACGATTTTAGTTTTCACCCCTTTGTCCTATCCCGTGCGTGTTTCCGCGAGATTGGGAGTTCCCCTCTAAGTGAAAAGTACTCGATCATCCTTTCCCGTTTCAGCCCACTTCCCCGGCTGGACTTACGTCAGTCGCTTTGGTTTCTCCTTAGCTTCCCTCCCCCTCACCAACAAGTCCCGGTGCCCCCCCCCCCTCTTCTACCCGGGTTCGTTGATGCCCTTTCTCCCTTTACTAACCACCCCACCCCTCCCCCCCCCCCTTAATGATGGTTAGCGGGGGCCGGATACGCCATCTAATCCTACCTCGGATCCCCCCCCCATCTTACCCTCTCTCTGCATGAAGCAAGGTGCCGGCTTGGAAAAATTCGGAAGTTGCTAAGTCCCTTTTTTCTCTTATTAGGCCAGTCACTTACAGCGGCCCCCTGCGCCACAATTCTCGAGACAATTGACCCCATTCTCAGGCAGTAGAGGTTGGTGACTTTGCCTTCCTTCCTGCCATAGTTTTCTCAGGAAGTGGAGTCCTCTCTTGATACATTTCTAACTGTCCTCTCTCCCTGGAGCCGGGGATGACCACCTTCCAACACACTTTCGAATTCTTACGGCTCCCATCTTTCGACTAATACAGTAGAAAGCCTTAGGCGCTTTCTTAAACAGAGGGCTGACCTCCCCCCCCGCCATTCCCAGGTCTGGTACCTCCCCCTTTTGTCCCTGTGAGGTTTTGTGAAATTTCCTTCAAATCAAGGTCTCCAAAGATTTCCCGCACGTAAGTTGGACTCTCAAGCTTTGAACTTTTGACTTCCCCACCAATTTCCTTTTCCCTGTCACTAAGGGAGGAGTAGGCAAAGACGCTTCTTTTTCTACGCTTGACCTCCTTCCGTTTCGGCCGGCCCTTTATAACTTTTCTCTGCGGAGCAAGCCACCTGACATCCGGTCGCTGGTCCTCCCTACAAACTCGCCCCCCCTTGTTGGCTCGGACTGAGAAGAGCTGAATACTCTTCTTCCCCCTTCACAGATCCCGGCAGTCGGCCCTAACGGCTCCGCGCCATGACAGAGTTGAGAATTAGGCCCCCCCTGAATCTCGGTTTTTTTTCTTTTTTTCTTTTCTTTCGTAGCCCCCCGAAAGATGTTTTCAACGCAGCTTCCCCGTAACCCTTTAGTGAATATACTGCCATCCTTCCCTCTATCTTCATACGCTCAAGTTGTTGTTGTTGTCTTAGTGCTGTTCCATTTTCGCGGTGCTCGCGCTTCACTAACGACAGGTGCCGCCGCTTCCCCTTATGCGTTCGTCTTTGGGCTTTCTAAGCCGAAAAAAGTTTTTCGCACCTTTTCCCTGCGCTTTTCCCTCTTCCGACAGGGATGGCTTTTCTATGACTTTCTGCATCTCTTCCTCCTTGTCCTCCAGGAGAAGTTTGACATACCCCGGAATTGTTCATAGACTATGTCGTTTAAGGATTTCAAGGATTTCTCTACGATTAATCATATTCATGTTGCCGCTTCCCCTCCCGCCTTAATGATGAGAAAGGAGACCCTCAGCGGCGGTGCGCAATTACGAAAATATCGGCCGGGCTGCTCCTTTTTTCAGGCCTTTTTTTTCAAAGCTTTCTCGGCATTTACTATTCTCCCCTCGGTGATGGATTACAATGTGGACCCCCCCAACTCCTCGACATATCCCTCTCAGGGATAGCCCTCTTCACATGACATTTCTTCACACTCCTCTTGTTCAGAACGTAACTCGCATAGTGCTGATCATGCCACGACTAAGGACCCTATGTGCTTCAGCTCCTCCTTGGGTGATAGGATCTAGATAGCAAAGGGCTATTGCTTGCCCTCACTTCTTCATAGTGAGGGAACCAGAAACTCACCATTTTTCGCCCCGATGCCTTAAGAATAACCCGCCTGGAATGCAAGTCCTTGCTTTCTCGTCAGAGTGTTTCTTCCAAGGCGGCCGCCCGGAAGTCCGAATTATGACCTCATTCGAAGCATTTCAAAATGTGTCTCCCCAGTTAAGACTCCTTGGCCCTTCGCATCCTCCTGTTAGAATTTGAGCTCTCACATGCATTGCTTACAAGCTGTCCTTCGCTATAAACCCACCACTACCATCCCCCGATTTTTTTTTTTAGGTGGTAAGTGAAGAAACTTCTTTCGTGCCCTCTTTTTTTCCCCCCCCCTCCCCTTTCCACCTGAGTAAGGATGGTCCCCGTCGTTGGTGTATGTCCCCCCAGAGGGGTCTTCCCCCTCTCATCTACCAGGAACTCGTGGTCCCCAGCGGGGTCTTTGTCCCATTATGCCCATGTGCTGCCTCGCCGGAGGCGCGGTCGCGTGGGCCCCCTCCCATTTCCTGAGCTCCCCTCTCCCCTGCTCTCTTAATAACAGCTTGGTTTTTAAGTTCTTGATAGCTTCTTCCCAGAGTCTTCCTCGCCGCTGCCGTTATAGTGCGGTGGCCCAACTCGGCCCCCCGTGCCTTTGATCCCTCTTTTTTCTTCGATCTCGCGATCTCCGTCGGAGCACCCTGACGGAACCTTCTTTTTGCCCTGTTTACCCCCATCACTACGTTACGTTCTGTGTCCCTTTTCCACATGCTGAAGCATAGATCGCGAGGTTCTCGCAGCCCGAGATGCGCCAATTCTTCCGATGTATCAAGACCGACAAAATCGATTTAGGCTTCCCTGAGCATAGCATTAAGGTTTGGTTTTCTCTGGCGGTTTTTTTTTTTTCAATTCGACACTCCCCACAAATTTCTCTTACTCTCTTCCTCACCTTGAGTTGGTTAGTGATTTAAGATATCCTTTATTCTTTTTAGGTATTCGTCCTCAATAAATTATGGTTCTTATTTCAATGACCAATGCACAGTTTCTCAAGAGGGACTCTTCCCCCTTACGTTCCTGCATCACCCCTGTCGATTTATTTTTTTCCATTCTCATGCGCCCCCTTTGCTTCGGACCTGAGATCCTTGATGCCAGCCGATGACAGTGCTTCCCAAGTGATTAGATATGATGATACGGCTTGGCTTCGTATCCTTCTCCCATCGTTTTCCTCGAATAAGCCCCTCTCGCCTTCTCTGTTAGATGGCGTATGCCTTCGTTGCCGGTCGTAAACTCAGGGTTCTACGTTGGTAGAAGAGTCCCTGTTGAAAGACTAGTTTTTCCGCGTCACTCCCTTTGGAATGAATTTTCTCCACGATTTTCCGATTTCGACTCCCCTCTTTCACCCCGATAAAAATTGTTTCCTCCGACGCCTCATTTCGCAGCTCCCTTGATTCGTTTTTTCCCCAACGCGGTTTTTCCAACCAGAGATCTCCTGTCCCTTCCCCGGCACCCCTATCCTCCTTATTGTTTTGTGATGGTCTTCCCTTGCCAATCGACTGTCAAGACTCCCCCAGTTACCTCTCATAAGGAGCTCTCCCCTCCTTCCTTTTGGAGCCTCGCCCCGAGTTACGAATGTCCAGGTCGGACGCCTTGACATTCCCGCTAGCGATGATTTGTGCTGGGTACCCTTGACACTCCCTCTAGACTTCCAGAATCTTCCTCCCCCCTCTGCAAGGTTTTATAGCCTCATTGAACACCCCCTCCCTTCCCGAGGTCAGAGAGAGGCCTCACCTTTCACCCCCGTGCCCCATGTTTTCACTCCCTGATAGCTAAGAAGTTCCATGTCGATCCGATCCTAAAGTTACCACGGTGGTGCTTGGTCCCTCTTTCTTTTCAACTAAGCGTTTCTTTGAGCAGGTTCTCAATGGTTCAACCTGGTTCTTGGGCCGTTCCGTCACCTGAGGATAGTACTTCAGTCCAGAGTTCCCCCAGTGTTTTCATCACTCACCTTCACTTTCGGTTCTTTGCTTGTCAAATTTCGTGGTCTCAAACCAAGATCTTTTCCTCTCCCTTTGTTGTTTGAAGATCTAAGTTTTATTCCCCCCCCCCCGCTCCCAGATTTCGAACTACAATGACTACAGTCTCGTGTCGGACCCTGAGCCCTCTCTCATTAGGTTTCATGGCTCCTCCCTTTCTGTTGGACCCTATGAGGGCCCTGGCCGCGCCGGGCACCTGGCTCTCCGGCGGGGATCCCCTGCAAGTTTTTCTTACCACTCCCTGTCGGAGCCCATTCTTCTTTTTCGCCCAAAAGGGCCTCAGCGCCAGGTTTACGGAGCCCTCGGCAGGTTTCAATAGTCAGGAACCTTTCTTTTATTGCATGCCAGAATTTATCTGTTTGTCCCCCAGAGGTCTCAAAGTGCATAAAATTTGCCGGCGACCGATTAGTTTTATTTCCTAGAGGTATTTTCGTCGTTCCCATGCCAAATAGGCGGCGCTTCCTCCCGGAGAGGGTTCTGCTTTTTCCTTTCTTCCGCCTGGACATGCTTAATCTGGGATCGAGTTCTGTTCTCGCTCTACTTTCGAGCGAGGGACTTTTGACATTGGCTTCTTTTATAAGTTTGTATTACCCCATACCCCCCTCGGATTCCCTCATGTTCGGTCTTACGCAGGCTGCCCAGAGTTCGCGCCGATTTTTCCCACCGCCTTTTGGCATGGCCCTAATTTTTTCTCCGCCCCCTCTCCGAGATGGTGCTATGCTTCCATTGAGAAGGGTTGTGTGCGAGCTTTGTCGACATGTTCGTTCTAAAACGTCCGAAACTTTCCTTTCTTGGCCGATTCTTTCTCCATCTGTTTAAGCGCCGCTCGTCTACCCCAAGTGAGGTGTTGTCTTTGGTTAAACTTTCCGCCTTCCCCTTCATCACTCCCAGCCGGTGCTCTCTCAGATGGTTGTTGCTCATTGAGGAGATCAATTTTCTCCCCCGAAGGCCCCTCCTTCTGAGCAGATCCTGTATATTTTCGTCCTTTTGTCTATGCTTCGTCTGGTGACCGCGGCCCGAATAGAGAATTTGTTTCAGCCCCTCGTCCTCCGCCCCTCCCCCCTCCGACCAGACTTTGCCTGCCGACAAGCTGAGAACCGATGTCTTGACGTTCACCTTTCACGCGCCCACTAAGTATAGTCGCGAGCCCCTTTACCACACCCCCCCGGTTGCACCTCTTATTACTAGCCCACGCTGGGATAGGTACCGAGCATCCAGTGCGAAACTTTTTCGATCCAAAGGCAGCCCACAGTCACAGTGACGCGTCTCCTCCTTTCAGCCGCACCCCTTATTAGGTTGATCGACTTTCTGATATGGAATATTCGGTTTTTGCCTTCCCGTCTTCCTTCCAGCCGTGCTGAAAGGATGTCTATTCCGCTCCGGCGCTTCATTTTCCTGGCCCCCATGACCCTGCAGGGAGTCGGTATTTCCTCCCTATGGCCTTTCTTAGTTGTCTGATGCTCTGAAGTCCCTGGTTGGGTGAAGAAATGAGGTTCCACCCTCTTTTTTATCCCCTCCCGATCCCGTTTGAAGACCCCCCCTTCCCTGTATTTTTTTGAACAGCATTATCTCTTCCGCCCGCTGCCCACTTCCTTTTCCCCGATCCCGGTTCGAGTTGCAGCGGATGGCCTGCGTTTCCCTCAGCTTACGTCTTACCGGACCATGGCGGAAACCTTTTCTTTTTTCACCCCCCCAGGAGTCTCCAGTGGTTTTGTTACTCCTTTCTCCCTTACCCCCAAAGGCGGCTGGTGACCGAGACTACCGCCTTGTGGCCGTGGCGTTCTTTTCAGTCTTTTAGTAAGGAACAATAACCACCGAATCTTTTTAGGGTTAGGGTGGGGTCCCTGAATGAGATTCACTCATGCATCGTCTAGTAACCCTCTAACGAATGATTTACACAGGTCTTAGTCCTTTCGAATTACAGAGTCTTCACGATTCCCCTCTTAGTAGTCTTTCTACAATTATTCGAGAGGGCAAAAAAGGCTTCTCCCTTCTGCCGCCCTACCGCTGTTTGATGCTGTCCTTGAGACTTTTATTCCTTGAGGCAATCAACGTTGCTCCCTCCTCCTTTGTTATTCCAGGCCCGCCCCGACGGGCAAAATTACTCAATGGGCATTCGTCTCCGCCCGGCGTTACCTCTGCCTTTCAGGGAGTTATTGTCGTCTCTTCGTTTCTTTTCGCCCCTTTCGAGAAACCTTTGCCATTGCGGCTCGTTGTGCTCACTCCCTGATTGTATCTTCGGCGTTGTTCCCAAAAGTGCCGTAATCCGTCTACACCGCGGTCGGTCTTTCGTCGTCCTATTCCTAGAAACCCTGACTGCCGAACTTGAACTTCAAATAGACCTTTGAGGTGTATCGTATCGTGCCGTCATTGCGTTTTTTGGCATGGAGCCCCTATTCTCCTTTTAAGGTTGTTCGGAGATAAGGAATGATTTTTGTGATTCTCTCCTCAGCTCCTTATCTACTTCCTTCCCCATGTTTGGCCCCTGTTAACAGTTAGGCCCTTCCACTTCGCAGTGAGTCTTTTCCTTTTCGTTCGATTTATGCGCATCCCTATCTGGCCGCAACCTTCTCTCTGCGCGAGAATTGAAAAGATTTGAGGCCCTTACCCCCCGTTCCCTACTTATCGGGCTTCAACTTCCTTTGGTACTGAAACGGTTATTCAAACGGTTTCCGAATTCATCTGCTCCCTCAATCCCTTCTCTCTCTTTATATCCTACTCTATCTATTTCTATATCGGTCTCTAGCTGAGGTAACGTCATAGTCAGCCCCCCAGTAGAGCACGCCTGCGCTCTTTTTGGAAGACGGGCACCCTATGGGCTCTTCCCCTTTCCCGTAGCCTCCTTGCTTGGCTTGGCTTCTTGCCGAATTTTTGTGATGAGAAGCTAGCCCCCGGGCCTCAGGCCACGCGATGGCGCATTTTAAGCAGCGACCACTCTCCGGTGTTCCTTTCTCGATAAATTTTGCTCCCTCTCATCCCTCATTCCGGACTCTTTTTTCCTCACTAGGAATTAAGGCGCGCTCAGGAACGCCCACTCTGAGGTTCTCTCCTCAACCTCATAGAGTTTTTTTTCGGGCTCCTCCGGGCAATTTTCTCCCTTTTCTCGTTGAACCTCTCCCTCATTTTTTCCCCTCCCCCTCCTTTGCGTTTTGGGAGGGAAGGTACCACCCAAAGCCTTTACTGGAAAATCCTGGGTTCCTTTTTCCCGCGGCACCTGATGTTCTTCTACTGACCGCTGAGTCGAACGAATGGGAGAGCTGACTATTCTATGAAGCCCTGCCAGGGACGACGCTTGGGGATATTTTTTCTCCTTGAGTCTGATGGTTTTCCAGATAAGAATAGTGATTTGATTGCATTCCTGTCACCCACAGTCTTCCTTTTCCCGTCATTCATAACCTCGATCTGCCTTTTTTTTTCAACCTTGAAGGCTGGCCCTGATCCCAGGTTTTTTTGGAATCGGGCCGAAGGAAAAAAATGGTATTGAAAAGCCGTCGTAAGTAAGCCTGACTCCTTCCGTGCTATCACCCTGTTTCGTTTTTTCCTGAACTAGGGACTCTACTGTTCACATATGAATGCACGCTCCTCGCCTCACAAAATAACCGCTTCGTGGTTTGCGGAGGGGAGTGTCTCATCCGACATTTTTTTTTCTGACAGCACGGCCACCCTTTTTATAGGGCTTTCCAGCCTGCTTTTTTTTCAATTTTACGAATAGAGGCGCATTCCTGCGCTGTCCGACTTAATAGGTTCCTGGAGCTTTGATCATCCATGTGATTTTTTTTCGAGGTTTTGGTCGGCTTTGTGGATGCCAAAGCCAATTTTTTGC
>Ga0179593_1735159_pt1 | contig 11885 bp, 18 predicted proteins | sample CZODoug2_1_08_16_FD_185931 | JGI IMG/M metagenome (GOLD analysis project Ga0179593, IMG submission 185931) | Vadose zone soil fungal communities from Angelo Coast Range Reserve, California, USA - CZODoug2_1_08_16fungal (PacBio error correction) | ecosystem: Environmental > Terrestrial > Soil >... | reverse complement strand
CTATTCCTCCCCCTCTTTTTCCACGATCTGGCACCAGCAAAACCGGCGCACATCTTAGTGTGCTTCTGGCTTTTGTGAAGACGATGGGGACAAAACACGTCTTTGAGAATAGCCTTACTTCTTTTTTCCAGATCGCAGTCGTCGATCCTTTGAAGCGTCCTCGAGACCTACCATCTTCCCAATTGATGACCCCCTGCCACCCACACCAAAATAGTGTTGCCCCCCCCCCCTCTTTCCTCCACCCTTTTTTCAGACTCGGCTTATTCTTCGAACTGCGTACAATTGGGTTCATCTTATACACCTGTGTTAACAAGTGGATTTACTCTCCCAACCCTAATAGGGATGTCCACCCTGCAGCCCCCCCTTGTCCCTTTGATTTCCCTCCCAAAAATTCCCCCCCCTCTTGACGATTGTTCAAACCCTTCACCGAGGGAGTTCTCTTTTTTCCAGCTTCGTCAATCGTCCACGTTTACATCCCCTCCAGTGTTTGATTTGTAATTTGCTAATTATTTTTTTAGATTGTTTTCCTCCATTTCTCTCCATGGATTTTCTTTCACTACCCCCACCGGCGCAACTCCCTCGCACGACCGAGGTAAAAGCCCCCCTTCTTTCCCTTTTTCCAATTCCCCCAAGGCCCGGCGATCTTCCTTTACTGAAAATCCTTCATCTACCCCTTTTCCCTCCCCTGCTCCAGTAGTGAAAAAATCATTCACCATCCACCCTGAGGGGGACGGGACTTTCACCAGAACCCTTGCAGGTATTCTATTGTCCCTTTCGTATCAATCGTGACTATCGGTCTTAAGGATTTTCAACTCTAGATTTCGTCTTCCTCTTACCCAGGAGCCCGGACCTCCGACGCTCAAATTTTCTTTCCCTTGGTTTCCCCCCCCCCCCCCAACCCCTTTGTCCATCCGCTTTTCTTCATTCACTGGCTCCGATCATGAGCTTTCTTCTTCACCCATCTTTTCCCCGTCCCTTTTTTTGAGAAAAGGTTAGATTATCCACGTTATCGATTTTAAACGACAGATTGAAGGATTTTTTTTCGCCCCCACCCCTTCTCCAGAGCCGTAATCCCCTTTCCCTTCCCCCCCCAAAGTTTCGCTTCCCATTTTCTATACATACACAGTACTTACATGGTGGTCTACACGGTAATTTTCCCCCTTCTTTTTCCCCTGAAACATCATTCCTTTTTCCTCCCCCCCGGAGCCCCCCGACCGCAGTTGTCCGTCTTCCAAAACCCGGCAATCGCTCTCCCTCCCGTGGTGATGACTTCTTCCAATCATGTCCGCCTTCCATTCTCCAATTTTTTCCTCCAACGTCACCCTCCCCCGACCCCCCGACGCGATTTCTTGTCCTTTGGCCCTCGAGGCCACTCCCTATCGATCAAAGCCAGGCGGCATTTTCCGCGAGAGTTTCCCCGTTTTAAACTCTTTCTCTTCCTTCCTTGCATTCCTAGCAAATGATCCCTCTCCGCGATTCTTTAATTTGCTTTTCCCTTTCCGCTTTTCACATTCAGCGAGATTCTTCTTCCGATCGAGTCCGCTCGCGACCTTTTTCTTTTTTTCTTTCAACAGAAGACCCACTGTCCTCCCCCCTTGAAAGTTCCCTTTCCTTGAACCTCCCCCCGTGTTCCAAAGCCACAGACCACTTACGCTGATCCCCCCCTGATGAAGAAGGGAAATTGAGCGCTTGGCGTGCGTTGTTTTTACTTGTAAGCCTTCCTTCCTTTCCTTTTCCGTTCTTTAAAGTTGCGCCGACCTGTGAACTTTAGTTTCTTCGCGACCCGCAGACTTTTTCCCGAAAGAAAACACTTCCCCACGTGGAACACAAATATTTCGCGACATGCGCTGGAATTAATTGCACTAAAACCACCCCCCCGCGCCCCCTGGCCAGGCAACTTCTTTTTCCCCTCTTTTCCGAACGTTCTTCTCCGACCTTTGTTATCATAGGGCCAGCGCAAATCTTGTTTCTAGTCTTCCTTCTTCCCCTTTGTTCAGTGCAGGTACATTATCCTTCTTTCCCTTCGAGCACACATCTTTTCTGTCCTCCCACGTGCTTCTCTTCAGTGACATTTTCAGTTAAAAAAGACGGCAGACGCGTTTATTTGACTGTTGTTTACTTGATAAGGTTTTCCCTGCAAGTAACCTTAGCCCTCGTGGAACACGCGCATCCCGTATCATCGCCTTTGTCGTTTTCTTTACTTTTCCTGAGACCACGGCAGTTATCTCCGGGTTTTTCCTGAATTTTTCTCTTTTTCGTCTCTGTCGAAATTTTCCCCTTCCCGACGAGTTGTTTTTTTTTTGTTTTTTTTTTTGTTTTTGGGGGGCTGGGTTTTGGTGTGGGGCCCTTTACTCTGCTCTGACGCCTCCCTTCTCCCCCTGAGTCTTGACTAATCTTTTCCCTCTCCCGTATACAAATAGGATTTTTATTTCTTTCTTGTAGAAGGCCGCTTCCATTCCTCCACACGTGATCTCTTCTTCTACCCCCCCGACCTCTTTTACATAATGTGTCTCCTCCTATACCGCGCTTCCCTTATTTTAGGTCCCCCTCCTTTCCTTTAGAGGGAGGAGAATATTGCGGCGCCCCTATCATTCACACTCCTTGCGAGGAATCCATCCACACTCGTAGACGCGTCTATTTTCTTTACTGGGCGGCACCCTTGCGCGCTTGGCCCCCCTAGAAACGACGTCCTTTTCGCGTGCTGGGCCGCAAAATCGCTCTTTTCAGAGAGAGAGTCTCTTCTTCTCTTCCCTTTGCTCCTTCAAACTGTTCGGCGCCACGAACTCCTGGACGAGGTCATTTCCCTCCCCATTTCTGAAATTTTCTTTGAGGGTTCTATCTTCTCCTCTTGGATCGACCTCTCCCAATACCCTTCCCCTTCATTCATTGACTTCGAGTTCTTTCCCACGATAATGGTAGAGGCTATCTACCTTCATTACTCTCTCCTTGTGAGGTTTATACGTCTATGCGCAGGACCTTTTTTATTTCCTTGAAGGGAATAACTGTTTTTCACGACTCCTATCTCCAGCAACCCGAACCTCCTCGCATGGGGTCCCACCTTTTAAAGCAAGACTAGGCAACACGTCCGGCGAATCAATTGAATGAGCTTTCTTTTCAACTAAGTCCTCCTTTCTCCCTGATTCTTAAGTCTACCCCCCTCCTACTATCGACATTTTTCCTATTCCCCGTCAAAGAGACGTTAGTACTGTCGCTCCTGTAGAACTAGAAGAGGAGACCGGTTGCTCTATTCTTTTATATCTAGGTTCAGACGCCTAGCCCTAAATGAGCATGTGCGCGCTCCTGGTTCTTTTCACAATCCGAACATCGTGCAAGATGGAGTTCATTTGTCACCCCCTTCATAGCTTTCTCCTGCTGCGGGAAAGGCGCTTGGCTCTCCTTTTGAGTTTTCTCCTTTGACTCTCCTTTTTCTCCGATGATTGGACCCCCGTTTTTACAAAGTCGGCGATAGATTTTTCCTCTCAGAGTCTCCCCTTGTCCCCGATTCCCCCTGTGTGCTCGGGGTTTGATCTCATATCTTTTAATCCTAGTTAGAGATACCCCCGGAGCCTTGGCCAGTAGCTAAGCGTGAATGTTCTGCTAGGAGATTCCCTTCTCTTTCGAACTTGCCGCGCGGTACACTTTGCCCCTGCCCAGATCCACTTTTCGCAGAAGAGAGAGCCTTCGACCTGACCTTTTCAGCCAGATCCGTCCTGTCCTGCCAGTACAGCGACGACATTCCACAGATCGCGTCGTCCCCCATTAGCATGGCTGTGATGATGTCGACCTTTGTGGAAGAGCCCCCCCCCTTCGTTGCTCTCCCCCCGACTAGCTTCCGCGTCTCCTTCCCGCGATACAAAGCCCTCAGCGTCCCCCTCCCCTTGACTTGAGTTCCCTTTCCTCGACAACCCTCTAACGGAGAGTTGTCGCCATTTGCCAAATCCGCCCGCCCGTTCGACCGGGGTCAAGCGGCTTCTGCTACCCATCGCCATTCCTGCCCTCCCTGTTGATTCTCGTCGGTCACAATTGCCTCCTCCCCCCTTTTTCCCCTTGGTGCCGAGCGGCTATCACTTTTCCTCGTTTACCGATTGCGGGGGCCTTCCTCTCTTCGTCAGTAGCATTTTTTTCATTTGAGGAAACTGCCTTCCCTTTTTGAAGAGAAGTACCCTGTTTTCCCAGCAGATCCCTTACCCTCCTAGCGAGTATCTGTTCTCTCCCCCATGGCGTCATGAAGCATCTCAGGAAGACCCCCCTTCCTCGTGACGTCCCCCGTTCCCTTTTCACGGTATCTACTCTCCCCCAAAAGTATCATCTTACAGAGCGAGGTACTGCTTTTTTAGTAGGTAGATCGCCGAGTCGTCTTTGTAAAGAAATGGTTCTCTCTCCTCTTCTCTTAGTCCCATCGGAGTACCCCCCCCGTGGAGATGTTTTTTCTCGACCCCTCCAGTCCCCGGTAGAGATTTCGCTGCGAGCTTCCCGCTCCCTCCTTCTCTCAAATTTTCTCCTTCCTGAATTTTTTATTCTTTCTCGCAAGTTGCTTCAGTCCCAGAAGATGCGCTCCCCCCAGCCACTCCCCCGGAGCGGAAGCGGCGTAAATCGTTGAAAGACTTTCCAAGGCTGTCTGTTGGTTTCTCCCTGTTCCAACGACTGGACTTTTTTTCTTGTCTAGGGCTTTCTTTTTCCTCCTCTCCGACTCCTCCAAGGTGCAGCTGCACTGCCGTATTGACCCTATTCATGCAAGGTGTCCCTATCCTTTGTCCTTCCAATAGAATTCTGATCGCTTTTTTGGAGACTTTTTGCCTGCCTTTCTCTTGAGTTTTCAGCGCAGTTCTTTTTCGTCTCCCCCGTTAGACCCTGTGCGAAACCTCCCCTCTTCCTTTGCGCTCTCGGCCCCGCGTTCTTTGACCTGCGCAATCCTCCCCTTCGTCCACTTAGAGCGAAGGTCCTGCACTTGCAACGTTCCAGGATCCTTAACCCCCTTCTGTTTTTTTTTCGTCTGTGTTGAATTTTATCCTTTCCCCGAATAAAAGGAACACGTCTTTGTAGTACCCCCCGCTCCTTTCCCCCTTGGGTGCCTTATCCCCACCTCTCCCCCCCTACTCCCCCCCCCCACTCGACACATCCCTCACCCATCGACCTTTTGATCCTACTCTCTTTCCTGTCGACCCCCTCTCGCCCTTCATCTCCCGACTCCCGCACCACCTCGACCTCTGACCCCCTCCTCGACCCGCATCCCGGGTTTGCTTCTGGTCGTCTTACTTCTTTCCTCGACGATGTCTCCAGGTCCAACGCTCCGGCGTTTGTCTTCCCCACTCAATGGGACAGTATACGTGTCACATAAAACCTTTCTATTATTGCATAAAAAGGTCTTTCGCTACTACTCTTCCCCTTGCAGTTCCCCCTTCCCTTGTGCTCTGATTTTCCTTAAAATTTTGCAACAGTGGCTCTCTCCATTTGTTTTCCCAATTTCAGTTTTTCTTTTCGGCCAGCCTTCGTGGCGCGAATCCAGACGCTCTTTAAGACCTCCCCGCGCGCTTTTAACTTTCTAATTTGGTCCGACCCACACTCACCAAGGCCCCTTTCACCCCTTCCCCCCCCCCTTCTCTTGCTCCAAGCGTAAGCAAACGACCGTTTTTCCTTTTTTCTCGGTCATTGAAGGTTTTTTCAGTTGAACTTCTTGCCCCCATAAGTTTTTCGCCTTGCCTTCTCTTTCCAGACCCGTTGCATGTTCTCTACCCCAGCGTCATTCCAACCTTCCTTCGACGCTTCTTTCTTTTTTTTCTCCTCACGCCAAAGGCGTTCTTTATTCCTTTTTGAAAACCGATGGCCGATTTTCCTCATGATGGCCGTTCTCTGATCCCGGGACTCCCCTCCATCGCTTTCTGGAGGATCCTGCCCAGGTCAATTCCGTCCTTGTCCATGAGTTGGTAGGAGAGCCTCCTCGGCAGAACATGTAGAGATTCCGTTTTCGTTCCCCTACACCTGCCGTTTTTCCTCTTTCCTGAATGAGCGCCTTTTCATGAGTTTCTCTCATTGGAAAGTACATTACTGGCGGAGTTTTGTATAGCCCTCGGCCCCCAATTAAGGGTATGTTCTTTCCGAAATTGGAGTCTCGTCCCCCTTCTTCCCTTTCAGAACTTGCTTGCAAAAAAAACCGGACGCTACTTTCCGCTCTTTAGATCATAGACAACTGTCAGCAAAATGAATTTCCTAGTTAGACTTTTTTCTCCTTTCTCCCCAGTCCCCGCCAATTCAATATCTATTTATTCGCCTTTTTCTTTACCCCCCCAAGCGTTTGCGCTTCCAGATTTTCGTAAGGAGGTCGAGAGACGGGGCACAAGATTCAACGAATAGTAGTTCAAGTGGGCTCCTGTGTCCCCCGCCTCCCCTTACCCGCCCTCCTCCACTGTTTTCCTCGCCATTTTTACGACTCCCTTTTGCGACTTTGGAATGATTTTTTTCCTTTTCTTTTCTTCTCCGGGCGTTTGTTTCCGGTGATTCTTCCAAGCCTGAGATACGCATTTGCCTTTTTTTCTTCCCCAATCGACAAGAATTCGTCAAGGCAGTTCCCCTTCCGTAGTGCCTTTGTAGTTTACCTTTCTCAGCTCTTCCGCTCCCTTTCCCATTAGATACCAACGACTCGCCTCTTTGCGACCAATTTAGCAAAGTTAACCCTACGTGTCCCGATTTACTTTTTGGTCCAGAATTCTTCTTCCCCTCTTTGTTGTCTACATGTTCCCCCCCCCCCCTCTTGTGCCCACAGTTTTCCCCCCCCTTCCCTCCCGAAAGAGGAGGACAAGTTTTCCCGTTTAGCTTGAAGCCCTCCCCCTCCTCTTTTTTATTTTTGACAACCCCCCTGCATTCGACTTTCTCCCCTTTACGAAGACCACCCTTCAAAACGCGGTATCTCCGAGTTTCCCTACTTGTTTCTCCAACGCTTTTTTGGTGTGAAGATCCGGTTTTCCGATCGGTCGCTCGACTGCTCCCTCTTTCTTGCGTCTTTTTCCACTTCCCTTCCCCTTTTCCCCTCGTTGGCCGTTTCCAAAAAACAAAAAGGCCTGTCTCCCCTACCTCTTAGCCTGGACCCGTTTTCCTCTCGGTCTTTCATTCTGCCTCTCTTTTTTTTTTTTTGTTGAGAGCCTTCCCCCTCTTTCTACTTCGACTCCCTGGTACAGGCGCACCATTTCCTTTTTTTTTGCTTTGTGTTGTGGAAGACGCTGGCCACACCCTTCCCACTGGCCGAGTTGGGCCCGCTCTTTGTTACCTACTCGCCTCCCTTTTTTCTCTTTGCATATTTGCCTAGCTTTCAGCACCACCTTTTCTTCCCCAAACTCGTTAGAATGTGGCCCCATTTAGTTTATCGGTCTTACCCTCGTTGAAAGATTTTCTCTGCAACTGCCCCTGTTCTTTGAGTTGTTCCCACGTGGAAAGCCTCTCCCAACTAATGTTTTCCTAAGCTACTTTTCCCCTTGGCTCCTATGTCGGCTTCCCCTCAAAAACTTTTCGGGACGATTTTCCCCCGCTTTTTTGAACAGAGTGCGTTTCTCGAATTCTTCCCACAGCCCCACATTGCATGTAAATTTCCCTTTCATTTTCGCCAAAATGAGATTAGGGGGAGATTGGCCCGTATTATCGCAGTCTTTCGTCGGTTTTTTTTTTTTCCCCACTGCAGGTTTAAACTCTTTTCCTGGCTTCGATGAACATCCCCTATTGTCGATTGGTATCCTTCCCCTGAGGATCTTTTTTTTTTTTTGACTCCCTCCCTCTCCCTCGCGAAGGAATCTTTCCCCTGATAATGAACGAGCCATTCCCACACCTCTGTCTATCTCGTTTTTTCCCCTATGAAAAGAACCGTCCAGTTTGACCGAAGTTTTGAGATTTCGGTTATTTTTTTGATAATAGTCCCCTAAGGCTTTCTAGCCCCTTTGCCTCCGAGTGTTGTATTCTATTCCAAACTCTCCCTAAGACGCTAAAGTCTGGTAAGCGAAAAAGCTTTTTTTTATGCGTCCTCCCTTGAGGTTCTTTTGCCTTACTGTATCTCCTCGAATACGGCCCCCTTTCACCTCCTCCAATCCCTCTACAATGTTGATGAGAGAACGTTTCTTCCCCTGAGCGACCCTCTTTTCCCCCTTGTTTTTTTTCTTTTCCCCCCAATTATTCCAGAGCCTGGTTGCGATTGGACCCTCCTGCTCCCTTCGTAAAAATAGTATTTATCCCTCCCCTCACCGTAAGGGGCTTTTCAAAGGTCTGTCCTTTCCCCCCCTTCATTTTTTCCTTGATTAGGCTCATTCTGGGACTACTGTCCCGTTTTTCTTCGCCACCCCTTTGCATCGCTCGCCAAAGTTGGGTGGGGATTGCGCTCGTCGCTCCCCACCTTTCCCCTCAGCCCCCCTTACTGTCGACCACACAAGAACCGCGATTTCGGGGAGACCCCTCTAGAAATCGTCCTTTCCAAAAGCCCGTCTCCAGCTGTCTCGGCCCTCTTTTTTTCCCTTCCATCTGGGCGAAAGAGTTGGATTCTCACGGCGAGATCCCTTTCCCCCTGAAAGACCGCGGATTTTTTTCCTGTTTTTTTGGAAGAACTTTGAGTTCCATAGAGAGGAATGAATACTATCTGCATCTCTCGCCTAGAGTCTTGATTTCCTCCTTCCCTGACTGAGTTATCTGTCCCTTTTTTTTAAAGTACCGGAGCAAAAGTTTGTTGGTTTCTTCCTCATAATGCAGGATTGGTGGATTGGATTGAGAGGGAAATTGTCCGCGGGCCTACTTTGGCTTTTTTCCCTCTCTCCATTCTCAGGTGTCTGGAGGGCCTTTTTTTTCTCAGATCTCCCTCTGTTCCCTGGCTCCGAGGCTGGACTACCCCCACAAAAATGAAATCCCTTCGCGAAGCTCTTCTTTTCTGTCCCTTCAATAAAATTTTTTTTTTTTAAAGTCCACCTCCGGCACGTGTCCCTATCTTGGCACTCTTATGAAGACTTTTTCCCTGGTTGTGACCCCTATATCCCCTTCCTTTTTCCGTCGGCTACTTGCCCATTCTCCGAAACCACCAACCTCAGGGGGGGAACAACTAGCCTTCTTCCTCGGTTTGACTTGCTTCTTCTGACAATATCTTCTTCCTTCCAGTTTTTTTCTTTTCATTTTACTAGTTACCGGCCTTTTCCCTTCAACCAGATTTTTTCCTAAAGATATTTGGTTTTATTGATCAGGGCTTGCCGCTGGCAGGCACGTTGCAGTCTTTCTTTCTGAAGGCTCTTTTCCTTTTTTCTTTTCCCCCTTTTAGATCTTCCCTATGTGACTCCCTTTATATACCTTTTTTTTTGGTCGAGACGAGTTTTCCATGGGCTACATCCAGACATCCGCACTCTATTATGAGACGAAAGGCGTTCTCCCCCAAAAGGCTCAGTCCCCTTTGCGTCCTAAACTTGATCTCCCACCTTGCATCTTGTCGGTGCCGCCTTTTGAATCGAAACCCTTCGATCGTAGAGGATGAGATCTAGAGACACCCTTTTCGTCCTTTCCACATTCCCTGAGTCCCCATAGCTTCTTGTCAGTTTGTGCAACTCCCGAAGGATTAGATACCCGTGTAGGAGGGTTTTCTTTTCTTTCAAAATCCCGCTCAGGTTCCTTCTAGACCCGCCGCTCAATTTCGCCTACGTATGAAGTATCTTCTTCAAAGCACCTCTCTCCTGCCAATAGCCCCACCTCGGTCGCGTTTTCCTCCTGGCTTTAACCATCTCGTCTGCCAGCACTAAGAGCACTTCGCTGAGATGCTCCTCCATGTCTGACGTGATTGGTGACCTAAAGCTTTTAAACTGTAAGAAGCGGACTTCTTGGTTCAATTCCTTCAATGACTTAACGCCTTTGTTGTTTTAGAACCCTAATAACCGTTTTCCTGTCAAGATCTCTTCACCGACCCTTTTCCCCTTCTACAGGATTTCCTCCTCCCGTTAGAGGGAAAGATTAACCAGGCCTTTCCGAGAAACCTACTTCGCTTTTTTATTCCTGAACCCTAGCCAGTCCCCTTGCGACCCCTTTTCCCTTTTTTGAAGTACCATCCCCCCCCCCCTTTTGCATGTGAAAAGCAGTCACCTCCCTCCCCCTCATCACCCCTCCCCCCGGGCCCCCAGGGAGGCCCATGTTCAATTGAATGCTATTTCAACGTCATTTTCCGGTCTTTGGCGCGACTCCCTGAGCGTCCGCCCCTTGCGAGTCCCCTTTTCCTCCAAATCTATGAAGCCAAGACGCGCCTGTTCGCCGCTATCCTTTCCGTGGGCTCTTAGGTTCTATGACTCTGATACGAGGCGCAAGCCGTTTTTTCCCATGCGGAATTTCTCCTTCATGAAATCTCTCTTTCGTAATCTCCCCTATTTCTTTCCCCGTCTCTGCTCAGAGCCAAGGCAGATAGATGCTTTTCTCTGGAGGGTTTTTTCCTCCGATCTCGCGATTTCCGATCATTTCCTCCCCCCGTTCGAGAGTTCGATTGCGACTAGCAGCTCCTTTGGGAAATTCCGATGGACACTCCGCTTCGTGGTGGGATATATTCCCCCTTTTCCTTTTTGCTTTTCTAACCACTATGCTTGTGACATTGATCAGCTTTTTCTCCCCCCTTACTCCAGGACTAGTTTTAGAGAAGTAAGAAAGACTTCTCTCGTCGCACTTTTTTCTGGGGACCGCAGCTCTCTACCTTTGGTTGAGCCTCCTCCTTGGACATCTCTAGGCCCCCTTGTGAGTCGCGCAAGAAAACTTTTCCCCCTCTAGAGATCTCTTCACATTGTAGCCTCACATTCGCATTTGAGAGGGCCCCCTTTATGAAAGAACGCCATCACTCTTAGAACCCCCTGAGGCAAAGCCCTTTTGTCGGATATTTATGTTAAAGGAGCGTCCCCCCCCCAGGGCATCTTCTCCTAAAATTTTTTTATTTTCTCCGGTGTCTCTCGCCGCGACCCCCCCTTTTAAATTATTTGTCCTCCCGCCTTTCCTTTATAATGCATTCCTTTGCCGAGAGGGTTGAACTTTCCCCTTTCTGCTTTTTTTGCGGTGCTGCCCTTCGTTTTCTCGGCAACCTCCTACCTTGGCCGTCCGGCGCATACAGTTCTTACAAAGCGCAGCGCCGCCGCGTTCGCGAACTGTTGATCTTGCCTCTTTTCCCATTTTTGATTTTCCTCCCCGCTTCCCCCTCTTTCCCATCGTACGTTTTATGCAGGACCCCCGGACCCGTCCGTAGATTCTTCCACCTTTTCTGCCTTTCCTATCCGAGAATGTGCTCTCTTTCGGCGCCGTGGCGTCCAGACCCTCTTTTTTTCGACAGCGACCTGATCCGCTTCTTCTTACTTGATTCCCCCCCCCTTTCTAGTGTTTCCTAGACCCCCCCTTCTACTTTTTGTCTCCTATTGTCGGCCCGCTCGCCCTGCTTTCCAATAACGATAACGACTCCTTATAGGCGGTCCTCCTCCTCGGAGCGATTCTGCTCCCTTTTTCTCTCGTTCTCAGTCCCTCTTCTGTCCGCCCCCCTAAAGCGGCCTCGCCCTTTTTGGCATAGTTTCTCCCAGGCCTTTCTTCCCCCAGTTTATCGAGTTCCGCTCCTACAACGGATGTTTTACGCTTTCTTAGGACCCGCGCGATTCTTAGATAAATTTTTCTTACTCGCCCCATTCCCATGACCGTTGTTTTCCGAGCCGGTGTGATAGAGCGCTCCCCCCCCCCCCCCCCCCATCGTTTGGGGCCCCATTGGGTCCCTTTTTTTCCGGTCCCCGTGGAAACTTTAAGCGATTTGCTTGTTCTACGCGTCTTCTCCCACCTGTCGTCCAAGACGATTTTTTTTTTTTCCCCTTGGTCTCTCCTCCCACGTCATCCAGCATATTGCAGCAGTTTCCCCCCTCTCCCCCGCC
>Ga0179593_1655793_pt1 | contig 11885 bp, 10 predicted proteins | sample CZODoug2_1_08_16_FD_185931 | JGI IMG/M metagenome (GOLD analysis project Ga0179593, IMG submission 185931) | Vadose zone soil fungal communities from Angelo Coast Range Reserve, California, USA - CZODoug2_1_08_16fungal (PacBio error correction) | ecosystem: Environmental > Terrestrial > Soil >... | reverse complement strand
CCGATTTTCTTTCCTGGTTTGCGACTCTTCTTTCCTAGCCCCCAATCTTTGAAATTGGAGCTGGCTGTCTTGCTGCCCATCTTCTCCCCGATGCGGATGCGTCTTCATCCCTTAAGCGCGCGGTCTGTGACGTGCCCTTTCATTTGTCATTCTCGCAGCCCCCAATACCTGACGCGTCCCCAGATCCCCCTTCCCCTAGAGCATTGCAGGGGGAGCGCCATCACTCTTGAGGGCTGGTTACTTTCCTGGTGTTGTCCCATCTTGTTAAATCGTTTTCTTTATCGACGTGCTTCCCCTGCGCGGCCAGCTTGTTCCTCCGCAATCGTTAAGGGACTCCTTTCTTTTTTTCCCCTCTCTCGGCTGTGTCTCTGCAATCATGCCGGCGTGTCATTTTTTTTTCCCCCCCGTGGCCGCGGGGGAGTTTTTCGGGATTCCCCCTTTGTGCCATATCAATTTTTTTTATGGCCGACTTGATGACCCATGTTCAGGCCTGGTCGATTTTTGGGGAACGAGTGCCCGCATTGATCCTACACTTTTTTGATTGCAAACCGGCTCCTCAAGAGGGGTCCATACTGGGCTCAATCGCCATCGTTTACTCCTTTTCCCGAACTTTTCCGCGGCGTTTTTGGCCGTTTCGAGCAAAGTCAAGCACTTTTTCAGTGTCATCTTTTTTTGAAGGGTCCCTCCAGCATGTCCCCCCGACTTCCAGCCTAACCCTCCAAGAGCTACAACCTGCTCCGGCCATCATCCCCCCGGACGTTTCTCCAAGAAGAGTCCTGGAAGCAGACCCCCATAGATCCCCGGGGGAGGAGGAGGACCCCCTACAGTCCAAAGCGAAGGAAAAAGACTGAACGTCTAGGACACCGCGCCACCGCCGCGCACCCCCTCCTCCCCCCTCTCCTCATCACTCTTTTCCCCCGCCCGCATACCCAGTGCCTCTAACGTCGGAAAGCTGGCGGTACGCTGGGTCTGTAGTCATGTTGAACTCCTTCAGTTTTTTCATGGATTTTCCTGGTGAGGGCCGGACTACCCGGTGAAGGCCTCCTGGGTAGGATATAACCGGAGCACTAGTCTTCCTGGTGAGACAGAAGCGTTCTTTCAAAGAGTCGCCCGTTCCGCAAAACGGCGCGCATGTTTTGGGGTCAATCGGTCTCCCGCTGGTGTTTCAATCGGTCCTTTTCATAACGAAAGTAAGGCGGAGCGGTTCCCTTCCCTTTTGCCCCCGAAGCTTTTGATCCTCTTTTCCTACCTTGTTGTTTTGAGTGATTCTTCGCAAAGGCAGTCTTCGGTTTCCTCATAATCCGCCTCATGTCCTTATGTTCTTTTGCCCTTCTTCTGACACATCAATCAACAGCGTGATTCCTTCCATTGGCTTCTTGTGGGTTTTCCTTTTCAGTAATTCCTGGAAGAAGCCTCTTCAGTTTTCCCATCTATCCTCCTGAGAGTATCCCTTGGAAACCCCTTTAGCATCCCAAGGTATTCAATCCCGCACCAGTTTATCAGCCCCCCCTGAAGTTTTTCCCAAAACATCCCTTCAGGATTCAGAGTGCCGCAACTCCCTTCCCGAGATAGGGTTTTGGTTACTTTACTCCCCCTTTCCTTTAGGTTCTCTGGCGTGCTAGACAACAGATCGCGATTGTCTTCCCTTTTCTCTTGTTCCCTTTAATGAATAGCGCCGGTTTTAGCTTTGGTTTCTCTGGAAGTCGGGGTCTCCGACGAGTGAATGATGGGTCTAGGTCCTTTCAGATTCCCCTCATACTCTTTTCCCAAGGATTGAAGGTGCTCTTTTTCCCGACATGACCTTGCTAGAGAAAGGAGTTCCCGAGTCGCTCCCATTCTCCTTGAGGAGAAGGTTTCTCGTTCTGATTCTTGAGGAAAGCCGGCTTGTTCCCCAAACGCCTCGACACCATGAATTCCATGCCCCTCCGACTGGGTTCATCCTCCTCCCCCCCTAAAATGCAATGAATGTGTGGGGTGGGGGGTTGGGCGGTGTGGGTTTTTTTTTTTTGTTTGGGGGGGGGGTTGGGTGGCACCTGGACCCACACCTCCTACCGCCCTCTTTAACAGATACTCCGACGGGTCCTCTTGCGTCCCGAGCTTCCAGGATTGCCAGCCATTTCCCGAGAAAGCCCAGAATATGGCCAGTCTTTTTTCTTTAACGGAATTTTTCGCGGTCACGCTGCCTCCTTCGAGCAGCACTTTTCCGACCGACAATCCACGAGGGTTTTGCCCCCGGCATGAAGCCCCCCGGCCCCATCTTAACCCAGACCGCCCCTTGGTGATGGCGACCCCTGCCATAGGGATTTTTTTTTTTGCTGTGTGGGATCATGCTGGCCGCTTTTTTAGTTGGCACGTCCGCGATACAAATGACGCAGTCAAGGCCCGACCGCTGCTATCTTTTTTTCCCGTGCACGCCCCCTCCTTTTTCCCGAGGCTCTGCTGAGCGTCTCCCCCTGCCCAATTTCGATTGGGATTGTATCATTCTGCTATTTTTTTATTCGATTCCCCGAACAAGAAGCGGTGGATCGACTCTGCAATCCCGGATTCGGTTGTGCTTTTTTCCCGTTAACCTCCCTCCCAAGGACGATTTCGAGCGGTTTCCCTGATTTGCGGCCATCAAGCGCAAAGAGGCGTTTTCGTCCCGCCTGACTGCTCCCCTTTTTTACCCATGCATGGAAAAGTATGCTTTCTACTCGAATTCAGTACCTCCCCCTTTTTCCTTTTGGCGCTCAACCTTTTCGGTTTTTTTTAAGAGCCCCACCCCCCCCCCACCTTATAGGAATTCCTCCTCGCACAGGCTTTTCATACGGGACTCCCCTCTGTCGTGGCATCAGGAAATCGTTTCCCAGCCGAACTCGCCGCTTGTCGGTACCAGAGACCCGCTTTTGCCATAAGGTTTTTCACGAAGAGGCGTTCTCGTCCGCCCTTTTTTTTTTGGTCGGCCATTTAAGGAAGGTTGGCGAGTCATCGGACTGACGTGATTTCGTTTCTCGTGCTTCGGGCTTGCCCGCCCTTGGGCCCAGATACTTTGTGAGGCTGGGAAAAACCTCGCTTTTTCCACAATTTGTTCTGCGTTTTTCTTCTTCCTCTTTTTGAGCCAGAATCCTGTTGTGCAGTCCCCCCCTGTATCAGATGGTTTACCTGGTCGACAATTGATCTGCGATTCCTTTATGCAGCGTTTTTTTCTTGGTGCATCCTTTTCCGTCCAGGCGCGACCTTCTAAAATTATGCACCCTTTCCTGCGAATCTCCTGGTGGCTGGCACCCACTACCCCACGTCGGTCCCCCCTCTTTTCTCGCGGCAATTCCTAGCCCATATACAGCGACTCTCGGCCGACTCCAAATAGCCGATTTTGCCGGTGTACGTCTTCCCCCGTTCGCCCTTCAAGGGATCGTATGCTTTTTATGGGTCCGCCCATGACACCAATTCCCCCCCCCATCATTGGCCTTTTCTTCCCCGGAAGCGACGGCGTTCCCCTTTCTTTCAAGCACGGTCCCCCGAAAGGATATGTGCCTTTTTCGACCGAGCGCCCGTAGCACCGATTTTCCCCCCCATGAGCGGTTTTCGCCTCAAGGCTTCACTTTCTTCAATACCGCCCATGCGTGTTCATCAATTCTCTTCTCTTTTCCTTCCCCCTTTTTTTTTTCCTTTCCTAGATGATGTCCAAAACCATTTGGTGACCTCGTAGCCTTGAGGCGATGCGGTTCGTGCACTCTCATAGGTTGCACTCTTGGCGTCGGCTTTTTTGGGTCGATCTTTTGCAAGAAGGGTCTTCCCCTGCGGCGCCGATCCCCAGACAGGTCTCAAAAGGCATGATGTGCTGTTTATTTTGATTGCCCCCATCAAAACTACCTTCCTCCCCCCCTGCTCCGATGCGGATTTCTGAGGCCGCGGCCACACTCTTTTTTCCTCGGCGATGCGTGTCGCTTTCAGTTTTTCTATTGCCCTTTTTTCGCTATTGGGAAGCGACTTTCTTGCCAATGGGAGTCGCCGGCGAAAGTTTTGGTTTTCTAAATTATCTTCGGAGGCCGCCTTCTGTTTTTTGGGGACTGCACCCGCATGTTCCTAACGCTGCCCCGATCCCCCCCCCTCAATCTGTCGACCCCAAACCATCTTGATAAAGTAACCCACCATGTAACATATCCTGAAAGATCTTCTCCTCCTTTTCACACTTGAAGCGTTCTTTTTTTCAAGCTACCCTCTCTATGGACACCTTCGCGGGAAAGAAGCCGCATAGGGAAACCCTTTTGAAAGATCCTCCTTAGCCCCTCCAGATTAACCTCCGAAAACGAGAACTCCAGAAGTTCTCTCGCATCACGCCCCTTTTTGAATACCTGAACCGCAGTGATTCCGCTTTTATAGTGTACGACACTTCCTTTTCAAACGACAGGCCCTCTTTCAGTCCTCTGACGGCCTGTTTAGGCGGCCTTGATGCTCTTTTTGGGGCTTTCCCTCTTATAGAGCAACCACTTCCCGCCTGGTGAGTTGTCTTCGCGACTTTGTTTATGATGGATTATGAGTGAGGCAATCCCTTTTCTTCCGCACAATAGCCTTCTTTCTATTTCTTTGGGCTCATCGTCCTTGGGATCGGCTTTGTTTCTCTGAGTTCGGTACAGTCAGTTTTTTTTTTTCATATATGGAGGTCTCTCCCGCGTTTTCCGCAGTGGCGATTTTTCTTCTCGCCGGCTCATACCAATCTTCTTGAAATTGGGCCTGGACGTTTCTGGATCGTATCTTTCTTGATGCGGGACTTCCTTTTTTTTCAATCGAAGACGGGGCTTTCTGTGCCTTGACGGCCTGATCGCGGACGGTCCCCCATAAATAACTGGCTCGAAGCATGATCCCTTTCCCCCCAAGAGAAATTAGGGTCGTCGTCAATAACCAGTTTCTTTTGTGTGCCCCTTTTGTTTTCTAGATTCATGAACCTTGTTCCCTCTTGGATACCCCCCTACGTGCTCTTTCCGGAGAAGATTGGGATCCCCCCTTCCCCGGGGAATTTCGTAATTAGCCGACCCCTTCTCATAGTTATCGGCGTGTCTTGCGCAAATCCTAGTGGGGAAGCATCCCTTTCCTTCGGAGCTTTCTGGTTGGAGATTTTTTTTTTCTTTGTTGTTCCCCTTTTCCCCCTCTACTTGCATTTGATTAGATTGTCCTGGCTTTTTCCATTAATTTTTTCCTCCTGTTTTTTTTTGCCCGCTTGAAGCCGGCTCCCCCTTCCGGAACGCTCATCAGACGGCGCCACTCTGGGGCCATCTCACCTCTCACCCTCCCTTTCCCTCCTTTCCGCGCCGCTCAGTTTCTCTCACAGCACCTCTCTGAAGCGGGGAGTCCAGGGTCGACCCTCCAGCATATTCCCTCCCCGCCCCCTCTCCCCCCGATCAAGAGCTCCTTCCTCTATTTCTAGGCATGTACACTACATTATGTTAATAGCGATCTTGTTCCCCCCCGATAGACCCCCCCCCCCTATCCCAAATAGAAGACTTATTCCGCTTCCGAAAGTTTAAGGTAGGAACCCGCTGGCGGGTACCTCTTCTGTTCTCCTGAATAATCCCCTTTTTTTTCTTCATGCCATTGCGGGAGGAAACCGGGTCGGACCGCTTTTTTTTCGGGGTCTCCCCCAGAGATCGCGGGGTGGACCGCACTTTCTCAAGACTCCAAGGATGGACGGCCGCTCTACCTCCCTTCGCCTCACCCTTCCTTTTTTTTTGGTGATTCTCGGTGGTTTTTTTTCTCGGGCTCCCCCCAGTCATATCCTGGGATTTGAATATATTTCTACGGATGGCCTTTTTTTTTTTATATATATATGTTTTTTTTTTTCCTCCGTGTTGTTGTCTTCTAGAAAAATCCCATCCCCGTATAGGTGTCTCTTCCTCCTCAAGATTAATGGACTTTTTTTTCTGCCCGGCGGACTTTTGAAAAATCGAGCCTCACCAAGCGGGTTATTCCAGTCCCCCTCCCCTGCGAGTTTTTCGCGGAACTCCTTGGAGATTTGAACGAAGAAAGAGGCTCTGTTCAATAAGTTAATTGATCGTCTATATCCGCCCCCACTGCTCCCTTCCCACCCCGGTATCCTCCCCCTTCGAATCTTCCCACCCAACAAACACCAGCATTCCTCCCCCTGAAGGAGTCAAACCCCAGCAGATTCACAGCCGTCTTGACACGTAAATTGATCGTTTGGTCCTGATGCGCCTTCGAGGTGGTTCCGTAGCGGTCGACCTTTCCGATCAGGACCATCGCGATGAAACCTCCCCTTCGTACATGTCTCGCGCAGGTTAGGCGCTCTTGATAGTTCGCTCCTTTTTGTTCCCCCCAGATGTCATTTTCTCTGTTAGCACCCTCCTCAACCCGAAGCTTTCCTTCTTTGCCAGGCCATTTCGCGCCTGCCGTGCTTCCTCTGAAAGGATTCCTCTTTTTTCAAAGGAGTTTTTCTTGCCCTGTCTGATTTCCCCCCCCAATCGTTCCTGCTTTTTTTCTTCCCGCGGTCCCCCCCCCCCCCTCCCGAATGGCAATGCCTCCGACTTGGTCATCCATCCTTTTTTCCTCAATGGACTGGCAAAAAGGGTGAAACAAAACCCCCCCCTCGCCCAGAACGCCTCCTTTTGTTCCGCCGCCAGTGATTGCATCAACCCGCCAAGCCCCTCCCCCTCTTTTGTAAGGATTACCGTCCTTTTTTTTTAAATTCCCCTTTTTAATTGCCCGCGGCTCCCCCCTGCCGCGCAGGCGAGGCGTCCATCTCTTTCGTGCACCTCTGAACACTAGTGCATGTCCGATCAAACACCCAAATAGGGACCCCCTCCACGCATGGGTCGACCCTAGGAGAGATGTGGCCTGGATAATTGCCGACCGTAGTCGGTATTGCACGTTAGTTACCCCCCCCATGACCGCGTCCCGGACTTTTCCAGATTAGATTTGATCTCACCCCTCCGCATGATGAATCACGAGATGAGCCCGACAGCTTCCCTTTGCCCCACCTTGATGATAAATTCTCGTCCTCGGGATCTCCACTGAGGACAGAAGCGGATCGTTTTCCTTCCTTCCACGCCTCTTGAGGGAAGTGGAAAGAACTATGGTTCCCCAGTCATAAGAACATTACAACCCCCCCAGGATCCTTCCGGCCATTCATCTCGAGCGCAAACCAGTTCCCGATTCCCTCTTTTTTGACCCTTGAATTGCGGTTTGACGGCCCTGAATGCCAGCGGAACCCCCCCCTTTGAAGACTCGCCATTCCCCCTTTTTTTCGAGAGCCCCCCGGAACGGTTTGCGACCCCCCCCCAACGCTTCCTCAAGCATGCGCGGGCCGATCATTCCTCCCTTCGCTTTGGCCTCAGTTTGCGTCGGCTTTGTTTCGTACACGACCAAATAACGTTTCGGTAGGCCGAAGCGGGGAGTTTGTCATTCTTTAGTGATCGTTTTTTTCCCCTGAGAGAAGGTTTTTTTTTCCTAGAGGATCGGTCCACCGGCCGTTCTCAGTTGCAGGGGATTTTCCCCCTCCTTCCGGAACTCTTGGCCAGATGTTGATTTTCGGGAGTAAAAGTTGTCGTGTTCGGCCGTCAGATCTTTTTGAGAGATTTTTTGCAGCATGGTGTTTTCCTGTTTAGGGGTAGGCTGCCCTTTGATCTGGAATGCATTGGTTGTCCGTTAAATTTTTTCAGTTCCCCTTCCCCCCTTTGCGGCAAAGTCTATCCTTCTCCCTGCGTTTCAGGGATGCACTCACACCTTTTCTTCCCAAATAGCTGCGATCGCTGCAACAGACCCTCCCTAATCTACATCTTCCCGCATCGTTTTGCGGCGGCTCCCTCTCCCGTTATTCAGATTCGCATTGGAGAAAGTCTTTCTTCGCTCATGGGGTTAAATAAAGCATTCCCACAATCTTTCCCTTGTGTCGCTTCCGACGCCGCCCGCAGGTCTCTCTTGTAGCACAGGCCCTCTCCTTTCCTCAGACCTTCCGGTCGCCCATCTTTTTTTCCCTAGGACGGGCAGCACCGTCTCATCGCATTCCCTTCTCTTCTTCCTACAAGCTTCTCACCAATGGTTCTCTATCTATTTTCCTCCCTCTTTGGTGTTTTTTGACGACTTATTCTTCCCCCCACCAATTTTTTTGGTAGGAAGAAAGCTCCTTTCTCGATTCCGGTTTCTTTAAGGTGCAATCTTGCGCCCCTTGGGCGAGGTAGATGTCCAATAAGTGGCCCCCCGCAGGTTCTTGCTGCGCGCACGAGCGCTGGCCGCGCCCTTTTCAGGTACGAATCTCTTATGGATTGGTCAGGCTATTGCCTCAAACCGATGCCCTTCTCTTCTTCCTCCTCCCGTGGCACCTTTCCCACAATCGTCCTATTTTTTCGGCGATGCGGTCATGTCGAGAGTGTTTTTTTTTTTCCCCCTGATTGCCATCTACAAGATATGTTTCTTTCCTTTTTTTGCCCCTTCGAAGTTCCACTCCAGTGTCCTAATATATCCTTTCTTCCCGCAGTCTCTCCCACTTGAATGATGAACTCCTTCTTTACCCACCTCTCGCAGCCTCAATTCTTTTTTCCCCTCCATAGGCTACAGTTCACTGATCCCTTCTTCAAGTCCTCTTTTTCTGACTCGCGCCACTTTTGAAGCGGTCTTTTTCCCCTCTTCCCCGTTTTGTTCTGGCCCCTTCGCGGGCAGAAAAGCCGCACGCCCTTCCCCCCCTGGTGAACGAATTTCCTCGCGCCCCTTTTTCTCAAAAACCTGGCCTACGCTGTTCCTGGTGCTCTCGTGAATACCTTGTTTTCTTCTTCGATCGACACTGCGGCCTCTTTCCTGAGCCAACACCGGCTCCTTGGGTATCCTTTTACTCTTCTCTTGGCGAAGGGGCTCATTTTGGGTTGTCTTTTCCAGTCTTGGTGCCTTCCCCCAACCCTGTGGGGAAGTCTTCTTTTTGCTGAGGGGACATGAGTTCTTTTTCAATTATGGGTCCGGCGTCTACGTCCCCCTTATTAAGAACCACTAGACTTCCTTGATGTATGTCCCTTCTCCCCGTCCCGCTAGGGAGGATTTTTTTATTTATTTTTATAATAGTAGTCCGGAATCATGGAGGGTCGATGTTAGTCTCCGCTCAAAGCAGAGAAGGGGGAGATCGAGGCTTCCCCAGCGGATAATCCCTTTCTTCGAGCCTTGGGCCATGCTGGTGACGCCCTGCATATATGGAGGCCATAGATCGGTCTTTGGAGGTGACCTTGGTCCCATCTAACTTTCTCGGTCTTTTCAGTGCCGGTCGCCTTTTTCATCGGTCTTCTTTAAGGGAACCCCCCCCCTATCCCTCCAGCATTCTTCCAGGTCCCAGATCTCCCCCTATCTGGCAGGGGTCTTCTCAATCACCCCTTCGGGTTTTTGGCCGGTGTTTGACTTCATGCCCGAGTATTTCTTCGGCCGCAACCTTGATCGACAGAGCCCTTTACGAATTATGCCGGGCTTCCCTACACCTGCTCCCCGGATCCTCCTCCCCCCCGTTCTAGGCCTCTGTCTTCACGGACTCCTTCAGCATCGTTTTTCCGAGCGGTTTTTTTTTCCTTAGTTTTTTTTTTGTCCTTTGGGCCTCTCAATCGGCCGGATTGCCCTCGGCATTGCTTTCTTGGTTTTTTTTTTCGGCTTCCTTCCCTCTCCTCTTTCCCACGGCCTCCCAGATTGCTCCCTGGGCATCATCGCCCTTTTTTTCGCTCGCAATTTCCGCGGCTTTTTTCTCAAGTCCGTTTTTGGGAAAGAGGATGAGTTTTTCTCGACTCCGCCAGCACACCCCGGTTCCCCCGCCTTTCCTTCCCCCCCCCCCCCCCCCCCCCCCCCCCCCCCTGTCCAGCCTCCCACCTGCTGAGGCATGAGCGTCATATCATTCTTTTTCTTTTTCGATCGGTGGTCTCTTTCCCCTCCCCTGCCCTTTTTTTCGACCGCTCTCCCCTCTCCGATCGTCGTGCATTGCCTTCCGGTCGTTGCCCCCCCTGGGATCTTCGAATACTTCCGTTCTTCAATGTCTCGCCTGGTTTTTTTGCACCCGGTTTTTTCATGCTAGTTGGTTTTTTCTTCATATACTCCAGCTACTGTCTCCCGCCGCGGCTTCAACTCTCCTAACTTTTGCCCCTATACACCCTTCGAGAACAATGTCACCTTTTTCCCCCTCTGGTAGTCTTTTTCTGTCTCCTGTAAATTTTCCCCCCCAGTCAATGAGCGTTAGGCGCTTATTCCCCCCCCGACTTTCAGCTGCTTTTTTCTTGTGACCCTTTGAATCCCCCTCTATTGTTGCTGGGGTCCGATGCTTATTCGCCGGAAGGCTTTTGGGCCTTGAATCCCTAAGATCAGAATTTTGATGTTTGACTTTCACTTCCCTTTTTTTTCGGAACCCTTTCCCGTATATCCCCTACGGGCTCCCTATGCCATTGTTCGCTTCCCCCCTCTGTTTAGAGATTAGTAATAAATGTGGCCTCCTGAATCCCGGTGCCCCCCCCTCTGAGACTTTTTCCCATCAGAAAATCCCCCCCCCCGGGATCCCCCCCCGTATTAATCCCCACCATGTACGATCCATGAACACCCCTGCCCCTTTTCACCTTCCATGCCAGCCCAGCCGTCCGCCAGCGTTTACGAACCGTTCATTTTGATCCGTCTTTTACATGAGATTTTCTCTTTTTTTTTTTTCCGTCTCGGAGCGTTTTCCTTTCTCCGAACCCCGATCGCCGATTCCCCCTTCTCTTGTACATGTTTCATGCCTCGCCCTTTCGCTGATCCGTGTTATGTTTTTTTTTCTGGTACGCCCTGATTTGTCTTTGGGGCAGGTCGAGCCCTCCCAACCGACCCCCCGCAGCTTGTTCCCTTGAGCACTTTCCCTCTCCCCCTCTTTTTTCTGTGCGGCTTCCCTGAGGGCGGGCCTCGTCTTGAGTTGTACGCTTTTCCTTTTAGTTTTCCAATGAGTTTCTTCAGGAGCCGGGCTTTGCCCCCCCCCCCAAACGCCCTTCCCCCCCTCCTGACACCATGTCCTTTCCCCGCCTTTTTCATCAATCCGGCCACCCCATTGAGTGGCACACCAGGGGCCCCATACAGTCCAAGAGGAACCTGCACCCCCTCGACGGGGAAGAGGCGTCGCCGGACTTTTAGCAAGCCCCCCTTAAAGCACATTTCGCTTCTCCCCGGCTGCAAAGTCCTTTTTACATGCCAGACACTCTTTTTCCAGCCTTTCTCCGCAGCCCCTTTTTCCTCCGTCGATGCTGTCTCCCCTGAACACTCATTCAAACAGGCTTTCCCACCAAAGACCTCCCTGCATGGTGATTTTCTTTCTTCCCCTGAGATTTTGTGGCCTGTTTTCCCCCTTCTGGGCCGAGTCTTTTCGTGATGTTTCTCCGTAGCGATCCCTTCTTTTCCCCCAAGTGACGCCCCCCTCCAGACCGCTGCCCGCTTAGACTCATTCAGGTCCCGCTCTCTTCCCGAGATGCGGAGCCCCCCCCTCCATCCCTGTCCCAATTTTCCCCTCATTGGAAGGCTGCTCCTCTTCATGAGCTCTCTGAACCACACCACCTCAGCTTTCTCCTCTGAATCTCCTAGATTCCTGCCGAATCGGCGTACAGTTTCTCAAAGCCCCCCCGGCCTCCCCCCGAGAGGGACCAGAGGATTCCCCTTCGAGCAACAAGATTTCTCTTGTGCCGTCTGTCCCTCCAGCCGATCCCCCCCAAATGCAAGACTGTGCCCCCCAGTCACTTTCTAAGCGACCCCCCCCCCCCTCTTCCTGAGGAAAACCCTTCTTCCCAGCGCCAAAACACACCTCGTTTTATTCCTTCCCGGCCTGAGCACCGGCCCTTTTCCTTGATTTCCTTTTCCATTGGCCTTTCCTTTTGCTAGGCCACGTGCTTCTTTCACCACGATGACCCGCAAGAACGGCTGGC